>ENA-ORDC01002122-ORDC01002122.1-marine-metagenome-genome-assembly--contig:-NODE-2122-length-12837-cov-11.472100_pt1 | contig 12837 bp, 10 predicted proteins | sample MGYA00237783_ERZ508515 | MGnify/ENA primary metagenome ERZ508515 (study PRJEB26186, sample SAMN06268792) | marine metagenome | isolation source: Eden Landing Ponds, San Francisco, CA, USA | place... | reverse complement strand
TTGAACCACCAGAACCCGCTGCTGCCGGCGCTGCTCAGCATCGATCTCGAACAGGAGGCCCGCCTCGACGACCACGAAGAGCGCCTCCAGGAGCTCGAACGGGCACTCAAACAACGGGAAGCGAGCCACGAGCGGGAGCATCACCAGGATGGAGCCACGGAGTAAGTTAACCCACGGCTAAAGCCGTGGGCTTTCAGCATGGACTCCCGCTCTGGCCGAATCCGGCAGGGGTTTGACCCCGTTCGCGTTCAGCATCCCGCTGTTCAAGCGCACACCTACGGGTGCGCCTCCTTCGCCCCCAGTTTGGTTGCGAAGGAGTCGATAGCCGATGTTCTTCGCTGCGTTGTAGTCCGCGTTGTTCTCGTACCCACAGGACTGACAGCAGAACGTGTCCTGCGACTGGCGGTTGTCCTCGTGGGTGAACCCACACGACGAACACCGCCGCGACGTGTTCTTTGGGTTCACCTGCTCGGCGCGGATGCCGCGTTCCTCGGATTTGTACGAGACGTACTCGTACAGACGGCGGAACGCCCACTCGTGGAACTGCCGAGCGTTAGGCATCCGCTCGCGGATGTCCATCAGATTCTCGAAGGCGATGACCGTACAGCCGTTCTCGATGGCTTCCCCGACGAGTTCGTTCGCAACGCGGTGAAGATACTGCTCGAACCGCCCCGTCTCTCTGCGCCCGACCGCTTGGATGTTCTCGTGTGCCCACCGCGACCCGCACTCCTGAAGGGACGTGCGGCGCTCGACGTACTCCTGTCGCCAGTGGTTCAACTCATCGGCAGACCAGAACACGCCAGTCGACGTGACGGCGATGTTCTTGACCCCGAGATCCACGCCGAGAACCGTTCCGTTCTCGGCTGGTTCGGGGTCGTCCACGTCCGCCTTTGTTCGGACGTGGAGGTAGAAGTCGCCACGGCGGTAGTGGAGTGTCGCGCCGGTCGTCTCCCACTCTTCGGAGCGCAGGTACTCCGAGTGGGGCGTGTTACGGGTCTCGTCGGGCAGAACGTACTCGACGGTGACGCGCCCATCGACGGTAGACAGCGACGCGTGGTCGTCGTGGAACGTGGCGTTGCGCTGGTTGTATTCGCAAAACGGCGTGGTGAACGTCGGCAACGAGGCGTATTCGCCCGTCGACCACGTGGCGACCACACTATCAAGTGCATCGACAGCACGGTCACGAGCCGATTGGACATGGTTGCTGTGGAGTCGCGTCCCCTCGCGCACCTCGTCGTAGGTGTCCTCGTGGAGAACGGACGAGCGTGTTTCGGCCCACTCGCCGTCCCACGCGGCGTCTACGACGTAGTTGGCGGCCCACAGGAACTCGTCAATCGTCTCGTGAAGCAGGTCCGCCTGTTCGTCGGTCACGTCGAGTTTGACCGGGACGGTGCGGCGGACCTCCATATCCATCACAACACGGCTCATGATTAAAAATATTAATATAGTCCGGTGGGGGAGTCAGCTTGCCACCGGCAACGGCAGTGGTGTAGTCAAGCGAACGCGCTTCCTCCCACCCCTGAAGGGGTGGGTTTCCGCGCTGTGGTATCTATGATCGCGCCGATCGCGCCGACGATCAGCCCGAGAAGGACGAGTACTGCGATGACACCGAGGGCGACAGCGACCGCAGTCGCCGTGAACTCGGGGAGCTCGACGCTGAATTCCGGAATCGATCCGCCAGTAGTCGAGCCCGTACTTGCGGGAACGTTACCTGTCGTCGAGAAGACGCTCCCACCGCCGCCGCCCCCGATCAGGAAGAAGGTGACGACGGCAAGGCGGGCCCACCGGCCGCCATCGAACGGGAGGAGAAACGAGCGGGTCATGTCGACGGCGTCGTCGATGCGGTCGATCGCTGCGAGGGCCATAGGTGGATTCCGCCCCCACGTGACTTAGCTCTAGGCCGTCGAGGGATCAAAGAACTATTCACAGGAAGATTGAGTATATCGCATTGTGGCCTGAATACACTGATCAGGTGAGTCTCCGAGCTTTTCCGCGTCGAGTTCGCCTGCGGTGAACCGCTCGCTTCGCTCACGGATGCCTCGTCGCGGTACCTCCTCCGCCTCTGTCATGTGATTAGAAATCTAAAGAAATGTGCCCTCACGACGATTTTGCCTATCTATAGTACTGCATATGCTCGCGATCGCACAGGTGTTCGTCCGGGAAGCGCGGCCGCGTGAGACCGGGTATCACGTGGTTGCGGGCGTGTGATCCTCTCTACTTACGTTGCTTAGTGATTAATTTGTGAGCTCGGAGTCATTATATCTCACCACCTATATGATGTTCTGTGGACTCATAATATCGCTCACCGAGAAAGGTCCATGAATATCTGTAAGCAGTGAATATCACGTCATCTTTGTCAATCTGGTACGCAAAGCTACTCCTCGTGCCTTCTTCAACTGAAAAATGTATAGTCAAGGGATTCATATGCTCTTGGACATTTCTCCTCAGGAATTCAATATCTAATCTGCTCACTCCCCCATCAGTAATTTCAATATCCACATCAGGGGACGGTGGAGTATTTGTGTAGTCTTCTGCTGCAACACCAGTGATTCTTTCTGTAAATCCTAGATGAACGGCTACATTCTCGGCCGTTTCATGACCGCTATTCGCTATCTGTACCTTGTACCCCTTGCCTTTGAATTCGTCACTCGATGTATACCCGAATTGTATTTTAGCTTGTCTTCCAAACCAGGTATTAGAAATTAATTTATTGATGAATCGTCTAAACGGATCGAGAAATGTTCCAATAAACCATCCGATGAGTCCCGCAGTTCCATGCGTAAGGACCCTTCGCCGTGTGGATTCGCGACTCCCCTCATCTTGTTCATCCATTTGTTTATCCATACTCTTGATTTGGGAATAAATACTTCGCCCAGGGTGAATTTACGTACATCTTCCTCAAATCCAACAGGGAGATACCCAATAGCTCATCAATTTCATTGATCTCATTCCCACACTTAGCGATGATCGTCGGAATATAGCAATATGGTAGGATCGCAGTCGCAAGCTCGGGGAGAAGGTTCACGACCCCATCGCTACCTACCACAAGCCCGAACTCGACGCGGAGGTTTGACTCATGTGGCACGACGCCATCCACATCGAGACGGTCCTCGGTGCGGAGATCGTCGTCGACGACGCTGGCGAGATCGACCTGCTCATATGGTACTACGCCCCGCATCCGCTGTCACCGACCGTCCGCGATCTCGCCGGCACGGAGAGGATCGAGGCATGACCCGCAACCACGACTGGGAGATCCTCGCCGACGGGTCGCCCATGGAGATCAAGGTGAATTGGCTTAGTCCAGATTGAATCGGTACGAGTGCTGCGAAGACTGTAGCAACTATTCCGTTGAACTGGGCGATCCGTCAGGACTTCTGAGTAACATCGCTGGGGGCTTGGAGTTCGTGATCGAGAACTCATCGGGCGTCCTCGAGCGCGTGGCGTCGAGCTTCCGTGAAGGGATCAGTTTCCCAGATTTCTCTTCTTGGATTTCTATCTCTTCCACGCTGCTACCCATACTCTACGATGTAGACGGTGAAATAGAAGGCTTTGGGCCCAGGGGAAGGCAGTACTGTCGCGTGTAACGGTAAACATTCATTTTAATGGAGTGTCTGCGTTTTCATATGGCTATTGAGAGCGTTTTTAATTGGCTTCAGGAGTGGGCTCAGGTTATTGCTGGGCTTGGCTCCGTTCTTCTTACTGGTGGGTTGGTCTATCTTTACTGGCAGCAGCAGAATCTGTTGAAGCGGGAACTCAACCGAGATGTCCGTCATCGACATACGGAGACTCTTCGTAAGCGGATCCGGGCCTGGCACGGTGATATTGATGAGTTGGGTGTGAGTGATGATGCCGGGTTCTTCAGCGACGAGACGAACCTTCCGAGGGTTCGTGGATCCTCAGTAGACCCAGCTGCTCCGTTGATCGATGTAGTCGGACGGGATACGGAGTTTCGTGTTGTTCCTGAAGCGATTGAAGATGATCGGTATCTGCGGGATCTGTTAGAGAATCATGGTTCTGAGCTTCGGGAATTAAAGGAGGAGATCGAGGAGCTTTACCGCGATTTTGAGTCTGAGAAGAGAGATTTTAGAGATGAGTTCTCTGGTGGTCGTGTAGTTGATACAGAGGGGTATACTTTGGAGCCGACGCAGTACTTTGATGAGTGGGTATTTCAGAAGGCAGTGATCTTGAACCGCGAACACTTGAGGACGGACAAGAATAAGTTACGAAGCATAGCTGAAGATAGTATAGATGAGGCCAGGCCCAGTTCAGATACTGCTACGCTTTCCTTTACTGCGGATGCTCGTGGAAATACTACGGTCTACACTTACGAGGCCGAGCTCAAGTCTGACAATCTTGATTATCTTGATCAGTACCACGACGAAATCGAGGAGGAAGTGCTGGAGATCTACTACGATGCTATTGATGCCATAGGGGAGGACGGTGTCTATCGGCATGCCGCGGAAGCTGGACAGATCTTGGATGAGATGGCGGAGAAAATTGAGGAACTGAAGGCAAAGCTGGTGGAGTACGAAGGCCATCCCCTCTATATGGGTGACTGTCCTTATCTCGACGAAGCAACTTTGTAAACTGATTGTCTAATTCAGCCGGTCGTAGTGTACGCTCACGACGGGCACGTGCCCGCCCGCCGTATTATACGCGCTCGTAGTCGCGCAACTGTCCGTATCGGGAAGCGCGGCCACGTTTGACCGGATATCACATGGTTATGGGCGTGTGAGTGACTAAGGAACCGCATTTATCGTATATTTCCCAGAACACATCTCGATTAAACTATGCACTTGCAAAGTACTGGTACCTTAGGCAACGAGCAATGCCGTTAAACCCTCGCACAAGATCTATGTCGACCTCCACTGACGGTGCCAACGATGAATCCGATACAAAGCGGCAGTACCAATAACGAAGACGAGTAGCCAAAACGACATGGCAACCGCGAGCGTCAAAAACTCCGGCTGAGAAATGGAACCATAGGCGTCCTTGGAAAAGACGATAAGAGTCCCCCATAAGAACCAGATTGGCAAGGTGAGTGATGCCCAAAGGACCGTTGTCATTGTTAGGAAGCCAGCGATCCCCCACCGATCGTAATCGAGAAGAGTAGTAAGATGGCGAAGTCCCGCGCGGACTTGGTATCTGGCCGGAACAACAATATCATCGGCCAATTGGTAGGCTATGCGTTTTTCACCGGTCTGGTCGAGAATACCGTCTTCAGAAAGTTCTCGGAGATAATTTCTAATTTGGCCCTGGCCAATCTCCAATTCATCGCCAACCGCGGAAGTGACTTCTATAACATCGAACCTCTGGCCAGGATGTTTCTGAAACCATTCGACAAGCTGGGCCTTTTTCCGACCTGAGTCTTTTCTGAGGTTAAACTCCTCGATCACATCATCAATGTATCTCATTTTATAATCACCCGATTGCGATAGGATTGAAATACATGAAATCCGGTTTCAAATACTTAAACACCGTTTCATTTTCTAATTGTCTAAATGATATATCATGTCTCGTCTCCATGGTTGAATTGCAATGTATAGACATTGCAGATGGGAAGTTCAGTGGCATAGAATACAAGTATTCGGGTCCGCCCTCTGTGGCGAGGTGATTCGTGCTCGCTCGAGTGAGAGGTGCCGTGGCATGGAAACGCAGGACACTGATCTTCGGAACAGTCCAACCAGTAAAGAAGCTATGGGGATAGAACAATGAGTGACACAGAAATCATCATCAAAGGAGAAGTCCACACCTCTCAAGGGGACTTGAGGGAAGAACGAGAGATTCTCAAAGAAGGGGTGGACCATTTCATTCTTGAGGGTCCTGAAGAGAAAGAGTGGAAATTTAAAATCACTCAGATTTGGTATGCATGGATGCTTCTGATCGTCGAGTATCTCTTTGCTCAGATCATGTACGTTGACAAGACGATTCTTGAAGATCTCGCGGATATCCAAGGCGCAAAGAGACAGTACACAAGAAAGTCAAAGGCTTCGATTCTCGAAAACTCCCACACACTGTTCAAAATCGCTGCGGCCCTGCTTTTCTTCCTGCTATTCGCAGCTGCCATTGGAATTGGATTAGCTGGCTATGAACTGTGGGGAGTATTGTTGTTGTTCGCGAGTGGCCTTCTCCCACTGCTCCTCTTGCGGATTCACGAATCCCGGAGAGCAGACACTGGTCGGGATATTCAGATCGCACAGATGATTGAAGAAGCTGCTCATGATGGGGGTCGTATCGTCGTTATCGTCGGAAACGCACATGCAAAACGTCTCCCCAAAATCTTGTCTGATGATCTTCCCGAGTTGGATGTTAGACCTCCCGCATATGAACCGTTCTCATGGAATTCAGCGAAGGAACTTTTCTACCCCTGGATCGTTTCATTTAGTGTCCAATATGGTGTCTTTGTGTCTATATTGGCTTACGTGAGATTTGCAATATAGGGCCTTGTTTAGACGCCTATATTCACCACGTCCAGAGCTGCTATCGAGCGGTCGGTGAAAGCCCCCACCCGCTCACGTGTGGTCACTGTGTTCCTCCCGCTCGCTCGGTTCGTTGCCTTCCGTCGGTCGGCAACGCGGCCCGCGGCCGCTGCATAACATATCTTCGCTCGCACCGCTCACACAGATAGGGGTCGCGTGGCGGCCCCGCCGCCACGGTTTGAGGCGGTCGGTGAAACCGACCGCCCATGCAGCGACGCGCGAGGCGGATTCGCCCTTTCGACCCACCAGGCGAATAATGGGTGTAGACAGTCTTTGCGACCGAATTTCTGGTGGATCGAAAGGGCGAGGCTCGGTCGCGTGCGTCTCAGCGGGCACTATCCGAGCGCAGCGAGGATATCTGGCTGAGAGTGCGCGAGCGGGCCGAGGGCTTTCACTGACTACGGCTGGCCATCAGAGCAGCCCGAATACGGTTGAAATCAAGCGTCTAAACAAGGCCCAGTGAAAGTAATCGTCGAAGCAAGCCCGTGTAGTGTCCAGTCGAAAGATTCTGTGTCCGGCTCTGCACCCTGAAGCAGCGCCCAAATTTCACGCCGAGTCCTCGATCTCGACCAGTCGCATCCGGGGGTAGCCGTCGTCCATCTCCATGACACCCCTCGCCTCCAGTCCCTCGTAGTCCACGAGAATCTCCACGTCGGCGAACTCGCCGGTGAACTCTGTGTAACCAACGTCCGGGTCGACCGCCGTCTCGATGGCTTCGGTCTTCATCCCGACGGACACCTCTTCGCAGTGTGGCTGGTTCTCGATCGCACTCTCGATGGCACTCGCGAGCTCGGCGGCGCTCGCGGGGCTGATCGGCGTCCCGGCGAACTGGTGGTAGAGCGCGCCGAACTTGATCCCGAGTTCGAACGTCGCCCGGTGGGCGTCGGTCGGTTCCATATCCTTGCTGGGAGCGTGGACGGCTAAAGCGTTGGCCGACGATGCTGGTCAGCTGTTTTCGCTGCACGACGGAACGACGGCCTCACCACCGATGGTGAACGTGGTCGTAGAGGTGTGCCTCGTAGATGTCCCGGACCGCGCCGTGAGTCTCGTGGGAGAGTTCGGGGAGGTCGGCCGCGGCGGCGTTGGCCTCGACGTGCGCGGGCGTCGTCGAGCCGGGGATCACCGTCGAAACGGCGTCGTGATCCAGGATCCACCGGAGGGTGAACTGCGCCATCGACATCTCCTCGGGGACGTACGGCCGCAGGTCATCCACGGCGTCGAGTCCGGCCTCGAAGGGCACGCCGGCGAAGGTCTCGCCACCGGCGCGACCGATCCCGGCGTCGACGCCCCCCTCGGCGGCGGTCTTGCGGTGGTCGCCTTCGTCGAAGTCCTCGATGCCATCGAAGGCGTCGGCGAGCAGTCCGGAGGCCAGCGGGACGCGGACGATGATGCCGACGTCCGCTGCAGCCGCGCGCTCGAAGAACCGCTCCGCGGGTCGGTGACGGAACGGGTTGAAGATGATCTGGACCGTCTCGACGACGTCGTACTCGATGGCCTTCGTCGCCTCCTCGACCTTCTCGACGCTGACGCCCGCGTGGTCGATCTCACCCTCCGCACGGAGGTCTTCCAGCGTCTCGAAGGTGTCTGGGTTGTAGAAGGCCTGTGTCTCGGGGCAGTGCAACTGCACGAGATCGAGCGTCTCGACGCCGAGCCGCTCCTGCGAGCCCGCGATGGACTCCCGGAGGCCGTCTTCGGAGTGGCCGCCGTCCTCGTCCGGGGCGGCCTTCGTCGGGACGAAGACCCCCTCGCGGCCGCGTTCCTCGAGCACCTCCCCGATGAGTCGCTCGGCGCGGCCGCCGCCGTAGACCTCGGCGGTGTCGATCAGGTTGACGTCCGCGTCCAGCGCGGTTCGGATCGCGTCTTTGGCCTGTTCGTCGCTGACGTCGCTCCAGACGGGACCGACGTTCCACGTGCCGAGACCGACCGCCGAAACGTCAACGTCGGTCGATCCGAGAGTTCGGTACTCCATAGTTTCTCTGAGGAGTTCCGGCGCGAAAAATCCGGGGATTGAGCGGTGACCAGATTCGCCCATGACGGCTGAATAGTGCTATTCCGTCGTCTACAGCTCGAAAGCCCCTGCGCGTTCCAGTCGAGGGGCTCTCACGGGTCGCTTCGCTCACGGGTCACTTCGCTCCCCGTTCGCAAACGAGGCGCTCGCGTTCGCTCACGCCTCGCTCTCCCCGTTCGAGTGGACGTGGCCTCGCTGCTCGCGGGTCACTCCGTTCCCCGCTCGCAATCCCCGCGGTCTCACTGCGTTCGACCGCGCACCGCTCGGCCACGCGCTCGCTGCGGTCCTCACTCACTACGTTCGTTCCGGTCCTAGCGTCGCCCGTCTTCCCGGAACGCACAGCCCCTTTCAGTCCCGCCCACTATAGCCAGGGAAGAAGCCGACACGGGTGGGACTGAAAGGGGCCGCTCGCTCGACCTGGCCCGGACGAAGCAAGTAGCGAGGGACCGTCGGTCCCTCGGACCGTGCGAACGGCGGCTTCGCCGCCGTGAGCAGAGACCGCAACGAGCGAAGTGAGTGAGGACCGCAGCGAGTCCCGGACAGTCGAGCGAGCGGGGGCTTTCATGCTGTTTACAACCGCGCTTCCAACGCAGCCTACATCCCAAGAAGCAATCCCGACGTGAACGTTCCCCATGACGGGATCGATTTGCCTTTAATCCCGGCGATGGAGTGAAGAAGTATGACAGACGTTGAGGATCGCGATCCGCCGACGTACGAGCGCTTCGGCGAGGTGGCAGACCAGTACGACCCCGACAGCGTCCGCGATCGGGTGTTCGCCCACTGGGACGCCGTCGAGGCCTACGAGCAGACCAAGGACCACCGCGCCGACGGCGAGGACTTCTTCTTCGTCGACGGGCCCCCCTACACCTCCGGGGCGGCCCACATGGGGACGACCTGGAACAAGACGCTGAAGGACGTCTACATCCGGTATCTGCGGATGCAAGGATACGACGTCACCGACCGGCCGGGCTATGACATGCACGGCCTGCCCATCGAGACCAAAGTCGAGGAGAAACTCGGCTTCGAGAACAAGAAGGATATCCAGGAATTCGGCGAGGAGAACTTCATCGACGAGTGTAAGGACTTCGCCGAGCAGCAACTCGAGGGACTCCAGTCGGACTTCAAGTCCTTCGGCGTCTGGATGGACTGGGACGATCCCTACAAGACGCTCAGCCCCGAGTACATGGAGGCCGCCTGGTGGGGTTTCGAGCAGGCCCACGAGAAGGGACTGGTCGAACAGGGCAAACGCTCGATCTCCCAATGTCCCCGGTGTGAGACTGCCATCGCCAACAACGAGGTCGAGTACGAGGACGTTTCTGACCCATCCATCTACGTGAAGTTCTCCCTGACGGATCGGGAAGGGAGCCTCGTCATCTGGACGACCACGCCCTGGACGATCCCCGCCAACACCTTCGTCGCGGTCGACGAGGATCTGACGTATCAGGGCGTCGAAGCGACCAAAGACGGCGAGACTGAAGTACTCTGGATCGCCGAGTCCTGCATCGAGGACGTCCTCTCGAAGGGTCGGTACGACGACTACGAGATCGTCGACGAGGCGACCGGCGAGGAGATGGTCGGCTGGGAATACGAGCACCCGCTTCGCGAGGAAGTCCCCGACGCGCCCGAAGGCAAGGACGCCCTGCAGGTCTACACCGCCGACTACGTCGAGGCCGACCGGACGGGGCTGGTCCACTCCGCGCCCGGCCACGGTGAGGAGGACTTCGAGCGCGGCCAGGAGCTGGGGCTGGACGTGTTCTGTCCCGTCGGCGGCGACGGCGTCTACGATGACACCGCTGGCAAATACGCCGGCGAGTTCGTCAAGGACGCCGACGCGGCGATCATGGACGACCTCGCGGCGAAGGGCAACCTCCTCTCGCGGGACACCACCCACCACAGCTACGGCCACTGCTGGCGGTGTGACACGGGGATCATCCAGATCGTCACCGACCAGTGGTTCATCACGGTGACGGACATCAAGGACGAGATGCTGGACAACATCGCGGACAGCGAGTGGCACCCCGACTGGGCGCGGGACAATCGCTTCCAGGACTTCGTCGAGGAGGCACCCGACTGGAACGTCTCCCGGCAGCGCTACTGGGGGATCCCGATCCCGATCTGGACTGCGGAGGACTGGGATGGCTCCATGGACGACGCCATCGTGATCGGCGACCGCGAAGAACTCGCCGAGCGCGTCGATCAGGATATCGAGCCCGATGCTGTCGACCTCCACAAGGGCACCGTCGACGACCTGACGATCACCGAAGACGGCCGGACCTACGAGCGTGTCCCGGATGTCTTCGACGTCTGGCTCGACTCCTCAGTTGCCTCCTGGGGGACGCTGGATTATCCAGAACAGACTGAGGACTTCGAGGAGCTATGGCCGGCAGACCTCATCATGGAGGCCCACGACCAGACTCGCGGGTGGTTCTGGTCCCAACTCGGCATGGGGACTGCGGCAGTCGGCGAGATCCCATACGACGAGGTGTTGATGCACGGCTACGCGATGATGCCTGACGGTCGCGGGATGTCCAAATCCAAGGGCATCACCGTCGAGCCACAGGAAGCGATCGCCGAGGGCGGCGCGGACCCGATGCGGGCGTTCCTGCTCTCCCAGAACCCCCAGGGCGAGGACATGCGCTTCTCCTGGGACGGGATGGACTCGATGCAACGGAACCTCAACATCCTCTGGAACGTCTTCCGGTTCCCGCTGCCGTACATGCGCATGGACGACTTCTCGCCCGATGAAACCACCGTCGAGGACGTCGAACTCGAACAGATCGACGAGTGGGTGCTCTCCCGGCTCCAGACCGTCGAAAGCGAGATGGGCGAACACTTCGAGGAGCGCCGCCAGGATCGGGCCATCCAGGCGCTGATGGACTTCGTCGTCGAGGACGTCTCCCGCTTTTACGTCCAGGCGGTCCGCGATCGCGTCTGGGCGGAGGGCGAGGACGGGTCGAAGACGGCCGCCTACGCGACGCTCTATCGTGTCCTGGAGGAGACCGTCGCACTCCTGGCGCCCTTTACCCCATTCATCGCCGATGAAATCTACCAGTACCTGACCGGCGACGCCGGCTACGACACGGTCCACATGTGCGACTGGCCGGAACCCGACGACACGTTGCGGGATGTCAGCCTCGAAAACGAGATCAGCGTCGTCCGGGCGGTCGAGGAGGCGGGCTCGAACGCCCGCCAGCAGGCCGAGCGGAAACTCCGGTGGCCGGTCAAGCGCGTCGTCGTCGATGTCGACGACCAGGAGGTTGGCGGGTCGATCGAACTCCAGGCCGACCTGCTGGCCGACCGCTTGAACGCCCGCGAAATCGAGGTCGTCGCCCCCGACGAGGCGTGGGGCGAACTCACCTACAGCGCCGAGGCTGACATGAGCAAGCTCGGCCCCGCCTTCGGCGACGAGGCGGGAGCCATCATGAACGCGCTCAACGACGCCAGCGTCGCCGAGCCCTCGATCGAGGCCCTCGAATCGGCCGTCACGAGCGAGTTGGGTCGGGGCGTCGATCTCACGGCGGAAATGGTCGCGTTCGTCCGCAACACGCCGGACGGTGTCGCGAGCACGGAGTTCGAGGCCCTGGATGGGGGCGGCGTGGTCTACGTCGACACGACGCTGACCGAGGACATCGAGAGCGAGGGCTACGCCCGCGAGGTCGTCCGGCGCGTCCAGGAGATGCGGAAAGATCTCGACCTGGCGATGGACGCTCGGATTACCGTCGAGTACGACATCGCGGACGAGCGCGTCGAAGGGCTGGTCGAAGAACGCGAGGACCTGATCGCAGCGGAAGTCCGGGCTGACGCGTTCGGGTCGGTTGGAGACGGATATCGGAAAGAGTGGGAAATCGAGGGTGTGAAAGCGGAGATCGCGGTCGAAGAAGTCTGAGGTACTGCTCGCGAGGGACGAGCGAGCAGGTTTTTTGATCCAGCTGACGGGTACATCGTGTCATAGAAAACCTCGCACACCCTCCTCATTTCAAGTATTGTGCCTTGTTTAGACGCCTGATTTCGGAACGTAGGTGGCCGCTGCCGCGAAGTGGTGAAAGCCCTCACCCGCTCGCGGCCGCTGAGCGACATATCCTCGCTTCGCTCGGATAGGGGTCGCTCAGCGTCACACGAGACGGATTCGCCCTTTCATTCCACCAGGATTCGGCTGTGTAGCCGGCAGAAAGTAGCTCCTTGATCGGTGCTTATCTGAACACCGTCATTTCCAAGAGTGGCAATAGCAAAGCCCACAGCACATATATCCGAGCTAGTAAAATATATGTGTGCATAGAGCATAGCGTTGTGTATGACCGACGAGCCATCACCCCCTGACGGCCCCGACGAGTTCCCCACCGAAGAGGAACT
>ENA-ORDC01002121-ORDC01002121.1-marine-metagenome-genome-assembly--contig:-NODE-2121-length-12842-cov-2.821387_pt1 | contig 12842 bp, 13 predicted proteins | sample MGYA00237783_ERZ508515 | MGnify/ENA primary metagenome ERZ508515 (study PRJEB26186, sample SAMN06268792) | marine metagenome | isolation source: Eden Landing Ponds, San Francisco, CA, USA | place... | reverse complement strand
CGGACGCTGCGTCGTCGCCGCCTAGGCTCCGCCGCGGCGGAGGTTGGTGCGGCTGGCAGGACTTGAACCTGCACGGGGTTGCCCCCACAGCGCCCTCAACGCTGCGCGTCTACCAATTCCGCCACAGCCGCATGTCCGGCCGCTGCGTCGCGTCCGCCGCCGGCACCGGGCCGTCCACGCGCCGGACGCCGACGCCATTCCGACCTAACCGTCTGCGGCTTGGGATGCAAGGCGACGGTCCCCGTCGCAGCGCGCAGGTGGTGTATCGCAGCGCCTGCCGTCTTACAAGAGGCAATTTCAACGAACTGCAACGCGCCGGCTTGCCTGCGCACCGGCTTTCGTGCTGGCTTGGCCGGGCCATCACGCAACCGCAAGAGGCCGCCCCGTGAAGCCCTGGCAGATCGCCGCCATCGCGCTCGTCGTCCTGCTCGTCGTGGTCGCCCTGTCGGCCTACGCCTGGATTCAGATCGGCAGCGTCGAGATGACCTGGATCGGCGTGCTGGCGATGGTCGGCGGCGTCGTGGCGACGCTGGGGCTCGGCGGCGGGCTGATGGCGCTGGTGTTCTACTCCAGCCGGCACGGCTACGACGACGACGCCGGCCACTGATCGGGCCGGCCCGGCGGCGATTTCGCCGCTTCGCCGGACGCGGCGCGGCTGCTACCCTTGTCCACTCGACCCTCGCCGCGCGCATCCGAAGGATTGCCCATGCCCCGCGCCTGCCCGCTCGTCCTCGCCGCCGCGGTCCTGGCGGCCGTCCTCTCGGCCACCCCGGCGCGCGCCGACATGACGCTGCAGGAGTTCCGCAACTACTCGGCAATGCCCGGCGGCGGCACCCTGGTGCGCAGCTACCTCAGCGGGCTGCGCGATGGCATGATCGGGCTGCAGGACAACCTCGCGGCGAACGACGTCGCCCGAACCTTCTGCCCGGACGGCGACGAGATCAGCACCGGCACGACCTTCGAGGAGACGGTGCTGCGGGAGATCGAGCAGCCGTCGAGCGGCGAGGCCTGGTCCGCCGATACGCAGCTCTCCACGGTGGTCGCGGTGGCGCTGCAGGAAGCCTTCCCCTGCACGACCTATTGAGCGCGGCGCGGTAGCCGCCCGGCTCAGTCGCGATCCTTCTTGGCCTGCCCGGGCGGTTCGCCGCCATGACCCGGCGGGGGCGAGACCACCTTCTTCACCTGCCCGGGCGGCGCATGGCCGACCACGTGACAGCCAGCCAATAGAACGACCGCCACACCGGCGATCACGGCTTTAAGCACACGCATCGTCCACCTCCTCGATCGCCACGGTGCATCCGCCTGACGGCAGGCAGTCCCAGCGGCGGTGGGCTCGCGGCCGCCGAGGCCGGCCATCGAGCCGCATTCACCGGGGCGGCATTCTTCGCCGTGATCCGGACCGCCCCGCTGCCTGCAGCACCGGGCACGTTGCCGGCGCCGCAGGTGCCGTCATGCGCACTCGCACGGGCGCATGACGGCCTCCGGATTCCAGGCCACGTCCGGGCCCTTGCAAGGGGTCGACAATCGGCCGCGCCCGGTCGACGCGCAAGCACCGTCGCACAGCGGTCACAACTTGGGGCCTTTCGCCCTGCCCTTCAAAACGCGGACACCAGAAAGCCGCCGAAGACCAGGATCAGCAGCACCCCGAAGGCGGCGTAGAGCGCCATCGTCATGCCGTAGAGCAGCCAGCGCAGGCCGGTCTGCAGGCGGTCCAGGAAGGTGCGCCGCATCGGCCCTAAGCCTCCGCGTCCGCCAGGCCCCAGACCCACAGCACGAAGCCCTGCTCCAGCGCCAGCTCGTCGAGCTGCGCGAAGCGCCCGGCGGCGCCGCCGTGGCCGGCCGACATGTTGGTGTGCAGCAGGATCAAGCCGTCGCCGCGCTGGTGCGCGCGCAGGGCGGCCACCCACTTCGCCGGCTCCCAGTAGGTCACCCGCGGATCGGCGATCCCGGCGGTGGCGAGCACGTGCGGATAGGCCCGCTCCGCCACGTTGTCGTACGGCGAATAGCCGTGGATGCGCGCCCGCGCCTCCGGGTCGTGCAGCGGATCGCCCCACTCCGACCACTCCGGCGGGGTCAGCGGCAGGCTGTCGTCGCACATCGTGTTGAACACGTCGACGAACGGCACCCCGGCCACAACGGCGCGCCACAGCTCGGGGCGCCAGTTGGCGATCACCCCCATCAGCATGCCGCCGGCACTGCGCCCCTGGGCGACGATGTTGCCCGCACGGGCCTCGCCGCGTTCGACCAGAGCGTCAGCGACGGCGATGAAGTCCTTGAAGGTGTTGGTTTTGTTTTCGAGCTTGCCGTCCAAGTACCAGCCGTAGCCGCAGTCGGTGCCGCCGCGCACGTGGGCGATCGCATAGACCATCCCGCGGTCGACGTAGCCGAATCGCTGCGGCGAAAAGCTCGCCGGCACCGCCATGCCGTACGCGCCGTAGCCGTACAGCAGCACCGGCCGGTCGGCGCTGGGCGGGCAATCGCTGCGGTACAGCAGCGTCACCGGCACCCGCGCGCCGCCGTCGCTCGCCACCGTGCGGCGCTCCACGGTGTAGTGGGCCGGATCGTGGCCGCTGGGCACCTGCTGCTCCTTGCGCAGCGTCAGCCGGCGGGCGGCCATGTCGTAGTCGTAGGTGCGCTGCGGCGTGCGCGGCGAGCTGTAGGACAGGCGCAACGTCGCGGTGTCGTACGCGGGCCCGCCGCCCAGCCCGAGCGCGTAGGCCGGGTCGCCGGCCTCGAACGCCACCGCGTGCTCCGCGCCGGTCGCCAGGTCGCGCACGACGATCCGCGGCAGCGCGTCCGCCAGCTCGAGGCGCACCAGATGGCCGACGAACACCTGCATGCCCTTGATCAGCACGCCCGGCCGGTGCGGCACCAGGTCCTGCCAGTTGGCGCGCCGGGGATCGGCCAGCGGCGCGGCGACGATCTTGTAGTCCTGCGCGCCGTCGGCGTTGGTCAGCAGCAGCGCCTGCTCGCCGTGCGTGGCGACGCGGACGTCCAGGCCCGGCGTGCGCGCATGCAGCAGCGCCGGCTCGCCCTCCGGCCGGTCGGCGTCGAGGACCCGGATCTCGGTGGTGTCGGAGTGGTCGGCGCCGCCGATGGTCAGCCAACGCCGGCTCTCGGTCTTGCCGACACCCAGGTAGAACGCCGGGTCGGTCTCCTCGTAGAGCAGTGCATGGCGCGGATCGTCCACGGCGGTGCGGTAGACCCGCGACGGCCGGTGGTTGGCGTCCAGCGCGCTGTAGAGCAACGTGCGCGAATCGTTGGCCCAGGCGAGGTCGCCCTGCAACGCCTCTGCGCCCAGGTCGCGCAGCTCGCCGCTCAGCGTGTCCAGCACCTGCAGGCGGTGGTACTCCGAGCCGGTCCGGTCGACGGCGAAGGCGACGTAGCGGTGATCCGGGCTATGCCACGCCGTCGGCACCCGGAAGAACGGGTGGCCCTCGGCGGCGGCGTTGCCGTCCAGCAGTAGCTCCTCACCCGCCTGCGCGTCCAGGTCGTCGCGCACCGAGTCGGCCGGGCAGCGGCACCAGAGCGGATGCTGCTGCCCCTCCTCGTACCTGGTGTAGTAGGCATAGCTACCGTCCGGCTGGGGCACCGAGGCCTCGCGTTCCGGCAGGCGGCCGCGCAGCTCCGCCTTCAGGCGCTCGCGCAGGCCGGCGATCGGCGCCAGCACCGATTCGGTGTAGGCGTTCTCGGCCTCCAGGTGCCGGCGGATCGCCGGCTCCAGCGTCTCCGGATCGCGCAGCGCGCGCTGCCAGTCCTGCGCCCGCAGCCAGGCGTAAGGATCGGCGGTCTCGAAGTCGTCAACACGGCGCACGGTGTCGCCGCGCACGGCCTTCGGCGGTTGCGTCATGCCCCCTCGCAGGCTGTTGTCGGACGGTGGCGCGGCCGGCCCGGACGGGCCGGTCGGGTTTGGTCAGATGCGGCCGCCGGCGCGGCTCATCACCGCCCGCACCACGGCGTAGACGGCGAGCCCGGCCACCACCACCACGGCGACGATCGCCAGGACCTTGAGCAGCTCCCAGGCCAGCAGCAGCGGCCAGAACGCCATCACCACGTAGACGAACGCATCGCTCCAGTCCACGTCGCCGTAGGCGATCAGATGAAACGCCAGACCGGTCGCGGCGTAGAAAGCCAGCGCGATCAAGGTTCCGATCGAATTCTTGGCGCCCATCGCCTGCGCGTCCTCTCCAGCTGCCGGTGGCGCCGCAGATATGGGACAGATGCCGCCCCGGCACAATGCGCCCGATCGCCGGCGCCGTTAGCGCTTCAGATCGGCGATGGCGCGGATGTGGTCGAGGCTGAGGCCGCAGCAGCCGCCCAGGACCTGCACCCCGTCGGCGACCCAGCGCTCGGCGTAGCCGCGGAAGTCGGCCGTCGACATCACGTCGCGGAAGTTCCAGCGCGGCATCTCGAAGTGGCCGGAATCGGGATAGGCCGTCAGCGGCGCGTCGGTGCGGGCGCGGACCTGCGCCAGCGCGGGCGCGATCAGGTCGGCGCGGCTGTGCATCACGCCGACCGCCTCCACGCCCTGCGCCGGCAGCAGGTCGAGCATGCGCTCGAACGGCACGTCGGCGTGCGGGTAGAAGCTCAGCAGTTCGCCGTCGTCGCCGGCCCGCACGCTGAAGCCCAGCCACACCGGCAGGCCGGTCTCCAGCGCCGCCTCGATCGCCCAGGCCGAGCGCTGCGGGTGGTACATCATCTCCAGCAGGATCAGGTCGCAGCCGCCGTCCTTGAGGATCTGCGCCAGCTCGCGGAAGGCGGCGCGGACCTCGCCCTCGTCCGGCGCCCGCGCCTCGTCGGTCGCGGCGGTGCCGGCACTGACCGGGATCATGTGCGACAGCGAGCCGGCGACCGCCGCCGGCCGCCCGGCACCATCGCACACCGCCCGGGCGGCGCCGACGGCGGCCTCGTTGACCTCGCGCACCCGGTCACCCAGGCCGGCGCCCGCCAGCATCAGCCGCGACGACGCGTAGGTGTTGGCGGTGACGACGTCGCAGCCGGCCGCCAGGTAGTCGGCGTGGATCTGCTGCAGCAGCGCGTAGTTCTCGACGCTGGCGGGTCCGCACCAGGCGGCGGACGACATCTCCGCGCCGCGGCGTTCCAGCTCGGTGCCGGTGGGTCCGTCGAGCAGCAGCACGCCGCCATCTGCGAGCCGCTGCCGCAGCGCGTCCATCGCGGCCATGTCGTTTCTCCGGTGCGTGGGTGGATGCGGGACCCGCCCTTGGGTCGGGCGGACGGCCGGCGCGACTATGCGGGAGGCGCCGGGCCGGCACAATGGCGTGCGGCCGTCCGGATGCTCGCGCACGGCGGGCGTGGCTCCGTCCGCTCCACCTGACGTCCCGCCGCGCCCGTCGGTGGCCGGGCTGCGCCGGCCCGTGCTAGCCTTCGGTGCGCGTCCGGCGGGAACCACGCCGGGCGCAGCACGGTCGGGAGGGACGAGGCTGATGAGGCAGGCGCATGGGCACCGCAGCGTGTCGGCGATTGGCGGCGTACCGGCGATCGGGGGCGCGCTGACGCTGCTCGTGGGACTGGCGCTGGGCGCGCCGCAGGCGGCCGCCTACGAGCCGCTGGTCGAGAAGAAGACCTTCGAGATCGACCGTTACACCACGGTCAACGGCGAGACGATCCAGAATCTGAAGGTCGGCTGGGAGGCCTACGGCTCGCTGAACAAGACCCAGGACAACGTGATCCTGGTCACCCACTACTTCTCCGGCACCAGCCACGCCGCCGGCCGCTACAGCGAGGACGGCGCCCGCGGCTACTGGGACTCGATCATCGGCAGCGGCAAGCCGCTCGACACCGACAAGTACTACGTGATCTCGATCGACACGCCGGTGAACCTGAACACCGGCGATCCCAACGTGGTCACCACCGGCCCGGCCAGCACCAACCCGGAGACCGGGAAGCCTTACGGCATGGACTTCCCGATCCTGTCGATCGCGGACTTCGTGCGGGTGCAGCGCTCGCTGCTGACCAGCCTGGGCATCGACGAACTGCACGCGGTGATGGGCGCCAGCATGGGCGCGCTGCAGGCCTACGAATGGGCGGCGCGCTATCCCGACAAGGTCGAGCGGGTGGTCCCAGTGATCGGCAACGGCTACGCCGACGCCTTCCTGATTGGCTGGCTCGACGTCTGGGCGGCGCCGATCCGGCTCGATCCGAACTGGAACGGCGGCGACTACTACGGCGGCGAGCCGCCGACCGACGGCCTGGCCGCGGCGCTGAAGACGGTGACACTGCACGCGCAGGCCTGGCCGTGGGCGCAGGAAACCTTCGGGCGCAACTGGGCCAGCGAAGGCGCCGACCCGGCGACGGCGTTCGACAACCAGTACGCCGTCCAGGCGGCGCTGGACAAGGCGGCCCGGGACCGCGCCGCCAAGAGCGACGCCAACCACTTCCTCTACCTGGTCAAGGCCAACCAGCTGTTCGCCGCCGGCCACACCGGCTCGGTCGAGGACGGCCTGAAAGCGATCGACGCGCCCGTCCTGATGCTGCCGGCCGAGGGCGACCTGGTGTTCTTCTCCGGCCTCACCGACCGCACGCAGGAGCTGATCGCCGCCGACGGCACCCCGGTCGAGCGGGCGCGGATCGACGGCAAGCGCGGCCACCTGAACGGCGTCCTGAACATCGCCCAGCACGGCGACCGCATCGCCGAGTTCTTGGCGCGCGAGGTCGGGAAGTAGGTCCCAGCCGGACGGACGGGCGGCTGCGAAGCGGCGGTCGGCGCGGCCGGCTCAGGCGTAGGGGTTCTTGCTCTTCTTGAGCTGGAAGCGCACCGGGACGGCCGGCAGGTCGAAGTCGTGCCGCAGCTCGTTCTCCAGGTAGCGCAGGTAGCTGTCCGGCAGGTCTTTGGGCCGGGAGCAGAACAGCACGAAGGTCGGCGGGCGCGCCTTCGGCTGCGAGATGTACTTCAGGCGGATCCGCCGGCCGCCGACGGTCGGCGGCGGGTTCGCGGCCTCCACCTCGTGCAGCCACTGGTTCAGGTCCGGCGTGGCGAAGCGGCGGTTCCAGAGGTCGTAGACTTCGAACACCGAGTCCAGCAGCTTTTCCAGCCCCTGCCCCTTTAGGCCGGACAGCGGCACCACCGGGATGCCCTTGACCTGCGGCAGCGAGCGCTGTAGGCGGTCCCGGACGGCCTGTAGCGCCTCCTCCTTGGTGCCGATCGCGTCCCACTTGTTGAGCGCGATGACCAGCGCCCGGCCTTCCTCGATTGCCTGGTTGGCGATCGTCAGGTCCTGCTTGTCGATGCCGAGCTCGCCGTCCAGCAGCACCACCACCACGTGGGCGTAGCCGACCGAGCGCAGCGCGTCGGCCACCGCCAGCTTCTCCAGCTTCTCGTGCACCCGCGCCTTGCGCCGCAAGCCGGCAGTGTCGATCAGCTTCAGCTCGCGGCCCTTGTAGAGCCAGTCGACCGAGATGGCGTCGCGGGTGATGCCGGCCTCCGGGCCAGTCAGCAGCCGCTCCTCGCCGAGCAGCCGGTTGATCAGGGTCGACTTGCCGGCGTTCGGCCGCCCGACGATGGCCAGCTGCAGCGGGCCCGGCGGCGCCTCCGGAACGTCCGCGGCGTCCGCGTCCGCATCGCCCGCGCCGGCGGCCAGCTCGCCCTTCGCCTGCATCGCCGCCTGCAGCCGGTCGTACAGCTCGTCCAGGCCCAGGCCGTGCTCGGCGGAAAAGCCGACCGCCTCGCCCAGGCCCAGCGCGTGCGCTTCCGCCAGGCCCGCCTGGCCGGCCTGGCCCTCGCACTTGTTGGCCAGCACCACGACCGGCTTGTCGCCGCGGCGCAACTGGTCGGCGAACAGCTCGTCGGTGGCGGTGACGCCGCTGCGCGCGTCCAGCAGCAGCAGCACCAGGTCGGCCTCCTGGATCGCCAGCTCGCTCTGCCGGCGCATCCGCGCCTCCAGCGAATCGTCGCGGGCGTCCTCCAGACCGGCGGTGTCGAACAGGCGGAACGTCAGGTCGAACAGCCGGCCCTCGCCCTCGCGGCGGTCGCGGGTCACGCCGGGGGTGTCGTCGACCAGCGCCAGGCGCCGGCCGACCAGCCGGTTGAACAGCGTCGACTTGCCCACGTTGGGGCGGCCGACGATGGCGACGGTCAGCGTCATCGCCGCGCCCTTCGCGTTATCGGTAGGCGATCAGGGTAGCGCCGTCGGTCAGCACGTACAGCGTCTCGTTCGCCACCACCGGCGACACCGCCGCCGGCCCCGGCAGCGCGATCCGGCCCAGCACCTCGCCGTTGTAGGGCGAGACCGACACCGCCTCGCCGCTGCTGCCGGCCAGCAGAAGGCGGTCGCCGGCCAGCACCGGGCCGTGCCAGACGATCGGGCCTTCGCGGTCCTCCTCGTCTTCCCAGCGCGCCAGCTGGGTCACCCAGCGGATGCGGCCGCCCTCGCGGTCGAGCGCCAGCAGCTCGTTCTTGGTGGTCAACGTGAAGAGGAAGTTTCCGCCGACCCAAGGCATTTCGTTGCCGCCCAGGTCCTTCTCCCAGGCGCGGGCGCCGCGGCGCATGTCGATCGAGACCATGCGGTTGGAGTTCGACATGGCGAACACGCGGTTGCGGTCGATCACCGGCATGCCGCGCACGTCCGACAGGTCGGACACCGCGTCGGTGCGGCTCAGGCCGGCGAGGCTGTCGCTCCACAGCACCCGGCCGTTCTCCGGCAGCAGCGCGAACAGCTCGCCGGACGAATAGGCGACGATCACGGTCGAGGGATCGACCGCCGGGCTGGCCGAGCCCAGCAGGCCGGCCTGCTCCTCGATGCCCTGGTGGGTCCAGAGCTCCGAGCCGTCGGCGGCGTTCAGCGCCGTCGTCTCGTTCACCACCGAAACCGCGTAGACGCGGCCGTCGCGCACCGTCGGCCCGGCCCGCATCGGCGCGCCGACGCTGTACTCCCAGACCGTCTCGCCGCTGGCCGCCTCGAGCGCGAACACCTTGCCCAGGCCGGTGGTGACGTAGACGCGCCCGTCGACCACCGAGACGCCACCGCCGAACACGCCGTCGCCGTCCTCGTCGCCGACCAGGTCGCGGCGCCAGATGCGCGCGCCGTCGGCGGCGTCGAAGGCGCTGACGGTGGCCTCGGCGTCCAGCGTGTAGACCCGGCCGCCGGCGACCACCGGCTGCGCCATGATCTGCTGGCGATCGTCGGTCGCCGAGCCGACGCTGACGCGCCAGGCGCGCTGCGGCGATTCCGGCAGCGCCAGATGATAGAGCGCGTGGTCCGCGGTGCCGCCCGGCTGCGGCCAGCCGTTGTTGGCGTAGGGCTCGGACAGCTCGACCGGGGTGTCAGCGACCTCCGGATTGGCCTCCAACTGGGTCTTCGGGCCGAGCACCGTAATGCGCTCGCCCTCCAGCCGCTCCTTGTCGCTGCTGAACCATTCCGTGATGCCGCAGCCGGCCAGCAGAGACGCCGCCGCCAACGACAGCAGCATCCGGCCCGCCGCACCGGCCAATCGAGAACGCTGTCCCACCGCGCTCAGCCCTCCAGCAGGGCCAGCATCTGGGTGGCGCGCTGGCGCTGCGCCGGCGGCACGTTGGAGGCGTCGGCGATCTGCCGGTACAGCTCGACCGCCCGCTCGCTGTCGCCTTGCTCGCGCGCCAGGAACGCCTGCAGTTCGACGGCAGTCCAGCGGAACGCGCCATTGCCCTCGGCCAGCGGCTGCAGGCGCTGCGCCAGCGCCGCCGGATCGCCGTCGTCGATCCGGTGCTGCACGGCGAAGATCGTGGCGAGGTCGCCGAACGGCTGCGGCGTGCCGCTGCTGCCGGCGATCCGGTTCCAGATCCCGACGGCCGCCTCGACGTCGCCCTGCTGCGCCCGCAGCTCGGCCTCGCGGAAGGCGGCGAGCAGGCCGTAGCCGCTGGCGCCCGGATCGGACATCTCGCCGAACTGCTGCAGCGCCGGCTCGACGTTGCCGGCCTCCGCCTGCGCCACCGCGTCGGCATAGGCGTTGGAGGCCTCGATCGCCTGGCTGCGCTGCCACTGCTGCCAGCCCTGGTAGCCGGCGACGCCGAGCACCAGGGCCACGGCCGCGCCGATCACATAGGGCCCGTATTTCTTCCAGAGCGACGCATAGCGCTCTTTCCGGATTTCCTCGTCGACCTCGCGGAAGATGTCGCTCACGGCGTCGGTCCCCGTCTCCCGGCCGTCGGCGCAGGTGCGTCGTCGGGCCGGCGGATGCTGGCAGAAACAGGCCCGGCCGGGCGGCCGGGCCGCGGAAGCGGCGCCACACTAGCCAAGCGCGCACCGCCTTGCAAAGGCGCTGAAACCGGCGGCTGGCGCCTGCGGTGCAATTTGGTTGGACGTTGTCCGGGATCCGCTCGCAGCGGCCGCCCGAAGCCGCGACCGACACCGTCGTGCGCCGGCTACAACGCGGCTACGGGCAGGGATAGGTGTAGACCTTGTGGATCTCCTCCAGCTCCTCCAGCACCTGGTCGCTCAGCCGCAGGTCCTTGGCGGCGATGTTGCTCTCCAGCTGGGACATCTTGGTCGCGCCGATGATGGCGCTGGTGGTGAAGGGCCGCGACAGGACGTAGGCGATCGCCATCTGCGCCGGGTCCAGGCCGTGCCGCTCGGCGAGCTCGACGTAGGCCTCGACCGCCTTGAGGCCCTGCTCCTTCCGGTAGCGGCTGTTCTGCGGGTACAGGGTCAGGCGGGCGCCCTCCGGCTGGGCGCCGTGCAGGTACTTGCCGGTCAGCACGCCGGCCGCGATCGGCGCATAGGCCAGCAGCCCGCAGTCCTCGCGCACGGCGACCTCGCCCAGCCCGGCCTCGAACGAGCGGTTCAGCAGGCTGTAGGGGTTCTGCACCGAGACCACGCGCGGCCCGCGGCCGGCCTCCGCGTGGGTCAGGAACCGCATGGTGCCCCAGGCGGTCTCGTTCGACAGGCCGGCGTGGCGGATCTTGCCGGCGTCGATCAGATCCTGCAGCGCCTCCAGCGTCTCCTCGACCGACGTCCAGTCGCCGTCGTCGGCCGGCCAGTCGAAGCCCAGCTTGCCGAAGCAGTTGGTCGGGCGCTCCGGCCAGTGCAGTTGGTACAGGTCGATCACGTCGGTCTGCAGGCGCTGCAGGCTCTCGTCGACCGCCTGGTGCAGCTGCCGCTTGGTGAAGCGCGGGCCGCCGCGCACGTCGGAGAACTTCTCCCCGGGCCCGAGCGACTTGGTGGCGACGATCACCCGGTCGCGGGTGCCGCGCGATTTGAACCAGCTGCCGATGATCTCCTCGGTGCGCCCGCGCAGCGCGCTCTCGTAGGGCGTCGGGTACATCTCGGCGGTGTCGAAGAAGTTCACGCCCTGCTCCAGGGCGTAGTCCATCTGCTCGTGGCCTTCCGCCTCGGTGTTCTGCGTGCCCCAGGTCATCGTGCCCAGGCAGATCGAACTCACCGTCAGGTCGGTCCGGCCGAGCCGGCGGTAGTCCATGGGATGCCCCCAATGTCGGCTTCGGTAGCGGGTTGGAAGGTGGCGAAGAAACGCGGAACGGCCGGCGATTGCAAGCGTAGCGGTGCCGTAGGACGGGTTCGCGAAGCAACCCGCCGAACGGCGGTGCGGTTCGCACGCTCCATGGCGGAGTGTCGCTGCGCTCCGACTCCGCCCTACGGCCCTACGCGGTGCCGTCGCGGGCGCGGGCGATCAGCTCGCGGACCTTGGGCAGGATGGTGTCGACGATCACCGCCACCCCTTCGGCGTTGGGGTGGATGCCGTCGGACTGATTGAGCTCCGGCCGCTGCGCCACGCCCTTGAGGAAGAAGGGGTAGAACACCACGCCGTGCTTCTCGGCCAGCGCCGTGTAGAGCGAGTCGAACGCCTCGACGTACTCCGCGCCCATGTTGCGCGGCGCCTTCATGCCGGCGAGCAGGGTGGCGATGCCCTTGTCGTCCAGCGTGGCCAGGATCGCGTCGAGGTTCTCGCGGGTCACCGCCGGATCGATTCCGCGCAGCGCGTCGTTGGCGCCCAGCACCACGATCGCGGCGTCGACGTCGCCCTGCAGCACCCAGTCCAGCCGCGCCCGCCCGGCCTTCGAGGTGTCGCCGGAGCTGCCCGCGTTCACCACCTCGACGTCGTCGTAGCCCGCCTCGTGCAGCCGCGCCTGCAGCTGCGCCGGGAACGGCTCGCCGGCCGGCAGGCCGTAGCCGTGCACCAGCGAATCCCCGAAGGCGAGGATCGTTAGCTTGTCGTCCTGCGCCGCCCCGACGGGCAGGGCAAGCGCCAGCAGAGCGGCGGCGATCGCGATGGCACGCATGGGCGGTCCGGTCCGGGTTCGAGCTGGTCGGTGCGACGCAAGGCGCGAATTGAAAAGCAAGGCTGTCAGGCCATATCGGGTAGGGTTTCGCCGTCGGCAACCCTTGCCGACGCGCCCTTCGCCCAGTCCAAGGTCCAGGAGGCGACCGCTACCGTGTCCGCCGCGAGTTCTTCCATGATCGCCCTCGAGGCGCTCGACCTCACCCTGCCGAGCCAGGCCGGGCCGGTGCACATCCTGCGCAGCCTCGACCTGGCCGTCGACGGCGGCGAGACCGTCAGCGTCGTAGGCCCCTCGGGGTCCGGCAAGTCGTCGATGATGATGATCGTCGGCGGACTGGAGCGGCCCACCGCCGGCAAGGTCGAGGTCGCCGGCCACGAGTTGGCGGCGATGAGCGAGGACGAGCTGGCGCGCTTCCGGCGCGACCACGTCGGCATCGTGTTCCAGGACTTTCACCTGGTGCCGACGATGACGGCGCTGGAGAACGTGGCGATCCCGCTGGAGTTCGCCGGCCGGCGCGACGCCTTCGACCGCGCCGGCGAGTGCCTGCGCCAGGTCGGCCTGGGCGAGCGCCTGTACCACTACCCGGGCCAGCTCTCCGGCGGCGAGCAGCAGC
>ENA-ORDC01002120-ORDC01002120.1-marine-metagenome-genome-assembly--contig:-NODE-2120-length-12847-cov-4.669616_pt1 | contig 12847 bp, 13 predicted proteins | sample MGYA00237783_ERZ508515 | MGnify/ENA primary metagenome ERZ508515 (study PRJEB26186, sample SAMN06268792) | marine metagenome | isolation source: Eden Landing Ponds, San Francisco, CA, USA | place... | reverse complement strand
CGCCGACCAGGAGGTAGTCCATCCCGACGAGCACGCCGACGACGTAGGCGACGAGTAACGACGTCGACGTCGTCAGAGCGAGTCCGCCGCCCTCCTCGTTGGGATCGCCGCGGGCGTCGATGAGGAGTCCACGGGCACCGAGAAGGACGCCCTGGACGAGCACCAACACGCCACCGAGCATCAGAAGGACCGTCTGGCCGAGCGTCGCGGCCGCGACGCCGACCAAGCTAGTCAGCGTAAACGTGCGAATTCCCGCGGACTTGTTCGACCACTCCCGCTCTAATCCGAGTAGCATACCCAGCGCTCCCGCGACGAAGAGGTTGAACACATCCGCGTTGATCGGGACGGTCTCCGGGCCGAACTGCAGCATCGTCATTCGCTACCCGTGAGGTGCCGTCGGCATCGATAGAACATATGAATATATACCAGTATTTTCTCTATTTAGGCTATATAGTCACGGCGCTTAATTCTTTCGCAGCGGCGGACCGTGGGCGGGTGAAAACCCGGGGTGGATTTCGCTCCCGAAGCGTTCGATCCGTGACGGGACGGCCCACACCGCGTCGTCGTCTGGATTCGACCGACCGCGGCCGCCCCCGATGACCGACTCGGCCCCCCGAGTGGGTCCCGGATGCCGGAACGGGGTTCCGAGAACCGCGCCGTTAGAGCCCCCGAGAACCGCGCTGTTAAGTGTGATCCAGCGGGTATAGACATCAATGGCTGAGAAGCGCGCGACAGTGACCTGCACCGAGTGCGAGCGGACGGAAACGTTCGACAGACTCGCGCGGGCGCGCTCGTTCATCGAAACGCACCGTTCGGAGACCGGGCACGAAGCGACGTGGGAACTACACCGACTCGCTCCGGGCGTCGAGCGCGCCGGCGACGACGCCGGCGTCTGTGGCCGCCCCGAATGTACGTCCGAAGAGTCACCGCTGTATCTGGGCGACGACCACGGAACGGACGACGACGACACCACCGGGAGCGACCTCCCGGGCGTCGAGGACCCGACCTGCGAAGCCTGCCAGTAATCCCGCCAGACGACGCCACTACTCAACCACGACGCCGAACACGATCGGAACACGACCCGAACAAGATACTGCCGATCGACTACGACTGGGCCCGCGAGTACTACCGCGACGGCGTCGCCAACAACTGGGTGCCCGAGGAGATCCCGATACAGGATGACATCACCCAGTGAAACGGCGACGACCTCACCGACTCCGAGCGGCAGTTCGTCGAGTACGTCGAACACGTCGCGGACCGCCGGCTCGGCCAACTGGATCTCGACGAGAGCTACGGCACCGACAACCCGTTCCCCTGGATGAGCGAGGCGGTCGATCTGAACAAGGAGACGAACTTCCTCGAGACGCAGGTGACCGAATACCAGAGCGGCGGGTCCCTGGAGTGGTGACTTCTCCCACGACTAACGTCGTGGGCTTCCCTCACTGAAGGGTACCGGCCCGAGGCTTACTCCTCCTCGATCGCGGCCTCCAGGACGTCCCTGCGACGCCGGCACTCACGGATGCCACACAGGAGCGCGTCGAGCGCCGGATACGTGGTGTCGCGGTCGCCGAAGAGGTACTCGACGACCGTGTCGTGTCCGATCCCGGCTTTGACGTCCGTCGCGGTCACGGTATCCAGCGTCGACTGTCGCACCTGGACGGCGTCTTCGAGGTCCGAGGCCAGTGACGTCGTTCGGCAGCGACGCGTCCACAGTTCGCCGTCGTCACACAGCAGCAGGTCGGCCTCGTCGACCGACGGGAGCGACTCAGTGACGGATTTCAACGCCTCGACCGCGTCGTCGAGCGAAGACAGCTCCCGTTTCAGTACGCGGAGCATCACCCGCCCCTCGGCGAGACGCTGGTCGACGGAATCGAGAATCGCGCGCCGGAGCGGTTCGGTGAACAGGTTGCCGCCGCCCTCCGAGGCGAGCGCGACGGCGACTTCGGTGCTCAACTCGGACGCCAGCGCCGCGTACACGCCGGCAGCGTCGTCGTCGACGTGGGGGAGAACCGATTCCTCGAACGACGCGCGGACGCGACGGCACCCATCGGCAGTCGTCGTCGACCTGCTCGCCGTCCATCCGACCGAATCCGGCGCGACACCGGCCGCGCCCACAGACGTCGTCTCCGTCTCCGCGACCGTGCGGCGGAAGCGCTCGAAGCCGCGCTGCTGGCGCTCCGTTCGCCGTCGCTCGTCGCGAGCGCGTCGACGACCTGCGATCAGTTCGCGGAGGGCGGCGTCGACGTTCGGCACGACCGGTCACCTCCGTGACGATTCGGTTCCGAGCGAGAGTCCCCTGCCGTCCTGCAGAAGTGAACACGGGACAGAGTCGAATTCTTGCGCATATTTTTTGGTGAGCCTAAAACGACAAAACAGTTGCGTCCGACGATCGACGGGAAGCATCCACGGACTTTTCCTCGCGCCGGGCGCAGTTCCGGTATGCGCGCAGCAGTCTATCACGGCCCCCGAGACGTCCGAGTCGAAGACGTCCCCGAACCGGAACTCGATGCCCCCACGGACGCCGTCGTGCGCGTGACCCACACGGCGGTCTGCGGGTCGGACCTGTGGTTCTACCGGGGCGACAGCGACCGCGACGCGGGCTCGAAAGTCGGCCACGAACCGATGGGGATCGTCGAGGCCGTCGGCGAGGACGTCCGCTCGGTGGAACCGGGCGACCGCGTGCTCGCGCCGTTCAAGATCAGCTGCGGCTCCTGTGAGTTCTGTCGGAAGGGCCTGCACACCTCCTGTGTGAACGGCGACTCGTGGGGCGGGGACAACGGCGGCGGCCAGGGGGAGTTCGTCCGCTCGACGCACGCCGACGGCACGCTCGTCCGGGTGCCGGATCGGTACGCCGACGACGAGGAGGCCCTCGAGTCCCTGCTCCCGCTCACCGACGTGATGGGGACGGGCCACCACGCCGCCCTCTCGGCGGGCGTCGAGGCCGGCGAGGACGCGGTCGTCGTCGGCGACGGCGCCGTCGGCCTCTGTGGCGTCGCGGCCGCCCGTCGACTGGGCGCCGAGCGGATCGTCGCCGTCGGCCACCACGAGGACCGGCTCGACATCGCCGAGGAGTTCGGCGCGACCCACACGGTCGCCGAGCGGGGCGAGGCGGCGGCGGCGGAGGTCCTCGACATCACGGACGGGGGGGCGAACCACGTGTTGGAGTGCGTCGGCGCCGCCTCCGCGATGGAGACGGCCGTCGAGGTCGCCCGGCCCGGCGGCACCGTCGGCTACGTCGGCGTTCCGCACGGGATGGAGGGCGGTCTCGACCTGTTCCCGTTCTTCGGCGACAACGTCGCGCTCCGCGGCGGCGTGGCGCCCGTCCGCGCGTACGCCGAGGATCTGATGGCCGACGTGCTCCAGGGGACGCTCGACCCCTCGCCGATCTTCACCGAGACCGTGGGTCTCGACGGCGTCCCCGAGGGATACCGCATGATGGACGAACGCGAGGCGGTGAAGGTGCTGGTCAAGCCCTGGGAGTGAACGGCGAGGGAGGACTCCGCCGACAGTGACGTCGTCCGGCGGTGCGTGCCGGCGCCGGCCGGGCGTTCGAGCGCGGAGGTCGAACGATCGTGTCGACAGCGATCGACTCGGCGACCGAAGCCGCCAGTAAATTATAGATCCGGCCAGCACACTCGGTATCGATGCGCCCGAGAGGACTGAGTAGTTCGCCACGGTTCAGGGGGGGAGCGTGTGTACCGCACGGTGATCGCTGATGGCGGTTCGAGTCAACTGGCGACAGAGCGTCGCGTTCACCGGGACCGTGATCAAGTACCTCGCGGTCGCGATGCTCGTCCCGCTGGCGATCGGCCTCCTCTATGGCGAGGGCACGGTCGTGTTCCTCCTCTCGATCGGGGTCGCCGTCGCCGTCGGGCTCCTGCTGGAGCGGCTCGGCGACGATCCACAGCTCGGCGTCCGCGAGGCGCTGTTGTTCGTGGCGATGGCGTGGGGCGCCGTCGCGGTCGTCGGCGCGATCCCGTACGTTCTCGCGGGATACGGAACCGACTCGGCGCTCCGGCTCCCGGTCAACGCGCTGTTCGAGTCGATGTCCGGCTTCACAACCACCGGCGCCACCGTCACCGCCGAGATCTCGTTCGACCAGCACTCCCACGCGCTGTTGATGTGGCGGCAACTCACCCAGTGGCTCGGCGGCATGGGGATCATCGTGCTGATGGTCGCCATCCTCCCGGAGGCCGCCGTCAACGGCGCACAACTGATCGAGTCGGAGGCCCCGGGTCCGGAACTCCAGAAGCTGACCCCGAAGATCGCCGAGACCGCGCGGCTCCTCTGGCTGTTCTATCTGGGTTTCACCGCCCTCTACGTCTGCATCCTCGTCGCCCTCCACTACGCGGGGATGGCGCCGAACATGGACGTCTACAACGCGGTCGCCCACGGCTTCACGACGCTCCCGACCGGCGGGTTCTCGCCGCAGGCGGACAGCGTCGCGGCGTTCTCGCCGGCCGTCCAGTGGGTCGTCATCCCGTTCATGCTCGTCGCGGGGGTGAACTTCGCGCTGTTCTACCTGATCCTGCAGGACGACTACGCGGCGTTCCTCCGGGATCGTGAGCTCCAGGCGTATCTGGGCGCGAACGCCGGTGTCGCGGTGATCCTGTGGGGACTCCTGTTCACGGGGTCGGCGCCGCCGCTGGAACTCGGCGGCGTCACGCAGGGCGCACTGGAGAACTCGCTCCGACAGGCCACCTTCCAGGTCGCCTCGCTGTTGAACTCGACGGGGTACGCGACCAGCGACTTCGCGCAGTGGGGAGCGACCGCGCAGGGAGTCCTGGTGTTCGCGATGTTCATCGGCGGGTCCGCCGGGTCGACCGGGGGCGGCGTGAAGATCGTCCGCTGGATCGTGGTGATCAAGGGTATCCGGCGGCAACTGTTCACGACGTCGCACCCGGACGCGGTCAAGCCGGTCCGCCTCGGCGGACACGTCATCGACGAGGAGGTGATCCAGGCGATCTACGGGTTCACGCTGCTGTACCTGCTCACGTTCGGGGTGGCGACGGTGTTGCTCCTGCTGGACGCGGGACGTGTGGGCCTCGAAATGACGGTTCTGGAGGCGCTCAGTGCGAGCCTGGCGACGATCGGGAACATCGGGCCGGGGTTCGGCTTCCTCGGACCGTTCGGCAGTTATCTGGAGTTCCCGGCGACGAGCAAACTGCTGATGATCTTCCTCATGTGGATCGGCCGACTGGAGATCCTCCCGGTGTTCGTGATGTTCACCGGCGCCTTCTGGAACAGATAGCCGGGCCCGAACGCGAGTTCCCCGTCGGGATCGCGAGCGAGGGTCCACACGCCGCGGTGGCCGCTCGCCGTCGACGGCGCGCCGCACGCCCCGCTCGGTGTGATCGCCCGGGCCGGCCGAGTCTCACGACGGTTCGCCCGCCGAACACGATGCGGCAGTTATTAAGAAGATGGGGAGACGAGTCGGAGCCGAACACATGACAGACGGATCCGGGGTCGCGGTCGCCGAGGGAACCGAACAGGCGATCCCCGACGGGGTCGAGGACGGCGACACGGTCCGTGTCGGCGTGGCCCGGCGGAGGGCGATCGCACAGTCGGCGTTCGGGGCGTTCCCCGGGAGGACCGGCGCGGGGGCGGATCGGACCGTCGTGACGGGACGGGATCTCGGAGGATCCGCGTCGTCGATCCGTGGAGTTCTCGTACGGAGGCCCGAGGGGTAACACGATGTACATCGTCATCGTCGGCGCCGGCGACATCGGGACGCCGCTCATCGACGTCGCGACCCGGTCCGGGAACGAGGTCGTCGTCATCGAGCGGGACGAGGTCCGCGCCGATCGGGCGGCCGACGAGTTCGACTGTCTGGTGTTGAACGCCGACGCGACGACCAAGGAGACGTTGGAGGACGCCGGCGCCGAACGGGCCGACGCGCTCATCTCGACGACCGACCAGGACGCGACGAACGTGATGACCTGCCTGCTCGCGAAGGAGTTCGAGATCCCCGCGATCCTCTCGGTCGTTCACAACCCGGAGCACATGAACCTGTTCGAGCAGATCGGCGTGAACACGATGGAGAACCCACAGCAACTCATCGCCGAGTACCTGTATCGCGCCGTGGCGCGGCCGGCCATCGTCGACTATATGCGGATCGGCGAGAGGGCGGAGGTGTTCGAGATCACGGTCACCGGGGAGGCGCCGATCGCCGGCAAGACGCTTCAAGCGGCGGCGAACTCCGGGCTCCTCACGGCCGACATGCTCGTGGTCGCGATCGAACGCGAGGGCAACGATCATCCGATCACCCCCCGGGGAGACACGGTCATCCAGGGGGGCGATCTCCTCACGGTGTACTCCGGGGTCGGCGCGGACCCGGAGATCACGGACATCTTCGGTCACTATGAAGACCGGGGGAAGTGATCGACGCGTGCGGGCTGTCGGTGTGCCCACCGGGAGCGTGGGGCGGAGATGAACGGCTCCGTGGCGACGGTCGGTCGTGACCTCGGTCGCGTCCTGGAGGCGCTGGGCGGGCTGATGCTCGTCTCCCTGGTCGTTCCGCTCTTGTGGGGCGAGTTCTACGCGTTCCCGGCGCTGCTGATATCGGCGGCGGTCCCGCTGGGGATCGGCCGGGCGCTCTCGCGCCGGTTCAGGACGGCGGAGGCCCCCGGCAGGTTCCACGGCATGATCGTCGCGGCGTCGGGGTGGTTCTCCGTGGGCGTCTTCGGTTCGCTCCCCTTCCTGCTCGTCGCCTGGAGCGTCCAGCTCGGCGTCCCGGGGGTCACGACGCCCGGTCAAACGGCGACGCTCGCGGCGTTCATCGACCCTCTCAACGCCGTCTTCGAGAGTATGAGCGGCTTCACTGGAACGGGACTGACGATGACCGATAACGAGGAGGTGCTGCCGCGGACGCTGCAGTGGTGGCGGACCTTCACCGAGTGGGTCGGCGGCGTCGGGGTGATCGTCCTGACGACGGCGATCCTCTCACGTCCGGGGAGCGGCTCGCTGACGCTGTACCAGGGCGAGGCGCGCTCGAAGAAGATCCACCCGAGCGTCGTCTCGACGGTGCGGACGATCTGGTGGATCTTCATCCTGTTCACCTTCGTCTCGATCCTCGCCCTGTGGGTGGCGGGGATGCCGATCTGGGGCGCGATCAATCACGGGATGACCGGGCTCGCGACGGGCGGGTTCTCGATCACGGATAACTCGATCGCGACGTACGACAGCGCGCTGATCGACTTCGTGTTGGTTCCGATCATGCTGCTCGGGAGCATCGCGTTCCCGGTGCACTACCTCATCCTTCAGGGGGACCTGCGGAACATCTACTCGGACCTCCAGACTCGGTGGGTGTTCGGCTACATGGGCGTGGGATCGGCGGCCCTGTGGGCGCTGCTGTATTTCGCCGGGCCGTACGACACGCCCTTCGCCGCACTGCGATACGGCCTGTTCCAGTTCGTCTCGGCCGCCACCTGTGCCGGCTTCCAGACGGCCGTCGACGCGACGAACGTCGGGCTCGATCGGTGGCCGGCGTACGCCCAGCTCACCGTCGTGTTCGGGATGTTCGTCGGCGGAGCGGCCGGGTCGACCGCCGGCGGGATCAAGCTCATCCGCGGACTGACGCTCGTGAAGGGGATCCGGTATCAGATATCGGACGTGTTCTTCCCCGCGAGCGCGGTCAGACGGCTGGAGATCAACGGCCGTCGTTTGAACGAGGAGGAGGCCAGCCGCGAGTTCATGGAGGCGGCGATCATCGTCGTCCTCTGGACCGCCTTCCTGATCACCGGTATCTTCCTCTTGCTGCTCACGCTCCCCTCGGGAGAGTACTCACTGGCCAACGTCGTGTTCGAGGTCGCCAGCGCACAGGGGAACGTCGGACTCTCCGCCGGCATCACCGGTCCCGAGTCGCTTCCTGACCTGGGGAAGGTCGCGTTCCTCTTTCACATGTGGATCGGTCGGTTGGAGATCATCCCGGTGTTGGTCATGCTCCGGACCGTCTTCCGGCGGGGAGGACTGTACTCGTGACGCCGTCCGAACTCCCGGTCGTCTCCGCCGTGTTCGAGGCGGGTGCGGACGACCGACTGTTCGATTCGCTCCTTCTGTTGGGTCCCCTCGTGATCGGGATGGCCGCCGTCGGCGGTCGGTCGGTTCTGGTCGAGGCGATCGCGATCGCGTACATCGGCGTGTTTCTCGGGTATACCCTCTATCGAGGGGTCCGAGCGTAGCGAGACCCGCGGCGTCCTCGAGGGTGTCAGCCGATCGACGGATCCCGAAGGGAGACGGCGAGGCGGTCTCGCCGTGTCGTCAGACGTACTCGAGGATGTCCCGGAAGCTGATCGCGATGGCCAGTGCGACGGAGACGACCACGACGATCACGGTCGCCATTGGGTCCATCGCCTCCGTCCCTTGGGAGTACACCACCATCCCGTACATCTCCTTGGTGAGGGCGTCCATCGTTCCGCCGACGAAGAACACGCGGATGAAGTCCTCGAACGAGCGAAGCCAAGCGAACACGAACCCCGCGGCGATCGCGGGCGAGATGATCGGGAGCGTGACGTCCCGGAGGACGGTTCGGCCGTCAGCCCCGAGGTCGCGCGCCCCCTCCTCGAGCTTCCGGTCGAACACGGCGAGGCGGGCGGTCACCGGCAGGACGATGAACGGGAGTCCGTACACGGAGTGCGCGAGCACGGTGGTGAGGAACCCGGGCGAGATCCCCACGACGCGGAACAGGATCAGCATCGAGATCCCCATGATGATCCCTGGCATCAGGATCGGGAGGATGACGACCCCCCGAAGAGTCGACCTGCCGCGGAACGTGCGACGAGCGATAGCGAACCCCAGCGGGACGCCAACCAGCGTCGCGACGGAGGCGGCCGTCGTCGCCACGATCGCGCTCTGTTGTGCCGCGGCCATGAGTGACTCGTTGGTGAACAGGCTGACGTAGTTCCCGAGGGTGACCCCCTCGAACGGGAACAGCCCCACGGAGTTCTGCATGAACGAGAGCACGATTATCAGCGCCAGCGGGAGCCAGAGGAACACGACGATCCCCAGCGTCAGCGCCCACATGCCGTACGAGGCGATCGCGGAGACGACGCGGTCGACGGAGACCGTCCCGACGAGTCCGGCGTCGTCGACCGCTCCCGACAGCCGACTGTGCTTTTCACTGTCAGCCATCGGTCACCCCATCGCCTCCAGACTGGTCGTCCGTAACACGATCATGAACGCGAGCAGGGTGGGAATGATGAGGAACATCGATCCCGCCGCGCCGTAATCGATCGCGTACAGTTGGTTGATGTTCGCCGTGAGCACCTCGGCGACCATGGTGATCTTCCCGCGGGCGAGGAACTGCGGCGTGATGAACGTTCCAAGCGCCGGAACGAACACGAAGACGCACCCGGTGATGAGTCCCTGTGCGGACAGCGGTATCACGACGTCTCTGGCGATCTCGAGTCGACTCGCACCGAGGTCTCGCGACGCCTCGATCGTGCCGTAGTCGATCCCTTCGAGACTGGAGTACAGTGTCAACAGCATGTACGGGAAGAACGCGTGGGTGAGCGCGATGATCACCGGCGCGACCCCGAACTCGAAGAGGCCGATCGGTTCGGAGACGACGCCGGCGTTCATCAGCGTCGAGTTGATCAGCCCAGACTGTCCGAAGAACGCGAACCACGAGTAGATGCGCACGATGAAGATGGTGAAGAACGGAACCAGCACCCCGAACAGGACGAGCTTGAACCGACGTCCCGAAAGCCGTGTGAGCAGGTACGCGACGGGGTACGCGAGGACGACCGTCAGGGCGGTCGTGATCGCCGCGATACCGAGCGAGAGGACGAACGAGTCGATGAACGGCGTCTGCAGCGGTCCGTTCTCCCCGACGAACAGGTCCGTGTAGTTCGCGACTGACAGGGACCACACGACGTCGTAGGAGCTGCTGATCCGCGCGAAGCTCACCGCCATCAGGAACGCCATGGGGATCAGTATCAGCGTGAGGAGCCAGCCGACCCCCGGCCCCGCCAGGAGCGCGAGCTTCGCTCGCTCCCCGCGCCGTTCGATCGCTGCATCGAGCCGCTGTAGGGCGCTCATGAGGCGATCAGGCGTTCTTGACACGCTGGAACATCTCGATCCAGGCCTCGTTCTGCTCGGCGGGCTTGAACGGGATCATCCCCTCGAGCACCTCCGGATCGATCTGGAGCGTCGGCGCGTCGATGTTCCCCATCGCGTCCTGGGAGGTGTTCATGATGTTCCGGTTCTCCGACAGCGCCGCGCCCGTCTCGGGGGCGATGAACTCGTTCAACACGCGGAAGGCCGCCTCCTTGTTCGAGGAGCCGGCGGTGACGACGGCCCCCTCGAACCACGTGAGTTCCTCCTCGGCCGGCTGGGCGTACTCGAGGGGGTCGTAGTCGTTCATGATGCCCACGTGTGTGCTCCGGTTGGCGAACGAGACGGCCACGTTTCCGTTCTGGTAGTCCTGCGTGAGCGTCTCCTCGTCGTGGACGAACCCCAGCAGGTTCGGCTTGAAGTCGATCAGCGTCTCCTCGATCGTCGTGAGCTGTTCGTCGGTGAACGACACGGTGTCGCCCTCGAAGGCGTCCGTGTAGCCGAGCGCGAGCCCCGTCGCCATGATCGTCTTGTAGTAGCCGTCGTACAGTGCGATGCTGCCGGAGAGGTCGACTCCCTCGTACTCCTCGCTGAAGAGAACCTCGTAGGACTGCTCGTGGTCCGACGGGAGCACCGAGCTGTCGTACCCGTACGCGTACCAGCCGAACTGCACCGGCAGCCCGTAGACGTCCCCGCCGTCGGCGAACTGCGTCTCGGCCGCGTTCTGGAACGTTCCATACATCGAGTCGAAGTTGGTGAGCACGTCCATGTCCATCGGCGCCGCCAGTTCCGCGTCGATGAACCGGGGGACGAACTCGTTGTTGGGGATGACGATGTCGAACTGCTCGCCGCCGCCCGCGTTCACGGTCGAGAACATGTTCGCGGAGCCTTCGGCCACCGAGATGTCCAGTTCGACGTCGCCGAGCGTCTCCTCGATCTGATCGCTGACTGCGTCATATCCCGTCCACGTGAGAACGGACACGGTCGTCGAACCACTACCGCCCATGCAACCGGACAGGCCCGCGACGCCGGCGACTCCAGTCGCGCCTGCCGCCTTGATGAACTTGCGTCTGTCTACCATGCGTGCCATTGAATTTGGTCACTTGTATTAAATCTACCCCAGAATGCGGTTAGGAGTCTACTTATTCACCTTATAGACTCATAGGACACCAAGAATAGAGCACAGACTGTACGATAGTAAAGTTTTGTAAAAGAATATGAAGTATGTCTGGTTATTTTGCTGTTTCGAGTCGTAGTCTCAGTGTCTCGCCCAAATCAGTTGAAGGAACAGCCCGTATTAGCCAAAAAGTTAAATATTCATTGTTCCTGTTACTGACTGACATGGCAACGTCACAACCGGCGGTCCAACTCGACGAGGTCCGCAAGGAGTTCGGGGACACGACCGCCGTCGACGGGATCGACATCGACCTCCGGCGCGGCGAGTTCTTCTCGCTCCTCGGCCCCTCCGGGTGTGGAAAGACGACCACGCTCCGGATGATAAGCGGCTTCGAGACCCCGACCGGCGGGTCGATCCGCATCGAGGGAGAGGACGTCGTTCATCGTCCGCCGAACAAGCGGAACACGAACCTCGTGTTCCAGAGCCTCTCGCTGTTCCCCCACATGACAGTCGCCGAGAACGTGGGGTACGGGCTGGCAAAGGAGCAAGTCGATCCGGACGAACGTGAGGAAACCGTCGAGACGTACCTCGATATCGTCGGGCTCTCCGGCTACGACGACCGGAAGCCGCAGGACCTCTCCGGGGGCCAACAGCAGCGCGTCGCCATCGCGCGTGCGCTGGTGAACGAGCCGGACATCCTGCTGCTCGACGAGCCGCTCTCGAGCCTCGACGCACCCATCAGGCGGCGCCTCCGGCTGGAGCTCCACGACCTGTTCGCCTCGCTCGACATTCCGGTGGTTTACGTGACCCACGACCAGCGGACGGCGAGCGCGCTCGGCGACCGGATCGCCGTGTTGCACGACGGCCGGGTCGAGCAGGTCGGGCGCTCCGCGGACGTGCTGGAGCGACCGGCAACGCCGTTCGTCGCCCGGTTCACCGGCAGCGAGAACGTCCTCGACGCCAGGGTCGTCGAGGTCGGGGCGGACCGGCTACTGCTCGATGTCGGGGACGGACAGCTCTCGACGACCGCCGATGGCAGGGAGGCAGGAATCGACCTCGGCGAGACGCTCACCATCAGCGTCCACCCCGCACGGTTCGAACTCGGGCGTCGCTCGAAAGGGACGGACTGTTCCCGTAACCGTCTCCACGGCACGGTCCGTCGACTGGTGAACGAAGGGGACCAGTACCGAGTCGTCGTGACGACGAGCGACGGGAATCCGGATTCGGACGCTCCCCTGGCAGGGGCGGCCGACGCCGTCGAGTTGACTGCGACGGTCCCGCCGACAACCGTCGACCGGCTCACCCTGCAGGTGGACGACCGCGTCTCACTCTCCGTCTCGGCGGATGACGTTCACCTCATCGGGTAGGAGGACACGCACCTGACCACCCGTGCTCGGTGCTGCTGGCCGAGCGGTCGCGCGAGAAGGGCTTCGTCGACAAACTGTTCGGCGAGTAGCTCAGGTCTCGACGGGTTCGGCCTGTGCCCCTTCGTCGGCGTACTTCTCGCTGAACTCGCCGATGAGGTTCCCCATCTTTGCGTACCAGTCGTTCAGCATCCGCTGCATCTCCTGGGCGATCTCCTCGGCGTCACGCGGCCGGTACACGTGGTAGTAGCCGCCCTGGTCGTAGTTGACCTGCTCCTTCTGGAGGAACCCAGCCGAGAGGAGCCGCTGGACC
>ENA-ORDC01002119-ORDC01002119.1-marine-metagenome-genome-assembly--contig:-NODE-2119-length-12850-cov-6.666641_pt1 | contig 12850 bp, 13 predicted proteins | sample MGYA00237783_ERZ508515 | MGnify/ENA primary metagenome ERZ508515 (study PRJEB26186, sample SAMN06268792) | marine metagenome | isolation source: Eden Landing Ponds, San Francisco, CA, USA | place... | reverse complement strand
GGGTCGGCACCCGCGGCCGCCGACGTCGACCACCACCCGGGTCGGGGGGTCAGCGGCGACGTCGACGGCGAGCGGGTCGTCGTCGGCCGGCGCGACCTGTTCGACGCGCGGGGCTGGACCGTCCCCGAGCGGTACGCGGCGCGGGCCGAGCGCGCGCGGGCGGCCGGCGACCTCCCGACGCTCGTCGGCTGGAACGGCGCCGTCCGCGGCGTCCTCGTCGCCGGCGACGAACCCCGCGAGGGGTGGGAGGCCGTCGTCTCGGCGCTCGCGACCGACCGGAAGGTGGTCGTGATCTCCGGCGACGACCCCGCCGCCGCCTCGCGCTTCGAGGCCCACCCCGGCGTCGACGAGGTGTTCGCGGACGTGCGCCCGGAGGCGAAGGTCGCCCTCGTCGAGCGCCTGCGCCGGGAGCACACCGTGGCGATGGTCGGCGACGGCAGCAACGACGCCCCGGCGCTGGCGAGCGCCGACCTCGGGATCGCGCTCCGTTCGGGGACGGCCCTCGCGGCCGACGCCGCCGACGTGATCGTCACCTCGGGCGACCTGGGGTCGATCCCCCGGATCTTCGAGGTGACCGCGCGGACCCGCCGGCGCATCCGCGGGAACCTCGGCTGGGCGTTCGTCTACAACGCCGTCGCGGTGCCCGCGGCGGTCGCCGGCCTCCTCTCCCCCGTGGTCGCCGCGGTGGCGATGGCCGCCTCCAGCCTGCTGGTCGTCGGCAACTCGATGCGGTCGGTCGTCGACGACGTCGACGACGGCGGCGGCGGCGACGAGGACGACGGGTCGGCGGACTGACCCCGTCGTTCAGTCGACGAGCGTGACCGTGGTGATCCGGGCGTTCTCCTTCAGGCGGACCCCGCCGGTCGGGACGTGGAGCGGCATCCGACCGAGGTCCGCGGTGCGGAGGGTGGGGTGGGAGACGCCGCAGGCCCTGAGTTCCTCCCGGACCTGCAGCCGAACCGGGTCGTCGCCGGTCAGGTCCTCGTTGTAGGTGACGAGGTAGGTTCCGGCGTCGAGGTGCCACCACTCGTAGTCGTCGTCGGGGTTGCGCAGGGTCGTGGGCACCGGCTCCAGGTCGGGCGGGGCCAGTTCGCCGCCGCCGAAGTCGACGCGGCCCGGGTCGCGCACCCGGTAGACGGCGTCGAGCGTGAGGTCCGCGTCCGCCTCGCGGACCTGCGTCGGTTCGTGGACGATGCCGTCGAGTCGGTCGGCCAGTGAGTCGGGCACGCCCGGTCGTACCGCGGCGTCGCCCATAAGTCGCCCGCGCCCCTACGCGGGGTATGAAGCTCAGACGCGTCCTCGCGGGTGCGGCCGCCGGCCTCGGCGGCGTCGCCGCCGCGAACCGCCTCCTCAGGACCGCCGCGAAGCCGCTCGACCCGCCGCTGGACGGCGAGACGGGAACCTACCGCTGGCGCGGCCTCGACGTCGCGTACGTCGAGGCCGGCGACCCCGACGACCCGACGCTGGTGCTGCTCCACGGCGTCAACGCGGCCGCCTCGGCCGGGGAGTTCCGCGAGGTGTTCGACCGCCTCGCCGAGACCCACCACGTCGTCGCGCCCGACCTGCCCGGCTTCGGGCGCTCCGAGCGGCCGCCGCTCAGCTACTCCGCCGCGCTGTACGAGGACTTCGTCGCGGACTTCCTCGACGAGTACGACCGGCCCGCCGTCCTCGCCTCCGGGGTCACGTCGGCCTACGTCGCGGCCGCCGTCGACGGGGGCGCCCCGGTCGAGTCGCTCACGCTGATCTGCCCGACCGCCGTCGCCGGCCCCGACCGAATCGAACCCCTCCGAGAGCTGTTCCGGGCGCCCCTGGTCGGCACCGCGCTGTTCAACCTGCTGGTGTCGAAGCCGGCGATCCGCTATTTCAACGCCGACCACGGCTACTACGACGTCGACCGCCTGCGCGAGTCGTGGGTCGACTACGAGTGGCAGACGGCCCACCAGCCGGGCGCCCGCTACGCGCCCGCCTCCTTTATCAGCGGCTTCCTCAACAGCGACCTCGACCTCGGGCGGGCGCTCGCCGGCGCCGACGTCCCGGTCACCCTCGTCTGGGGGCGCGAGGCCGAGGTGACCCCGCTGGCTGACGGGCGGGACCTCGCCGAGAACGCCGACGCGCGGCTGGTCGTCCTCGACGACGCCAAACTCCTCCCGCACGTCGAGTTCCCGGACGCGGTCCTCGACGCGCTCGACCGGGACCTCCCGGGCGGCACCGGCGCGCCCGGGGGCGCGCCGGCCGGGGAGGGGACCGTGACCGAGGAGGGCTCCGGCAGCGCCGACGCGACCGCCTGAGCCGCCGGCGCTCCGGTCGTCCGATCGCGCAGTCTCCGGCCGCCTACCGCTCCGCCGGACGCAACACGACCACCCGCTCGCCGGTCGTCGCCGTCTCCCCCACGTCGAGTTCGACGGCGAGCCCCGGTTCGATCCGTGCGGGGTCCGTGGAATCCCCGTCGACGGCGGCCGGGTCGACCCCCCGGAGGACGCCGGTCACCCGGACGGGGCCGAACGACGCGACGGCCGTCACGTAGGGCGCGTCGTCGACGAACCGCGGCCCCGCGACGTGGACCACCGTAAACGTCTCTATTTCGCCGCGATCCGGGAGCGGCGTCTCCGTCAGGTCGGTCGACCCGCAGCGGGGGCAGATCCGGCGCGGGGGGAGCCACCCGTGGCCCTCGGGACAGGCGAGGTAGTGCGCCTCCCCGGCGGCGACGGCGGCGAGCCACTCGTCGTAGCCCTCGTCGCCCGCGCGGTCGCCGCCGTCCGCGCGGAGGGCGGGACGGGGAGCCCGACCGTCGTCGCGGCTCACGCGACCACCTCCAGGACGTGGACCACGGCGCTGGCGACCGTCCCGCCGGCGTTGTGCGCGACGCCGACGCGCGCGTCCTGCACGCGGTCGCTGTTCGGATGGTCCCCGCGAAGCAGGCGGGTGAGTTCGACCAGTTGCGAGGCGCCCGTCGCGCCGACGGGGTGGCCCTTCGCCTTCAGCCCGCCCGAGAGGTTCACCGGGCGGTCGCCGTCGGCGGTGGTCTCGCCCCGGCGCGCGGCGCCGATCCCCTCTCCCGGCTCGTAGAAGCCGAGCGATTCCAGCGCCATCACCTCCGCGATGGTGAAACAGTCGTGGACCTCGGCCACGTCCACGTCGTCGGGGTCGACCGCGGCGTCGGCGTAGGCCTCCTCCGCGGCCCGCGTCGCGGCCGGGGTCCGGGCGAGGTGCTCGCGATCCGAGAGGGCGAGGGCGTCGCCGCCCTGGCCGCTGCCGGCGACCGCGACCGGCGCGTCGAGGTCGTGCTCGCGGGCGTACTCCTCGCTGACGAGGACGAGCGCGGCCGCGCCGTCGGTGATCGGACAGGCGTCGTACAGGTGGAGCGGCTCCGCGACCGGCGGGCTCTCCATGGCCGTCTCGACGCTGATCTCGCGCTGGTACTGAGCGTACTCGTTGGGCACGGCGTTCGCGTGGTTCTTGACCGCGACGTGGGCCAGGTCCTCGCGGGAGCCGCCGAAGGCGTCGAAGTAGGCGCGGGCCATCAGCGCGTACGCCCCGGGGAAAGTGATCCCGGCGCGGACCTCGTACAGTTCGTCGGCGGCGATGGCGAGGCCCTCGGTGACGCCCTCGGTGCCGAGATTGGTCATCCGCTCCATCCCTCCGGCGAGCACCACGTCGGCCTCCCCCGAGCGGACGAGGCGGACCGCCTGGCGGACGGCGACGCCCGCCGAGGCGCAGGCCTCCTCGTAACGGGTAGCCGGACAGGCGAGGCCCGCCGCCTCGGCCATCAGGGGCGCCTGGTGGCCCTGGCGCTCGGCGATCGAGCCCATGAAGTTGCCGTAGGTCAGTTCGTCCACGTCCTCGCGTGGGACGCCCGCGTCCTCGCCGGCCGAGAGCGCCGCCTCCGCGAACAGGTCGCGCCCCGTCCGGTCGGGGTGCGAGCCGAAGTGCGTGAGGCCGACGCCGGCCACGCGAACAGTCGTCATGGCGAGGGGTAAGTCGCCGGGCGGGTAAACGTTGGCGTGTCGGCGGGCGACCGTGCGTCCCCCGTACACACCCGGAGAAGCGTGCCGCTCAACGGTCGCTTTTACCGCCGGCGACCGAAGTGGTAGTTGCATGACACACGTTGTAGTCGTCGGCGGCGGCCCTGCCGGGCTGAGCGCCGCGCTGTTCACCGCCAAGAACGGCCTCGACACCACGCTGTTCGACACCGACAAAACCTGGATGCACAAGGCCCACCTGTACAACTACCTCGGCATCGAGTCGCGGGACGGCACCCAGTTCATGGAGGACTCCCGCGAGCAGGTCGACGAGTACGGCGTCGACCGCCGGCAGGGGGAGGCGGTCACCGACGTCGCCGAGCGCGACGGCGGCTTCACCGTCACGACCGAGGACGACGAGTACGACGCCGACTACCTGATCCTGGCGACGGGCGCGAAACGCGACCTCGCGGAGTCCCTCGGCGCCGACTTCACCGACGACGACCTCGTGGACGTCGACGTGACCATGGAGACGAGCGTCGAGGACGCCTACGCCACCGGCGCGATGGTCCGCGCCGAGGAGTGGCAGGCGGTCATCTCCGCGGGCGACGGCGCGGCCGCCGCGCTCAACGTCCTCTCGAAGGAGAAAGGGGAACACTTCCACGACTTCGACGTCCCCCCCGACGCCGAGTAACGCGCGACTCCCGCGGACGCCGTGTAACGCGCTGATCCGCCCATTTTCGCACCGCTCAGGGGTCGTACCGCACGAATCCGTCGGCCTCGTCGGCGAACGCCGCCGCGGCGCCGCCGAAGGAGTCCGCGAAGCGGACCAGCAGGGTGATGACCGTCTCCGGCCGGGCGACCGCGTAGCCGTCGGCGTCGGCGTCGAGGATGCTCGCCTCGCGCAGGTCGCCCGCGGCCGCGCTCACGGTCGCCCGCGAGACGTCCAGCGCCGCGGCGAGGTCGGTCCCCGTCGCGTCCGGGCGACGGAGCAGGTGGACGAGCATGCCCCGCGGGGTGTCCCGCCGGAGGTAGCCCAGCGCCACCTGCTCGAACTCGTCGAACCGGCCCGCGGGGAAGAACCGCCGGTAATCGCCGTCCTTGCGCGACTCGACCGCCCCCGCGTCGAGCAGTTGTCTGAGGTGGTGCTGGGTCTCGCCGGTGCCGAGCTGGAGGTCGTCGCGCACCTTCGAGAAGTGGGCGCCGGGCGTCGTGGCGAGGTAACCGACGATTGCGTCGCGGACGTCGCTCCGGTCGGTCTCTCCGGATCGGCCGCCGAGGCCGACGAGCGGCGTCGCCGCGCCCAGGGCGGCAAAGCGCCTGAGCGTGGTTCGCTTGTCCTCGTCGACGCCGCTGTCTCTCATCGAATCGGGGTAACCAGTCCCCGGTGAAAAGCGCTTCGGGCGGTAACGCGGCGTTTCTCCGGACTTTCGAGCCTCGACGACTCTCGTCCCCGCCTACTTCTCCATCTCGACGTCGGCGTCGGCGGTGGCGTCGTCCTGCCTGTCGTCCGGTTCGCCGTCGTTCGCCTCGGCGACCACCTCGTCGGCGTCGCGGATGTCGTCCATGGACTCGGCCTCGGCGATGACCTCGTCGGGGCTCTTGATGTCGGTCCCGGCGCCGGCCTTGATCGCCTCGGCCTCCTTTTCCATCTGCTCGACGTCCATCTCGGCGGCCTCGTCGATCTGGCCGAGGATCTCGTCGATGTCGTCGAGGCCGAGCATCTCGCGGGTCTCCGCGTCGAAATCCATGCTGTCTAAGCTCTCCTGATCCTGAACGTCGCTGCCGGATAACTGCTTGCCGTAGCGACCGACGAGGGAGGTGAGCTCCTGGGGGAGGACGAACGTGGTCGACTCGCTGGTGCCGATGTTCGACAGCGTCTCCATGCCCTTGTCGATGATGGCGCGCTCGCCCATCGACTCCGCGGACTTCGCGCGGAGGACGGTGGAGATGGCGTCACCCTGGGCCTCCAGGATCTGGGACTGCTTTTCACCCTGGGCGCGGATGATGTTGGACTGCTTGTCACCCTCGGCCTTCTCGACGGCGCTGCGCCGTTCACCCTGCGCCTCCAGGATCATGGCGCGCCGGCGGCGCTCGGCGGAGGTCTGCTGCTCCATCGCCTGCTGGACGTCGGCCGAGGGGTTCACCTCGCGCACCTCGACGCTCTCGACGCGGACGCCCCACTCGTCGGTGGGTTCGTCGAGTTCCTTCCGGATCCTGGCGTTGATCTCCTGGCGCTTGTTGAGCGTGTCGTCGAGTTCCATGTCACCGAGGACGGCCCGCAGGGTCGTCTGGGCGAGGTTAGAGACGGCTTTCTTGTAGTCGTCGACCTCCAGGAACGCCTTCTTGGCGTCCATCACCTTGATGTAGACGACGGCGTCGGCCGTGACCGGCGAGTTGTCGCGAGTGATCGCCTCCTGACGGGGCACGTCCAGGGTCTGCGTGCGCATGTCGAAGGCGTACGTCCGCGAGACGAACGGCGGGATGAAGCTGATCCCCGGTTCGAGCAGCCGACGGTACTCGCCGAACACCGTCAGCGCCTTCTTCTCGTAGGCGTCGACGATCTCGACCATCTGGTAGACGGTCACGATCGCCAGCACGAGCACGAGCACGCCGACGATCAGCGCGCCCGCGCCACCGATCACCGACTGGAGTACCACTGTTGCGGGGTCCATGTGTCGGTCTTTGCGCGTCGGTATGATAAGGGTTCTCCCGGAACTCACCCGATTCGGGCGATATCGGGCGGTTCGACGATCCTCGTTCGGCGCTCCCGCGACCCGCTCAGGCGCGTTCGGTCTCGGTCTCCGCGTCCCGATCACGGGCCGCGCGGGCCTCCTCGGCGCGGCGGGCCCGCTCGCGCGCGAGTTCGCGGTCGATGTCGTCCTCCGAGTGTTCCAGGGAGGTGACGGTGAGCACGTTGCCGCCGCCGGGGTCGACGACGATCACCTCGGTGCCCTCGGGGATCGACCCGCCGATCGCGCGCGCTGCGAAGTAGGGGTTGAACCCGCCGTCGTCGAGTTTGACCTCGCCGGCGGTGGTCGTCACGCGCTCGGTGACCCGGCCGGTCTTCCCCTTCAGCGACCTGGAGTCGCTCGTCTGCCCCGCCCCCTTCCCGCCGTAGAGGTCGAGTTCGCGGTAGCCGTACAGCGCCAGCGCGCCGAAGACGAGCACGAGGACCCCGAGTACGACGGGGCCGGCGAGGGGGCCGAGGAGGAGGCCGACCAGCCCCGCGGCGAGCAGCGCGACGCCGAGGACGACGAAGTGCGCCCCCGGGGCGAACGCCTCGGCCACGGAGAGCCCCAGCCCCGCGATGACGAGCAACAGGGGGAGCGTCTCCGGGCCGACGAGATCGGCCTGCAGGGCGATCGTTCCGAGAGTCATACGTTCGCTAGGGAACCTGACCGATTAAGGATTTGTGCCGCCGGCCGGTCGGCCACGTCGCGAGCGACCGCCGAACTGACGGGGGACCCACTCGCGCTCCGCGTCGCCCACGGAAGGCTGAAACTGTCCCGTTCGGATGAGTGCCGGGGTACTTCGGCGTCGACGCCGTGGGTCCACGTGACCATGGCGCAAGACGTGCTGCTCACCGGCGCGTTCGGCCGCGTCGGGACGGCGATCATCGATCACCTCGGCGACCGCACTGCGTACGACTTCACCTGCCTCGACCGGTCGCCGCCGGCCGACTCGTCGCCGTACGCCGGCTACGACGCGGTCGTCAGCGACGTGACCGACGAGGCGGGCGTCCGGGCGGCGATGGAGGGACGCGACGCCGTGATCCACCTCGCGGGGTGTCCTGCCCCCGACGGCCCGTGGGCCGAGATCCTGGAGAACAACGTCGTCGGGACGTACGTCGTCCTCGACGCCGCCCGCGAGGCCGACGTCGAGCGGTTCGTCTTCGCGTCCTCGAACCACGTCGTGGGGATGTACGAGGTCGAGAACGCCCCGGAGATCTACGCGCGGGACTTCGACCTCACCGTCGACCACACCGCCCCCCACCGACCGGACTCCTACTACGGGACCTCGAAGTGCTTCGGCGAGGACCTGGGACGGTACTACGTCGAGGACCGGGACGCCCCGGGGCGGTTCTACGCGCTCCGCATCGGTAACGTCCAGCCCCCCGAATCCGACCACCCCTACGCCGAGGCCGAGCGCGGCGTCGCCGCGGGGCGGTGGGACCGCGGGAGCGACGCGTACGAGACGGCGGTCGCGCGGCTGAAGGCGATGTGGCAGTCCCGCCGCGACCTCGCGCACCTGGTGGACCGGTGCCTGGGGGACGCGACCGTCGCGTTCGACGTGTTCTACGGCGTCTCCGACAACGACCGACGGTGGTTCGACATCGACCACGCCGCCGACGTGCTCGGCTACGATCCGCAGGACGACGGCGAGGCGTGGGACGGCCCCCCCGAGTGACGCCCTCCGGCCCGAGAGAGACGGGGTCGGGTAGTCGGACCGGAGGCGAGCGACGGGAAACGCGTGTATTTTTGGGCCCCGCGGCGAAGCCGACTCCACCACGTGGTCCCCTCGCTCAACCCCGTCAGGCTGACCGTCCTCGCCGTCGGCCTCGCGCTCGCCCGCGTCGGCCTCGTCGAGCCGTCGCGGGTCCGCCGGATCGTCGACCTGGCCTGGCCCCGGATCGTCACGGGACTCGCCCGAATGTCGAAGAGCGCCGTCGACATCGCGATGGTCGGGATCGCCATCGGGCCGACCGCCATCGCGGGGCTCGGCTTCGCGTCGCCGTACTGGGGGCTCACGTTCTCGCTCGGCGGCGGGCTGGCGACGGGGACCATCGCGCTCGTCTCCCAGCGCTTCGGGGCGAGCGCGTTCGACCAGCTCGGGCAGGCGATCCGGACGAGCGCCCTGCTCGTCACGGCAGTGAGCGTCGGCCTCGCCGCCGCGATGTGGACGTTCCCGACGGCGCTCGTCGCGCTCCTGACCGACGATCCCCAGTCGATCGCGTACGGCGCCGCCTACCTCCGGACGGTCTCGCTGGGCGTCCCGTTCGCGGCGCTGAACCTGATCGGTAGCCGGATCCTCATCGGCGCCGACGACGCCTGGTCGCCGATGATCCTTCGAGGGGGCGGGGCCGTCGCCAACGTCGGCCTCAACGCCCTGTTCATCTTCGGGCTGGGGATGGGCGTCGTCGGCGCGGCCCTGGGGACGGTGCTGGCGAACGTCGGCGTCACCGGCGCCTTCGCAGTCGGCCTGCTCGGATACCGGCTCCCCGGCGTCGGGCGACTCCCCGTGACGGTGTCGCCCCGCGGGCCGTACGTCCACCGGGAGACGATCCGCGACCTGGTCCGGATCAGCGTGCCGGCGACCGCCCGGCGCGGGGTCTGGACGGTCGCCCGCTTCCCGATGCTCGCCTTCGTCGCCCTGTTCGGCCCGCAGGTCGTCGCGGCCTACGTCATCAGTCGGCGAGTGTGGGGCCTGATGAACACCCCCGGGTGGGGGTTCGGCCTCGCGACCAGCAGCCTGGTCGGCCAGTCGCTGGGCGAGGCCGACGAGTCGCTGGCCGAGCGGTACGGCCACGAGGTCGCGGCGATCGCCGTGGTGACCTACGTGATCGCGGCGGGGATCGTGTTCGTCTTCGCCGAACCGATCGTGACCCTGTTCGTCGACGGCCAGGCCGGCGAGACGGTCCGGATCGCGGTCGGACTGGTCCGCGCCGCGTCGATCGCGATCCTCGGCCGGGCGGTCGGTGGTACCTACGGCGGGGCGCTCGACGCGACCGGCGACACGAGTTGGCCCTTCTACAGCCGCGCCCTCGGGATGTTCGGCCTCGCCATCCCGCTGACCTACCTCGGGGCGACCACGGCGCTCGGCATGTGGGGACTGTACCTCTCGTACTTCGGGCAGTCGATGGCGCCCGCGGTCATCAACTTCTACCGGTTCCGGACGGGCAAGTGGAAGGCGATCAGCCGCCGCTACCGCCCGGAGTCCGCGGCGACGAACGACTGAGCGGCGGCGGCGTCGTGCCGAGCGGGAAGCGACTCAGTCGTCGAGCGCCGCCACGTCGTCGAGGACCTCGTCGGCGTGGCCCTCGGGCGAGACGCCCTCGTAGGCGAGCACCACGTCGCCGTCCGGCCCCACGACGTAGGTGTTGCGGAAGGTGCCGTCGAAGACGTCGCCGAACATCTCCTTCTCGCCGTAGGAGTCGTACGCCGACGCGACGGAGCCGTCCTCGTCAGAGAGCAGGGGGAAGGGGAGGTCGTAGCTCTCGGCGAAGTCGTCCAGGTCCTCGACGGGGTCGTCGCTGATCCCGAGGACCTGGATCCCCGCGTCCTCGTACTCGCCCCAGACGTCGCGGAAGCCGCAGGCCTCGGTGGTGCATCCGGGGGTGTCCGCCCGGGGGTAGAAGTAGACGACCACGTACTCGCCGCGGTAGTCGTCCAGGGTGACGGTTTCGCCGTGCTGGTCGGGGAGTTCGAACTCGGGCGCGGTGGTGCCGACGTCGAGCATGGCTCCCCCTACACGGGGGCGGGTCAACACCGTTACGGCTCCGGCAGCCGGGCGAGAACGGGGTCGAGGCGCCGAGTCGGTCAGTCGAGCCGTTCGGCGGCGTCCCGCTCGACGAGCGGGGCGGCGTTCGTCTCGGGGAGGGTGACGACGTCCTCGCGGGCCAGGTCGTACTCGCGCTCGTCGACGCCGAGGATGCGCCCGACGTCGGCGGTGATGCGGACGGTGGCGCGGTCGCCGTCGCCCGTCGACGAAGCGCCGCCGGAGGGCGCCGCCTCCGCACTGCCGGCCGTCGGGGAGTCGGATCCGGCCGACGCTTCCTCCGACGGGAGCGGCTCGTCCGGCGGCGTCTCCGGGGGCGCGGCCGAGTCCGGGCCGGCACCCTCCGGACCGCCGCCGGCGAGGTCGGCGGGGCCATCGGGGTCGGCCCGACCGTCGGGGTCGGCGTCCCCCGACGACTCGGTCGCGCCGCCGCCCATCGCCTCCGAGAGGACGTCGTCGGGATCGGCCGCGGTCGACTCCTGCGGCGGAGCGTCGAGCGGAGTCGACGGCGGATCGGCCGCGGGTGCGCCGGCGTCCGGTTCGGCGACGGCCGCATCCGGGTCGGCGGCGGTCGAGTCGGGGTCAGCGGCGGTCGCATCCGGGTCAGCGGCGGTCGAGTCCGGGTCGGCGGCGGTCGTGTCCGCCTCGTCGGCCGCCGCGGTCGACCCCGGCGGGGTCTCCCCGGCGAGCATGTCGAGGACGGTCTGCCGGTTCCCCTTGATCCGGTCGACGAGGTCGCCGAACAGCCGGCGCTCCTCGCGGGTCAGCCCCTCCTCGTCGGTGGGCATGTCGGCGGCGGCGAAGCTCGCCTGCTTGACGACCTTGCCGACGCGCCGCTCGTAGATCGCCTCGACGACCTCCTCGGCGGTCTCGATCTCGTCGGTGAGCTGGCCGACCTCGGGGGCCGAGAAGGGGTCGTCGGCCTCCTCGGCCGCCTGCTCGCGCTGGGCTTTGAGCTGTTCGACGTAGCGCGCGGCGTCCTCGTAGAAGCTGTCCCGGAGGTGCTGCAGGCTGTCCTTCTGACGCTCCGTTCGTCGGACAGACCGCAGTTCGTCCAGGTTCATGGTTCGGGAAGTTTCTCGGCGCGCCCCCGGGCCATCAGGAAGACGCCGACGCACTCACGGAGTGAATGGTCACCGGCCGTGAGTGTAAAGGTGTCGCCGTCGATCGTCACCTCCCCCGGGTCGGTCAACTCGACCCGGATGTCGCGGCGGCGGAACCGCTCGGGGATCGCGTCGACCAGCGGGTCGAAGTCGGCCACGGCGTCCCGCTCGATGCGCCGGACGACCAGCCCGCTCCCGCCGTGGAGGCTGCCGGGGAAGCGGATCAGGCGCCGGGTGTCGGTCGTCACGGGTTCGTCGATGGGCGCGCTCTCGGCGGCGACCGTCTCGCGGGCGAGCGCGCGCACGAGCAGCCGGACACCGGGACCGCCGGCCTCGACGTTCCCCTCCCGGATCGCCTCGGGCGTGCGCTCGAAGGCGCCGAGCAGCGTCGTCGCCCGCCCCTCGCCGATCCCGTCGAGTTCCTGGAGGCGGTCGAGGGCGTCGTCCTCGTCCATCGCCCGGACGTCCTCCACGAAGTCGACCAGGCGGCGGTGGACGCGCCGGCCCCACCCGCCCTCGCGGCGGAGCACCCGCCGGGTCGTCGTCCCCGACGCCCGCGTCTCGATGAGGTCGTCCGGGTCGAGGTCGCTCGCCCTGATGTAGTCGACGACCTCCCGCCGGGCGCGACTGTCGAGGTCGCGAACCGACGGGTCGCGGACGTGGACGTGGTAGCCGCGACCGCCGGAGAACACGACCTGCGGATCGTCGAAGCCGAAGTCGGATTCGAGGAGGTCGAGCAGGTCGAGCAGCGCCTCCTTGCAGGCGTCGAGCATGTCGGCGTAGGCGGTCGTCTCGGGGTCGACGCCCGGGAGGTGGTCGGCGTCGAGGTCGAAGACGAGGTCCGCGCCGCGCCACCCCTTCTCCTCCATGGTCGGCGCCCCGGGATCGTCCCAGTAGGCCGTCGAGAAGTAGACGTGCTGTGGCGCCTCGTCCGCGAGAAAGCCGCCGAGGTCGCCCATCGAGAGCAGTGACTGGTGGCGGACCATCGTCGTCCCGCCGGCGGTCCACGGGATGTGCCCCCACTCCCGGTCGTCGGCCGACGGCGGCGGGGTGAGGTCCACCCCGCGGTAGTAGTCGCCGAAGCGACCGCGGAGGTACTCGCGGGTGCGGCGTTCCATTCGCGCCCCTCTTTTTGGGGGAACGTCAAAGCCGTTGCGTCTCCCGGGAAGCGGTAGGGCGGCGCGTGGGGCGTCGATGTCGGGTGGCGCGTCGAGCGTCGATGTCGGGTGGCGCGTCGAGCGTCGATGTCGGGTGGCGCGTCGAGCGTCGATGTCGGGTGGCGCGTCGAGC
>ENA-ORDC01002118-ORDC01002118.1-marine-metagenome-genome-assembly--contig:-NODE-2118-length-12851-cov-8.688195_pt1 | contig 12851 bp, 10 predicted proteins | sample MGYA00237783_ERZ508515 | MGnify/ENA primary metagenome ERZ508515 (study PRJEB26186, sample SAMN06268792) | marine metagenome | isolation source: Eden Landing Ponds, San Francisco, CA, USA | place... | reverse complement strand
CGCGACTCACAGAGAGCGTTCCTCGACGACCTGCTCGCGACCGCCAGCCCCTCCGGGTTCGAGACGCCGAGCCAGCGCGTCTGGGCCGACTACGTCCGCGGTTTCGCGGACGAGGTCTCCGTCGACGCCTACGGCAACGCCGTCGCCGTCCACGAGGGCGACCCCGACGCCCCCACCATCGCCCTGACGGGCCACGCCGACGAGATCGGGTTCATCGTCCGCGACGTGCTCGACGAGGGCTTCCTCCGGATCGCCCGGATCGGCGGCTCCGACCGCACCGTCTCGAAGGGCCAGCACGTCACCGTGCACGCCGACGAGCCCGTGCAGGGCGTGATCGGACAGACCGCGATCCACCTGCGCGACCCCTCGGAGGACGAGTACGAGGAGATCGCCGAGCAGTTCGTCGACATCGGCGCGACCGACGCCGAGGAGGCCCGCGAGCACGTCGAGATCGGTGACCCCGTCACGTTCTCGACCGAGGTGGAGGAGCTCGTCGGCGACCGGATCGCCGCCCGCGGGATCGACAACCGGACCGGCACGTGGGCGGCCGCGGAGGGGCTCCGCCGCGCGGCCGAGCGCGACGCCGACGCCACCGTCTACGCCGTCTCGACGGTACAGGAGGAGGTCGGGCTCCAGGGCGCTCGGATGGTCGGCGTCGACCTCGACGCGGTGGACGCGTTCGTGGCGGTCGACGTCACCCACGCCACCGACAACCCCGACGTCGACGGCGAGCACCGAGGCCCGATCGAACTCGGCGCCGGTCCCGTGATCGGTCGCGGCAGCGCGAACCACCCCGTCCTTGTCGACCTCGCGCGCGACGCCGCGGCGGACGACGACATCGACGTGCAGTTGCAGGCGGCGGGTTCCCGGACCGGCACCGACGCCGACGCCTTCTACACCGCCCGGGGCGGCGTCCCGTCGCTCAACGTTTCGATCCCGAATCGCTACATGCACACGCCGGTCGAGGTGGTCGACACCGGCGACCTGGACGCCGTCGCAGATCTCCTCGCCGCGATCGCCGACGGCGCGAGCGACGCCGCCCCGTTCGCGGTCGACGTGTGAAACCGAGCCTGGAGCCGACGCGAACGACGCGTTCCACCGGCGACAGCGAGACGATCGGCCACGGTAAACCGGGACATGGCGGGGTCGAAACGGAACTGTTTTACAATATCCTGCCGTATCCGTAATTGCGTCGAACGGACGCGCTCTGGTGGTGTAGTCCGGCCAATCATATTGCCCTCTCACGGCAATGACCTGGGTTCGAATCCCAGCCGGAGCATCCTCTCGTTTCAACACTTCTAACAGCAGTTCTCAAATTCCCTAACCCGCCTTATTTGTCCTACGGGGCAAATCCGACTCAACCATCCATACGTGAGTCTGGGTCGTTCAAATTCAAAATAGAAGATATAGTTACAATTTCAACATTTGACTGCAATTCCAACTTTTAATAAAAGCACCGTTTAAATCGGTCTGTTTCTTACTGTCTTGATTAAAGCGTATTTATGTGTGGGTGGAGTACCGTATAGTGAAGTAAATGACCGAAATAGAAGATTTCGATCTGCCATTTACAACCCGAAACTCGCGCCAGGCACTGAACGAGCGTCAGATCCAAGAGTACGAACAGACCCGCAAGCGATTCGCAACATGGCTCCTGACCCGGGGCAAGGACCCTAAAAAAGGGCGCTCATTTAGCGAGTCTACTGTCAAGGATACCCTGTATAGGATGGATAAACTCCACCGATGGGTGTGGGAGAATTTTGAGGGATATAATCTGCATATCTCCGAAGAAAAAGTAGATGCGTTCTTTGAAGCACGAGTTAACACCTTAGACGACAACCATAGCGAAACCGACAACGCGGGCTATCTTAAATCGGTCAAACGCTATTTTAAATGGCGCAAGTATGAACTCGGAGGTTCCGAATGGGATCCCGATTGGTCGTTCCGCAGTGACCTTGGTCCGCATCACGACCAACCAAAGTACTCGCTCGATGAGTGTCAGGAACTGGAAGAGGCCGTATTAGAGTACGGGTCAATCCCAAATCGGAAAACCACACCGGTCGATGAGCGCGAGAAGTGGCGAATCCATCTGTCCCAGAGATTCGGCAAAACAAAAGACGAGATCAGCCCAGATGATTGGGAGCGAGCAGAATCATGGAAATTCCCTTCCATGCTGTCCGTATCGATCGACACAGGACTCCGACCCGTAGAAGTCGGTAACGCAAGAGTTGGTTGGCTGAATTTGGAAGACGGGGTTATCCGTATCCCTGTTGCGGAAGGTTCCAAGAGCCGAGACAATTGGGAGATGCCAATCAGAATAAAGACTGTAAACCGGCTCAAAGCATGGAAGGCCGAGCGAGACAACTACCCCAAGTATGACGGGACGGACGAACTCTGGCTTACCCGCGAAGGGAATCCGTATGGGTCTGCTTCTCTAAAGTACTTCTTAAAGAATCTCAGTGAAATCGCAGGAATCGACCGGGAGAAACACCACTGGTACATGCTTCGGCGTAGTCTCGCGACAAGTCTTGCAGACGCAAAGACGACTGAACATGCACGTGATCAGCTCCGTCACCAATCTACGGATACCACGGAGCGGTACGTGCAAACCTCGAATGATCAGCGCAAAGAGGGGATTGAATCAATGTTTTCGAATTAGTTCTCAATTCCTTGGGTTGGCCTGTTGTGTATTAGAAAACCTATGTTCATTTATACAGAATAAGGATGGTTTGGTCTGTTGAAATCCTTATCAGTGGATGGTTTTACACCCTCAACCACTCAGTACAGGTAGCGTCCACATTGATTATTCTTCGAAGAACCGCGTTTGGAATGAGTACTGTTCGTGAATGATGCTCTGACTTTTATCTGGTCCAATTACTGTTCCCCCAAAGAGTTCCTCAATCTCTTCTCCAATCATCTGCTTGTATTCTCGGTCAAAGAGATTGAATAGCAATTTTAGCGTGAGTTTTGAGAATGCCACACAGCGTTCGACGTCAGCGGTGTGTACCTCCAGATGGACTGGCGTGCCGGATTTGGAATCTGTTGCCGCCGCCATCCGCCAGAAGTCGAACGTCCAGTCTGATTCTGGTTCTCTATACTGGTCTCGGATGTCTTCGAAACTGCTGTTTGACTCAACAAGTCCTTCCGAATACAACCACTCCAACCGCTCCCAAGAAAACGGAATGATACGGAATCCGTGCTTGAAATCGTTCAGATAGTTCGTCGTTTCGTTCCAATAATTGAGTACTGCATTACAAACTGCCATGTAGTCCTCTGGGTCGTATAGTGGGTCTATTGTCTCGTCATCAAAATTGAACTCCGCTGGACAACCCAAAAATTGGTTCGCGAACGCTATTTCGTAGTCGACGTTCTCCGCCCAGCCATCTGGAAGGTTTACTGAACAGAACCCTTCGGGACGCTCGACAAGCTTCTCAAGGTAATATTGGGCTTCCCCTTCCATCGTCTCTTTCAGTATCTCTAATGTTTCGTAGATCTCGTGCGTCGGAAGTTCTTCTTTGATAACGTACCACGCGAAGTTCGGTCGCTTCATCCGGGCAGTCAGTGCTGTCACAAAGACGTCCGCTAAATGAGAATGAATGAAAACCGCATCGAGAGCATCGTATGGGTTCCCAGAAGATAGTTTTTGAATTCTGGTATCCCAGTAATCGAAGGGATAGTCCATCGTCCAAATGTCAGTCACATCTGCCTGATTCCGAGTTGAGTTCATCTCATGTATAATATCTACCTGGTTATAGATATTTTATCACTGCATGATCATTACATCTATCCAAACCTGCTGAGTACGCAGGTATCATCGACCGGCTGTTTCAGGGGAGAATATATCTGATAAATAGGACTTCAATGGAGCCGAAACATTTCACGTCGTTTGAACCTCAGAACATGAACAGAATTTAAGCGAACTAACAGTCAATTTGATGAGAAATGAAGATTGATACTGCTGCATTAATTCGCTATGACCTCTGCCACGAGTCAAAGACTGACTTGCTTCTGAGCAGTCTTCAAAGACTATACGATGATGAGGGGAAGCAGTTCGGTGAAGAGGTTTTTGGTGGGCAGCAGTGGGAACGGTATCGATTTGAGGGAGAGCTACACACCTCTGATGACGAATTTGGCATGTTTGGGCCTGTGAAAACGTTCGTCAACTTCGAGACCCGGCACCTTGTCGATATAATAACAGTCGCCGAATTGGGTGAAGGACAACTCAAGGAGATCGAAGAAAAGGAGCCGAGCAGAACTCAATATGTTATTGGCGAGCTTGCTGAGCAGCTAACTGGGATAGCGCATAGAATACCCACAGTTGCACCGACAGATTTCAACCATCAAACAGTCCAATTCTACGTTGAACCGACAGAATCTCAGCAGGTAATAGCAGACGATGGAGAGGTGTCAGAAGAATTGTTGGCGCAATTTCTTGAGGAAAATAGGGAAGAGCTGAAGAAGATTCATTACGGTGTAGATCACCCACAATCACTTCTCAACGGAGAAGACTTAGTCACATCACAAGGCACAGCATTTCCTTGGGGAAATTTGACCGTTTTTAATTTGACTTCCCCACCGGCTTCCGAGTCTCATTTCGAGCCGATATGGCTTCGCCGACTTAGACCTCTTCACGAATATCTCCGGACATATTTGTGGTTCAACCACCGCGTAGATCTCCTCGCTGAGTTAGATCGAGAGACGCATGGCATTGAAGAGCTTATGCGGAATGGTTCGAGTGAGTCGAGTCAGTTTCAAGAGGTACTGGAAATTGAGAGCGAATTAGACGACATCCGAGAGAAATGGACCAACCGATACACTAAGACAGTAGACGAAATTGCAGATTTGGAGTCGAGACCCCCTCTTCGACGTTCACGCAAGCAACAACTCGAACCCGTGAAAATTAATGCAATAACGGAGGGAGCGCCTGTAAACTCACTCTTGGAAATATACGATCAGCAGTTGGCTACACAGAGCGAGCAAATATCGTCGGATCTCGACCGCATCGGTTCCAAGTTAGATGAGTGTCGGATTATATCCAAGATAAGATCAGTGTCCGTGCGACCACTGCTACCCTCCGCCAGCAACGTGCGACCAATTATTTGACCATTGTGATACTATTGTTAACCGCAGTCACTGTCGCAATTGAACTGTTCTGGAGTGGGTGAGTGACAACCAGTGCTGTCAATTCAGAGCAGCGTAACCCGCGACTGCGATGGGAATACCCAGCACCGATGATCTTCTCCGTCATTTATTTGTAACCACCACAAGAGGAGTTGGTATATCCTCCATGAGCCAGTCCACTCTTCAGGAACGACCGTATCATAACTCGGCTCTATTCTCTGGACACTATCTCGATGAGCGGATCCAAGAGAGAGACGAATGGGATTGTGACGATGTTGCTCAGGAAGCGATGGACGAACTTCAGGCACTCTATGACCTGGAAGGCGACCTCGTTGAAGGCTACGGGGAAGACGCTCTCATCGACAACTGGATCGACGAGGTACTCGACATCCTTGGCTTCGGAACGCAGGACGAAGTAACGCTTCCGGACGGAGGTGGCTTCGTTGACGAACTGCTTTTTGAGACGCCAACAGATCGCCGAAACGCCGCAAAAGTCTACTTAGATACCCAAGATACGACTGATCTGTTTGAGCGTGGCGTCGGCATCGTTGAGGCAAAACAGTGGGATGCTGATTTTACGATCCAATTCAGCGAACAGCGTCCCTATCGAAACGCCTCTCACCAGACCAAGCACTATCTGGAGAACACCCCTCCAAACATCCAGTGGGGTGTGCTGACGAATGGCCGTAAGTGGCGACTCTACGGCACGAACGACTACGAGACACAGACCTACTACGAGGTTGATCTCCCCGAACTACTCCAGAGGGACGACTTAGAGGCGTTCAAATATTTCTACGTGTTCTTCCAGCCAGCTGCATTCCGCGAATCCGGTGGGACGAGATTTCTTGACGAGATCTGGTCAGAGAGCGAAACCGCTTCGCAAGAACTCGGTGAAAGCCTACAGGACAACGTCTTCACCGCGCTCCGAGTACTCGGTCGTGGCTTCGTTGAGACCAACGATAATCTCGACATCGATCCCGATGATGAGGAGACCCTGGACGAACTGAAGGAGCAGTCACTCGTGTTCCTCTATCGATTGATGTTCGTGCTGTACGCGGAATCTCGGGGACTCATCCATCCCGATAGTCAGTCAGCACAAGATGAGTACGACCAGAACTTCAGCCTTGACGAACTCCGGTTGGATGTACACGACACCATCGGTGAAGTAGACAACGGATTCGAAGATGAGTTCAGCGACTACTCGACGACCATGTGGAGTCGGTTGGAGGATCTGTTCCGACTCATCGACGAGGGTGAGGAGGACCTCGGCATTCCGGCATACAACGGTGGTCTATTCGACCACGATGCACACGACTTCCTGACCGATCACGAGGTGAGCAACCAGTACCTCGCAGAAGTCATCTACCGGCTATCAACTACACAGAACGACGAGGGACGGTACGTACTGGCTGACTATGCCGATTTGGACACACGCCACCTCGGAAGCGTCTATGAGGGTCTGCTGGAACACCAGTTCCGCATCGCGCCCGAGCAGTATGCGGCGGTTACAGAAGACGGTAGCCAGGTGTGGAAACCCGCAACAGACGTAAGTGTCGCTGAGGCTGTCGAAAACGTGCCTAAGGGTGGTCTGTACGTCGTCAATGACGAGGGTGAGCGAAAGGCCACAGGTGCGTACTACACGCCTGATTACGTAGTGACGTACCTCGTTGAGGAGACGGTCGGGCCGCTGGTAGAGGAGATACGCGAAGATCTGATAGATCAAGGGTTTGAACCGGGCACACAGGAGTACATCGGACCGTTCTTTAGGCGCGTGACCGACCTTCGAATTCTTGACCCAGCAATGGGATCTGGCCATTTCCTGACGAAAGCTACAGGGTATCTATCTGAGCAAGTGATGGCTGAAGTTCGCGAGGCTGAATCCGAGTTCGGAATTGCATTCGACGAACAGCACATTCGACGGGAAATCGCCAAAGAGTGTATTTATGGGGTTGACCTGAACGGAATGGCCGTTGAACTCGCGAAGTTGTCGATGTGGCTGGAAACACTGTCAGCCAATCGTCCCCTGGCGTTCCTTGATCACCACTTCAAACAGGGTAACTCGCTGGTCGGTTCAGACCTCGAAGGTATTGAAGAGCTGGAATCTGATGCAAGTAACGAGGATGAACAATACTCCTTGGCGGAGTTCGGCGCAACACGTGAGGGAACGATCGAACGCCTGATGGACATCTACAGCGAGTTCCTCGCCATCGAAAACGAGACCGTTGAGGATGTCCACGAAATGAAGCGCAAATATGCCGAAATTGAACAAGACGAACTCCGGCGCAGGTTAGTGTCTATTGCGGATGTCCGAACGGCTGAGGACTTCGGTGTCGATCTTCCATCGGGGGCATACGAGCGTATGGCTAAAGCTCTCGAAAGTGACGAAGCGTGGGCGGAGGTTGAGGAGCAAGATTGGTACTCAACCGCGATGGCGATGAGTTCTGAGAAGGGGTTCTTTCATTGGCGGTTAGAGTTCCCAGAAGTGTTCTATGGAGAGGATGGCACACTCCACTCGGAGGCTGGGTTTGACTCAATCATTGGTAACCCCCCATATGTACGCCAGGAACAGATCCGGGAGTTCACAGAACTCTTTTCTGCCAGATATGATGTATACGCCTCAGCAGCAGACCTCTATACCTACTTTGTGGAGCGAGGATACGATCTACTGAATCATGGGAATAGTCTGGGATACATTATTTCCAATAAATTCACTCGAGCCGAGTACGGTGAACCATTGCGTCGGTTTCTTAGTGAGAATACGCGGCTGAGAACGATTTGTGACTTTCACGATCTTCCGGTATTTGGTCGGTCTGTTTCCGCCTATCCGTTGGTAGTAGTATTTAACAAACAGGCACCAAGAACCGATAGTACAGTCTCAATCACAAATGTTGAATCACTTGAATTCAGCAGCCTTCGATACGAGATTGAGCGGAATAATACAACTATTGATCAAGACCGCCTAACCGGTTCTGGATGGTCTATTTCCAACCCTGAATCAATAGCGTTGCTTGAGCAAATTGACGATGCTGGGATTTCTTTAAAAGAATATCTTAGTGTAGACATATACTGGGGGGTGAAAACAGGACTTAACGAGGCGTTCATTATAGACAGCGAAACCCGAGAACAGATACTTGAACGAGACCCCGCCTCTGAGCGATTCATATTCCGGTTGATGAAAGGTGATGACGCGGAGAGGTACCTCGCTGGATTCTCGGATAGGTACTTAATCCGCATCCCCTCGGGATGGACCATGTCTGAATCGGGACTAAACTCGGAGTCTGAGGCATGGGAGTGGTTTACATCTGAGTATCCTGGACTGGCTGACCATCTTGGAAACTTCCGCGAGGACGCTCAATCCCGCTACGACCGGGGAGAATGTTGGTGGGAGCTTCGTCCGTGCGACTACTATGACTCATTTGAGCGCGATAAGATCGTGTATCCGGAGATCTCGGATGGACCCCGATTCAGTCTCGATTTCGATGGGACGTACACTAACAACAAATGCTTCGTCATCCCCGAGGTCGACTACGCCTTGGTGGGTATTCTCAATTCGACACTTGGTGAATTTTGGGCACGAAATAAGCTGTCCACCGTTCGTGGAGGCTATCTGGAGTACCGGACAGTTCATCTTTCCGAGTTTCCGGTCGTCTCGGAAAGCGGGTCAGAGCTTCCGGGTACTGTCAAGGATATTATCGACCTGATCGCTGAACGACGTCCCCTCAATCTCAATCTTCTTGATTACATCCGACCGTACTCCGACGGACCTTCGTTGTCCAACATCGGTGTGTACCAACCGCCGGACAATGTTGGTGAATCGAAGGTTGCAAAAACAAAAAGTGAGCTGACAAACCTCCGTGTTGGACAAGTTGACTGTGAACGTGATAGCTCCGGGTCGATCACGGTTTTCGCCACCGCTCGTTACAAACCCGATGACGAGAATGGTCACGAGACCGACCAGTGGGGGTATACTGAAACAGACCAGATACCGGCGATGCGCTTAAGCAACCTCTCTGAGACCGAGGCGGCACTTGTTGAGGCGTTTGTTCCCGTCGCCGTTGAGGAGGGCGGGGGATTCGCGGGATTCCGTGAGACAGCCACAAAGACGAATTCGTTGGTGGACCGGCTGGAGGGGATAATGCTACCCGATCCCGAAGAGGTGTCCGACGATCTTGAAAGGTACAGGGATGCTGTAGAACGGGCAGAGGAACTCAACAAGAAGATCGAGCGCACGGACGAACTTATCGACGAAATCGTCTACAGCCTGTATGAGCTGACGGACGAAGAAATCGAGATTGTCGAAGAAGCCGTCGCTGATGACTAATTCACAGCTTGGTGAGTTTGACCGCCGTGCTGATCTGGTCCGTAGACAGCTGCGAACGTTCCCACTCAAATTCAAGGAGTTAGGAGAGAGCGGAGAGTTGAGTGTCATCCTCGACGAAAATGAGTCGCAAACTCTGCGAGGTCCGTATGTTGGGCAACAGCCCGAGATGTTCACTGAGCAGTACTTGATCGAGCCAATTCTGCACGGACTTGGGTACAAGAATCCCGCAGCACCAGATTATGAGGGAACTGGGCCTCACTTTGTGCGTCGTCCAACTACGTTTCGGAATGTGGAGTCAAAACGGCCTGACTATCTTCTCAAACAGGTCGATTCCTCGCTCGTCTGTATACTGGAAGCGAAGGCAGCGAACCGAGAACAAAAAACAGAACGAGCAGCCACAGCAGATATACGCGAGTATATCGAGGTGAATGCGTTCTGTAAATACCTTCGAGAACTCGATCATGAGTACTTGGTTGCTATTGGAACCGATGGTCTTCGTTGGTCGCTGTGGCGATCCAAATTGAAGAGCAACGACCGAGAACTGATTTGCCGAGTTGACCTCTCCGAGGAGATCAAATCAATAGCCAAGCAGCACAATGTTATCGAAGGTGAGTCTGAACGCAGTCCGGCAGACATCCGGAACTCTCTCAAGCAGTTCACAGACCATTTCTCATTGGAGGAGCTTCCAGAGGCTGTCAAAACAGGATCTACTGTGAATGAGGGAGGGTAGCAAACCCGTGAGTGAGCGTGTAACCACTAAGCACGGAACAGCCTCGGTCCGATATATAATGGCGAAAGAAATCAACTGGTACCTCAATATCGAACCAGAACGAAAAGAAGACTGGGACGAAATCGCGCGCCCAGCCATGTTTCCTACTGACTGGTATCAGCCTGATCCGATCGACGGCGACGAACTCGGTGTCGTTGAAGTATCATCCCAATCCGTTCCACACGATTACTGATTCTCTTTTTGATTGCGTCTGTCACCAATTCGCGTCTATACTTCAGCAATGACGCCTCTCGATCGGTGGCGCCCGGAATCTCTGCCTCAATGTCTCGGCGCAGCTGCTCAAGTTCTTCCTTGGTGTGTTCTTCGGCCAGTTCTCGGACTTCCTCGGAACGGCTCCACCCCTCGTCGGTCATGGTTAGTATGTACGTGTGCGCCAGATGAACAACCCTGCGCCAGTGATTCAGAATCAGGAGTACTGACTGGAACGCTGGTTCTGGGTAGCTTGAGCCAGTCAAAAGGAAACCCCCGAGAAGGATCGATGGCCTCAGTTCACGTGGCCAGTTGTTCGCTGAGCGGCCAGCAGCCTTGATCCTCTCATGAGGGATCCTCCAAACACTTGATCCAGATATTTGACCCAGATCTCTCCTCGTGTGAGGAGCATTCGCCTGTACGATTATGAGACATAAAAATCTGTTCAAATCACTGTTTAGAAGTGTTCTATACGTTATTTTCGGGGGATTAGCCAGAGTAGGCGTAATAGGTAGAACAGGTGGAGTAGGCGTAATAGGTAGAACAGGTGGAGTAGGCGTAATAGGTAGAACAGGTGGAGTAGGCGTAATAGGTAGAACGGGTAGAATAGATGTTGGGCGGCGCACACAGGTGCAGTGACTTTTTCTCCCACCCGTGGTCAACGTTTTAGGGTCACTGAACCAGCTGCACCACTGTGGAAAACACGATTGATTGAATGGCCGTGCTTGGGGTGTCTAGGTGCCGCGCACACGCCAGGGTTCGACGCCGTCCGTGCCAATGTCCACGCGGGACTCGGACGCTCCCCACGGTCGCTACGGCAATATAGCATTCAGCAATGACAGCTACAGCACCTACTTTTCCGATTCCTGTTCGAAGTCACTGGCAGTGATTCATCTTCAGGGATCATCTCTATGAAATACCGGGATTTATTATCTCCCTGACTGATCACCATGAATCATCCGAATCGATTATCTCGATAGATCGTCTGATGGTATCATGTCTCTAATTCATCTGAACCCATTATGTCTCTGAACTTCCTCATTCCAAATCACCTCCTCAGTTCCCTGCTCCAAACCCGTATTCTCTTCCTCATCCTTTACTCTCACAATTAATCTACACTCCTCACTACCTTACTGTCATAATCCGCCTTATTATGCGAGTGATTCTGATTCGTTACGATCGCTGACTCATAACCTGTAGGGTATGGGCTACGCGCCGTGATCTACAGCTGAATCGTAGCGCGTTACCGCTGCGCGTTGCCCTGGTGAACGAGTATTCGCAGCTCGGTGCGAGTGACTCCCCCGCGCAACTGTTATAAATAATACGTCCGCGCCACAGCTGCAACATGGATTACAATGGCATAACTCTGGACGGCGATTCCCTTCGGGCAATGGATGCACTGCACCGACAGGATGATCACCGACTCAACACTTCGGAACTCCGTACACTCCTCGGTATCGAGAGTAATGATCGTGTGCGTCGCCGAATCGTGAAACTCGGCGACGCCGGACTCGCCGACATCGACGTCGACGATCGAGCGGACACACCCATTCCACCGAAGCGCGCGACGCTGACCGACGACGGCGTGCAGAAAGCGAAGGAATGGGATCTCGATCCTGATTCAACGAACATCCGTTCTCCAGAAGATCGGCTTCAGCGCGTGGAGCGCCGACTGGCCGACATCAACGAACGTCTTGGTGAAATCGAAGCAGCTGCCAACAAGAACACGGAACGAATCCCGGGATTGCTCGAAACTCGGCGCTTGGTTGCGACGCTGAACGATTACACCGTTAAGGAATTAAATGCGGATCTTGGGAAGTATTACCCCACAGAAGCCGATTCTGAGTGATTCGGTTTATTTTCGGTGGTCACTGAACGACGACTCTGTCTTCGAACGGGTTGTATGTGAGTATCAGAATACGATTTTCTTTTCAGTACAGACAAACGATGTAACGCGAGCTACGCCGAACTATCTGCCCGCTGGTAAGACACTCGTGCAAAATATAGAGGATGAAGTCAGCACGGAAGCCGCATTATTTTCTCTACTTGAATCCTGAACCAACTGACAGAACGTGCCTGCGTATTGACCAGTTCGAGAAGGAATCAAATCGGCATCCACATTCAATCTGGGAGACGACACTCAACCACTGTTCCATCTTGAGGTGATTCGTTTTCCTCGTCGGTTCGCCGGACAACGTACTCTGTGACATAATATTGGACAGGTATCCAACGGCCAATATCAGCGACAGAACCACCGTGTGGAAACATAAAGAGCAGGACAGGTGTCCCATTAACATCGAAATACGCTCCCGGAAGAGATCCATTATTGAGTGAAGTATTTGGTGGAAGACTTTCCGGTCGCGTTAAGTTAGAGGATGAGGCGGACGATTTCTGAGTGTCTATGACAGAATTCGACCGCCTCAGCGAACGTAT
>ENA-ORDC01002115-ORDC01002115.1-marine-metagenome-genome-assembly--contig:-NODE-2115-length-12866-cov-6.036829_pt1 | contig 12866 bp, 14 predicted proteins | sample MGYA00237783_ERZ508515 | MGnify/ENA primary metagenome ERZ508515 (study PRJEB26186, sample SAMN06268792) | marine metagenome | isolation source: Eden Landing Ponds, San Francisco, CA, USA | place... | reverse complement strand
GATTGTAAGTCCTATCTCAGAAATGGAATCAGATATTTTTTGATGTTATCTATTCCATCTGTTTTCGGGTTCAGACTTGTTTCGGAATCAGCCATAAGTATTATAAGCAACCAAAGTGCAGTAAACCAAGCTTCGCCAATTTTGCCAGTGGTGGCGGTCGGTATGATCCTGCTTGGGCTTAATCAGTTGTATGGAGTTGTACTAGTAGCTGAAGGTTTAACAACTCGTCTTTCTTCTGTAAGAGGATCTGCAGCTATTATAAATATTATACTAAATTTGATTATTGTCCCCGAATATGGAATTATTGGGGCAGCCTTGTCTACAGTACTAACATATGTCATAAGCTTAGGAGGAGTGTATTGGCTATCTAACAAGATTGTTCCTTCCGGATTTCTAACTTTAAATAGCCTCCGTATATCAATTGCTAGTGGGGTTATGTTCGTATTCGGGGTTAGTCTCGGGATAAAGAACATCTTTCTCTTAATTCCAATAAGTGCTGTCGTTTATTCCTTTTCGATAGTATTACTTGGAGAACTGTCTATTTCCGATATAAGAAGCAGCCTGAATGGTGCTTTTGGATAACATATTTTCGAGCATCACCATTATTATTGATTATTCAACTAATTATTGAGTAAATTAGTATTCTAATCATAGAATAGCTTGAAAGGAAACTCATCGAACAGGTGACGCTCGCCCCGTGACGGGCTGGCGATGGCTGCCAACCTGAGAACCAGCCATAGGTTCTCCAAGAGTACTGAGACCAACAGCGTCGCAAACCGTATGACTGAATCACATGTTGGCATAATTTGAGTTGTCGCAGCAATCGGTAGCTGGTTTCGTTATCAGACCGTTTCCCGTAGAGACGCTCGACTTAGTTTACTGATCAATCAGCCACACCGCATGCAACGTAGCCGCGAACGATTCACCGTGCTTGCCCCAATCTAAGTTCTGGTAAGAGACAGGTTCGCGAACGGGTAGCGCAGTTCCCGGTCGCTGTCCTCACTTATAATTGCGGCAGCTAGTCGCGAACGAGCTGTAGACGTCAAGTTTGTCCTTCGTTCGCCACCCTTCTTAGGGACGTGGATGACCGTCGCGGCAATCTCAAGGGAGCGGATAGCGCGTTCGTTGTAGACGCCGCTGTCGGCAAACGAGAGCTCAATCTCGGAAGGTAGATTTCAACGCAGACAAGCACGCGCTCCGCCACGTCGGTCTCGCTTTCGACACCCCGGGTGTACGTCATCGTCAGCCTCACCGGTTCCGTTGGAGACGACATACACTATGCAGTATCTGTGGGATGTTGTTGTCCCGTCTTTGGGAAGCCACCAAGCACGGTTCGCGTTCGTTAGAATAGTGCTTGACGTGATAAGGGTCGTCGATGAAGTCAATGGAGACCATTCTTGACCGATTAGAGTCAAGAATCGCCATAGCGAGTCATCCAAGCAAGATGTTGGCGACGACCTTGAGGCAGTGACGCTTGAGCGTATGCCCACGTGAGAGCGGTGTCATCACAAGGTGTACCGTCGGTATCGTTACAAGGATCCCAGGCTGAGTTCTGGTGACTCAGGCCAAGATCGCGACAGGCCAGATGTTGCCGGGGTTGATGAGGACCCCTTCGACATCCGGCAAGAAGATTAAGTGATGACTTCTTCCGCTACGCCCTAAACATCCGAGGCCGAAATAACCTCCTAGATCGGGTATTTTGAACACATACAAATATAGATACTTTCTCTTGGTTAATCCGGCCGATTGCGTCAATCATGAAGTGCCGAAAATCGAGAATGACGGATGCGACAGTATTCAGTCGCTCAACCGCGTCGCTTTTGGATTCGTTCCAAGAGAGCTGTGATTGCAACAATGAGGGATTTGGCTCGTTAAAAGACGAATCCCGTGAGGGGACGATAGCACTTTGGTGCCATGTGGTTTCTTGTGGCGGAACTCGACAGTGTCAACGTGTAGACGGCTATAGTAATGATGTGACAATCCAACTAATATATTTCAATAATATTATAAATATCCAAGATCTTCTAGCCGTTCGCTAGTTTTCTTATCAACGCCAATATCATCAACGCTTTTTTCTGACTCGTTGAATGTGGATGTATAGTCATTCAGCAACTTTTCTAACTCCTCTTCGCGCGGGTCGTCAATTAGAGATTTCCTGTTATCCCGCCCATATATTTTATAAAGTCTATTTTTATTTCCTTGTTTGATTAGTTTTATGTCGCCACTATAGAGTGCATGTTGACCTTTAATGTCTCCAGAGTAACTACTCCAATCCCATGACCCTGAGTAGTCCTGCGTAAGAACGTAATCCTGATCTTCAAAAATCCCGGGAACTTGAGTATGAGTAACATCAGACCCTGTGTTTGTGATTTCTAAGATTGTCTTATAGATTCCAAGAGTATTTGTCCGATTAAATGAATCTCCTGATTTCTTTACTTGGGAAGGCAGTTTGACTATGAGTGGAACATGTATCCCGGGTTCATGAAGATGACCATGTCCCATTGCTCCGAAGTCACCTAGGCATTCACCATGATCAGATGTGATGATAAATAGCGTGTCATCCCATTCATTATTTGATTTGATAGAATTTATTATTTCTTTTACCTTATCATCAAGGTAGTGTATTGCACCATCATATAACTTTTCATGGACATCTTGAGAGGCCTTGGAATATTCCTCATCAGGATCGCGTTCAACACCTACAGACTCAACAGTATCTTCATCAACAAATTTATATTTATATTTATCAGGAAGCTTATACAAATTGTCAGTATTCTTCATATGGGCTTCACTATAGTGTGTATAAAGGAACCAAGGAGATTCTTTGCTGTCTATGAAGTTGAGGACACTATTTGTAGCCTCTTGAGCGCCATTGTCATTTCTATTAAAAATATCGAATCGGAATTGAAGGGCATTTCCAACATGAGATATGAAATTCCGATCAATTGAATCAATAAGGAAACGTAGATATATCTGATATGCTGACCGATGTTTATGCCTATCAAAGAACTTCCGTATATTCATTCCACTTTCAAATCTATGCTCTCCAGAGTAAAATTCATCAATGCCCCGTTCGAATCCAAACCCTGGTGTTATAAATGGATTTGTTGTGACGGCACCGGTTTCATATCCATTTTCTCTTAGAATCTCTGGCAATTGTGGAACTTCTGTTATGATTTCACCGTTTTGTCCTGTCCGGTGTTCCCCTGGATAAAGACCTGTAAATAAAGAAGCTGTTGAATCAAGTGTTACAGCAGCTGGTGAAACTGCGTTTTTAAAAACAACGGACTCTTCAGCGATCTTATCAATATTGGGAGTCGTTTTTCTATTATGCCCATAGCAAGATAAATTTTGAGCTCTAACAGCATCCAAAACAATTATACAGACGTTTGTCATTGCGTTACAGGATTACATGTACTTACAAGTATATATCGATTTCGCTCGATGAGCGTCAATGGATTTGTTGTTCTGGAATTTATTGCAGTAAACTGTCTTCCCCGCTTGGGCCTTAGTAGTCAAATTGATTACACCGATTGAAACACCATTGAAAAGTAGATTCACACGCTCAAATACGCATCAACTGTTTCTACAACACGTGGGTCAGTAGTCGGGCAAGCGCACGCGATCGAGCGGTTCCTGCATTATATAACCATCAGCAACCGCATCAATCGCTCGACGAACAATGCCAGCAGAAGTTGTAGTTAAATAGCCAGTACCTACTAATCTATTTCACACAGGAAGCTAGAGATTAATAATTAACCAATGAATTATACAATCTCAGATAACTTTCCCCCATATTTTCTGATGAAAATTTGTTCATGACTCTAGAAGTGGTTTGCTCAGCATCTCTTCTGGACTGCTCGGGACTTGATAAGTACTTCAACATTTGTTTTTCTAGTGCGTAAGGAGATTGTACCGGGACTAGGTCATATTCGCTACCCAGGACTTCCCTAAATGGACCCAAATTAGTAGCGACGATTGGGCAATCAAAAACCATCGCCTCTAATAATCCAAGTCCAAATCCCTCGAACTTGGATGGGAAAGCTGCTATATCAGAATGGTAATATACAGAATACGGGTTCTCTACTTTATCTAAAAATTTGATATTTTCTATAACTCCAAGAGAATTGGCAATCTCTACGAGGTGATTTTTATATGGACCCCATCCAGTCAATAGTAATATCGCGTCAGGATATTCTGAAATAACACCAGGCATCGCCTTAATGAGATCGTCCTGTCCCTTTTCCTCTGAGAATCTAGCTACATTAGCGATTTTTGGTACTTTTCGGGGAATATTAGTCGTCCAAGGAAGAGATTCCCAGGGAACGATTCCTTTTGATCTCACATACTCGACATCAATCCCATTATGAATAGTGATTCGATCACTTAGTGGAGCAAATGTTCTTGGCAGAGAACTTTGAACTGCATCAGTAACGGTGACTATAACGTCAGAAAGTATACTGGTTGGATGATCGATCATACGAGCAATAGTCGATCTCTTATTATATATATTATGGACCGTGGATATCGTCTTAATTCCTAGTCCGCTACTGATTATCCGTCCTAATGCGGAAGCAGATGCCATATGCGTGTGAATTATATCAGGATCAAATTCGCGAGTATATTGTAACAGATTGGTTGCTAGGCGGGGATCAAAACGAGACTTCCCTAATACTTGAGTAGGTATTCCTTCAGTATCAAACAACGAGGTACCTTCACTGCTACCTCCAAGGTAAGCAACTTCAACCGAATCTACTTTGTCTTGAATATATTTTGAAATATCAAGAATGACTTTTGGTACACCACCAACACCTAACTGGCCGCTTAGCATTAAGATTTTGATAATGAACCACTCTTCCTTATTAACCAAAGAGCATAGAGTATAATGAATCTGTTGTTTATCGATACTCTCACTGATGCACTTCTAGAGCAGTGTCTTCGCCGGTTCCACAGATGACGTGATAGGCCTCCTTTTGAATAGATCTCCAGCAAGACCACGACTGATAACTTCGACGTCAGTAGACGCATAGTTCTCCGTAATGCACGGCAGTCCATAACTTCTTAATCCCCGACAAGATCGTCCTGAATGGCGATCGACTATCGCGCAATCGAGAATGCACAAATGTTCGAAGCTCTCATTGGCAAAGCTGATGTCTAGGTCCTTGAGACGAACACTCGGACAGCGCAAATAATCAAGTTTGCGTACAATTCATTCCTCGCGACGAAGGTCAACTAATCAACGACATCAAGAGTATCAGCAAGAGGTTCAGTGTCAGTCCCTACGAGGTCACAGGCGTGATCGGGATGGACGACCGATTCAGAAAGCTCCTCCGGAGTGGACTAAGCTGGGGAAGGAGCTGCTCCTCAAAGGATACCGCAGCGATCCGTATCGGTCCCGGAAAATAGCTACGAACCCCTCATCTCGACGCAGCCAACAAAATCGAGGAGCGCCAGCCCGGGTGACTGCTCTACTACTCTCGTTGATGGACGACCACGTCGATGTTCAGGGCAAGCGTGTTGCCGTGCTATGTCTTGCGTTCTAACCAGGAACCGACAATGTTCGCAACTCTCGAGCCACCCCTGTAATCGAGGAACCCAAACTGCGTGGTGCCGAGATCGTCGTCTACGACCCTATCGCGGGCGAGAACATTTGAGCACACTTCTCCGACATCGAATATGTGGACACACCTGCAGGCACCCTTAGCGGTGCATAGGCTGCGTTCATCGTTGCCGACTGGGAAGAAATCACTGCATTCAACGAGGATTTCGACGGCATGGCCACGCCTGTCGTAATTGATGGGCGCCGCGCGATCTCCCGCCGTGATGGCATCGTTTACGAGGGCACTATACAGGTTATTTATACTCATAACATATCCCCGAATTAAGACATCAAAATATCCTCAATAGATACGAACGAGTTCTGTCTGGAGGTTTCTCGATCGACTCCACGTGTCCTCAATTCAATATTTCACACAGAATAAAGAGAATACATTCAAAAAACATATGGTTTTTACATAATTGCTAGATTTGTACATCTATTACGACTATAGAGATGAACTTTAAATTCTATTGTGTGTTAAACGGACGTCGGGCGGCGTTGGTTAGATGACACCGCTCTTTCGCTGCGGGGCAACACTGCAGGAATTCTTCAACGCCTACAGAGACATAACGTTACGATTCGGATCACAGACGGTGCTGTTAAGAAATTCAAACCGGACGGTCCCGTAGAGTTCATCGCGGATATTATCGGCATAGTGTACTAGCAAGATGGGCAGATCTGATCTGACGCGTGGAACGCGGCGTGAAATTAGCGAAACAACAAATAAATGAACAGAAGGCGTCCCCACAGAGTTTCGACGCGACGATAACGCGTACCCACAGCCCATCTTTGAATTTGATAGTATGATAGTCAGTTAGTTCAAACCCAGAGACGAGCCCAGGTGACTGTAAACATCCGACTAGGCGTTGAGCGTCTGGACGTCACGGCCGAGCGCCGCCAACGCGCTCACACTCACACCGCCCGCACCGGTTCCGACGTCGACGACGACCGAACAGTCGAGCGGCCCCCCGACGGGCTCACGGATCGCGGCGGCGTGTGCGCGGTCGGCACGCTCGTCGGTCGTCGTTTCACCGATCCGGTCCCACGCCGCGAACGCGTACTCCTCCGATCGGATCCGGTCGGCGATCCGCTCGCGGTGCTCCATGTCGAACGCCTGGCCGGAGGGTGACCACAGCTTCAGGCCGTTATCCGGGGCCGGGTTGTGAGAGGCAGTGATCGAAACGCCGGCATCAGCGTCGTGCCGAGCCACGCTTCGGGCGATCGTCGGCGTCGCAGCCCGCCTGAGGTCAACCACGTCTCTGCCGCTCTCCTCGAGTCCCGCGATGGCTGCCTCCTGGAGCATCCGGCCGCTGTCGCGTAGGTCTCGCCCGACGACGACCTGGTGGTAGCCGTCGGCCGCGAGCGCACGGCCGGCCGACAGCGCTGTCGCAGCGGTTACTCTTCGTCGACGCGTCCCCGGATCCCGATCGTCCCGAACACGCGCGTGAATCGTCACCCGTCAGCATAGCTGTTCGCCTTTAGTATGGCACGACACGGATTCCACCGAGGTCGCCGCAATTGCCCGTCCGTTCCGTTCGGGTTACCCGTTGCTCCCCGAACAGCCATCCTTATTCCCACCCCACACCTCCCCATCTCTGTGTTACCGTTGGGACACCTTGCGTTCGCATACCTCTGGTATGCGGGCTACGCGACCATCGGAACCCACCGCCTGCCCGCTCGCGTTGCGCTCGTCCCGCTGGCGGTCGCCAGCCAGTTCCCCGACCTCATCGACAAGCCCCTCGCTTATCTCGAGATCCTCCCGTACGGCCGATCGCTGGCACACTCGCTGTTCACGTTCGCGATCTGTTCACTCGCAGTGTGGTGGCTCGCAAGCCGCCTGCGCGGCCGCTGGGGCGACGGAACAGTCCCCGAAAGCCTCAGAGCCCTCACACCAGCGGCATTCGCTGTCGGCTACCTGAGCCATCTCCTCGGCGACACGTATCGGTTCCTCCTCGCCGGCGACCTGTGGCCCGCGCGGTTCCTGGTGTACCCACTGTTCCCGCTCCCGGAGTCACCCGCCGACGACATCGCGCCGTGGAACCGGATGCTCCGCATCTATCAGGACATGAGCACGCATCCCCAGCTTGAACTGATCGCGATCGCACTCGCCGTGTTCGTGGGACTGCGAGTGCGGCGCTACTGGAGACAAACACAAACCGAGAGAACGTAGCGAACATCGAAAGCCGCCGCGACCTATCGACTCGAAATGATCCCGACGAAGAAGCTCCCGAACACCACCTGCATCCCCACGACGATGCCGGTGAACGCGAGCAAGCTCGCCGAGATCGTGGGTACCGCCTGATACCCCGTCACGATCCACTGGACGATCATCCATGTCGCGTACGTCGCGGCCAGCCCGAACAGGCCTACCCCGGCAAGCACGCCAGATTCAAGCGTCAGATGTTCGGTAACGAGCTCGGTCACCGGATCGGTCGGCCGGCGGATCGGGTCGCTCGCGATCGTCGCGTAGATACCGAAGCTCGCGACCTGTACACCCGTTATAACTGATAGGCTGCCGGCCAACAGCGTGCGTACGCCGAAGTTCGCCCCGCCGAGACTCACGCCGGCGGCGGCAATCAGCATCAGCGCGGCGCCAACGAGCCCCACCACCAGTCCAGGGACCGAGAACAGGTACCCCGGTGCGTTCAACAGCATGAATCGGACGTGGCGCCACCCGTCCTCGAAGCTCTCCAGCGTCGCCTCACCCTCTCGTTCGTGGTAAACGATCGGCTCTTCGGCGATCGTCAGACCGCGTGCGCCGGCCTCCATGATCATCTCGGAGGCGAACTCCATCCCGTCGGTGTCACAGTCCATCCGGTCCCACGCCTCCCGTGTGAACACGCGCATCCCCGAGTGGGCGTCCGAGACACCTGCCTTGTAGAAGGCGTTGAGGAACCGCGTCAGCAGGGGGTTGCCGATGTACTGGTGGAGCGCCGGCATCGCGCCGTCTTTGATATCGCCGTCCAGCCGGGATCCCATCGCCATGTCGGCGTCGCCGTCGGCGACGAGTTGGTACAACTTGGGAAGTTCCTCGAAGTCGTAGGTGGTGTCGGCGTCGCCGATAGCGATGTAGTCGCCGCGGCAGCGCTCGAACGCGTACTGATACGCGTACCCGTACCCCGGCTGGTCGGGGGTGACGACGATTGCGCCCATCGAACGGGCGATCTCGGGCGTCTTGTCGGTCGAGCTGTCCGAGATGATCACCTCCGCGAACACGCCGAGATCCTCGACGGCGGATCGGATCATCTCGATACACTGGCCGACCCCGTCTTCCTCGTTCAACGTCGGCATGACGAAGCTGAGAGTGGGTCGGATGTCGCTGTCGGCGGGAAGGATCAGTTCCTCGCCCGAGAGCGCTGTCGGGTCCGGCGTCTGCGCCTCGCCCTGGGACGGTGGTGATGCTTGCGTTCGTTGTTCGAGTGATTCTCCGGACATGAGTTCGCGTCAGTCGTCAGTCGTTCGTCGCGATGATCGCGGTACCGCATTCGACACAGATGTAGTCATTCTCGATCGTTTCGGCTGCGGGCGCGTTGCAGTCGACACACTTCACCCGCGTTTTTCTGACCGCCCGCGGATACCGAGACATTCAGTCCGACCAATCATTTCGTTCTACATAAATATACGGCAAGCGCTCAGACACATCGTGATTATATTGAAGGGTAATATATTAGGAAAACAATCGCACGTGGACGTAACAAACGTTCATTATCGTATGGGGCCGATCATGAACTTCTATTCGCGGGACACATAAACCCACACGCCAAAGCACGACCAGACGGACGGACAACAGTTCCGACGGACCCTACCACCTCAGGCTGGAACGGTCTGTCGCGACCTTGTTTGGTCTCCCTGTACCGCCGGTCTGTGGTCGCTTCGCCGCACCGGTTCGGTCCGTGAGCGTTCGACCGCCGCTCGCCGAGACGATCGACACGCCCGGACCGACCGGCGGGATCGCTTGCCCCGGTCCCCCGCCGGTGCCGCTCAGGCCTGAATTCACCCGTCCGCCCCCCCACCGATCGGGGCCCCGCACTCCTTGCACATGTTCGACTGCCATGGCACGGTCTCGACCACCACTCGCTGGGTCTCGCACCGCGGACAGTACGCGCGTTCCTGTTCCTCTGACACCGCATCCAGACGTGCAGAGCGCCGCATTGAATATGTTTGGATGGTTGACCTGTTTGTGACAGACATCGGGTTAGCGGTCAAAGAAACCGGACGAACGTCCGGGCCGACGGAGCGCGTGTTCGACTCGTGGACCGACAGTCACCCGACGGCGCCGACTTGATTCGACCCGATTTCAATCCGACTCATCGAGGCCGTCGGTTCGCTCACGTTGACCCACAGGTGGAGTTCACGGTAGGCGTTGTCCACGGTCGGCTCCGCGGGGGGCTCTCCCGCGTACAGGAGGTACGCGAGCCGCAGCCGGTCGCCTGTCATCCGGGGCGTCACGGTGTGGTTGAGGTGCCACGTCTCGTTGTGTGTGAGTTCGACATCCCACTGCTTCAGCCGTGACTCCTCGAGGACCGTCGTCGAGTTGTTCGCGACCCTGACGCGTTGCAACTGGACCAGCACCGTGTAGTTAGTCGGTCGGTGCTCCTGGTTCGTCACGCCGACGACAAGCGACCGCGACTCCCCGCGGGTGAACTCGGTCGGGTAGTCGTCGGCGACCAGGTCGCCGTCGTCGTTCTCGGTGAGGATGTAGAACTCGGTGAACGATTCGCCCTGCTTCGGGACCGCAACGGCGTACCCAACGCTGGAGACCGCGAGCACGACACTGACGGCGAGCAGCACGTTGAGCGCGGCGTCGGTCCGTGTTTCCGGCTCGAACAGCTCCGTGCGGGCGTCCGCGAGCCACCGGCGATACGGAACCCGAAGCCGCTCATCGGCCGGGAGGGCATGCCGACGGCGGGCGGCGACGGCCGTCAACGCTAGCGTGAGCCCGCTCACGGAGACGACGATGGGAACCAGTCGGATACCGAACGGAGTGAAGTTGAGGACGAGCCCGACCAGCGGGACGACTGCGATGCTGGTGCCGAACGAAAGCGCGACTCGCTCGATGCCGTCGATCCCGGAGGAATCCTCATCGTCAGTGTCGCTATCGCCGTCCGCCACCGGAGACGTGCTCGCTTCGGGGAACAGCGCCGCGATGAGAGCGTACCCGGGGACGAACAGCACGAACGCGAGGCCGAACACCACACGGAGGGGCGTCTCGTTGACGACGGGGGTGAACACGCTCACGACCGTGACCGCGACCGCGACGACGACGGCGGCGAGATCCGCGGGGAGGTCGCGGACGGGGGCGGGGAGCAGTCCCCACCACCGGGAAGCGCCTGACATACCCGACCAAAGCGAGGCATGGCGCAAAAGGTAGTCGGTCCAGTCAGCGGATTGACTCCCCTGTCAGACGACAGGGGCGGCGAGCAGCACGGGCACGATCAGCCGTCAGCGGGGACGGTAACGACGTCATCAACGACCTGCTCCAGCGTCGCAACGACGGTGTCCTCGTGAGCACGGGGGTCGAGGTGGTAGTGAATGTGTGAGTCGACCTCCTCGACGAGTGAGTTGGCCACGTTGATGAACTGGACGACGGACGTGAGCTCCACGTACTGGAGCAGCGTGGTCAGGGAGTCGACGCAGATCCGTGAGTGTGCGCCGGCCGTCGAGGCATCGTCGAGCACGTTGGTCAGCGAGACCCCGATGCTCGTCAGGTCGGACGGCGCGGTGACGGTCTCGATCTCGATCGGAACCCCGTCGGGCACTTCGTCTCGAGGATTGATCCCGCGATCGCTTCGGTCGCGGGCGTAGATCATCGAGATCGACATCGGGGAGTCGCCCTCCCACGCGGCAAACTCCGAGGTTATCTGCCGCATTGAACGTCTGAAGTTGAGGCTGCAGATCTTGACGGGCGTTCGTTCACTGGCGAGGTAGCGGTGACACTCCCGCTCTCGACCCTCACTGCGAACGGGAGCCAACACCAGCACCGACCGCGGGTCCAGTTCCCGTGCGTGATCGTCCGTCGGCCCGGATTCTACCGCTTCCATTCAGTTCAATGGTTAGTTTGCTAATATATAAAGTTATGTCACTCGACCGAAACCACATGCAGGCGCGACGATCGCCCCAACAACACACCGACAGAGGGCTGCCGGTCGGGAAGTTGTGACTACAGCGATTTCACCGGAGTTATGATGGTGTTTTCGACCGTATCAGTAGCCGAAAACGGACCCAGATCGGCTCTCGATCGTCTGTTAGTAATCCGGTTCGCTGTGCGTAATTGTTATTGGTACACAAATTCAACACAGCAGCATGGCAGAAGCTGAACCCCCTGAAAAAACAACCGTCAATATCCGGGTGACGGAGACGTTCCTCGACGACGTCGACGGGACTTGGACGGAAGAAGGATACAACAGTCGGAGTGAGTTCATCCGTGACGTACTCAGAGACGCGATCAAACATCCCGATTTCAACCGAGCGGATCTGAAAGCGATGCTCGCGAGCGAAGTCGACATTCAGGACGGGAAGACGCGAGCAAGCGACGGGGTGAAAGCGGACCACGGACTGGGCGGGAACAGCGACGATGAGTGAGGAGTGGGATTGGGAACTCACTGACACAGCCGACCGGCAGTTCGACGGCCTCGATGGATACGCTCAAGAGCGGATTAGTTCCAAACTGGACGAAATTGTTACGGATCAGTGGCGCAACCCGACGGACTACTTGGAACCACTCGCAGGTGCGCCACACCAGAAGCTCCGAATCGGACCTTTTCGCCTCGGCTGTCGTGCTGCCCGGAGTGAGCACGTCCTCTACGTCCTTACGATCTCCAAGCGCGGTGGCGACGCGTACCGGGGAGACGACGACTGAGCGTCCACGACCTCCCGTGGCGACGATCCATATGAATAGAGACGACTAATTGCAACTACTACCCCAGTCAGCTGTCGAGCACCGTCCGTGCCTCCTCGATGGCGCGTTCGGCGTCCGCCCGGGAGACGCCGGCGGGGCCGAACGCCGCACGCTCGTACACGTCCGTGAGGTGGTCGATCGCGTCGGCCGCGGCGTCGGCGTCGGTCTCCTCGCGGTACGCACGGGCGATCTCACGGTGGGTGAGCGCATCGTCCACGCCGTAGCGTTCGGCGAGCGCGTCGCGAACGGTCGCGAAGGCGACCTGTGTCGCGACGGTCGGGTCCTCGGCGAGGTGTGCGCGGGCGTCGTCGAGCGGTGTCGGCGTCGACTCGGCGGCCGCGGCGGCCGTGGCGGCCGCAGGGGGGTCCG
>ENA-ORDC01002113-ORDC01002113.1-marine-metagenome-genome-assembly--contig:-NODE-2113-length-12880-cov-3.352730_pt1 | contig 12880 bp, 13 predicted proteins | sample MGYA00237783_ERZ508515 | MGnify/ENA primary metagenome ERZ508515 (study PRJEB26186, sample SAMN06268792) | marine metagenome | isolation source: Eden Landing Ponds, San Francisco, CA, USA | place... | reverse complement strand
CGATGATCGACGCGACGATCGCCCCGTCCGGAACACCGTCCCGAACAGCCGAAACCCGGACACGGCGACGCGGGCGCGACGCTCCGGAACCGTTCGGAACCGGCCGGGGGACAGTAATCCGTGCGTCGGGGCGAGCCCGACGTATGCCGACTCACGACGGCGCGACCAGTACCGCGCGACGACTGACCGATGACGACTGACGACACCACCATGAGCGACGCACACACCCAGCCGACGGACGAGCCGCACAGCGACGAGACCACCTGGTACGACCTCCTCGGGTTCCAGCGCGACCTCCTCCTGGTCGCCGCCGAGGTCGAGGGCGAGGAGCTACCGAAGGGCCTCACCCTGATGCGCCGGCTCGAAGACCGCTACACCGGCGCGATCAACCACGGGCGCCTCTACAGCAACCTCGGCAATCTCGAAGACGAGGGCCTGATCGAGACGGAGGAGTTCGACGGCCGGACCAACGCCTACCGCGTCACCGATCGCGGTCGCGAACTGCTCGCGGGGCACCGCGGCTCGATCGACGCCGCGCTCGAAACCGGAGGTGACGGCGCGTGAGCGAGACCGCCGACTCCGAGGAGATCGACGTCGAGATCCGTCGGAACGGGAGCGGCTCGGTGCTCGCGTACGCCGACCGAGATCACGCCGAGGAGGCGTTCGACAACCACCGGGCGGTCCTCCGATCGCTGTACGATCTGGTCGACCGGCGCCACGGCGAGAACGGCGAGACGGTCGCCCGCCTCGAGGTGCGTTCGGACGGGCTCGGAGAGATCCTCGTTCGCGACGAGTACGTGCGCGATATCCAGACCGACCGGGCGCTCGCGGTCGCGGACGACATGCGATACCACGCCGACGCCCGGGAGTTGGTGACGGACGGCGGCGAGAAAGTCGACGGAGAGATCGATCGTTGCGGATGCTGCGGGACTCCCGCGAGTGAGACGAACCTCGGATGGTCTGAGAAACGCGAGGAAGAGGTCTGTGTCAAGTGCGTGATCTACCTCGAAGACAACGGTCACTACCCGGACGAAGACGGTCCGAAGCGCGACGTGACCGCTACCTACGAGGTGGGAGCATGAGCACGGAAGACGCCGATGAAGTTGTTCACGTCAGCGAAGATCTCGGTCTGTGGATCCCGCCGGAGTTCCGCGAGTTCGAGCAGCAGCTTGTGATCCGGACGCCACGGGCGACGATCCAACACTTCGGATCGACGCCGATGGACGCCTACTACGGAATGGTCGACGCGTCTCACTTCGGAGAGGTTCCGACTCGGCTCGACACGGTCGGGAACCCGAACCAGAACCCGCACCTACGGCCGAACCGCGTTTCGTTGAAGCCGCAAGGCGAAGAGGCGACCGTGTTCGAGGTGGATGGCCTTGAGTTCTGATGAATTAGGAGACGACCTCGCCCGCATCGCGGACGCCCTCGAACTCCAGAACGCGCTCCTCCTACAGCTCGTCCAGGACCGCGAGCACCAGCACGCTCAGGAGCACCCGGACCCGGACCACTCGGGCCGGTCGGACCGCGCGATCGCGACCGACGTCGTCGACGCCTACGGCGACCTCTACGGCGGCTCGGTCGCCGGGTGGGAGTTCGATCCGGTGAGCGATCGGGTGGAGAACATGGGGGACTCGCGGTGAACCAGGACCTCGACCCGATCACGCCGAGCGCCGCCCTCGACTACTACCTCGACGCGCGCCGCGGCGAGCTCGCCGACGCGACGCTCCGCGACCACGCGTACCGCATCGGGACGTTCGTCGACTGGCTCGAAGACCGGAAGAACGTCACCAACATGAACGACGTCGACGTGCGGATGGTCCACGAGTGGCGCGTCTGGAAGCGCGAGGACAACGGCGATCACGACCCCTGTAACATGATGACGATGCAGGGGCAGGTCTCGACGGTCAAACAGTTCCTCTACCGCGTCGGCGACATCAAGGGCGTCCCCGAGACGCTCCCGGACCGCATTCGCGTCCCGTCGCCCTCGAAGGACGAGCAGTCAAACGACACGATCCTCTCCTCGGAGCGCACGAAGGCGATCCTGGAGTACCTCTCCACCTACGAGTACGCGTCCCGCCGACACGTCACGCTGCTGCTCATGTGGCGCGTCCCGGCCCGACGCGGGGGCATCCGCGCGCTCGACCTCGAAGACTGGGACTCGGAAGACCACGCCCTCCAATTCCGACACCGCCCGCCGCTGACACCCCTGAAGAACGGCTCGACGAGCGAACGCGACGTGATCCTGAAAGAGCAGGTCGCGGAGGTCGTCGACGACTACGTCGACGGACCGCGCCTCGACAAAATCGACGATCAGGGCCGCAAGCCGCTCATCACGACGAACCGCGGCCGGCCCGGCGTCTCCACCCTCCAGCGGTGGATCTACTGCGTGACGCGACCGTGCGTCATCGGCGAGGAGTGCCCGCATGACCGCGACCCCGACGAGTGCGAAGCGATCCCGTCGGAGCAGGCGAGCAAGTGCCCGTCGTCGCGCGCGCCGCACCACGTGCGGACCGGATCGGTTACGGCGCACCGGACAGCTGGAACGCCGCGCCCCGTGATCAGCGACCGCGGCGACGCGTCCGAGGACGTTCTCGAAAAGCACTACGACAAGGCCGGCAACCGCGAGCGAGCGCGCCGGCGGCAGGAACACATCCCGGAGGACATCTAACATGTACACGAGCGCAGATACGAGAGAATCGCCCGACCGAAGAGCCAAGACCGTGTTGGCCCACCTACAACGCGCACGGTCTTTGGCCGTGCGGGATTGGTGGGCTGGGACTCCCCAGCCACCCAATTCCGTCGTTTCAACCCGCTAGAGACATCGTTAGCGCGCCTAGAGCGGACGAAAGCCAAGCCGGGAGTTTCCACCGTCCCTTAATTTGCGTACGCCGATGTCACACTGTCGTCACGTCACTCACAGTAACGAGGAACCGAAAGCGGCTCCGGCGGGAGAGAACGTGGGAACACGCAGTCGTGTGCCTCTGACGTGGTGTGCCGAACACACCGACTCGTCGGAGGGGTTAAATGCGAGAATATTTGCTGGAATGTTGCCGCGCGCGCTCGCCGATGAGCGCCGAGTACTGCCCGGACACGACTCCGCGCTTGGGAGAGACGACCGTCGAGGAATCGAGACACCGAATTCGGCAGTGATACGGCGACCTTCGGACCAGTCGTCTCGAATTACTCAACGCTCCTGACTACGCTCGGAGCAGCAGTCACACGGCCGCGAGATGTAGACTCAGAGCTCGCGGTGACGGGAAGTCACGGTTGACGGAAGTCGGAGCGATTTATGTATCGGGCTCCCGTCCCACGACGCAGACGCGAGAGGGGCGCTTCGCCGCCCGAGTTATCATGGACCGAACCGACGAGGGCCCGGATCCCGACGACCTGCTCGAACCGGCGCTCACGGATCCGGAGTCGTACGACACCCCGCGGACCGCTCGGTTGGTCGCGGCGTTGGAGCACGACGACGACGAGGTCCGACGAGCCGCGTCGTGGGCGATCCGGTTCGTCGCCGCGGAGACGCCGTCGCTCGTCGGCGACTGCGCGGGGCGGTTCCGTCGCGCGCTCCGCGACCCAGACGCCCGGCCGGCCGCCCTCCGGACGCTCGCGGTCGCGGCCGAACACGACCGGGAGGCGGTCGCCGACATCGTCGACGGAGCGGTCGAGGAACGGACGATCGACGGGGCCGTCGCGCGGCGGGTCGTCGCGGGATATCGGCCCGTCGATCCGACGGCCGACGGCTCGGTGGTCACGGACGAGGGAGACGAGACGGACGCGCCGACCTCGACGGCCGCAGTCGGGGAACGGGACGATTCCGAAGCGTCCTCGGCCGACGACGCGGCCGACGCGGATGACGCGGAGACGGCCGGCTACCCGCCGAGCGAACCGCCCACCAAGCCGCCGCGGCTCGATCGGTCGCTGACCGAGTACGAGCCGGACGCGGCGAGGGGGCGGCGGAGCGAATCGCCGGGCGAGCAGGTCCGGTTCACCGAGGGCGGCAGGGAGTTCACCGGGACGCACTGGCGCTCGGTGAGCGTCGGCGCCGCCGACGAGGACGAGTACCGGAGCGCGCTCGACCGCTGGCGTCGGATCGACGACCACGACGCCGTGGCGCGCGTCGTCGACGGCGGCACGCGACCGACGCCGTGGCTCGTCTCGGAGCGCGGCGGTCCGGACTCGCTCGCCGAGCGGCACACCCCGTTTCCGCCGTCGGAGGCCCGCTGGGTCCTGGCGCAGACCGCGGACGCGGTCCAGTACGCGCACGCCGCCGGCGTGGTTCACGGCGGGCTCCAGCCCGCGTCGGTCGCCTTCGTGAACGCCGTCGAGGACCCCGACGCGTGGGCGTACCCGAGGGTCGGCGACTGGGGGCTACGGGAGACGTTCGGCCCGAGCGAGGGGCGCTTCGAGCTCCCGCGTCGGTACGCCGCGCCCGAGCACGTCGCCCCCGACCGGTTCGGCCGCGTCGACGCAGCGACCGACATCTACGGGCTCGGCGCGCTCGGGTGCGAGCTGCTGACCGGCGGTGCGCCCGTTCGCGAGGAGCGGACCGCCGACCTTCCGGAGGGGGTCGCCGCCGGGCTCCCCGCCGAGCTGTCGACGGTCCTCGCCAAGTGTCTCAAGCCCGCGAAGATGGAGCGGTACGCGTCGGCCGCCGCGTTCAAGCGCGAGCTCGCGGCGGGGGGTGACGATGCCTGAGACGGGAGTGGACGCCCTCGCCGGTCGCCTCGCGAGCGTCGGCCTCGTTCCGGGTGTCGGCGACGCCGTCCCGAGCGTCGTCGGCGCCGCGACCGTCCCCGTCGGCGGCGGAGTCACCCGGTTCGTGGCGGGGGTGCTCGTGCTCGTCGCGTGCCTCGGGACGACGCGGTACGCGCTGTTAAACGCGAGCCGGGAGCCCCACGACACGCTCGTCTGGCGGTACGTCGCGCTGTCGACGGCCGTCGGCGGCGCGTTCGCCGCCCTGACCGTCGTCGAGGCGGTCTCGACCGGCGTCGGGACGACCGTGCTGGCGTTCAGGCTCCTCGCGCAGCTGTTCTTCGCCGTCTTCCTCGCGCTGTCGCTGCGGGAGCTGTACTACGCGCAGCCGACGACGTCCACCGAGGGCGACCGGCTGTCGCTGTCGACGGCGCGGCGGGTGGAGACCGCGTTCATGCTGCTCGCGCTGGTCCAGTTCCCGATCGTCGTCTGGGTGGGGCCGACGGCGGTCGCGCGGGTGATCCTCGCGGTCGCGGCCGCCGCGTTCACGGTGTACGGCGTCTCGTTCGGCCACGCGATCCGGGCCCGGCGGGTGACCCAGGGGACGGTGCTTGACGCCACCGTGACGTACGCCATCGCCGTCCTGCTCTGCGTCGGCGCGGTCAGCGTCACGGAGGGCGCCGTCGTCGCGCCGGTGCCGCAGCCGGCGGTCGCCGGTGCGATAAACGTCCTCTTAGTGATGATCGGGTCGTTCCTGATCAGCCTGATAATCCGGCTGAAACGGAGCGCGGACGCGACGGGCGGTGCGCCGTAGCTCGACGGACGGTTCGCCGCGACGCGAACGGGGGACGAGCGCCGCTGCGGTCCGCTTCAGAGGTCCACCGGCGCGTCGGTCGCGGCGCTCTCGGCCAGCGCGTCGAGGACGCGCATGTTCTCGACGGCCGCCGCGCCGTCGGTCAGGGGCGTCTCGTCGGCGGCGACGCGATCGGCGAAGTGCTCCACTTGGAGTCGGTACTGGTCGACCGCCGGGAACGTCTCGACCCCGTTGCGGCCGTCGACCTCGTACCTCAGTTCCAGCCGCTCGTCAGCCGGGGCGTCGAACGCGTTCTCGACCTCGACCCAGCCGTTCGTCGCGTCCACGCGGTACCGCTCGACGTGTCGCGTGTCGAACCCGGACGCGACCCGCGCCGACCGGCCGTCGTCGTACGCCAGCACGCCCGCGAGCTCGGTGTCGACCCCGGCGTCGCGGGTGTCGCCCGCGTGGGCGTACGCCCGGTCGGGGACGCCGAGGAGGGCGCGGGCCAGCGAGACCGGATAACACCCGACGTCCATCAGGGAGCCACCGGCGAGTTCGGGGTCGAGTCGGACGTCGTTCGGGCGGTCGTACAGCGGGAACCGGAACGTCGCGGTCACCGTGCGGACGTCGTCGAGCGCCGTCGCGGCGAGCTCCACGGCGCGTTCCGTCCGGGGGTGGTACCGGTACATGAACGCCTCCATCAGGGTGACCCCGCGGCGCTCGCAGTGGTCGACGACGTCTCGCGTCTCGGCGGCGTCGGCCGCCAGCGGCTTCTCGCAGAGGACGTCCAGCCCGGCGTCAGCGGCGCGCTTCGTCCACTCGGCGTGGAGTCCGTTTGGCAGAGGAACGTATACGGCGTCGAGGGCGTCGTCGTCGAGCAGCGCCTCGTAAGAGTCGTAACTGCGGGGGATCGAGTGGCGCGCGGCGAACGCCGCCGCGCGATCGGCGTCGCGGGACGCGACCGCGCCGACCGCGTGGTCGCTGGCGGCGATGGCCGGAACGACGGCCGTGTCGGCGATCCCCGCGGTGCCGAGGACGCCGAACTCGAGGCTGGCCGAGTCGGACGAGTGAGCGCTCATGTCCGCGGCGACGCGGTCCCACCTCAAGTGGTTTGGGTCCCCCGGCGCGGTGTTCGCTCGCCGGCGAGCGCCCGCGTCGACGCGAGATATATCCCTCTCCGAGCCCCATACGTGGTAGATGCGGTCCGACCCGCGAACGGCGCTCCGGCGACTCTACAGACAGGTGACTCCCATGGAAATCACACAGACGCAGGTACGCGAGTACGACCGCCGCGCGCCCGACGGCGGCGAGACCGAGACGGCGACGTTCGGCGTCGGCTGCTTCTGGGGGCCGGACGCGCAGTTCGGCGCGATGGAGGGCGTCGTCCGAACCCGCGCGGGGTACGCTGGAGGTACGAAGCGCGACCCGACGTACCACTCGCTGGGCGACCACACGGAGGTCGTCCAAGTCGAGTTCGACCCCGACCGGACGACGTACCGGGAGATCCTCGAACGGGTGTTCGCGTCGCACGACCCGCGGCGACAGACCCGGAAGGCGCAGTACCAGAACGTCGTGCTGGCCGAGAGCGCGGCCCAGCGGGAGGAAATCGACGAGTTCCTCGCGGGGCGCGGCCTCACCGCCGAGGGGATCGACACGCGCGTCGAGCAGCTGTCGCGGTTCTACCCCGCGGAGGACTACCACCAGAAGTACAAGCTCCGCTCCGCCTCGTCGCTGGTGGACGCGTTCGACGCGGCCGGATACGACGACGAGGACCTGCGCGAGTCGCCGCTCGCCGCCAAGCTGAACGGGTACGCCGCCGGACACGACGTCGACGTCGCCGAGGAGCTCCCCGCGTCCGGGTGAGTTCGGAATGCGCCCGCCCGTCCGTTTGAAGTCGATTCGCGACCACGTTTTCCTATGGAACTCGCGCCGGGCGTACACGGGCTCCCGCTACACGTATCGATGGACGACCGCGAGGCGACGTTCTCGAAGCCGCGCTCGCGGACGAGGGGCTGGCCCTCGACGACGCGTGGGGGATCCTCGTCACGCATCAGGACGTCGACCACGCAGGCTGTCTGGCGACCGTCGCCGACCGGACCGACGCCGTCGTGTTCGCCCACGAGGTCGAGGCCCCGTACCTAGAGGGCGAGAAGGAGCTCGTCAAGTCCAGCGAGGAGCGACCGATGGCGATCGAGCCGACGACCGTCGACGTCCGACTGACGGGCGGGGAGACGTTCGCGACGGCGGCCGGGCCGATGGAAGTGGTCCCGACCCCCGGTCACAGCCCGGGACACGTGTCGGCGTACTTCCCCGACGCGGAACTGCTCGTCGGCGCAGACGCGCTCAACGTGGTCGACGGCGATCTCGTCGGGCCGCGGCCGGAGGTGACGCAGGACCTCGAGACGGCGCGCGAGAGCGTCGTGACGCTCGCCGACCGCGACGTGGCGGAGACGTTCTGCTTCCACGGCGGGCACGTCGAGGCCGGGACGGAGCGCATCGCGGAGATCGCGGCCGAGCGGTAGCCGTCGCGCCGCGAGCCGACGAGCGGAGTGCGGCGCGATCCGTGTCTTCAAGCCCGACCGGCCGTCACAATTCGTCGTGGACGCGAACGAACTCTCGCTCCGGTCGTACGACCCCCGCGACGACGCGGCCGTGTGGGCGCTTCACGAATGGGCGATGCGGGAGACAGGCGTCGACCCGTCCGACATCCCCGGGACCGACGACCTGCGGTCCGTGACGGCGTCGTACCTCGATTCGGGGGGCGCGTTCGTCGTCGGCGTCGTCGACGCCGATCCGTCGTCGGGCGAGCTGCCGGGGGACTCGACGTCGGCACGCGAGGTGGACGAGCTGGCGACGCACGACGGGACGCTCGCCGCGATGGGCGGGTACGTGCCGAACGAGGCCGGGCACGGCGACGAGCGCGACCGATCCGGTGCCGCGGAGCTCCACCGGATGCGCGTCGCGCCGCCGTCCCAGCGCCGCGGCTACGGGCGCGCGCTGCTCGACGAACTGGAGCGGCGGGCCGCCGCCGACGGGTTCGAGACGCTCCTCGCGACGACGTCGACCCGGCAGTCCGCGGCGCTCGACTTCTACGCGAGTCGGGGGTACGAGCGGGCGGCCACCTCGGCCGCGGGCGCGTACGAACTCGTCCACTTCGAGAAGGAACTCTGAGGCCCACTCCGGGGGGAGTCCCCGGAGACGGCGAGTCACCCGGAGAGGTCGAAGTGCTCCGCCGCCGTCTGCATGTCCTTGTCGCCGCGGCCGCAGAGGTTGACTAACAGCGTGTCGTGCCGGTCCTCTTCGGCCAGCTTGGCGGCCAGCGCGAGGGCGTGGGCCGGCTCCAGCGCCGGGATGATCCCCTCGGCCTCGCTCAGTTCGCGGAACGCGGCCAGCGCCTCGTCGTCGGAGACCGCGTGGTACTCCGCGCGGCCCATCTCCTGGAGCGCGGCGTGCTCCGGCCCGATGGCGGGGTAGTCGAGCCCGGCGGAGACGGAGTGGTTCTCGGTGTCGTCGCCGATCGTCTTCGTCTTCATCCCCTGGAAGATCTGCGGCTCCTCCTGTTTCGTCTTCGACAGCGGGGCCGAGTGGTTCGCGTCGTCTGTGCCGCCCGGTTCGGCGCCGTAGAACATCACGTCGTCGTCCTTGAACGCGTGCCAGAGGCCGATCGAGTTCGACCCGCCGCCCACGCAGGCGACGCACGCGTCGGGGAGGTCGCCGTGGAGCTCCTGGATCTGCTCGCGGGCCTCGGTCCCGATGACGGACTGGAACTCGCGGACCATCCGCGGGAACGGGTCGGGGCCGACGACGCTGCCGACGAGGTAGTGCGTCGAGTCGACGTGCTCGGCGAAGTCCTCCAACGCGGCGTCGACCGCCTCCGCGAGCCCCTCGTTGCCGCGGTCGACCGGCTCCACGTCGGCGCCCATGAGGCGCATCCGGAACACGTTCATCTCCTGGCGCTGCATGTCGTGCCGGCCCATGTAGACGGTCGTGTCGAGGTCCAGCAGGGCGCCGACCATCGCCGTCGCGGTGCCGTGCTGGCCCGCCCCGGTCTCGGCGATCAGGCGGTCCTTCCCGGCTCGCTTCGCCAGCAGCGCCTGCCCGAGCGTGTTGTTGAGCTTGTGCGCCCCGCCGTGGAGCAGGTCCTCGTGTTTGAGGTAGATGTCCGCCCCGTACCGCTCGCTGAGCGTCTCCGCGTAGAAGACGGGCGTCGGCCGCCCCGCGAAGTGTTCGAGCAGGTCGCGGAACTCGGCCATGAACTCCTCGTCCGCGACGGCCTCCTCGTACGCCGCCGCCAGCTCAGCCAACGGTTCCTCCAGCGGTTCCGGGACGTGTCGGCCGCCGAACTCGCCGAACTCGCCTGACGTACCCATGCGAAACGGGTGTGGCCGCGGCTCAAAAAAGACGAGGGAACCCCCGGGCGCTGCCGCGGTCGCGACGCCCGCCCGTGGCCAACGATTTGTGTCGCGGCCGAGACGGTGGCGTATGGACCGGTTGGTCTGTTACGACTGCGGCGAGACGTCCCCCGCCGGCGAGGCGGCCCGCTGCGCGTGCGGCGAGCCGCTCTGGTTCGACACCGACGGGACCGAGTTCTCGTGGCCCGACGCGAGCGACGGTGATGGCGGGGTCCGACTCGGACGGGACTTCCTCTGGCGCTACGAGTCCGTCCTGCCCGCGTCGCCGCCGGGCGGTCTCGCAGCCGCCGCCGGGGGCACGCCGCTGTTCCGCGCGCCGTCGGTCGAACCGGCGGACGGCCCGCGGATCCACCTCAAGGTCGAGGGGACCAACCCGACGGGGAGCTTCAAGGACCGCGGGACGGCCGTCGGCATCGGTCGCCTCGACGGCCCGGTCGGGACCGTCTCGCACGGCAACATGGCGCTGAGCGTCGCCGCGCACGCGGCGGCGCTCGACCGGGAGGCCGTGATCCTCGTCGCCGAGGACACCCCGGACTCGCGGCTCGCGATGATCGCCCAGCACGACCCGCACCTGTTCCGGGTCCGCGGGGAGTACGGGCGGCTCTACGAGGACACGCTCGAGCATGACCTCGGGGTCGCCTTCCTCAACTCCGACGCCCCGCTCCGGGTCGCCGGCCAGAAGACGGTCGCGTACGAGATCTGCGAGGCGTTCGCCCCCGACGCGCCCGACGCGATCGTCCTCCCGGTCAGCAGCGGCGGACAGGCGAGCGGGGTGTGGAAGGCGCTCCGCGAGCTGGACGCGGCCGGGTTGCTCCCGGCGGTCCCGCGGATCTACCTCGCGCAGGCCGCTCGGTGCGACCCGGTCGCGCGGGCGTTTCGGCGGGGCGACGCGCGCGTCGAGCCCGTGGAGGGCGAGCCAACGGCGGCCGTCTCGATCAACAACGCCGACCCGCCGAGCGGGACCCGGGCGCTGGCCGCCGTACGAGCGACCGACGGGGCCGTCGTCTCCGTCTCGGAGGAGGCGATGCTCGCGGAGACTGAACGGCTCGCCGCCGACGCCGGGGTCTCCGTCGAGCCGTCGTGCGCGGTGGCGACCGCCGCGGTCCGGGAGCTCGCCGCGGCCGGCGAGTTCGGGCCCGAAGACGACGTCGCCGCGATACTGACCGGGTCGGGGTACAAGTACGGGCCGAGCGAGGCCGACGGCTCGACCGTCCGAGAGGTCGACCGCGCCGACGTGCCGGACGCCGTCCGCGAGATCGTGTCGTGAGCGCTCGAACGCGGCCACATCGTTCGACGAGACGGGCGGTGTCGTCTCAGTACCCCGCCAGCGTCTCGTCGCGGGCGTCGGCGAGATGTCGTCTGATGTCCGCCTCGCGCCAGCCGACGGGGGACAGCACGCTCTCGACGGCCCGCACGGCGGCGTCCTCGTACCACTCGGCGTCGTATCGGTCGCCGTCCTCGAACGCCAGTCGGACGCGGGCCGCGCCGCGCGCATCCGCGTCGACGACCACGTAGCGGACCGTCTGCCCCGGCGCGATCTCGGTCCCTTCGATCCGCGCCCGCTCCAGCGCGGCCGCGGTGAGCGTCTCCATCGTGTAGTCGCCGACGGCCTTCGACACGCGGGTGTCGACGACGAGGTCGGCGGGGTCGACCTCGCCCCCGCGGAGGTCGCGGAGCCGGCGGCGGAGGGCGTCGCAGACCGCCTCCGGCGACCGCGTCTCGTCGAACGCGCGGAGCGCGGCCCGCTGGACCGCCTCGACCCACGCCGCGGTCGAGCGCTGGCGGCCCTCGATCCCCCGGGTCTTGATCGCATCGCCGAGGCCGGTCTCCGGGTACTCCTCTCCGCGTCGCTTTCCGAAGTATCGGGTCAACGCTCCCGATCTGGAGTCCCGGGTCGGACAGAACGCCGTCCAGTCGAACGCGCACTCGTACTCCAGTTCGACGCCGGTCTCGCGACTGATCTCGTCGGCCACCGCCGGGAGCGGCCGCTGCGCGCGACCCTCGGCCGGCGTCACCCACAGGGAGTCGACGATCCCGTGGAGGACGCGCCAGCCGGCGTCTTCCAGGGCGGCCTTCGCGTCGAGCAGGAGCTCGCGGGCGAACGCGTTGATCGCCTCGTGGCACTCGATGCGGCCGAACTTCGCGTTGCTGAACCCCTGGTAGCCGAAACAGGAGACGAGGATCCACTTGATCGCCGACGAGGCGGCCTCGAGGCGCTCGCGCTCGTCGCCGTCGGCGTCGGCGTCGGCGAGGGCCGCCTTGATCTCGCTCCGCGCGTCGATGAGCGGGCCGAGCACGTCGGGCAGGTAGTCGTCGCGGTCGCAGATCGAGTAGCCGAGCCCCGGGACGTCGTCGGTGTCGCAGCAGCCGCACCGCACCGTCTCGGGCGAGACGTTCCGCGTCCGGATGACGTTCGGGTACAGCGACGCGAAGTCGAGCTCGTGGACGTCCTCGTGGACGCCCACGTCGGGGGCGAGCGTCGTCCCGCCGCGGTCCGCGTCGTCGAGCGTCGAGGCGGGCTTGAACAGCTCCGGCCGCCACGCCCGCCAGGGGACGCGCACGTCGCGGCGGCGCGCCTCGCGTATCTGGATCGCGGTCAGCACGCGCCCGATGGAGGCCCAGCCGAGCTCCTGGAGCGGCAGCCCGGAGCGCGAGACGAGGTCGAGACACCCCGCCAACCCCGACTCGCGGTGGAAGAAGGAGTTCGACTCGTCGACGAGGACGCGGCCGGGCACCGCGTACCGCGCCGGCGAGTGGCCCACCCGCCCGTAGGAGGTGTACGTCGACTCGCCGGCGAGCTTCGTATATCCCGGTCGCCGGCCGAGTTCGAAGTCGACCCCGGCGGCGTCGGCCGCCTCGAACAGCAGCGGAACGAGGTCGGCGGTCGAGACGACCAGCACGTCGGGGTCGCGGTCGTCGAGGACCGCTCGGACGCCCGAGACGACCTCGCCCGGCGACGAGCCGACGGGGGCGC
>ENA-ORDC01002109-ORDC01002109.1-marine-metagenome-genome-assembly--contig:-NODE-2109-length-12896-cov-3.215929_pt1 | contig 12896 bp, 10 predicted proteins | sample MGYA00237783_ERZ508515 | MGnify/ENA primary metagenome ERZ508515 (study PRJEB26186, sample SAMN06268792) | marine metagenome | isolation source: Eden Landing Ponds, San Francisco, CA, USA | place... | reverse complement strand
GCCGACATGTTCGGGCTGGCGCAGCTCTACCAGCTGCGCGGCCGGATCGGCCGCTCCAAGCAGCGCGCCTACGCCTACCTGACGCTGCGGCCCGGGCGCATCCTCACCGACAGCGCCGAGAAGCGGCTGCACGTGATGCAGCAGCTCGACCACCTGGGCGCCGGCTTCACGTTGGCCAGCCACGACATGGACATCCGCGGCGCCGGCAATCTGGTGGGCGAGGAGCAGTCCGGCCACATCAAGGAGGTCGGCATCGAGCTGTACCAGCAGATGCTGGAGGAGGCGGTCGCGCAGGCGAAGGAACAGGGCGGCCGTACCGCCGGCGCGGCGGCCGAGGAGGCGTTCACGCCGCAGATCAACGTCGGCACCAGCGTGCTGATCCCGGAGCGCTACGTCGCCGACCTGAACGTGCGCCTGGGGCTGTACCGGCGCATCGCCAGCCTGATCGACAAGGAGGACATCGACGGCTTCGCCGCCGAGCTGATCGACCGCTTCGGCCCGCTGCCGCCGGAGGTCGAGAACCTGCTGCAGATCATCCAGATCAAGCAGCTCTGCCGCGACGCCGGGGTGGAAAAGGTCGACGCCGGCCCCAAGGGCGCGGTGTTGGCGTTCCACAACGACCAGTTCGCCCGGCCCGACAAGCTGGTGCAGTTCATCCAGGAGCAGCCCGGCGTGGTCCAGCTGCGCCCGGACCACAAGCTGGTCTACAAGCGCCGCTGGGACGCGGAGCAGGAGCGCGTCCAGGGCATCCGGTTCCTGGTCGACCGGCTGGCGAAGCTGGCGCACGCGGCGTAGGCAAAATGTGAAAATGGTCCAGGCGATTTTTTTCTGGGCTGCCACACTCTGTCGTTGTATTCTGATGCATCGTTGGATACATTTTGTATCATATTTGCTTAAATTCTGTGGAACGCGGATGGGAGCGGGATATGAACGCTGAAAATTTTTCCAATATTTGCAATGGAATTTTTCGCATCGTTGCGATACTAGCAATAATAGTTGCTGGAGGGTGGGGACTTTTCGAATATTATGACGCTAAAAAAATGCAACGGATCGAAAATTCTCGTGAATATATTGAACGTTTGACAGCCGGGAAGGTGACCAAAGCGGAGCAATTTCTGGTAAACTTTTGGAGCAGATATGAATGGGAAAGCGGCCCTAATAATGATGAAGAACGAGCTCAAGAAATAATTCAAATCGTGGAGAAAACAGATGGTTATGAAACGCATCTCAAAAATATACTTAACTTCCTTGAACAGATAGCATTATGCGTCGAGCAAAACCGCTGTGAAAAATCCGTTGTCATAACCAGCTTTGGGTCTATGTTTTCTAGCGGAGTGGTCAATCACCATCCCTGGATTGTTAGGCAGCGAAAAGTCACAGGTCATACAATGTATCATGCACGTCTTGAGTGCTTTGTAAGGCGCAACATTAAAGAATTTGAAAGTGAAATAAAATGTAACGAGTTATATGATATTGTTGGTTAATTTTCTGGCTTCTATATCCTCTATAAGAACGCTGAGCAAATATTGCGAACCAACTCCGTAATTGCCGTTACAATAGCGGCGTAGAGTTGGCTCCCCTGCGGCGGGTCGAGCGACGGTGCGGCGCGTCGACGGCGGTCGGCGGGCTGTCGCTGCGCTCCGAGCCCGCCCTACGGGCGCGGCTACTCCGCCGCCGTGCTGTCCTGCTGCTCGCGCGCCACGTCGAACAGCTGGAACAGCACCTTGGGTTCCTGCGCGCCGGACAGCGCGTACTGGCCGTTGAAGATGAAGGTGGGCACGCCCTGGATGCCGGCGCGGCGCGCCTGCATGTCCTCGGCCCGGGTCTCCTCGACGGCTTCGCCGCTGTCCAGGTAGGCGCGCGCCGCGTCCGGGTCGAGGCCGGCGTCGGCGGCGGCCTGCACCAGCACCTCGGTGTCCGAGATGTCGCCGCCCTCCAGGAAGTACAGACGGAACAGCCGCTCGGCGAGCGGGTCCTGGTCGCCGTAGCCGCCGTCCTGCTCGGCGGCGAAGCGCAGCAGGCGGTGTGACTTCAGGCTGTTCGGCGTGCGCTCGATGCGGTCGAAGGCGAACTCGATGCCCTCCTGCTCGCCGGCCTGGCGCACCGCGTCGTAGACCTGCTTGGCGTTCTCGGCGCCGCCGAACTTGCGGGTCAGGTAGTCCTGCCGGTCCATGCCCTCGGCCGGCATGTCGGGATTGAGCTGGAACGCCCGCCAGCGCACCTCGAGCCCCGGCATCGGCCGCTCGGCGAGCGCGCGCTCCAGCCGGCGCTTGCCGATGAAGCACCAGGGGCAGACGGTGTCGGAAAAGATGTCGAGCCGCATCGTGGAACCTCCTTGCTGCCCCGACAGGTGGGACTTGACCCTGCCGGGTGCCAGCCAAAGGATAGACTGACAGCAACGCGCCGTCGGACCCAAAAGGCGCGCACAAGGCCAACGATCGGCCGCGATCACGATCGCTTGACCGGCCGAATGGGGAGGGCGCCATGCCGGCAGCCGAAGGGCCGGGAGCCGCGGGCTCCATCTTCGAGCGCGACCTGGACCGGACCGCGGCCAACTACGTGCCGCTGTCGCCCTGCAGCTTCCTGAAGCGCAGCGCCGCCGTGTATCCGGACAAGACGGCGGTGATCCACGGCCGCCAGCGCTTCACCTACGCCGAGTTCTACGCCCGCGCCCGCCGGCTGGCCTCGGCGCTGCAGGCCCGCGGCGTGGGCGCGGGCGACACGGTGTCGGTGCTGTGCCCGAACATCCCGGCCCTGCTAGAGGCGCACTACGCGGTGCCGATGCTGGGCGCGGTGCTGAACGCGATCAACGTGCGCCTGGACGGCCGCAGCGTCGGCTTCATCCTCGACCACGGCGAGGCCAAGGTGCTGATCGTCGACACCGCGCTGGCACAGACCGCCCGCGAGGCGCTGGAGGCGGCGCAGCGGCGGCCGCTGGTGGTCGACGTCGACGACCCCGAGGGGCCGGGCGGGGCGCGGCTGGGCGCGCTGGAGTACGAGGAGCTGCTCGCCGAGGGCGACCCCGATTTCGCCTGGGCGCTGCCCGACGACGAATGGCGCGCGATCTGCCTGAACTACACCAGCGGCACCACCGGCAACCCCAAGGGCGTGGTCTACCATCACCGCGGCGCCTACCTGAACGCGCTGGGCAACCTGATCACCTTCGGCCTGGACGGCGGGGCGGTCTACCTCTGGACCCTGCCGATGTTCCACTGCAACGGCTGGACCTACACCTGGGCGGTCACCGCGGCGGCCGGCACCCACGTCTGCCTGCGCCAGGTCGATCCGGCGGCGATCTTCCCACTGATCCGCGACCACCGCGTCACCCACATGTGCGGTGCGCCGATCGTGCTGACGATGCTGGCGCACGCGCCCGAGGAGCAGAAGATCACCTTCGACCATCCGGTGGAGATCGCCACCGGCGGCGCCGCGCCGCCGTCGCCGGTGATCCGCAAGATGGAGGCGCTGGGCTTCCGCGTGACGCACCTCTACGGTCTGACCGAGACCTATGGGCCGTCGCTGGCCTGCGCGCTGCAGCCGGGCTGGGAAGACTTGCCGGTGGAGCAGCGCGCCGCCAAGCTGGCGCGCCAGGGCGTGCAGACCGTCACGATAGAGGAGGCGCAGGTGCGCGATCCCGAGACGCTCGAGCCGTTGCCATGGGACGGCGCCAGCCTGGGCGAGCTGATGCATCGCGGCAACACGGTGATGCGCGGCTACCTGAAGAACCCGGACGAGACCGCCAAGGCGTTCCGCGGCGGCTGGTATCACACCGGCGACCTCGCGGTGACGCACCCGGACGGCTACGTCGAGATCAAGGACCGCTCCAAGGACGTGATCATCTCCGGCGGCGAGAACGTGTCCTCGCTGGAGGTCGAGGAGGTGCTGTACCAGCACCCCAAGGTGATGGAGGCGGCCGTCGTCGCCAAGCCCGATGCCAAGTGGGGCGAGGTGCCCTGCGCGTTCGTGACGCTGACCAACGGCGAGGAGCTGGCCGCGTCGGAGATCGTCGACTTCTGCCGCGACCGCATGGCCCGCTTCAAGGTGCCCAAGTCGGTGGTGTTCTGCGAGCTGCCGAAGACGTCGACGGGCAAGATCCAGAAGTACGTCCTGCGCGAGCGGGCGAAGGAGCTGGACGGGTGAGCGGCGGGGTGCAGGTGTCGACCCTTCGACGGGCTCGGGATGAGCGGTTTTGCACGGTGCAAGTCGTGGCGCGGCCTGGCCGGTGCGGGGCCCTTCGAGACGGGCCTTCGGCCCTCCTCAGGATGACACTGGAGGAGGGCGACCGCTTCAGTGTCATGGTGAGGAGCCGCCCGCAGGGCGGCGTCTCGAACCACGCGCAGGGTGCTTGGCGCGCGAGCGCGGCGTCCGACCGCAGCGTCGTCGGCGGGTCCCTTCAGCGTCCCGGAGCCCGCGCATGACCGTCGACCTCACCGGCAAGAGCGCGCTGGTCACTGGCGCGTCCAGCGGCCTTGGGCGGCACTTCGCGCTGACCCTGGCGAAGGCCGGCGCCAAGGTGGCGATGGGCGCGCGGCGCACCGAGAAGCTGCAGGAGGTGGAACGCGAGATCGCCGCGTTCGACGGCCGCGCCATCGCCATCGAGCTCGACGTCACCGACCGCGAGAGCGTGCGCCGCGCCGTCGACACGGCGGAGACCGAGCTGGGCGCGATCTCGGTGCTGGTGAACAACGCCGGCGTCGCCACCACAAACGCCGCCCTCAAGCTGACCGAGGAGGAGTGGGACCAAGTGGTCGACACCAACCTCAAGGGCGCCTGGCTTGTGGCGCAGGAGACCGCCCGGCACATGGAGCGCCTGGGCCACGGCGGCAGCATCGTCAACATCGCCTCGATCCTGGGGCTCGGCGGGTCCGGCGGCGTGGCGCCCTACGCGGCCAGCAAGGGCGGGCTGATCAACCTGACCCGCGCGATGGCGACCGAGTGGGCGCGCCACGGCATCCGCGTCAACGCGCTCGCGCCCGGCTACATCGAGACCGACCTGAACCGAGCGTTCCTGGAGAGCGACGCCGGCGAGCGCATCCGCAAGCGCATCCCGCAGCGCCGCTTCGGCGTGCCGGCCGATCTCGACGGGCCGCTGCTGCTGCTCGCCTCCGACGCCTCCGCGCACATGACCGGCAGCGTCGTCACCGTCGACGGCGGCCACTCCGCCAGCCTGTAGCGCTAGCCACGCAGGAGCCCCGATGGACTTCACCGTGCCGCCCGACGTCGAGGAGCTGCGCGGGCGCGTTGCCCGGCTGGTGGCGGACGAGATCCTGCCGCTGGAGGCCGACCGCGAGGCCTACGACGACCACGAGAACGTCCGCCTAGACCTGCTGCAGGAGCTGCGCGGCAAGGTGAAGGCGGCCGGCCTGTGGGCGCCGCAGATGCCGGTCGAGCGCGGCGGCCTGGGCCAGTCGATCGCCGGCATGGCGGTGCTGTACGAGGAGATGGGCCGGTCGATCTTCGGGCCGGTCGCCTTCAACGCCGCCGCGCCGGACGACGGCAACATGATCCTGCTGAACCGCGTCGGCACCGAGGAGCAGAAGCGGCGCTGGCTGCAGCCGATCGTCGACGGCGAGGTGCGCTCGGCGTTCGCCATGACCGAGCCCGCGCCGGGCGCCGGCTCCGACCCGTCGCTGATGCGCACCAGCGCCGAGAAACGCGGCGACCACTGGGTGGTGCACGGGCGCAAGTGGTACATCACCGGCGCCGGCCTGGCCGAGCACTTCATCCTGGTCGCCCGCACCAGCGACGACAGCCGCAAGGGCCTCAGCGCCTTCCTGTTCGAGCGCGACCGGCCGGGCTGGGAGGTGGTGCGCCGGGTCCCGATCATGGGGCCGGAGGAGCACGGCGGGCACTGCGAGCTGTCGTTCGACGGGCTGGAGATCCCGGACGAGAACCGGCTGCTGGAGGTCGGCGACGGCCTCAAGGTGACGCAGATCCGGCTGGGCACCGCGCGCCTGACGCACTGCATGCGCTGGCTCGGCATGGCCAAGCGGGCGCTGGAGATCGCCCGCGCCTACGTCGCCGAGCGCGAGTCCTTCGGCACCAAGCTGGCCGACCACGAGGGCGTGCAGTGGATGCTGGGCGAGGCGGCGATGCAGATCGAGGTGGGCCGGTTGCTGACCATGCGGGCGGCGACCGAGCTGGACGCCGGCAGCTTCGCCCGCAAGGAAGTCTCGATGGCGAAGATCCAGGTGGCGGACACGCTGAACGCCGCGGTGGACACGGCGATCCAGCTCTGCGGCGCGCTGGGCTACGCCAAGGACACGCCGCTGGAATGGATGTACCGCTACGCCCGGCAGGCGCGGCTGGTCGACGGCGCCTCGGAGGTGCACAAGATGGTGCTGGCGCGCACCCTGATGGCCGAGGGCCGGGATTTCTGGTCGTGGAGCTAGGCGAACGCAAGCAGCCGCTGGAAGCCTTCCTGCGCGACGCGGCGCGCACGAGCTCCGCCGAGGTGGTGCAGGCCAGGCCGCTGTCCGGCGGCGCGATCCAGGAGAACTGGCTGCTCGACCTGGTGCTCGCGGACGGGCCCTGGGAAGGCCGGCACGCCGTGGTGCTGCGCACCGACGCGGCCTCGTCGATCGCAGTCAGCCTGGACCGGGCGCAGGAGTTCGCGGTGATCCGCGCCGCCTGGGACGCCGGCGTCGCGGTGCCGGAGCCGCTGTGGCTGTGCACCGACCCCGGCGTGCTGGGGCGGCCGTTCTATCTGATGCGCCAGCTGCCGGGCGTGGCGCTGGGCAACCGGGTGGTGAAGGACACCAGCCTGGGCGGCGACCGCGAGGCCCTGACCGCGCGCATCGGCGGCGAGATGGCGCGCATCCACGGCGTGCGGCCGCCGCGCGACGACCTGGCCTTCCTCGACCGGCCGGACGGCAACCCGGCGCTGCACCAGGTGGCCCGGCAGCGCGGCTACATCGACGAGCTGGCCGAGCCGCGGCCGGCGCTGGATTGGGGCCTGCGCTGGTGCGAGCTGCACGCGCCCGAGTGCCCGCAGGTCACGCTGGTGCACCAGGACTTCCGCACCGGCAACTACATGGTCGACGCCGACGGCCTGACCGGCGTGCTGGACTGGGAGTTCGCCGGCTGGGGCGATCCGATGAGCGACCTGGGCTGGTTCTGCGCCCGGTGCTGGCGCTTCGGCCGCGACGACCTGGAGGCCGGCGGCGTGGGCTCGCGCGCGGCGCTGTACCGCGGCTACGAGGCCGAGGCCGGCCGGACCGTCGACGACGCGGCGGTGCGCTACTGGGAGGTGATGGCGCACCTGCGCTGGGCGGTGATCGCGCTGCAGCAGGGCCACCGCCACGTCTCCGGCAGCGAGCCGTCGCTGGAACTGGCGCTGGTGGGGCGCCGCGCGCCGGAGCTGGAGTACGACCTGCTGCAGATGACCGCGCCGGAGCACTGGCGCGCGACCGGGGAGGGGGCCTGATGCGCGACCGGCCGAGCGGACCCGAGCTGCTGTGGCAGGCGCGCCGCGTGGTGCTCGACCACCTGCTGCCGCAGCTGCCGAACGACAAGCGCTACGACGCGCTGATGGTGGCCGCTGCGATGGCCACGGCGGCACGCGAGGGCGAGGCCGGCGACGCGCCGCTGCGCCGGGCGCTGGCGACGCTGGCGGAGATCGACGGCGGCGGCGCGGACGACGCGCGCACGCCGGAGCAGGTGGCCGAGGCGCTGTCGGCCCGGCTGACGGCGCTCGCCGGCGCCATCCGCGCCGGCCGGCACGACGCCGACCCGGCGACGCATACGGCCCTGCTGGAGATCACTGCCGACCGCCTCGCCGAGGCCAACCCCAAGCATCTGAAGGCGCGCCGCGGCGACGCCTAACCGGTCCGTTTCCCAGGCCAGTGGAACCTGCTAGTCTAACGCCAAAACGCGCCATGGGGAGGTTTGCGTCATGAGACAGCGGACTCTCGGACAGATCTGCGAGGACGGCCGGCGCATCGCGCTCGCCCCGGAGGCCGCGGTGATCGAGGCGGCCGAGCTGATGAAGGAGCAGGTGATCGGCGCCGTGATGGTGATGCACGACGGCGACCTGCGCGGCATCCTCTCCGAGCGCGACATCGTCACCCGCGTGGTCGCGCAGCGGCTCGATCCGCTGCAGACGCGCCTGGACGAGGTGATGACCCGCAACGTCATCACCGCGCCGCCGGAGACCACTGCGATCGCCGGCCTGCGGATGATGCGCGAGTACGGCTTCCGGCACGTGCCCGTCGTCGACCAGCAGCATGTCGTCGGGCTGGTCAGCCTGCGCGACTTCCTGGGCGACGAGGTCGCCGAAGTGCAGGACGAGATGAGCTTCGAGGACGCGGTGGCGCAGGAGCTCTGGTAGCGGCGGCTCAGGCCGCGGGCACGGCGACGGCGCGCGCCCGCAGCCGGGCCTAGCTAATGCCGCGGCTCGTCGTCGTCGATGTCGCGCAGGTGGCTGGGCCGTCTCGGCCGGCGGCGGGCCGGCAGCGGCGCGCCGATCGCGAACAGGTCGAGCGCCAGGAACCCCAGCAGGAAGCCGCCGACGTGCGCCGCCCAGGCGATCTGCACGTCCTCGCCCGCGCCGGGCGCGCCGGTGAAGCCGGTGATCACGGCGATCGCGATCCAGATCGCGGCGACCGGCAGGATCCGCTTGCCGCCGCCGCCGGGGCCGGCCTGCTTCGCCATCAGCCGCAGCACCGCGCCGAACAGACCGGAGATCGCGCCGGACGCGCCGACCACCGGGATCGTGGTGTCGGGGTAGAAGGCGTAGTGCAGCGCCGCGCCGGCGATCCCGCTGAGCAGGAAGATCGCCAGCACCCTGGCGCCGCCCAGAACGCGCTCCACGCCGGTGCCGAAGGCGGCCAGCATGATCATGTTGATCAGGATGTGCAGCCCGCCGCCGTGCAGGAACTGATGCGTGACCGGCGACAGCAGCGCCTGCCAGCCCAGGCCGCCCGGCAGGCTGTAGCGGCCCGGCACGAAGCCCAGGTTCAGCAGCAGCTCGCTGGTCCAGCGCCACGGCATCACCGCGCCCAGCAGGTAGATGCCGACGTTCACCGCGATCAGGGTGCCCACCACCGGCGGCAGGTTGACCGCGGGCTTGCGCGGCCGCTGCGGCGGGGGCGGCGGCATTCGGGACGACTGCAGGCTCAAGACGGCAGCTCTCGCGCGGTGGCGGGACGGGGCGCAGGTCGCGTGTCGGGGACCTGGGGCCGGCGACGGCGCGCAACCATGGCGAAGCCGGTCCGGCGTGGCAAGCCGGCGCCCATCCGGGCGGGGTGCCTGCGACGCAGTGAACCCTGGAAATCCGGGCGCCGACAGGCCATCGTCCGGGCATCATGCCGCAAGCTTCCGAACACACGCTGGCCTGCCGCGTCGCCGTCGTCGGCGGCGGCATCGCCGGGCTGACCGCCACCGCGGCGCTGGCCCAGGCGGGCTTCGACGCCGTCTGCATCGACCCGCAGCCGCCCGAGCCGGAACGCGCCGACGCGCTGGACGGCCGCACCACGGCGCTGCTGATGCCGTCGATCACCGCGCTCGACACTCTGGGAGTCTGGGACAAGGTCGCGGCCGAGAGCGCGCCGCTGCGGCGCATGCGGATCGTCGACGACGGCGGCGGGGCGGGCCACGAGGTGCGCACCGCCGACTTCGACTCCAGTATGCTCGACGGCGGGCCGTTCGGCTACAACGTGCCGAATCCCAGCCTGCGCCGGGCGCTGATCGAGCTGCTCGGCGAGCTGGCGAACGCGCGTCACCTGGCGCCGGCGAAGCTGTCCTGGATCGACTACGGCGACGAGGCCGTGCAGATCGGGCTGGAGGACAGCCGCACGGTCGTGGCGGAGTTCGCCGTCGGCGCCGACGGCAAGGGCTCGCCGTCCCGCCAGGCCGCCGGCATCCGGGCGCGGACGTGGGACTACGGCCAGACGGCGATGGCGTTCACGCTGCGTCACAGCCGCGACCACCGCGAGACCTCGACGGAGTTCCACCGGCCGAACGGTCCGTTGGTCCTGGTGCCGCTGCCGGGCAAGCGCTCCAGCGTGGTGTGGGTCGAACGCAGCCGCGCCGCCGACGGCTTCCTCGGCCTGGACGACGCGGCCTTCCTGCGGGTGGCGCAGGAGCGCACGCGCGGCATCCTTGGCGAGCTGCAGGGCGTCGGCCGGCGCTTCTCGTACCCGGTCACCGGGCTGCTGGCCGACGACTACGTGGCGCACCGCCTGGCGCTGGTGGGCGAGGCGGCGCACGCGCTGCCGCCGATCGGCGCCCAAGGGCTGAACCTGGGCATCTGCGACGTGGCCACCCTGGCCGAGGTGCTGGCCGACGCTGACCGCGCCGGCCGCGATATCGGCGCCCTGTCGGTGCTGCAGGGTTACCAGCGCCGACGCCGGCCGGACGTGGTCGCGCGGACTTTCGCGGTCGACGGGCTGAACCGCTTGGTCAAGACCGGCTTCCCGCCGCTGCGCGCGCTGCGCCAGGCCGGCCTCGCGGTGGTCGACCGGCTGAGCCCGCTGAAGACCGCCTTGATGCGCCAGGGCATGCTGCCGCTCGGCGAGCTGCCCCGGCTGATGCGCGGCGAGCGGCTTTAGGCGCGGCGGAGGCGCTGCCCGGCCTAGATTTATCCGCGCCGCGCCCCCCCCGTTAAGCCGATTTCTTCATGTGATCGACGAAGCCGTCGATCTTCTGGCGCAGGTGTTGGGCCTGGCCGCCCAGCTCGCCCACCGCGGCGACGACCTGATCCGCCGCGCCGCCGGTCTCGTTCGCCGCCTGGGTGACGCCGGAGATGTTCTGCGTCACCTCCTGCGTGCCCTGGGCGGCCTCCTGGACGTTGCGTGAGATCTCGCCGGTCGAGGCCTCCTGCTGTTCCACCGCGGCGGCGACCGAGGAGGCCAGTTCGTCGATCTCGCGGATCGAGGCGCTGATCTGCTCGATCGCGCCGACGGCATCGCGGGTCTCGCTCTGCACCGTCTGGATCTGCCCGGAGATCTCCTGCGTCGCCTTGGCGGTCTGGGTGGCCAGGTTCTTCACCTCCTGCGCCACCACGGCGAAGCCCTTGCCGGCCTCGCCGGCCCGCGCCGCCTCGATCGTCGCGTTCAACGCCAGCAGGTTGGTCTGCTCGGCGATGTCCTCGATCAGGCCGATCACCGTGCCGATCTTCTCCGCAGCTTCGTTCAGGCTCTGCACCTGCTTGGTGGCGTTGTCGGCGCGGTCGCGGGCGCCCTTGGCGATTTCGGTGGAGCGCGACACCTGCTGGCTAATCTCGCGGATCGAGGCGCTGAGCTCCTCCGCCGCCGAGGCCACCGTCTGCACGTTGGTCGCCGACTGCTCGGCCGCACCCGACACCGCGGTCGCCTGGCGGCTGCTCTCCTCGGCAATCGACGACATCGACTGCGCGGTCGATTCAAGCTGGGTGACGGCGGCGGTCACCGTCTCGATCACCTGGCTGACGTCGTGCTGCAGCCCGTCCGCGAGGCCGTCCACCAGCCGCCGCTTCTCCGCCTGGCCCTCCTCCAGGTAGATCGAGATGGCGAAGTCCATGTCCAGCATGACCGCCTGGTTGAGGGCGCGCAGCACGTTCGCGCGCGGCTCGCGCTGGCGGGTCGAGAAGCGGCTGTCGTAGTGCGCGCTGACGGCCTCCAGCAGGCCCGACATGATGAAGGTGTAGCCGCCGATGTACCAGCGCGGCTCCAGCTTGTGCTTGTGGTGGGCTTCGCCGACCTTGCGCACGGACTCGACGTAGCTGGAGTCGAAGCGCGCATCCAGGATGTTGAGCCAGTGGTCGAACTGGCGCTGACGCACGTGCGCGACGTGGCGGTCGCCGCCGAACATCTCGTAGACCGCCGGCCAGGCGCGCAGGTGCTTGTAGAACGCGTCCAGGATGCCGGGCAGGGCAGCCGACAGCAGCGGCTTCGCCTCCTGCAGCGCGCGCCGGCTGGTCTCGTCGATTTGCATGAATCTCAGTCGTTCGTCGATCGGATCGTCCATCGCCATCTCGGTCTCCCTCGCAAGAACGCCGCCCTCGTTGGCCGGGTTGTTAGGCGAAAAATTTTAACAGCGACTGAAACCGTAGTCGGCTTTCGAACCGGTCGCCCGCGAACGTCGTCGTCGAGCGACTGCGTTGGGCCCGGCCGGTTTCGACCGATCCGGTTGGGGGCGGCCCGTAGGTTGACGGGCTCTTCCGGTTTCGGTCGATTGACAAACCGTGAGTGAAACGCCTACTGCGCTCAGCGCGGGCAAGTGAGCGCGTGGTAAAGGCGGCTGCGTCGCGGCGGGGAACACTGCGGCGCGGAACGCGTTCTCGGGCAACAGAGCAAAAATCGCACACTAACAAAGCGTGGAGGCTCCATGCCTGACGTGCAGAGTTACTTCAAGGAACACACCAATCCGCCGGTCTTTATCGTCTCGGCGGTCCTGGTCGTGCTGTTCGTTCTCTGGGGCGTGCTCGCGCCGGGGAACCTTGGCGACATCGCCGGCTCCATCATGTCCGGCATCTCGACCTACTTCGGCTGGTGGTACGTCGGCGCCGTCACCGGCTTCCTCGTGTTCGTCGTGATCCTGCTGTTCAGTCCCTATGCGCGGATCAAGATCGGCAAGGACCACGAGGAACCGGAATGGAGCACCTGGGGCTGGTTCTCCATGCTGTTCACCGCCGGCATGGGCATCGGCCTGGTGTTCTACGGCGTCGCCGAGCCGATCTTCCACTTCAACAGTCCGCCGACCGGCGAGGGCGGCACCGCCGAGGCCGCCGTCACGGCGATGAACACCACCTTCTTCCACTGGGGCGTACACCCGTGGGCGATCTACATCATCGTCGGCCTGTCGATGGGCTACTTCTGCTTCCGCCACGACCTGCCGCTGCGCCCGGCGTCGGCGTTCTATCCGCTGATCGGCGACGCCGTTTACGGCTGGGTCGGCAACCTGATCGACATCCTTGC
>ENA-ORDC01002108-ORDC01002108.1-marine-metagenome-genome-assembly--contig:-NODE-2108-length-12899-cov-3.107706_pt1 | contig 12899 bp, 8 predicted proteins | sample MGYA00237783_ERZ508515 | MGnify/ENA primary metagenome ERZ508515 (study PRJEB26186, sample SAMN06268792) | marine metagenome | isolation source: Eden Landing Ponds, San Francisco, CA, USA | place... | reverse complement strand
CGCGGCGTGGGCGCGCGCGGCCGGGCGATCGGCGAGGTCTGCTTCAACACCGCGATGACCGGCTATCAGGAGACGATCACCGACCCCTCCTACGCCGGCCAGCTGATCACCTTCACCTTCCCGCACGTCGGCAACGTCGGCGCCAATCTGGAGGACCTAGAGACCCAGCAGGCGGCCTGCCGGGGCGTGGTGCTGCGGGCGGAGATCACCGAGCCGGCGAACTGGCGCGCCGCCGACCACCTGGACGACTGGCTGAAGAAGCAGGACGTGGTTGGCATCGCCGGGCTGGACACCCGCCGCCTGACCCGCCGGATCCGCGACCTCGGCGCGCCGCACGCGGTGCTGCTGCACGATCCCGACGGTGCGCTCGACGTCTCCGCGGCGCGGGCCGAGGCCGCGGAGTGGCCGGGCCTGGAGGGCATGGATCTGGCGCGCGAGGTCACCTGCCGGCAGCTCTACACCTGGGAGCAGACCATCTGGCGGCTGGACGGCGGCTACGGCACGCTGGTCGATCCCAAGTACCGGATCGTGGCGGTGGACTACGGCGCCAAGCGCAACATCCTGCGCAACCTGGCGAACCTGGGGTGCCACGTGACCGTGGTGCCGGCGACGGCGAGCGCCGAGGACATCCTGCGCCACCAGCCGGACGGCGTGTTCCTGTCGAACGGCCCCGGCGACCCGGCGGCGACCGGCGACTATGCGGTGCCGGCGCTGCGCCAGGTGCTGGACACCGGCGTGCCGACCTTCGGGATCTGCCTGGGCCATCAGATCCTGGCGCTGGCGCTGGGCGGGCGGACCGAGAAGATGCATCTGGGCCACCGCGGCGCCAACCATCCGGTCAAGGACCTGGCCACCGGCAAGGTCGAGATCACCAGCCAGAACCACGGCTTCAAGGTGCTGCCCGAGTCGCTGCCCGACGACGTGCGGCCGAGCCACCAGAGCCTGTTCGACGGCTCCAACGAGGGCCTGAGCGTCAAGGACCGGCCGATCTTCTCGGTGCAGTACCACCCGGAAGCCAGCCCGGGCCCGCACGACAGCCACTACCTGTTCGGGCGCTTCATCGACCTGGTCGAGCGCAACAAGCGGTAGCCGGCTGCAGCGATTCGCCCTGTAGGTCCGACCGGGATTTCGCGGCGAGAGAGCGGCCAGCCTTCATCATGAGCAGTACGGCGCCCGCCGTCCCACTCCAGATATAGCGAGATAGCTTCTCATAACTCTGGCTGAGGTCGCCGCTAGCTGCTTCGAAGCAATCGGTCGTATTCGTCATGCGGCCCGATCCAAAACCAGATGAAGGTATACGCATCGCGTATGCACAACGCCCTGTAGCTTTCGGTCACGCGTGCAGAGTACATTGCAGGCGATCGTGGACGCGCTTGAACTGCAAGCTCGGATGATTTGGATCCGCCTGCCATAGGTCGAACGCCTTGTCGGCCTGACGTTGAACCTTTGACGGCAGTTGGCTGTACAGTTTCTGGAAGCGTCGGTCTCGGACCGATCTCACTTGGAGGACCGATCTCCGGGCGTTGGGAAAGGCTCGGACCGTCCCTCCCGATGGTCCCGAAGCGCTTCGCGCGCCATCCGTTCGACCTCGCTGTCCTTTTCGCCGGACTGTGCGAGCCAGTCCTCCATGCCGCGCAAATCGGCCTCTAGGCGAACGGCGATCTCGTCCTGTTCCCAATCCGGCAGACGCCGGATCTTCTCCACAACCTGGTCGAACCGTTTCGTCAACGTGGCTACGCTTCCGCGGACGCGCCGTTACGATACTCGGCACCGCCAGCCCAACGCGCAAGGGCTTCCTTTCTGGTGGCGTCCGTGGCACATAAGCGCCCCAGCCGACAGCCGTTGCGACCGCCCACCAGAACCGCGCGCGCTCCCTCGGGCGCGCGCCGTGTGACGAGCGTTCATGCCCAAACGCACCGATATCCACTCGATCCTGATCGTCGGGGCCGGGCCGATCATCATCGGTCAGGCCTGCGAGTTCGACTATTCCGGCGCCCAGGCTTGCAAGGCGCTGAAGGAGGAGGGCTACCGGGTGATCCTGGTGAACTCCAACCCGGCGACCATCATGACCGATCCGGGACTGGCCGACGCCACCTACATCGAGCCAATCGAGCCCGACGTGGTCGCCCGCATCCTGGAGCGCGAGCGCCCGGACGCGCTGCTGCCGACGATGGGCGGGCAGACCGGCCTCAACACCGGCATCGCGCTGTGGCGCGACGGCACGCTGCAGCGCCTGGGCGTGGAGATGATCGGCGCCGACGCGGACGTGATCGAGAAGGCCGAGGACCGCTGGCGCTTCCGCACGGCGATGGGGGAGATCGGCCTGAAAAGCCCGCGCGCCCGCATCGTGCGCTCCTACGAGGAGGCGATGGACGCGCGCGACTACGTCGGCGTCCCGGCGATCATTCGGCCGTCCTACACGCTGGGCGGCACCGGCGGCGGCATCGCCTACAACGACGACGAATACGAGGAGATTGTGCGCAACGGCCTGCGGCTGTCGCCGGTGCACGAGATCCTGATCGAGCAGTCGGTGCTGGGCTGGAAGGAATACGAGATGGAGGTGGTCCGCGACCACGCGGACAACTGCATCATCGTCTGTGCGATCGAGAACATCGACCCGATGGGTGTGCACACCGGCGACAGCGTGACCGTCGCGCCCACGCTGACCCTGACCGACAAGGAATATCAGGTGATGCGCGACGCCTCGATCGCCTGCCTGCGCGAGATCGGCGTCGACACCGGCGGCTCCAACGTGCAGTTCGCGGTCAATCCGGACAGCGGCGAGCTGGTGGTGATCGAGATGAACCCGCGGGTCAGCCGCTCCAGCGCGCTGGCCTCCAAGGCGACTGGCTTCCCGATCGCCAAGATCGCCGCCAAGCTCGCCGTCGGCTACACGCTGGACGAGCTGGACAACGACATCACCCGGGTGACGCCGGCCAGCTTCGAGCCGACGATCGACTACGTCGTCACCAAGATGCCGCGCTTCACCTTCGAGAAGTTCGCCGGCGCCCAGCCAAACCTGACCACGGCGATGAAGTCGGTGGGCGAGGCGATGGCGATCGGCCGCTCGTTCCAGGAGTCGCTGCAGAAGGCGTTCCGCTCGATGGAGACCGGGCTGAGCGGCCTGAACGAGGTGGAGATCGACGGCGCGGTCGACGCCGACGGCCGGATCGACAAGGACGCCGTGCGCGGCGCCCTGGCGCGGCCGGTGCCGGACCGCCTGCTGCTGATCGCGCAGGCCTTCCGCTATGGCCTGAGCCTGGAGGAGATCCGCAGCGCCTGCGCCTACGACGCCTGGTTCCTGCGCCAGGTGCAGCAGATCGTGGCGGCCGAGCGCGGGGTGCGCGACGGCGGCCTGCCGCAGGACCGGCAGGATCTGCTGGCGCTGAAGAAGATGGGCTTCTCCGACGCCCGCCTGGGCGAGTTGGCCGGACTGGAGGAGGCCGAGGTGGCGGCGCGCCGGCGCGCGCTGGGCCTGCGCCCGGTGTACAAGCGGGTCGACACCTGCGCGGCCGAGTTCCCCTCGCCGACGCCCTACATGTACGGCTGCTACGAGGGCGACGGCCTGGACCAGGCGGAGAACGAGGCCGATCCGAGCGACCGCGAGAAGGTGCTGATCCTGGGCGGCGGGCCGAACCGGATCGGCCAGGGCATCGAGTTCGACTACTGCTGCGTCCACGCGGCCTACGCCCTGGAGGAGGCCGGCTACGAGACCGTCATGGTGAACTGCAACCCGGAGACGGTCTCCACCGACTACGACACCTCCGACCGGCTGTACTTCGAGCCGCTGACGGCCGAGGACGTCATCGAGATCGCCGAGGTCGAGCGCTCGAACGGCACGCTGAAGGGCGCGATCGTGCAGTTCGGCGGGCAGACGCCGCTCAAGCTGGCGGCGGACCTGGAGGCCGCCGGGGTGCCGATCCTGGGCACGCCGCCGGATGCGATCGACCGCGCCGAGGACCGCAAGCGCTTCCAGGAGCTGCTCAACACCCTGGGCCTGAAGCAGCCGGCGAACGGCCTGGCGACCAGCCTGGAGGAGGCGGCGCGCGAGGCGGAGCGGATCGGCTATCCGGTGCTGCTGCGCCCGTCCTACGTGCTGGGCGGCCGGGCCATGGAGATCGTGCACGAGCCGGCCGACCTGCACCGCTACATCGCCAATGCGGTGAAGGTGTCCGGCCGCAACCCGGTGCTGATCGACAGCTACCTGGCCGACGCCATCGAGGTCGACGTGGATGCGCTGTGCGACGGCCGCGAGGTCTTCGTCGCCGGCATCATGGAGCACATCGAGGAAGCCGGCATCCACTCCGGCGACAGCGCTTGCGCCCTGCCGCCGCATTCGCTGAGCCAGGCCACCATCGACGAGCTGGAGCGCCAGACCGAGCGGCTGGCCCTGGAGCTCGGCGTGGTCGGCCTGATGAACGTGCAGTTCGCGGTGCTGAACGGCGAGGTCTACCTGCTGGAGGTCAACCCGCGGGCCAGCCGCACCGTGCCGTTCGTCGCCAAGGCGACCGGCGTGCCGGTGGCCAAGATCGCCGCCCGGCTGATGTGCGGTTCGGCGCTCGCCGAGTTCAAGCTGCGCCGGGCCAAGCGCGAGCACATCGCGGTCAAGGAGGCGGTGTTCCCGTTCGCCCGCTTCCCCGGCGTGGACGTGATCCTGGGGCCGGAGATGAAGTCGACGGGCGAGGTCATGGGGCTGGCCGGCGACTTCCCGCGCGCCTTCGCCAAGGCGCAGATCGGCGCCGGTGTGAAACTGCCGGAGTCCGGCACGGTGTTCATCTCGGTCAAGGACCGCGACAAGCCGGCGATGGCGGAGCTCGGCCGGCAGCTGCTGGCGATGGGCTTCGACCTGGTCGCCACCGGCGGCACCGCCCGCTACCTGGAGGCCGAGGGGCTCAAGGTGGAGACCGTCAAGAAGGTCCGCGAGGGCCGGCCGCACGTGGTCGACTCGATGAAGTCGGACCGGGTGCAGATGGTGTTCAACACCACCGAGGATAAAAAGGCGATCGCCGATTCCTTCGACCTGCGGCGCACCGCGCTGACCAACGGGATCCCGTACTATACGACCGTGGCCGGCTGCCAGGCGGTGACCCGGGCGATCCAGGCCCTGAAGGCGGGCCAGCTTGAAGTCGCTCCGCTGCAATCTTACTTTGAAGGATCGTTCTAGGACCGAACGGCAGTCCGGGCCGGTTCGCGGGGGCGGGCCGGTTCTTCCGACACACGCGTGGCGCGAGACTTGAGAGAAGCAACGGTGGTTGCGAGCCGATGAGCAATAAGATTCCAATGACGCTCGAGGGCTATCAGCAGCTCGAGGAGGAACTGAAGCACCTGCGCCAGACCGCGCGGCCCGAGGTGATCAAGGCGATCGCCGAGGCGCGCGAGCACGGCGACCTGTCCGAGAACGCGGAGTATCACGCCGCGCGCGACCGCCAGTCCTTCATCGAGGGCCGGGTGGCCGAGATCGAGGACAAGCTGGCGCGCGCCGAGGTGATCGACGTCACCAAGCTGTCCGGCGACACCGTCAAGTTCGGCGCCACCGTCACGCTGGCCGACGAGGACACCGACGAGGAGACCACCTACCAGATCGTCGGCGAGCACGAGGCCGACGTGAAGCTGGGACGGATCGGCGTGACCTCGCCGATCGCCAGGGCGGTGATCGGCAAGTCCAAGGGCGACAGCGTCGAGGTGGAAACCCCGAAGGGCCACAAGTTCTTCGAGATCGAACAGGTCGAGTACAAGTAGCCGCGAGCCGCCGCGACCCCGCAGGCGCCGGCGTACACATCGCGGACACGCAGGCGCAACGCCGGGCTCACGGGCCGCCGGCCGGCGCCGCGGCTAGACTGCGGCCCGGCGCGGCGGCGCCCGGCCCCGCGCGCACCGGTTCGATTTGGGAGACCCCGATCCGATGGCACCACGTGCGACCGCGGCTCTGCTGCTCCTGACGCTCGGCCTGCTGGCCGGCTGCAACACCATGGAAGGCTTCGGCCAGGACCTGCAGCAGCTGGGCAGCTCGATCGAAGGCGAGGCGAAGGAGCACGACTAGCGGCCTGCGCGCCCGGGTCGCGATGCACCGTCGACGCGCCTCGCGAGTGGCTCGATCCTTCGACAGGCTCAGGATGAGCTGTCTGCGCATTGCGCTCATGCTGAGCTTGTCGAAGCATCACCGCTCGGCGCTGCCGCGCCCCGGCGAGGCCGGTGTGCCACCCCCATCCAGCCCTTCCCCATCCAGAGGGACGGGGCAGGGCTGTGCGGCGCTAAGCCGCGCGCCCTACGGCAGCGCCCGGCGCAGGCCGTCCGCCTGCGGGTTCGACACCGTGCCCTGGAGGACGATCTCGCGCGGGGTGGCGGCCCGGCCGTAGTAAGCCTCGTTGTAGGAGGCGCGGGCCTTGATCAGCGCGCCCTCGAAGGCGCCGCCGCCGAACAGGCCCTCGGTCTTGGCGAAGGCATAGATGTCGGCGCCGAAGTTGCCGGTGGTCGAGGCCTCCAGGCCCTTGCCGATCGGCCCGACGGCGATCGAGGCGTCGGCGCCCACCTTGATCTGGGTGTCCAGCACCTGGGCCAGGGCGTCGCGGTTCATGATGGTGAACACCACCTGGCTGACCTGGCCGCCGATTTGCAGGCCGATGCTGGCCGCGCCCAGGGTGTAGAAGGCCGGCGGGCTCCAGGTGCCGTCTTGCGCCCGCGCCAGCAGTACGGCGCTGCCGCCCTCGCCGCCGACGATGAAGCCGCCCTTGATCAGCTGCGGCACGATCAGCACCGCCTCGGCGTTCTTCAGGTAGCGGTTCAGATCGTCGAACTCGGGATCGGAGGTCAGCTGCTCCAGCGTCAGCCGCGCGCGCTCGACCAGCCGGGCCTGGTCGCCCTGAGCGCTCCCGGCCTTGGCCGAGTCACTCTGCGCCATCGCCGGCCGCGGCCCGAAGGCCAGCAGAACCGCGACGCTCAACAGCGCCAGCGCCCCGGCGATTCGCCGCAGGACGGGCGCATGGCGGGTTGGCTCGGAGGGGAGGGCGTCGCGGCGTGAGGTCATGGCAGGCGGTCCTCGTGTGGGGCCCGGGTGTGGTGCCCGGTGGCGATGCGGGCGCGGCGCCCCGGTCGGCCGGGGCAACGCGCCATCATGCACCGCCGCGCGCCGGTGCAAAGTGACGATTCCGAGAGACCGGCACGGCGCGAACCGTCGCCGTGGACGCTGCGTGTGCGTGGTCCTGTCGGGCCGGCTCGGCTGGGCCGGCATCGGCGCCGCCGGACCGATGGGATGGCGCGGCTACTCGGAGTCGGTCGAGCTGTCGGGCTGGTTCGAGCCCTGGCTGAAGGCGCCGTTGCGGATCTTCTCGGGCAGGCTCTCGACGATGCCGGCGGTGGCTTCCTCGCCGTAATCGTTGACGAAGTTGGTGACCGCGGCGGACAGGGTCACCAGCTTGACCACGTCGGGCTCGGCGCCGTCGTCAATCGCGCTCTGCATCGCCTGCAGGATCTTCTTCGCCGCGAGATCGCGCTGCTCGTGCTCTTCCATAAGTCGCGTCCGTTCCATGTGCGGGGAGGGCAGGGCCGGGCACCGGAAATGATCCCGCGGCCGGCTCCGAATTGCGCCGGACTCTTTCACGTTCGCTGCCGCAAGGCAAACGCCGCAGTGTCAGGGGTGTTTCAGCCCGGATACTGCGGGCATCGGCGCGGCAGACGAGCGCCGGCGTGCGGACGCGGCCCTAGCCCTGCTTGATCGACTGGAAGGCGTCGAGCGCGCGCTGGCGGGCCGCCTTGTGGTCGACGATCGGCTCCGGATAGGTGCGGCCCAGGCTGACGCCGGCGTCGCGCAGCACCGTTGCCGGCGCCGTCCAGGGCGCGTGCAGGTATCTGTCCGGCAGCGCGGCCAGTTCCGGCACCCAGTGGCGCACGTAGGCGCCCTCGGGATCGAACTTCTGACCCTGGGTGACCGGATTGAAGATGCGGAAGTACGGTGCGGCATCGGCGCCGCAGCCAGCGATCCACTGCCAGGAGGCCGAGTTCGAGGCCAGGTCGGCGTCCACCAGCGTGTCCCAGAACCAACGCTCCCCCTCGCGCCAGTGCAGCAGCAGATCCTTCACCAGGAAGGAGCCGACGATCATCCGCACCCGGTTGTGCATCCAGCCGATCGCGGTGAGCTCGCGCATGCCGGCGTCGACGATCGGGTAGCCGGTCTCGCCGCGGGTCCAGGCGCGGAGGCCGGCGGCATCCTCGGCCCACGGGAAGCGCCGGAAATTGTCCTTCCAGGTCACCTCGGGCAGGTCGGGCCACCAGTACAGCAGGTGATACGAAAACTCGCGCCACCCGAGCTCCGACAGGTAGGCCTGGGCGGCGCCGTCGATCCCGGCCGCATCCATGCGGTGGCGCACCGCGTGCCAGACCTGCCGCGGGCCGATCTCGCCGAAGTGCAGGTGCGGCGACAGCCGGCTGGTGCCGGGCTTGTCGGGCCGGTTGCGGGCGGCGTCGTAGGCAGCCAGCCAGTCGTCCAGGAACCGCTCCAGGCGGTCGCGCGCACCGGCCTCGCCGGGCGTCCAGCTGTCGCGCAGCCCGCCGGCCCAGTCCGGCTCCTTCGACCGTGGGGTGCCCGGCAGCAGCGTCCAGTCGTCCAGCCGCTCGCTGTCCACCGCCGGCGCGGCGGGAATGCGCGCCGGGGCGGACAGGGGACGCGGCGGCGGGCCCAGCTTCTGCAGCGCCTTCCAGAACGGCGTGTAGACCTTGTAGGGATCGCCGTTGCCGGTCTTCGGCGTCCACGGCTCGAACAGCAGGCGGGCGTTGAAGCTTTCCGCCGCGACGCCCTGATCTTTCAGCTTTGTCTTGATCCGGGCGTCGCGGTCGTTGGCCCAGGGCTCGTACAGCCGGTTCCAATAGACGGCCGCAGCGCCGGTCTCGGCGACCAGCTTGGCGATCGCGTCCTCGGTCGGGCCCGAGCGCAGCACCAGCGCCGCGCCATGGGCCTCCAGGTCGGCCGCCAGCGCGTGCAGCGCATGATGCAACCACCAGCGCTGCGCCCCGCCGGGCCGCCATTCCCCGGGCGACCGATCGTCCAGCACGAACACCGGCTGCACCCGGTGCCCGGCTTCGACGGCGGCGTTCAGCGCGGGGTTGTCGGCCAGCCGCAGGTCGCAGCGGAACCAGAGAATCGCGGTTGTGTCGGGCATGTTCGTTCGGGAAGGTTGGTGTTATGTGCGTGCATGGGGCTGTACGCAGGCCGCCGACGATCCGATGACGCCGGGGCGCACGGGCGCCGCCACGGCGCGGCTACCTCCTCTCCCTAACCCTCTCCTCCCACGTGGAGGAGAGGGGACGCTTACCGGTGCCGTAGGGTCCCCTCTCCGCCAGTGGGCGGAGAGGGACAGGGTGAGGTGGTGGCCGCGGAATCGCGCCGGGAGCGACGGCGCCTCACGCCCCCAGCGCCGATCCCGGGTAGCTGTAGATGCCGTTGCGGCCCAGCAGGTGGGCGCGGAAGCCGCGGGCGAACAGCCCCGCGATCGCCGGGTCGCGGACGTCGAGGCCGCCGGTGTAGGCGCCGAACGCGGGCAGCACCAGGCGCCGCGCGTCGGCGACGAAGCAGCGCGCGGAGACCCGGCGGCCGCGCACCCGCACGCTGGCTTTCGGGTGGTAGTGCCCCGACACCTCGCCGGCGGCGCGCCGGGCCGGATCGGCGGCGTGGCGGAAGATCAGCGGGCCCAGCGTGAGCTCCTGTTCGACCCGGCCGCCCCAGTCCGCCGGCGGCGCCGGGTCGTGGTTGCCGGCGATCCAGATCCAGTCGTGCCGGCCGGCCAGGGCGTGCACCCGGGCGCGCTCCTGCTCCGGCAGGCGCTCGGCGGCGCGGCGGTCGTGGAAGGAATCGCCCAGGCAGATCACCGTCTCCGGCCGGTGCCGGTCGAGCACGCGCTCCAGCGCTCGGATCGTCGCCGCGCTGTCATACGGCGGCAGGGTGTGGCGGTCGTAGCTGCTGCCCTTCTCCAGGTGCAGGTCGGCAACCACCAGCGTGCGCCGGTCCGGCCACAGCAGCGCGCCGGAGAGATCGGGGATCAGCCGGGCGCCGTTCAGCGCGATCTCGCAGCGGGCGGGAGCGGCGGTGTCGGTCAAGACCGCTCTCCCCAACACGGGAGAGGGCGGGGTCCGCGCGCCGCCGGCGCGTGGGAGCCGCCGAGGACAAGGGCACATGTGTCGCGTCCCTGCCGGGACGCTCTCTCACCCTCACCCTTCCCTCTCCCCTCAAGGGAGAGGGGTTTGCGTGCGAACCTCACAGCGGCAGCTCCGACTGGTCCAGCTCCGGCGCGGTGGCCTCATCGATCAGGCTTTGCGCGCCCTCGTCGAGCAGTTCGTCCAGCGCCTCGCCGTACACCTGTTCGCGGCCGATCTCCAGCAGCACCGGCACCGCGAGCGGCGAGATGCGGTCCAGGCGGCGGTGGCGAATCGCTCCCTGCACGCGCCCCAGCATGTCGCCGAGCCGGCGCACGTCGGTCAAGCCGCCCGCGGCCTCTTGGCGGGTGGCGCGCAGCAGCACGTGGTCGGGCTGGTGCTTGCGCAGCACGTCGTAGATCAGGTCGGCGGAGAAGGTGACCTGCTTGCCGGTCTTCTCGGCGCCGGGCAGCTGCTTCTCGATCAGGCCGGCGACCACGCCGACGTTGCGGAAGGTCCGCCGCAGCATCGACGACTCGTCCATCCACTCCTCCAGCTCGTCGCCCATCATGTCCTGGTCGAACAGCTGGTCGACCTGCGTATCCGACGGCGTCCGCAGCGACCAGACGGCGAGCACGTAGTCGGTGGCGACGAAGCCCAACGGACTCAGCCGCAGGCGCTCCATCCGCTTGGTCACCAGCATGCCCAGCGTCTGGTGCGCGTTGCGGCCCTCGAAGCAGTAGGCGACCAGGAACTCCTTGTCGCCGCGCGGGAAGGATTCGACGAGCAGCCCCTCGCGCCCCGGCACCACGGATCGCCAGCGCTGGATGCCGAGCCACTGCGCCACCGGCTGCGGCAGGTCGCGCCAGGCCCGCGGGTCCTCCAGGATGCCGCGCACCCGCTCCGCCAGGTGGGTCGACAGCGGCAGCCGGCCGCCGACGTAGGCCGGCACCTTGGGCTCGCCGCCGCCCCTGGCGCGGGTGACCTCGGCGGTGAGCTCGCGGATGCCCTCGAAGCGCAGCAGCTCGCCGGAGAAGATGAAGGTGTCGCCGGGCTCCAGCGACTGCACGAAGAACTCCTCGATCTCGCCCAGCACGCGGCCCTGCTTCAGCTTCACCTTCAGGGTCGGCGCCTCGACGATGGTGCCGACGTTCATCCGGTAGCGCTGCGCGTCGGGAATCGAGGCGACGCGGTAGCGGCCCTGCGCGTCCCGCGTCATCCGCCGGAACTTGCGGTAGCCGGACAGCGCGTAGCCCCCGTGGTCGACGAAGGCGAACACGTCGTCGAAGTCCTGCCGGTCCAGCGCCGCGTAGGGCTGCGCCGTGCGCACCTCGGCGTACAGGTCGTCCGCGTCGACCGGCGCCGAGCAGGCCATGCCGAGCACGTGCTGGGCCAGCACGTCGAGCCCGCCGGCCTTCAGCGGCTCGCCGTCCAGCGTGCCCTGCGCCACCGCCTCGACGGCGGCGCGGCACTCCAGCACCTCGAAGCGGTTGGCCGGCACCAGCAGGGCGCGGCTCGGCGCGTCCAGCCGGTGGTTGGCGCGGCCGATCCGCTGCAGCAGCCGCGCCACGCCCTTCGGCGCCCCCACCTGCACGACCAGGTCGATCGAGCCCCAGTCGATGCCCAGGTCGAGCGAGGAGGTGGCGACCACCGCCTTCAGCGCGCCGCGCGCCATCGCTGCCTCCACCTTGCGGCGCTGGCCGACGTCGAGCGAGCCGTGGTGCAGCGCGATCGCCAGGTGGTCTTCGTTCAGATGCCACAGCTCCTGGAACACGATCTCCGCCTGCGCGCGCGTGTTGACGAACACCAGCGTCGTCCCCGCGGCCTTGATCCGCTGGTACACCTCGGGCAGCGCGTGCACCGCCATGTGGCCCGACCAGGGCAGGTACTCCCGCGTCGTCAGGATCTCGATTTCGGGTTTCGGACCGGGGCCGCCGTCGATCTTGCGCACCCGGCCGTCGTGAGTGCCGGTCGGCGACAGCCAGGCCTGCAGCTCCGCCGGGTCGCGCACCGTCGCCGACAGGCCGACGCGGCGGCACTGCGGAGCCAGGCGCTGCAGCCGCGCCAGGCCGAGCGCCAGCAGGTCGCCCCGCTTGCTGCCCGCCAGCGCGTGGAGCTCGTCGATCACCACGCAGCGCAGGTCGCCGAAGACCTCGCCCGCGTCGTGGTAGGACAGCAGCAGCGCCAGCGATTCCGGCGTGGTCAGCAGCAGGTTGGGCGGCGTGCTGCGCTGGCGCTTGCGCTTGGCCTGCGGCGTGTCGCCGGTGCGCGTCTCCAGCGACACCTCGAGCCCCATCTCCGCCACCGGGGCCTCCAGGTTGCGGTGGATGTCCTGAGTCAGCGCCTTCAACGGCGAGATGTACAGCGTGTGCAGGCCGACCCGCGGCGCCTCCGCCAGCTCCACCAGCGACGGCAGGAAACCGGCCAGCGTCTTGCCGCCGCCGGTGGGCGCGATCAGCAGGGTCGAGCGCCCGTCGCGCGCTGCCTGCAGCATCTCCAGCTGATGTCGGTGCGGCGTCCAGCCGCGCGCCTGGAACCAGGCGGCGATCGGGCCGGGCAGGGCGGTGTCGCGGGCGGCGGAGTCGGGCATGACGCGGTCAACCTCGGCGGCGCCCGTCGAGGATAGCCGTCGCACCGGCCTTGGGAAGGGCCGGTGGCGCTGCAGACGCACCGGCGATCGCTTCATCCTGGGCCTGTCGAAGGACGCCCGTGTCTTCGCGACCGCTCCATCGACGTCGAGGTCAGGCGTGCAGGCGTCCTTCGACTTACGGCCTGCC
>ENA-ORDC01002105-ORDC01002105.1-marine-metagenome-genome-assembly--contig:-NODE-2105-length-12904-cov-7.570905_pt1 | contig 12904 bp, 12 predicted proteins | sample MGYA00237783_ERZ508515 | MGnify/ENA primary metagenome ERZ508515 (study PRJEB26186, sample SAMN06268792) | marine metagenome | isolation source: Eden Landing Ponds, San Francisco, CA, USA | place... | reverse complement strand
CACAAAGCGTGCTCAGAGTTCGGCAGTTACCGGCTCCCAAACGGCACACCAGTCTTCGACGGCGATGTATCCCTCGACTGCCGCACAGGCGCCCCACGTGTCCCCGTTCTTGTCCGGGATAAATTCTGCACAGTTCCCACAGGACTGTCCCGGCGACGCGGAGCCATCGGCGATCGCCTCGACGGACTCCATGAGGCTGACGTCTTCCTGCCTCTGGAGGTCGTCGGGGGTACGCTCCTCACCAGCCTGTGAGGTCGCGGTCCGGTACTCCTCCGGGACCTCGGCCGTCGCCAGTTCGTCTTCGGACATCCCTTCGGGAACGTCCGGTTCGGGCAATTCCTCGTAGATCACGCACCAATCTTCGCCGTCGATGTAACCCTCGACCTCTGCGCAGGCTCCGAACGCGTCCCCGTTCTTGTCCGGAATGTAGTCGGCACAGTTCGCACAGCACGTTCCCGGCTCGTGTGCATCGTTTTCGACGGCCTCGTCGTATTCCGAGAAACTCACGTCCGCCTTCGTCTGTAAGTCATCGGGATCGCGTTGTTCGCCACCGAGCGATGTGGCCGAGAGGTATACATCCGGCACGGGCCCGCTCTCGAACTCCTCGGCCGACACTCCCTCCGGCAGTCCCTCCCCGTCACCGGGTTCTTCCGTCTCCGTGCCATCTCCGGAGTCCGTCGCACAGCCACTCAATGCCATGATGCCAGCCGTCACAACGACGTAATGGCGTCGACTCCACATGTAGGTGGTGGGTCGTTTCCGCCACGAACCTCTCTTCGACATACTCGTGAATACACACGCTATTCGTAAATAGTGAGGGGATGGTCCCGGTGCTTGGAAACATGCCCGTAACTGCTGGCGGCGGCGTCGGTAAAAGGCACAGCTATGCGATCGTCGACAGCGTATTAACGCTGGCTCGCGTTGATGGAGTCATGGGTGACGACGACGAATCCGAGACTGACATGCCCGCCGCTAGTCGGGAGGCCGGCGTCGAGTTCGGCGAGCTGAAAGAGAAACTGGCGTCACACGAGTACCCGACCACGGGCGACGAACTGGTCGAGGAATACGGCGATTTCGAACTCGAACTGCCCGGGGGCTCGGAGACCTTTGGAGAGATCCTCGGGAAGCGCCGGAGTACGGACGGAGACGACGATGACCTCCAGTACGAATCGCCGGACGAAGTCCACCAGATGGTCCTCACCATGGTCGGCTCGGACGCCGTGGGTCGAGAGGGGTACAGCGACCGCGGCGGATCGCCGAACCAGGAACTGCGGGAAGAGGACCGGGACAAAGAAACGATGTAGCGGGCCTCCCGGGACGGCGACCACCGGGTGTCGGACTACAACGATCTCACCGCGTCCCGAACTCGGGTACTCACGGCAGAAACGACTCGAGCCCGGCCAGATTCACGCGATAGGCCCGGACGTAGGAATCGTCGACGTGCGCGTAGACCAGGGCTTCGCTCGGCCCGATCGGGCGAAAGGCGCTCGCGAACGTGATCGTCTCTGCATCCGGATCGCTGAACAGCGGTTCGTCGGAAACCCACTCCATCGTCCCGTCCGCTTCGACGATGGCGCGTTTGGTGTTGAGGTTGTAGGTGTTCTTCGACCAGTTCTGCACCGTGGAGTACTGGACGTGGGCGTTCTCGCCGACGAAGACTTCGACCCCACCGCTGTGGAGGTTGAACGCCGAATACTTCGGCGCGGAACAGCCCTCGATGTAGTGGACTTCGGAGTTTTCCTCGGCGATGATGAGCGTGTGCTCGAACTGACCCATCCCCTCGGAGTTCATCCGGAAGTACGCCTGCACGGGCATGTTCACGGTCGTGTCTTCCGGGATGTAGACGAACGAACCGCCGGACCAGATCGCACCGTGGAGTGCGGCGAACTTGTTGTCGCTCGGAGGGACACACTTCGTCATGAAGTGCTCTTTGACGAGTTCTTCGTGCTCCTGAACGGCCTTGTCCATGTCACAGAAGATGACGCCTTTCTCCTCCCAGCGCTCCTGCATGTTCTGGTAGACAATCTCGGACTCGTACTGAGCGCCGACGCCCGAGAGGGCGTTCTTCTCGGCTTCCGGGATGCCCAGTTTGTCGAAGGTGTCCTGAATCTCCTCGGGGAGGTCCTCCCAGCTCTCGGCGCCGCCGCGTGCCTCGATGTCCGGTCGGATGTACGGGACGATTTCGTCGATGTCGACCTCGCTGAGGTCCGGCTGGCCGGGCCAGTCAGTCGGCATCGGCATCTCCTGGAACTGCTCGAGGGCACGGAGCCGCCGTTCGAGCATCCACTCCGGTTCGTCTTTGTCCTCCGAGATGACCCTAACGGTCTCCTCGGTGAGACCCTTCTCGGTCTGGAAGGCGGAACTCTCCTCCTTCTTGAACTCGAATCGGGCCTCGGTGTCGGTGTCTTGTAGGTCTTCGGAACTCATTGTGTGGTGTTTACGTCTGTGTTCATATGAGGCTATGCGTTACCGAAACCGGTTACGCGGTCTCGTAGACTTCCTCGCGGACCCAGTCGTAGCCCTTGTCCTCGAGTTTCTCGGCGAGGCTGGCGTCGCCGCTCTTGGCGATTTGGCCGTCGAGCATCACGTGAACGTGGTCCGGTTCGACGTAATCGAGGATGCGCTGGTAGTGGGTAATCTGGAGGATGCCGGTGCCCTGCTCGTCTCGGAGGGCGTTGATGCCGTCGGAGACGTCCTGCAGACGGTCGATGTCGAGCCCCGAGTCGATTTCGTCCAGCACCGCGATGGACGGTTCGAGGATGGCGGCTTGCAGTACCTCGTTTTGTTTCTTCTCGCCGCCGGAGAAGCCGGCGTTGAGATAACGGTGGGCGAACTTCTCGTCCATGTCGAGCAGTTCCATCTTCTCGGCGAGCAGTTCCTGGAACTCGGCGACGCCGACGGCGCCATCATCCATGTTGCCCTCCATCGGAGAGGTGTCGTAGCCGGCTTCGTCGTCGTCTTCGGCGTCTTCGTCGTCCTCGCCCTCGAACAGTTCCTCACGCTCCTCGAGTTTGGCGTTGAGTGCCGTTCGGAGGAAGTTGACCATCGTGACGCCTTCGATTTCGGCGGGGTACTGGAAGCCGAGGAAGATACCGAGCGCGGCGCGCTCGTTGGGTTCCAACTCCAGGAGGTTCCACGTCAACTGGTCGTCGTCGACGTCGATGCCCTCGAACTCGTCTTCCTCGATGTGGAGGAGTACTTCCCCGTCGGTGACCTCGTAGGCAGGGTGGCCAGCGATGATCTTCGCTGTCGTCGACTTCCCGGAGCCGTTGGGGCCCATCAGGGCGTGAATCTCACCGGATTTTACCTTGAGATCGACGCCGCGGAGGATGGTCTCCCCACCCTCTTCGGCGACCTCTGCGTGCAGATTGCTGATTTCTAACGTCGCCATAGTAGATGCTGACTGAACATGGGGGCGTGACGCTGATAATGGTTTCGGGTTCTGGTGGTTTGGGTTGTGGATTCGAAAAATAATTTTTCTTTGAGATAAGTCACCACGCCACGAACACAGCCGGAAACGACCCAGAGAGAGGCCTCGTCAGAAGTAGTTGCCCAACCCGGTCTGGGTCTGTCCGGTCTTGACCTCGTCCCATGAGATATCGAGGGCTTCGAGGATGCGGGCGATTGGGCCTTTCAGCGTCTTATCGAGCATCTTCTCGTAATCTACCTCGAAGGCGTCGGGAACCTGGTCGTCGAACTCGAAACAGATGACGTCCGGGTCGCGTTTGAACTCCCCGTAGAGGGGGTCCTCCGAGGGGTCGAGTCCCATCTCGGCCTCTACCTCCCGGAAGAACTCCGGGTGGACTTTCTTCAGATACAGCCGTTTCGGCTTCGACCCGCTGGCGAAGTTCGTCCCAAGGAGGAGGTTCGCGTACTTCGCGCCCCGCACCTGGGCCGTGTCGGTGTCGTAGTTGTCGAGTTTCTTCCCGATGCCGCCCGGAATCCCGATTTCGTCGAGGCTCACGTCGCCGGCCTGCACGCGCTCGATGACTTCGTGGACGTACTCCTTGATGTCCTCGGGGTCGGCCCCGGTGACAATCATCTCCAAGACGCGCTTTTGGACCTCCTTCGTTATCGGCGCGATGTCCGAGCGCTTGTACTCGAAGCCCGTGATGTCGATGTCGTCGACGTCTTTGCCCTCCTTCCAGACGATGTGGCCGGCGTAGCGTTTCTTTTTGCCCGCCTGGAAGAACCGCCGGTACAGTTTCTCGAACTCGATTTGGAAGCGGTGGGAGTCGGCGTTGAGCTCCGCCGCGAACTCGTCGTAGGCGTCGTTGATGTGTTCCTCTATCTCGAAGGACTGCTCGATGGCCTCCTCTTTGGAGATGTCGTGCTCTAGTTCGAGCATGACGCTGTCAGTGTCACCGTAGATGACCTCCTTGTCGAGGTCGGCGGCAGCGGACTCAGTGAACTCGATGACGTCCCGGCCGGTGGCGGTCACGGCCGCACCCATCTCCTTGTCGTAGAGCCTGAATCGGTCCCATCCCAAAACGCCGTACAGTGAATTCATAATAACCTTGACAGCTGCCTGCTGTCGGTCGTAGGTCTCGTAGGCGTCGGTTCCGGGGTCGTTGTCGTTGCGGAGCGATTTCTTCTCCTCGCGCTCTTCGAGGAGTTCGTCGACCATCGCCCGTATCATGCCGTCCGGCTCTTTTCGGAAGTGGGTGCCGTTGGGAGCGACGTAGGTCTCACCGTCGTAGGATTGGGGGTCGACCTTCGTCTCAGGAGACGCGTTGATGGTCACCATACACATCGGGTAGAGTGACTTCAGGTCCAGCACGGAGACCATCTCCTTGACGCCCGAAATCGGGTCGAAGACGGCGCCACCTTCGTACTCCTCGGCGTCGACGGCGCCTTTCGAGGGGAGTGCGTACTCGCCGTGAATCTTGTGGAGGACGTACATGTCGACGGCGTCGCCGGGCGTCGTCGCGTCTTCGAGTTTACAGCCGACGAAGGAGGCGACCTCCTCCCAGAAGTCGACAATGTTCTGTTTGCGGTCCAACTCGACGCACAACTCCACGTCCCGGAGATTGTACTCCAGCAGGCGCTCGGGGTCATCCTCCCAGAGGTCGCCGATGTCGCCGGGGTAGCGCTCCTTGCCGACGCCCAACTCCTCCTCGCCGACGGCGTCGAGGCGGTAGGAGTCGAGTTCGGAGAACTGCGTGCGCTGGTAGGCGTACAGGAGGTCGAAGACGACCCGTCCCTTTACGTTCGGGCCGCCCCATCCGGAGTCCCACACCTCGTTCACCCGGGAAAGACGGTTGGAGTTCAGTCGGTCGTGTCGGGAGGCGAGACGGTCGATGCGGTCGATGAGGTATGGGGCGTCGAAGTCGTCGAAGTTCCACCCGGTCAGCACGTCGGGGTCGGTCTCGTCGATATAATCGAGATAGTCGACGAGCATTTCGGCCTCTTCGGAGAACGTACGGAGGTCGACGGCGATGTCGCCGTCGCCGATGGGGTCGTACTCGTCGACTGCTTCCGGCCCGGGGACGCCTTCCGGCGATTCGTACAGCCAAACGACGTACTCGTCGTCGAAGGAGTCGTGGGCGGTGAGACAGATGATGGTCTGTTCGCCGTCCTCGGGGAAGCCGTGGCGATCGTCGACCTCGATGTCGAGGGTGTGGACGCGGGGCGTAACGGAGTAGTCGACAGCCTCCAGTTCGGTGTGATGTACTTTCAGACTGCCGTCGTCGAGTTCCCGGACCGGAATCCGAACGCCGCTGGTGATGTCCTTGTCGATGAGCAGGCGGTTGGGAAAGAGGATGTCCGCTTCGTAGTGGTCGAATCGGTCACGGAGTTGGCCCACGTCACGGGGCGTCTGGCCGAACACCTTACACAGTTTCTCGCCGCGGATGGACTCGTAGACGACGACCTCTTGTTCGTCGTGGGCACCGATGTCCTCGCCAGCGGCGGCACGGTCGCCGTAGGTTTCGACACCGGTCAGGCGGTCGTGGTCGAGCCTAGAATCGACGATGTCGGGGTCGGTCAGCGGGTCGTCGGCGTCGACCGCGAGGTCGAGGTCCGTGATTGGCGTATAAAAGTACGGCCGGAATCCGTAGACTCGGACGTGGACGGTGTCGTCGTCGGTGCGGCCGAAGACGTGGAGCACGGGATGTTCGTCGTCACCGCTTCCCTCGATGGTGTAGTCGACCTGCGTGACACAGCACTCGACGTGACCGTCGGCATCGGGAAACCGGTGGTCGGAGATGTCGATTACGTCGGCGCCAGTCTCCGACGATCCCGCGACGGCGGCGGCCTCCTCAGCGGGGCGGGCGTCGTCGCTCCCGCCACCGAAACTTCCGAGCGTTCCCTGCTCCATGCCCTGTTCCATAGGTTGACTGCTTCGCCCTCACCGGTAAAAACCTCGGTGTTCTATCGGAGAAACATAAGCTATTCGCCCAACACAGCGCCCGTGTCACCGCATGTCACAGCCACAAGGGCTTTACAATGACACATCCTACCAAAGTTCGGTGACACACCATGCCCGAACCCAATGCGACGTCTGAGCAGGACAGTGCGGGCGCTTCCGAGCGCCCCGAACCGGTGGTTGCCGACGCCGTCGAGACGACGGAGTCGTACGAGACAGAGGAGGGCGTGGTGTTCTACGACGCGGAGAACCCCCTTGCGTGGATACAGACGGAACACGTCCTCGACCTCGACGAGGTCGCGTAGTTTTTGCTTTCGGGGGCCATTATCCCGCTGTGGACCCGTTCAGCGACGACGAACCGTGGCCCGACGAACCCGAAGAGTTCGACCCCGACAGCCTCGGCCCCGACGCACCCGACGCGACCGACATCGACGCGGAGACCTTAGAATCAGTCCCCGAGGGGTTGTTCCGGGCGTTCGTCGGCAGCGCGATTATGCTCAACGTCGCGCTGTTCGGCCTCTCGCTCGGCGCGCTGTTGATTTACTTCCGCGGCGACACTGAGGTCGGCGGCGCGGCGCTGGCCGCCGGCGGTGCCGCCGCCGTCTTCGCCGGGCGCTACTACTGGCAGTACAAACGCGGGGAGTTCACCGACGGTACGACTACCGACGGCGGTGATGAGTCGTGAAAGCCGTCGAACACGGCGGCGACCGTTATCTGCTCGTCAAGCAATCCGGCGAGTCGAGTCTCGTTTACGACCCCGAAACCGGCGAAGAGCGGTACCTCCCGAACGAGGAACTGACCATGACCGGCGACTCGCCGCTGGAACTCGCCGCAGGCGCCGTGCCCGAGGCGTCCCGACGAATCCTCACCGCCGTTCACTCCGAACAGGCGCTCGGGCTTCTCGTCGAGTTGGACGAGCGCGGCCCGATGTCCGTCCGGGAAGTTCTCGGCACGTACGACCTCTGTGAGTCCGACCTCCACGGCCTCTTCGGCGAACTCCGAGCGGCCGGATTGGTCGCCGAGGCCGACGTGGTCGGCGAGCGCGGCTACCAACTTACCGACCTCGCACGCGACGGACTGGCCGAACTCCGGTAGCCTACGACAGCGCCTCGACGGTCGCCGAGCGCTCGACAGAGGAGCGATTCGTCGTGGGGTCTTTCCGTACCGCCACGAGGTCGTCGGCCGCACCGACCAGCTCCTCGTCGTGGCTGACGACGACGATTTGGTCGACACCGTGGTCGGTCATCGATTCGACCAATTCGACGAGTTTCGAGACGTGACCCGAATCGAGGAACACCGTCGGCTCGTCGAGGATGAGCGGTGGCGTCGGTGCCTCGCCCTCGATGCCCTCCGACAGCAGCCGATAGATGGCACACCGCAGCGAGAGGTTGAACAGCGCCCGCTCGCCGCCGGAGAGTTGGTCGGGGTCCAGCGGCGTTCCGTCCTTCTGGTAGACGGTGAGTTCGTAATCGCCGTCGAGTTCGATGCGCGCATACGAGTCGTTCTGATACACCAACTCGAACGTCTCGTTGAGCATCGCCTCCAGTTTCTGGACGTTCCGCTGCCGGAGTTCCGCACGAAGGTCGGCATAGGTCTGTTGGAGTTCGTGAGCCTCCTCGTACAGCGATTGCAATCGGTCGACCGTCCGTTGGATTTCCTCGCGTCGCTCCCGGAGTTCTTCGAGTTCCGACAGTTCGTTCTCGACCGCACCGATGGCGTTCTGGAGTTCGTCCCTGCGTTCGCGTTTCTCCTCCAGATACGGCTTGACGTCCGCGAGGTAGCTCTCGGCTTTCTTTTTGTCCTGTTTGGCCCCTTTCATCGCCGACTCGTCGAAGGCGTCTTCGAGTTCGGCCTTCCGGTCGCGTTTGTCGGCCAACTGCTCGCGTCGGAGGTCGTTCTGTTCGGCCTTGTTGTCCCGCTCGGTCCGAAGCCGTTCGACCTCGCGTTCGTTTTCGTCGATGTCGTCGAGCAGTTCCGCGACCCGCTGAAGCCGTTCGCGGCGTTCGTCCAGCGTCGCCTTCTCGGCGTTCAACTCCCCGATTGCTTCGCGGGCCTCCTGTTCCTTCGCTTCGGCGGCCTCGGCCGCTTCGATTGCCTCCTCGGCAGCCGTTTCGTGGTCGTCGGCCTCCGTCCGGAGTTCCTCGACGCGGTTTGTCTTCTCCTCGACCGACTCGGCCTTCTGTTCGACCAGCGTCTCGACGTTCTCCTTCGAGTCTTCGAGGCGAGAGAGTTCGCTCTCAGCCTCGACCAGCTCGACCGCTCGCGTTCGTTTGCGGTCAAGTTCCTCGACGCGCTCCTCGGCGGCCTCCAGTTCGGATTCGAGTTCCTTGACGCGCTCTCGGTCCTCGTCGATGGTTTCGACGTGTGGCGAACCATCGACTGGCTGGCCGCATTCGGGACATTTGCCCTCCTCCAGCAAGCGTTCGGCCTCGGCGACCGTTTCGCGGGCGTTCTTCAGGTCGGTCCGCAACTCCGCGACGCGCTCCTTGGCGGCCGTCAGTTCCTCGTCGACGTCGTCGCGGTGGGACTCGACGTTCTCGCGAGCGACCGGCGCGTCGGTCAATTCCTCGCGTAGTGCCTCGATTTCCTCACCGAGTTCGGCCACCTCCTCTCGTTTGGTCTCGAGTTCCTCGGTGGCCGTCTCGACTTCGGCTTCGAGTTCTTCGGCCCGTTCGCGGGCCTCGCTGGCTGCCTCGCGGTGTTCGCTGGCCCGTTCGCGGCTGGTTTCGGCGTCGCCCGCGTGGTCTTGGGCTTCGAGTCGACGCTCCTCGATAGCATCTCGGATGTCTTCGGCCTCGCCGTCGAGCCCCTCGAGGCGGTCCTCGACTGCCTCGGGGTCGGCCGCCTCGAGTTCGGTCTCGGCGAGTGCGGAGTCGAGTTCCTCGCGTAGCGTCTCCGTCGCCTCGCGAAGCGACCGGATTCGTTCGCTCAGGGCTTCGCGTTCCCCCTCCGTCTCCGAGATTGTCGAGGCGAGCGATTCGATTTCCTCGCCGAGGTCGTCTATCTCCTCGCGACGCTGTTCGTACTCTTCGAGGACGCTCTCGGCATCTTCGAGCGTCTGGCGGGCCTCGTCACGGTTTTCCTCCTTGTCGGCGATGTCTTCTTGGACCTCCGACAACTCGCTTCGCAGCGCGTTGAGTCGGTCGTGGAGCTCCTTGTCCTCCTTCTCCTCGATTTGTTCTTCGATTTGGGTCAGCGCACCCTGTTTGTCGTCGCGGACACGACCCACTCCGACGCGGGCGTCACTGGCGCGCTCGCGGTACTCCTCCAGTTTCCCCAACTGGAGGAGGTCGTCTATCATGTCCTGTCGCTCGGTCGGGGAGGCGTTGATGAGTTTGTTCACCTCGCCCTGCCGGACGTACGCGCAGTTGACGAACGCCTCGGCGTCCATCCGGAGCAACTCCTCGATGTGGCCCTCGACGGCCGTCACCTGCTCGATGGGTCCGTCCGGGGTTTCGAGGACACACGTCGTCGTCTGTGCAGTATCGCCGCGGAGTTTCACCTCCCGCTCGACGCGGTACTCCGAGCCGTTGTGCGTAAACCACAACTCGACGAGCATCTCCTCGGCGTCGTTGGAGATGACGCCGTCGAGCGTGCCGTCGATGGCGTCGGTGCCGTACAGTGCGAAGAAACACGCCTCCAACAGCGAGGACTTCCCGCTGCCGTTGACGCCGTGGATGACTGTCACGCCGGAGCGAAGCGACAGGTCAGTGTCGGCGTAGCACTTAAAGTTCCGGAGACGGACGCGTTCGAACCTCACAGGTAATCCTCCATGGACGACTGACCGTCACCGTCGGCTGTGGCCGGTCCGGTATCCGTCGCGGTCGATTCTGTCGGCGTGGCGTCGGCATCATCGGGCATCTCCTCGACTACTTCCGGGTCGGAACCGGGACCATCGTCGGCCTCGGTGTCGTCGCTATCGCCGTCCTCGAGTCGGTCGGCAACCGTTTCAGGGTCGGAGTCGGAAGCGGCGTCGAACGCTTCGGGAGTCTCCAGCAGTTCGCCGACCCGTCGTTCGACTTCGTCGGCGACGTTTGAGTCGGCCACCTTGCTCGCACGGATGGTCTCGTCGAGGTTTCGTGCGGCGTCGCTGAGTCCGAGTTCGCGAACCCGCTCTCGGACCGCCTCGTCGGGGTCGGCGAATGACACCTCCACGTCGGGGTCGTCGCTGACCTCCCGGCGGTCGTTGACGCGGGCGACGAGCGCCCCCCGCTCGTCGGCGAACTCCTCGATGCGAGCTGCCGAGACGTCCTCGCCGTCGCCGGCGAGGTCGACGATGACGACCGCGCCGTCGAGGTCCTGTTCGCGGAGGCGCTCGCGGACGCGCTCGAATCCCTCGCTTTCGGAGAGTTCGAGGTCGACGAAGACGAACTCTCGGGTGTCGATGCCCCGTCGTGAGAGGTGAACCTCCCCGTCGAATTCGACGATGTTGTAGCCGCGTTCCTCGCGCTCGCTGGCGCTGGCGCGTTCAGTGGAGCCACAGTAGGTGACCCAGACGCCGTCGACCTCCTGTCGAGTCGCGGCGTGTTCGTCGCCGAGCAACATCGCGTCGAAGTCGACGTTCGACGCCGCGAGGACTTCCGCGGCGTCCCACTCGACGTTGCCGTAGTTGGGGACGAGCGGTTCGAACAGCCCGTGGGAGACGAGCGCCGCGTGGTCGGCGTCGTGGGAATCGAACTCGTATTCGAGGTCCTCGCGCTGGGCGCGCGGGACGAAATCGAGACCGTAGAAGGCGGTATCGCCTATCGTCACGGGCGTCGCGCCGAGCCGCGTCGCCAGCCCCATCGCCTCGAAGAGGTCCAGCCACTGGGCCTCGCGTTTCGTCTCGTGGTTGCCCACGATGGCGAGAAACGGGATGTCGGCGTCGTCGAGCGTCTCGAGTACGTCGATGGTGCCGAGGAGGTCACCCAATCCGGGCCGGCGGTCGTGAAAGAGGTCGCCGGCGTGGACGACGGCGTCGACGTCGAGTTCGACCGCGTCCTCGGCGACCCGGCGGAAGGCGTCGAGGAAGTCCCGTTGACGCTCCGGGCGGTGGTACTGCCGGTAGCCGAGGTGGGTGTCGCCGGTGTGAATCACCCGTGTCATTGGAACGGAGGTTCGCCGTCACGTCTTAAATCGGTTCCGCGACCGCAGTGAAAGTGGTCGGCGTCGAGGTCGCCGGCGGCCGCTCGCCGGAAGCGACGAAAGGCACGGAGTGCCCGCTTTCCGCGGGCCACCCGACTCGGGTCCTCGGCGCGCTCGATGGCACACTCCAGTTCCGCCACGCCGACGGATTCGACGAACGCGAGGGCCGCATCGAGGTCGTCCGTGGCGGCGTCGGCGCGCTCGATGACCTGCTCCTCACGCGTCACGAGTCGGCGCAGCGCCGACCTGACGTGTTCGCTTTCGGTGTCTCGGGTGTCGTCGGGCGCCACGGGCGCTGTGGCTGCGGCTTCGAATAAAAGCCGTCGGGCCGAGGTGTCACTCGGCGAGGGCGTAAACGCGCTTGCGCGCGTCGGTAAAGGAGAACCGCGAGTCGACTGCATCGACTTCCTCGAGCCGCGTGAGCGCGTATCGAACTGTTCGGGGCGGAAGCATCGTCTCCTCGGCGAGTTGACTCTGCGTGAGCCGGTCGTTGTACTCGAGGACCTTCGCCACCAGTTTCGCGCTCGGTGGCAGGTCGGCGACGGCCTCCCAGTCGACCGCGTCTGCCTTCGACTGCACGTCGGTTACGCTCATCGTACCACCACCTATCCAATGATAGCGGATAATACTTACTATCCCAAAATATTCTTGATAGTAATGTACCGTTTCGGTGGCTCGTTTTTCGTAACGAGGAGATTCGCCGGCATGCACCGGGTGTACCTACCCGAAACCTCTTATGACTACGGGCGCTACCGATGGGGTGATGACCGATACTGTTGACGACGTCGACCTCCCCTACGAGGACGGCGCGTCACAGCAGGAGAAAGTGGAGGCGCTGGAGGAGCGGCTCGAAATCCTCGAACAGCAGAACGAGGAAATGCGCGACAAGCTCCTCGATGCGAACGCAGAGAACAACAAGTACCAACAGAAGCTCGAGCGGCTGACCCACGAGAACAAGAAGCTCAAGCAGTCGCCGCTGTTCGTCGCCACCGTCCAAGAGATTACCGACGAGGGCGTCATCATCAAACAGCACGGCAACAACCAGGAGGCGCTCACCGAGGTCACCGACGAGATGCGCGAAGAACTCACGCCGGACTCCCGCGTCGCCGTGAACAACTCGCTGTCCGTCGTCAAGAAACTCGACTCCGAGACGGACGTGCGCGCCCGCGTGATGCAGGTCGAACAGTCCCCCGACGTGGCCTACGAGGACATCGGCGGTATCGACGAGCAGATGGAGGAGGTCCGAGAGACCGTCGAGATGCCCATCGAGAGCCCCGAGATGTTCGACGAAGTGGGCATCGACCCGCCGTCGGGCGTCCTGTTGCACGGGCCGCCAGGCACCGGGAAGACGATGCTGGCGAAGGCCGTCGCCAACCAGACCGACGCCACCTTCATCAAGATGGCCGGCTCCGA
>ENA-ORDC01002104-ORDC01002104.1-marine-metagenome-genome-assembly--contig:-NODE-2104-length-12904-cov-57.656116_pt1 | contig 12904 bp, 7 predicted proteins | sample MGYA00237783_ERZ508515 | MGnify/ENA primary metagenome ERZ508515 (study PRJEB26186, sample SAMN06268792) | marine metagenome | isolation source: Eden Landing Ponds, San Francisco, CA, USA | place... | reverse complement strand
GAACGACTGGGCAATGAACGTCCCGCCGGCAGCCAGCGCGAGCGCGAGTGGGTTGACCGGCGGCTGTTTCGGCCCATCGGGCGTCGTCGACGTCTCGAAGTCCTCACGCGATGTCGGCGAGGCTTGTCCTTTCGTGAGGCCGTAGATGCGGTTGTCCATCACGATATAGGTCATATCGACGTTGCGGCGGACGGCGTGGATGAAATGGCCAGCACCAATCGAGTAGCCATCTCCGTCGCCGCCAGCGACCATCACTTCGAGGTTCGGATTCGCCAGCTTCGCCCCGATACCCACTGGGAGTGCGCGGCCGTGGACGCCGTGGAGCGCGTAGCTGTGCATATAGGTCCCGATCTTCCCCGAGCAGCCGATACCCGCGACAATGAACGTGTCGTCCGGGTCATTCCCGGTGTTCGCCAACGCTTTCATCATCCCGTTCATCGTCCCGAAGTCACCGCAACCAGGACACCACGTGGGCTGCTTGTCGGATTTGAACTCGGTGAATCTGATGTCGGTGCTCATCTTCTTACTGTCTTCCTCGGACCGTATGCCAGAGTTTATTCTTCGAGCCGATGCTCGCTGGTGTCGGTCGTTGCGTAATCTGGCTTGGTATCATGCTTTCGAGTTCGTGACTGTCGCAATTTCGATGTCTGTTATCCCCTGTGCTTCGATTTCGGCCCTCACTGCCGGTGGGAGCGTTTCCAGTGTCTTGTCAACTTGTGGGTTAATCGACACGCCGTCAACTTTGATCGCAACTAACTTGCCACGGCGACCGTGTGCAGCGACTTCGAATTCGAACGGTCGATCACGTTCATCGACGCTGTGGACCCAGACTTTCGCGAGCCCGTTTGCACTCTCCCAGTGAACGCTATTGACGACGGTAAGAGAGCCAGCCGGCGGGACGCACGACGACCCACACGCCGGGCACTGAGCGGGATGTGGCCTCTCGCCGAAATAGGTGTACTCTGCCCCGCACCGGTAGCACTGGAGTGATAGGGTCATGAGCGGTTCCTCAATCACCCCTCACAGGCGCCCCGCCCGTCCTGGGTCAACGTCAATGGCGTCAACGGGACACACGTCGACACAGAGCATACAGTCGATACACTGTGTCTCGTTGATCGGATCGGCTTTGATGTCGCTCTCGGGATGGCCTGGTGTATCTGTCCACTCGAAGACGTCGACGGGACAGTCCTCGAGACAGGCACCGTCGGCGATGCAGATGTCAAAGTCGACAGCTACGTGTGTGCCGTGGATGCCTAGCTGCTCCGGCCTATCGACCGGTCCCCAGACTCGGTGTTCCTGGTGCTGCTCAGCGACATTGCGGTTCTCTTCGAATTGTGGATCGATAGCCATGAGATCTCTTCGATAAGGGTGGCGTAGTCCAGACGAACTACTATCCGAGCGAGCCCTCCATCTCGAGTTCGACGAGTCGGTTGAGTTCAACCGCGTACTCGATGGGCAACTCTTCGGTGATAGGCTCGATGAAGCCCGAGACGATCATCTGTTTGGCGTCGTCGTCGTCCAGACCGCGCGACTGGAGGTAGAAGACATCCTCGTCGCCGATCTTCCCAACAGTGGCCTCGTGGGCGACGTCTACCGTCGACTCGTTAATCTCCATATACGGCATCGTGTCGGAGGTGGATTCGTTGTCGAACATCAGCGCGTCACACTCGACCGACGTTGAGGAGTTCTCGGCACCGTCGGCGATGTGGACCAGCCCACGGTAGTTCGTGCGGCCGCCGTCTTTCGAGATGGATTTGGACTCGATGGTCGACTTCGTGTCAGGCGCGTTGTGATACACCTTGGCGCCGGTGTCGATGTTCTGTCCCTCACCGGCGAACGCGATGGTGATGTGGTTGTCCGTCGCGCCCGGTCCCTTCAGGATCGTCGATGGGTACAGCATCGTCGCCTTCGAGCCCATCGACCCCGAGATCCATTCCATAGTCGCATCTTTCTCGGCGATCGCACGCTTTGTGTTGAGGTTGTAGGTGTTTTTCGACCAGTTCTGCACCGTCGAGTACTGGACGTGGGCATTCTCCTTCACGATTACCTCAACGCCGCCGGAGTGGAGGTTGAACGCCGAGTACTTCGGGGCCGAACAGCCCTCGATATAGTGAACCTCAGAGTTTGGCTCCGCGATGATGAGCGTGTGTTCGAACTGCCCCATCCCTTCGGAGTTCATCCGGAAATACGCCTGAACTGGCATCTCGACGGTGACGTCCTCGGGAACGTAGACAAACGAGCCGCCGGACCAGATGGCGCCGTGAAGCGCCGCGAACTTGTTGTCGCTCGGCGGCACGCACTTGGTCATAAAGTACTCGCGGACGAGGTCTTCGTGTTCCTGAACAGCCTCGTCCATATTACAGAAGATGACGCCTTTCTCTTCCCAGCGCTCCTGCATGTTCTGATAGACGACCTCGGATTCGTACTGGGCACCCACGCCGGAGAGCGCATTCTTTTCGGCTTCCGGAATACCCAGTTTGTCGAATGTATCCTTGATGTCCTCGGGCAATTCTTCCCAGTCGTCGACGCCGGCGCGGACGTCGACGTCGGGGCGGATGTACGGCACGATCTCGTTGACATCGACCTCCGACAAGTCTGGCTGTCCCGGCCAGTCAGTCGGCATCGGCATCTCTTGCCAGAGGTTCAGCGCACGCAGTCGTCGCTTCAACATCCACTCAGGCTCGTCTTTATCCTCAGAGATGAGCCGTATCGTCTCCTCTGTCAGCCCCTGGTCAGCCCTGAACGCAGCTGCTTCTTCTTTTTTAAAATCGAATCGGTCTTCAGTGTCGGTCTCGCGGAGGTGCTCTTGATCGGAACTCATCAATCGAGGTTTGTAGTATGGCAGAATAAATCTAGGGTACTCAAACTACAATTTGTAACTACAATAGGTTTCTTCCACGATTCATAGTAACTTTTAGTAGTCACAAAAGTTTACTGCTGATGAGATAAAATGGGGAATATGACCCACCAGACTCGCGAGACGACTGCCCCACCCGCAGAGTCACCAACAGAGCAAACACAGGAGCAGCGATGTCCCGAGTGTGGCGAGGACGTACTCGCAGCGAATGACACGGCCGAGAAGGTGTGTACTGCCTGCGGATTGGTCCTTGATGAGCAACGCATTGACCGCGGCCCGGAATGGCGTGCCTTCGATTCGGCTGAAAAGGCAGCGAAATCACGCGTTGGTGCGCCGACGACACAGTTGATGCACGACAAGGGACTTTCGACTAATATTGGCTGGCAAAACAAAGACACATACGGAAATCCAGTGTCGCCACGAAAACGTCAGCAACTCCAGCGATTACGGACGTGGAACGAACGCTTCCGTACACGAGATTCAAAAGAGCGCAACCTCAAGCAGGCGCTCGGCGAGATCGAGCGTATGGCCTCTGCATTAGGGGTACACAAGCCGACACGCGAGACTGCAAGCGTGATGTATCGACGCGCCTTAGAAGAGGGTCTCCTCCCAGGGCGTTCGATCGAGGGGGTCGCAACCGCGGTTCTGTATGCCGCGACACGGCTCGATGGCGTCGCGCGAACGATCGACGAAATCGCTGTCGTCAGCCGTGTTGACTCACTAGAGATCAAGCGCACCTACAGATACGTCGTTCGGGAACTCGACGTGCAGGTTCCGCCGACGGATCCAATAGAATACGTCGGTCGTATCGTCTCCGAACTGGACTGTAGCGGTGACACGACGCGACAAGCCCGCCAACTGATCGAAGCCGCCACAGCCCAGGGTGTCCACAGCGGCAAAAGCCCGGTCGGTATTGCTGCGAGTGCCGTCTATGCAGCGGGAAAGCTCTGTGGTGAAAATATCACGCAAGACGACGTGTCCGAGGTTGCTGACGTCAGTAACGTCACTATCCGGAACAGATATCGCGAGGTACTCAAAGCCTACGAAGAGCGGCAAAATGAGTGAACGGTCTGGTGATATTCAGTGCTATACCTGCGGGCATAGTTACTGGTATATTGGCAAGGGAGTACATTTAGTCCAGCGGGCGGGCTGTCGATTTTGGTTTCTACCGTGGCTGCAAAACAGATCGAAACGGAGATGATTGTATTGGCGATTGACCAGCGACATCGGCACTACCTCTATCAGTGTGTCGAAGATGGTTGCAAGCTTACTGCGCTACACGTTGAAGGGCATATCGTCCGACCAATCAATGCGGACATCCCCATACCCGAAAGCATAAGAGATGACATAGAAGATTACAGACACGGTACGAAAATAGAACAGGTATGGAATCTGTTTTGACCTCGTGTGCACAGCCCATTACTCGTCCAGTAGTCCGTCGAAGACCTTCCGTTGTGCAGCCCGAAGGTGTTGTGTCATCGTTGCACGAGCGATACCGAGCGTCTGGGCTAATTCGGACGCGGACACCTGGCGGGGCCGCTCGAAGTACCCACGAAAGTACGCCTGGCGGAGGACGGACTCCTGTTTGTCAGTGAGAGAGGCAAGCGGGGACGATAGCTCCTCGGGCGATTCCCTTTCGGTGGCCCACAACGCCGTCATCGTGACGGTCTCGAACTGTTCTTCGAGCGTGTCAACGATCGTGGTTGCAGTAGCGTGGTCAGGCACTGCTGATACGAGGGTGACTGTTCCGTCCGTCGCGGTCATCTCCTCGACTGTCGCCGCATGAACCACCAGCGTTGCTTCGGGCGGGAAGCCGACGCTGCAGACGTCACAGCGAATGCCATCTGCGGTTTCGACTGGCGAGTTCAACTCGAACGTACTCGATGCCTCAGCAGCCGCCTCAACTTCGGCAATCGAGGTGTCTGTAATCATCGTCAGGTATTGCAGGGTTCCATCGTCTTGTCTGCGCGTCGTGAGCACACGGGCACAGGTGGAGCCACCGAGGCTAGACGTGAGTTCGGCTAGTGGAACTGACGGGTCGGTTATCTCGAGTTTTACCCACTGGCTGGGGTCGCCGAGCAGTGACTGTGCCAGTTCCTCGTTGTGTTGTGCGTGGCCGATTACGCCCGTGTACTCGGTGAGCGTTTTCCAGCGGCGTTCGGTCAACGGCGGATCGTCCGGGGAGAGATACACACAAAGCGTTCCGATCCGAACATCATCGTAGGTTATCGGGAGGGCGGCGGCAGCGGTTAATCCGTGCTCACGTGCGAGTTCGCTCCAGCGCTCGGAGCCGAGTCTGTACGCTGTGGGGACTCCCTTGCTGTCTTGACTCTCGGGCACAGAAACGACAGCCGGTTCGTCTCGAGAGAGGACTTGCGTTGCTGGATCAGCACTATCCGGTCGAATGCCGGCCGAATCAGTTACTGCCTCGAGGTACGCCTGACACCCCGCCACTGCTCGTGGAACGACCGCACGTTCCGATTCCGTGTCAACTGCGCCGATCCACGCGCCGGTATACTGATTCCTTTCGACCAGGATCCGACAGAACTGTTCCAAAAGCCCCTGAGCAGGCGTCGTCGAGCGGAGTAGATCCAGTAGTGCCGTCTTGCTCTGGTACTCTCGGCTCAACTGCCGCTGGAAGTTAGCGGAGGCGATAGCATTCCGCACGCGGTTGCCAATCAGTGTTGCCTCGCTGTCGTCGTGATTCTTGATGATATAGTCGGTGACACCCCGATTAATCGCCTGACTCGCAATCTGTTCGTCACCTCTGCCCGTAACGAGGAGAAACGGGCAGTCCTGTGCCGACTCTTGGACGTCCGCCAGCAAATCGAAGCCAGTCCCATCGCCCAGCTGATAATCACAGATGATACAGCGCCACGGTTCCGCATCGAGCACCTCGCGTCCGGCTGTGAGACTATTCGCGATCGTCACCTCTAGTTTCGGCTCGGTGGTCTCGAGCAATCGAGCCGTCGCTCGGGCCCACTGCGGGTCGTCGTCGACGAGAAGTACCGGTGTGGGACCGAGTAGTGGCTCAGTTGCTACGTCTCGCCTATCGGTTCGCCCGTTCACGGCTCTTGGTTCGGTTGTACCATCGACGTGAATATAAGCTGTATACCTTCAAGCGCTGGTATGTGACACCGCTCAGCCACCGACATGTGCGTTTTCGGTCTCGATTTCGGGTGGCTCTGTGTCGATGTGGACGTCGAATCGGGCCCCGCCACTTGCACTCTCGGTTGCGGAGATCTCCCAGCCGTGGGCCTCGAAAACGGTTCGGACAATCGCAAGTCCGAGCCCCGACCCGGAGCCGGTACTCATCCCGTAGTCGAAAATCTCCGTACTCTGTGTCGCAACAAATCCCGGCCCGTCGTCGGCAATGTAGAACCCCGATTCCGTTCGTCCGACAGTGACCGTCGACGCGCCTGTTTCACACTGGCCTGCGTTCGAGACATCGGTCGGCGGCGTAGCAGATGTAGTCGACGAGTCCGGTCGATTCCTGGGCCACTCAGTAGGGACGTTCCCGTGCATAACGACGTTCTCGAAGAGATTCTGAAAGGCCTGTTCGAGACGGGTGGGGTCACCGATGAGCTGGCGCGACGATACGATGTCGAGTGTCAATGGCCCAGTTTCGACAACGTCCCACGCCGACGCCGCGACGTCCGCCAGCTCGCAGTCAGTAGGGTCGCCGATCGATGCACTCTCGCGTGCCAGCGTCGGTAACTGGTCGGCAAAGGTGGCCAGACGGTCGTGGACCGCCTCCAGATCGTCGATGGTTTGGGCGGCTTCCGTGCCAGATACTCCCTCATCGAGACGGAGTAGCGTTGTCAGTTTATTCGCGGTCGATAACGGCGTTTGAAAATCGTGTGAGACAATGTGTGCGAGTCGTTCGAGCTGTTCGTTCTGCCGCTGTAATGCCAGCCGTTCCCGCCGGGTCGTCACGTCTTGGATTAACAGTACAACCCCGCTCGAGTGGATCTGTGAGCGGGTAATCTCATAGACGCGATCGTTTTGCTTGACGGTGACCACCGGGTCGTCGATTGGGCGGCCTGCGAACTCGTCAAGAACAGCCGCCGCTGATTCGCCTGTGGCTACGTTTGGACGCTCAAGACCGAGATACTCCCTAGCCGTCGGGTTACAGCGGATGATGGTATCGTCCTCAACGACGACGACACCGGCGTCCAGTTGGTCGAAGGCCTGATCGACGCCGATGTTCTCTGTTGCGGGCAGCACGCTGAACCCCTCTGCGACCGCGAAAAAATACAGATAGGCCGCGGCGGCGAACGGCCCGACGACTCGCGGCAACGGAAGCGTTCGGGGGACAATGCCGACGATGCCGACCGTCGCAGCGAGGAGAAACACCAGCGCGGGAACGGCGAGCACGGCTGCGGTTCGCACTTTGAGGACGCGCTGGGCGAGTGCGGCTCGAAATAAGAGGAGACTCCCCATCAACAACGCAGCGAGTGTCGATAGCAGAACGACCGACCCGACCGCGTCGAAATGCGGGCTCGAACTCGGCGTCCCCCAAAGCGATGCGACGGTCGGCTCGACATATATGCCCGGAGTGGCCGCCAATAGCAGCGGGAGCCCAACCAGTCCCCCCATCACCGCCGCTTGCTGCCACCGCGAGACGTCCGTGAGATAGCCGAGATAGCCGAGAACGAACAACACCCAGGTCGCCGTTGCTGCCGGAGCGAGCCCTGTCGTGAGTACCTGTATCCGTTCGATGAGTACGACGCTGCGCGTGGTGAGAACGGCGATATCCGACAACGAAAAGAGAATCATAAAGACGGCACCGAACACGAAGTACCAGACGCCGGGCTTGTGGCGGTTCCACCACGCAACGATGGTGACGGCCGCATACGCGAAGAGATTCACGATGAGAACGAGGAGGACTGCTTGAACCTCGCTGATCATACAAATGAAACGCAGTACAGATATTATATAATTTCAGTTCGGATGTGGCGGTCAGCGCCTTAGGGCATGCCCCCCGGAGGGCTCACGGCTCGTCCCTTCGCCGCAGTGCCCACACGGCGACCACGACCACCACAACAGCCACCAGCAAGACGAGGAATCGTCCGCCAGGGGCCGACCCGTCGGCTGTGTCGGAGGGCTCATCGGTGGCGTCTTCGGCGTCGGTGGTCGGTCGTGTTTCCGCGTCTGTCGTGCGTTCGGACCCATCGGCATCGCTGTCTTCGACGGTGAACTCTCCCAACGATTCTCCTGCGATGGTAAGCGCCAGTCCATCGGCGTCAGGGACTGTCGCTCGAACGGTTGCCTCGACGGTCTCACCCGCTGGCACGGACACCTCGGTCTCTGCGAGGACGACACCATCACCGCGCAGTCGAACCGTGTACGTCCCCGGCTCGGTCCCGATGTTCTCGACCGGGACGCTCGCGTCGATCACACCGGTTTCCACATCGGCTTGCTCGAGCGTCGGCTCTCCGAGGTCGAATATCGGGGCCTCAGTGCCAATCACGAACGTCGAGAAGCCCGGCGTGTCCGCCTCGAAGTAGTAGAACGCGTCGTCTTCGCCAACGCGTCGTGTCGACAGCGCGCGGTAGCTCTCCGGCTCCTCGCGGTACAGGGTGACACTCTCGGCGGTCGCGCCAGTGGCCGCCAGGTAGCTCTTGCGCACCCGGAACCGGTGTGTCGCCGTCTCGAGGTCCTCCGACTCGAAGTTGTGGTCGACGGTGATGAATCCGACGGGTCGGGCGGCGGTCGCCTCGACGAACCGTGTGCTCTCTTCGTCGAAGGCATTCGTCGAGAGGTCCACCTCGCCGGACGACTCGGCCTCGCCATCATCCGTGTTCTCTCCGTCGGAGGGCTCGGCGTCGCCATCACCCGATTCGGCGGCCGTGGCGAAGACGTCGACGTCGCGTGCAGTCACGGTGAGTTCGTAGTCGCCCTGCTCCCCGACAGTGAGTACGAGACCGACCGATTCGACGTTTCGGGACGCCGACTCGCCAGACGGCGTCTCCTCGCTCTTCGTCGGTCGGCGCTGTTCAGTGAAGTCGACGGTGATCTGCTCGCCACTGTCGACGTTCTGCATCGAGACGACGAACCCAGTGGTCGAGGTCGGGGCCACATCGGAGTCACCATCCTGCTCTCCCGCGGCGTCGGATTGCGCCATCGGGCGGACGCTCACGCTCAGACGATCGTCGTCGCCGTCGCCGTCGTCGCTACCACCGATGGCACTGGCGCCGTTTCCGGTGCTGCCATCACGGTCGCTGCTGTCGTCGTTGCTTTGACCGCTGTCGCCGCGCCCGCTGTTGCGATCATCGTTGCCATCGCCGCCCGCCCCGGGTTTGGGAGCAAGCTCGTGTAGTCCCGGCGGCGGCGATTGAGTGTTGTTCAGCAGGTAGGGGTAGGAGCTGTGGGTCTCGTTGTCAACGACATCCCACGTGTGCTGGAAGTCGAAGCCGTCCAGACTCTCGTTGGCCTTGAGTTGGCTGGTCGTAAGACCGGTGCCGGCCACCGGAGACGATTGGGCCGTCGTCTGAGTGTCCCAGTAGGCGCTCTCGACCGTCGGCGACTCCTGCGTCGTGCCGATCAGACCGCCGGCATCTGTCCCCTCGGAGACCGTCCCGGCCGCGTACACCTCGGTCACGTTAGCGTTCGCTCCGGTGTGGGTGCCGACGAGGCCACCAACGGCTGTGTCGCCGGTGACGTTGCCGACCGCGTAGCTGTGGACGACCGTCTCATTGCGGGTCGTTCCGACGAGGCCGCCCACGGACTCGTTCCCGGTAACGTCACCGGTGGCGTAGGACTCGCGGATGTTTCGTACACGCGTACGTTCGGTCGCATCGGCGTAACCGACGAGCCCGCCGACGTGGGTAGCATCCGGCGCGTCGACGGTGACGGAGGCACTCGACCGGGTAATGTTTCCGAGGTACATCTGACCGACGAGCCCGCCGGCTCTCTCTCCTGTCACGCTCGGAGAGGCAGTGACAGTAACAGTGCCGCTAGCTGATGAGTTGCTGATGGTACCGCCAGAGTAGAGTATGCTGGTCTGTGAGAAAGTTTTTTTGTCACCGTTTGCCCCGACGAGACCGCCAACGAGTCCATACGCTTCAACGCTAGCTCCAGCGTGAGAGTTGAGGATAGTGCCGCCGTCAGCGGTCGGACCGCCGATACCGGAGTTGTCCCCGACTAAGCCGCCAACCCGAATCGAGCCGTTGACTGTTCCATCAACAGAGACATTTCTGACGTGGCCGCGGTTGACTCCGACGACGCCTCCGACGGCCTCGTCTCCATTGACACTCCCCGTTACCGAGATGTTCTGGATAGTCATCACTGCGCGGCCATGTGTCCCGGTGACAGCCCCAACGTTTCTGCTACCGGTCACGTTCACATCGGCCAGCGTGAGGTTACGTACCGTCCCGGTACCTCCCCCGCCGGTGCTGACTGTACCGAATAGCCCGACGTTGTCTTCTGTTGGCCGATCGATTGTCAACTTCGCGATCGTGAATCCCTGTCCGTCGAACGTTCCGGTGAATCCAGTGAACCGACCGGATATCGGGACGAATCCGTGGTCACCGTTCGCAGTCGAACTCGCGACAGTGCCGTACCCGTCTGTCTCTGCGGTGAGGTTGTTCGTCAGAGTGAAGTTAGCATTGAGATTCTCCCGCGTGTTGTTGAGATGGGTCCAATCCGAGATCGTGTAGGGACTCTCGCTCGTTCCGTTCCCACCGTCGTATAGCGTCCGGAGGCCCGGGGCGGGCGTCTGCGGGTTGGCCCGCAGTATCGGGTACGACACCTGTCCGTTGTTGCTGGGGAGCGTCCAATTTTGCTGGAAGTCAAATCCGGCACCCCCCGGCGAAGGTGGCGTAGACATTTCCGCTCGTGCAGAGAAGCCAGTCAGATCCGCTGTCGACTTCTGTCCGGGTTGGTTGGTCTGGTTGGTCGTCTCAGAATCATAGTATCCCTGGCCGAATCCCATCGTTTCGTCGTTTCCGATTAGGCCGCCAACAGACGTAGGTTGTGTTTCTGTTGCGTTTACGAGACCGACGGCATACGTCTCGCTCACCTGTCCGGTGTTGTTCCCGACGAGCCCACCAACTTCGTCCGTTGCAGTAACCCCTCCCGTTGCGTAGGCGGTGTAGACTGCGCCGGTGTTGTTCCCGACGAGACCCCCGACGCTCTCGTTACCGGTGACGTTACCGGTCGCGTAAGACTGGGTGACCTCTCCCTCGTCGTTGTACCCGACCAAGCCACCGACCGACAACGAGTTCGCGGCGTCGACATCAACTGTCGCGTCCGAGGTTGTCACCGTCCCCTGATACAACTGGCCAACGAGACCACCCACGTACTCGGTGTTCGCAGTATTGTCGGGCACGCTGACGGTCCCGCCGGCGCTCGCGTTGGTAATCGTGCTTCCGGGCTGTCCTTTCCCCCCGTTCGCGCCGACGAGGCCCCCGACGGACGTGGTACCCTCAACGGTCGTATTGGCGCTTGTATCGGTTATTTGCCCGCCGGCAGCGATTCCTACGAGCCCCCCGACATCGCTATCGCCAGTTACGGTTCTGTTGGCAGAGGAGGTATGCACTGTTCCACCGACATTTCCGCCAATAAGTCCACCAACCTGTAAGCTTCCCGCGACGGGTTCCATTCCCTCTGCTGAGGAGGCGTTCACGGTCCCACGGTTAATCCCAACGAGCCCGCCGACAAGACGTCCCTCTTCGAGTTCCACCGTTCCGCGTGCAGTCGACTGTTCGATCGTTCCAGCGTTGTTGCCAACAAGCCCGCCAGTTTGTCCGCTCTGTCCAAGTACAGTTATTGTCACGTTCGCACTCGATCGTGTAACCGTACCCGAGCCCTCGTTGCTCCCAACGAGTCCGCCAATATTACTGTGGGTACCGGTACTACTGATAGTACCATGCGCAGATACGTTATCGACGATACCATAATTCTCACCCACGATGCCACCAGTCGAATATGCTGGCGTGAAGCTTAGATCGGTGACTGTTAGGTTATGTACAGTTCCGTCTTTGCCGACGGTAGCGAACAGTCCAACATTATCCGAGGTCCAATTGATATATAGGTCCGAAATATTCTGATCGTTTCCATCGAACGTTCCGACAAATCGCTGCTCGTCGCTTCCAATCGGCTCGAACCCATTCCCGTCGTTCCACTCGCTCGTCGCCGAGGCGTCGACGTCGGAGACGAGTTCGTAGTGCGCATCGAGGTCCTTTTCGATACACTGTAACTGGCTCACGTTCTCGATTTCGTAGGGATCGTCTGCGCTACCATCGCCCCCCGAAAACGACACATCGGAACACGTCGGTGCCGTGTCCTGTGCCGCCGCGATGCCCACGAGTCCACTGCTCGTGAGGCCAACGACGGCGACGAGGACGACAGCGAGCCACACCAGCGAGCGTCTCACGCCGACTCACCCTCCCGAGTCGTTCGGCCACCGAGGACACGTTCCCCGTGTCGATACGAAGACGCACCCACTGCAGAGGATGTTCCCCCGTATCGAGAGGTCGCCGCCTGGTTCCCTGCTGTCGACTCGTCGGCAGGAGGCCGACTCGTTGTCGATCCGATGCCGCTCCCGCGCCGGCGTGTCGAAGGCCCGCATCCGTAAGCACTCATACGGAATCGATGCGGGTGTGGGGGGCAAAAGCGGGATACCAGCACTCGGTGGTATGCCGAGCGACCGGGCCCGAACTCGATTCGACAGGTGGAGCAAGTCGAGTGCCTCGGAGGCTGACCCCGAGGCAGTCCTGAATTAACTCGCTACCACGAAGTAGTGGCTACCCCGCCGAAATACCTACATCCATACGTATAAAACAAAATAGCACACCACGGGTTTTCACACTTCGATTGTCGAAAGGTTCTGCCCGACGAGGAAGGCTGTCCCCACCCTTTTCGACACCAGTTATTGAGCGCGATGGTCCGAATTTGTGGGTGTCTGGTGGTTTCATCACCATTTGGAGCGAGGACACTTCCTCGGTTAACCACCCACCAACAGGGCGGAAGCTCAAACACCCCATCGGTGGGCACCCTGCCATTAACGGGACTGATTCTATTCAATTTTACTTTTCAAATCAC
>ENA-ORDC01002103-ORDC01002103.1-marine-metagenome-genome-assembly--contig:-NODE-2103-length-12906-cov-4.138203_pt1 | contig 12906 bp, 14 predicted proteins | sample MGYA00237783_ERZ508515 | MGnify/ENA primary metagenome ERZ508515 (study PRJEB26186, sample SAMN06268792) | marine metagenome | isolation source: Eden Landing Ponds, San Francisco, CA, USA | place... | reverse complement strand
TATCGCGGGGAGAGTTTCCGTACTATCCAATTCCCGTTTCCTTCTTCAACATCACTGACTCGCTCATTAACTGTTTCTGCCTGCTCTAATACGGCCTAATCATCGGAGTCTATTTCCGCCTCCTCGGTACCGTGTCTGCGGCTCTGCCGTTCTGGTTCGTGCGGGACCGTGACACCTGCGTTCTGTGCTTTAATGAGGATCGTTCGCGCTGCGGTCTCGACGGTATCCTGGAGTTCAGTAGTGAACCGATGGTGCCAGCTGCGCCACAGGGTTGACTGATCGGGCACTAACTCCAAACCTATGCGTTCGCAGAGTTCGAGATGTTTGGTGAGATACTCGATGAGAGCGGTTTCGTGGTTCCAGCCATAGCATTCTTTCAGCAGGAACAGGCGAAACAGCGTCTCCATCTCGTAGCTCGTTGACCCTGCGTATCGGTCGTGTGCATCAAGCTGGACGTATGCGAGCGGCACTGCGTGGACGAATTGGTCAACGCCCTCGTGATCGTTATGCTGGAACCAGGGTTCCGCAACGAGGCGAACATCCGATTCTACTCCGGGGAGGGACGAGCGATCGAACAGCCGGCTCGACTCGTACGTGGGCCAGTCGGCGTAGGATCTTTGGGCGATCTGGCGGAAGACAGTACGGCAAGAATCACGTGTCAGGGCCACGGAGGGACAGTGGCAACGACACGCTCAAGTATTCGTCCAACTGCTCGTACAGAGGGCTCACTAAGCAGGGCAGAGAACTAGCCCGTGGGAAGACGAACAGTCACCGTAGTCCCTCCCGAGTCGTTCGTGTCAAACGACATCGTTCCGTTCGAACGGCGAACAACCTGATTGACGAACCACAGGCCGAGTCCTGTCCCATGGTTTAACGGATTGATCTCGCCGTCTGCTGTCAAGACGCTCCATTCTTGTTCTGGAATTCCTGGTCCATCGTCTCGTACCGTCAGTTCAGTCATCGTCTCCGTGCCTCGGAGGTGGATATCAACCCTCGGATGCTCCCCCTCCGAATGAATAATCGCATTTTCTACCAATTCCCGAATCGCTTCAGTAATCTCACGCGTGGTACTCGCCTGACAGTCGGGATCCAGGTCCGTCTGTAATGTCGCATCAGGGTATTGCGTCTGCACCTCTGAGACAGTTTCACTAATTGTCGGTGCCAAGTCCACATCCACGGTGTCAACGTTCTTGGTCAGAAGTTTCGTGATTCTATGTTGATTCTCCGCCATCTCAACGAAGCCTCGGCTTTTTTTGAGTATCTTCTCAGCGGCGGACAACACCGCATTTGACCCTCGTTGTTCGATGACTTCGGCATACCCTTGCATGACATTCATATCATTCTTTATATTGTGCCGGAAGACACGGCTGAGAACTTGCAGTTGCTCGCGGCTTGCTTGTTCCTCAGAAACGTCAATTATGTGTACCACATGTCCATCGATGTCGCCATTGTGCGTTCGAAGCGGCGAACTGCGTGTTTCACTCGGGAAGATCTGTCCCGACTTTTTCTGGAAATTCCGGATGACTGCTTCCCGGGAGGTGACTGTCGTCTCAAGCAGTCGCTCCACATCCGTACTCTCGTCTGTGATGGTGCTAAGATGAGTTCCCTCGATGTCGTCACTCTCGTACCCGAACAGGTCGGTAAAGCCCGGGTTGCACGTCGTAATCGTACCATCGAGATCGGTGACTACGACCGCGCCGCTGACGCTGTTAAATAACGACTCGTACCGCTCTTTCTGTGCCCGTATCTCGCGGGTTTGCTGAACCTGTTCTGTAATGTCTCGAACAACGCCGATACCGCTCTCTGGCTCTCCGTCTGCGTCGAATCCAACCTCGGCTGTTTCCTGCACCCATCGTGTCGTACCGTCTACCACGATTCGATGCTTGATGTCATAGCTGCCCTCTTTTAGTGCTTCACTCCACGCTTCGTCAACCTTCTCACGGTCATCGGGATGAACTCTCTCCAGGAACCGTTCGTACGTCACCGGCGTTCCCGGTTCAAAGCCGAAGAGCCGATAACATTCGTCAGACCACTGTAGGTCGCCAGTGTCAATCTCCAAATGCCAACTGCCGACGTTCCCGACCTCTTGGGCTTGCTCCAGATGCGTCTGGATTTCTTCCTCTTCCTCCCTGCGCGCGGTAACGTCTCTCGAAATGACCGCGACACCTCGTTCGCCATCGTAGAGTTTCACCGGAGCGAACCGTTGCTCGGCACATACCACCCCGACCGATTCTAACGCGAGGTCAAATTCGAGACTTAACGTCTCCGACCCGTCAGGTTCTCGAACCCACTCGCCGACATCGGGTTCCTCGTCCTCTAAGAATGAGTCGATCGCGTCCACAAACCGTTGCGGCTCTTCGTCAGGTGCAGCCATCTCCTCGGTGACCGATTCAATCGGGACCCCCTTGATCGCCTCCAGGGGCACGTCTGCAAAATCGAGTGCCGCACCGTTGGCAAACTGGATTCGCTTGTCCTCGTTGATCAGGAATGCGACTTCGTTCATCGCCTGCACGACGAGTTCGTGCGTTTGCAGGCGTCGTTCGCGTTCCTTCTGGTCGGTGATATCGTCGTAGATTGCGACGAAGTGGGTCACGTCTCCAGAGTCGCCCATCACCGGCGCAATCGTATGGTTGGCGACGAACCGTGTTCCATCCTTGCGTTCGTTCACGATTTCACCGGTCCAGACATCCCCGGCCAAAACAGTCTCCCACAGGGCGGCGAAAAACGAATCGTCGTGTTCGCCGGAACTAAGCAGCTGCGGCGTTTCTCCGAGTGCCTCAGTCGCGGTGTATCCGGTCAGGTCCACGAATGCTGGATTCACATACTCGATCTGCCCATCCACGTCAGTAAAGAAGACAGCGTGCCCGGTGTTCTCAACCATCTGTTCGAACTTCTGGAGACGGTGTTCGCGCTCCTTTTGTTCTGTGATGTTTCGCGTCGATCCGACGATTTGCGTCACTTCATCGTCGACGATTACCGGTGCGAGTCTCGTTTCCCACCAGGGCCCACTGTTGAATGCTGAGAGGTATTCTTCGTACTCAATGGACGTTCGTCCGTGTACACACTCTCTGTATTTCTCGCGGATCGCATCGCTGTCCGTCTCGTCGGTGATTTCACGGATCGTTTTTCCCTGGAGTTCGCCAGCTAGAGCGCCCGTATAGGTCTCGTACGCAGGATTGACCTGATTGACGCGAAACGTCTCTCCATCGTCTTCGACATCGATGATGAACAGGCCATCCTGTGCGTTCTGGAACAACGTGTCTGCCCGCTCCAGCTCGTGCAGGTGTTCTTTTTCTTCAGTGATGTCGTTGAAGAAAACAGTAACACCCGTGTCGTCGGGATGGACTCTGACCTCCCACCACGTTTCCAGCGCGTCGTTGTACCGTTCGAAGGAGGTCATTTGTCCGGTTTCGTTCGCTTGCTCGATCGCGTCCTGTGCTTTGGTTCCCTCGGGGTTTGGAAAGGCGTCCCAAACGTACTCGCCGAGAAGTGACTCAGCGTCAGTGTCGAGGAACTCTGTCGCTCGCTTGTTAACGTACGTGTACCGGAGGTCGTGATCCAGAGCCACGATGCCGTCGGATACTCGTTCGAGTGCGTCACTTCGCCGCTGTACAGCGTTCGGTGTGCGTGAGTCGCTCATTTTCGTATTTTCCTCAGAGAGATGAGCCCGATCCGTCCTCTGGCGTGGAAGATCTTCCACCGTCTGCCTGGACTGGCGGTTTACCCGCGGGATCAGTCGCACTAACTCCTCCGACAGTTCCGTCACCACGAATGTTGAACATCGAGACCTGGTCGTGAAGCGTCTCTGAAAGTTGCGAGAGGTCCTGGACGTTCTCAGAAACCTCCGAGAGTGACGCAGTCTGTTCTTCAGTAGCAGCGGAGACATTGCTCGCTTCCACCGCGGTTTGCTGGCTCACACTCGATACCTCGTCCACCATCGCAACGACTTCTTCTGACGAGGCCGCCTGGTCGTCGGTCGCGTCGCTGATCTCTCGAATACCCGACTCTGCCTCTCCAACAGCATTGGCGATTTCGTCGAACATCTCGATCGCATCTTCGATCGTGTCTGACCCACGCTCGACGCGCTCACTCATTGCCTCCATCCCCTCGACAGTCTCTGTTGTCGTCGCCTGAATTGCATTAATACGCTGTTCGATATCGGTCGTCGCATCGGCGACTTCCTCCGCAAGGCCTTTGATTTCATCTGCAACAACGGCGAACCCTTCACCAGCCTCGCCCGCACGAGCGGCCTCAATCGAGGCGTTCAATGCGAGCAGATTTGTCTGGTCAGCTATCTCGGTAATCATCTCTACGATCTCCCCAATCTCCTCCATCTTCTCGTCGAGTGTTTCCACCTGCGTCGTGGTTTCGTCTGCTTGGACTTCGATTGCCTCAATTTCTTCAGTCGCTTCAGCAGCATACGTTTGACCCGTTTCACTCCGCTCGACGGCGGTTGTCGCTGTTGCTGCGACTTCTTCTGATGAGGAGGCAATCTCTTCGACAGTTGCTGACATGTCGTTCATTTCGCCGGCGACTTCTTGCAAGCTCTCGCTTTGATTCTCCGCGCCGTGCGAGATTTCTTCAACTGAGTCAGCGACTTCCTCACTGGCCTGCTCGATCTCTTCTGTGCTGCTCGCAACGTCCTCGCTGGAGGTGGCGACTTTGTCCGCGACCTCCTGCACAGATTTGACGCTCTCGCTCATTTTCTGGAGCCCTTCGTCGAGATTCTGTAAGACCGCACCATATTGACCAGGGTAGTCAGTCTGGAGCCGTTTGTCGAGGTCGCCAGTTTTGAGTCCCTCACTCGCTCGTTGAATCTCGTCGAAACTAGCGGTGAGCTGGCCGGTGCCCGAATTGAGACGTTCCATGACCTCTCCATACGTGCCAGGGTAATTCGTCTCGATATCCCGTTCAAGTTCTCCGGTTCCAAGATTCTGGCTCACAGCATCGAGTTCGCTGAAGACACCTCGCAGATTCGCTTGCATCTCTTTGAAGGCATCAACCATGCGGCCGAGTTCGTCACTTTCAGCGTGCTCCTCAAGCTCTGTATCGAGGTTGCCGTTACTGGCGGCAATGGCAGCTTCAGAGAGTTGCGTGACGGGAGACGTGATGCGCCTGGCAACAAACAGACCGATGACGATGGCGAAGACAAACGCACCCATGGTGAGTCCAATAATCTCCATTTGCGCCGTCTGTGTCGTGCTATCGGCAATCTCGACTTGAGATTCCAGATCTGCTTTTGCTGATTGCTCAATGGAGTGCGCGTCTTCCTCCATTGGGGATGATAGTGACTTCATTTCGTCGGCTTTCTGAGCAGCGAGTTCCGTGTCACCGTCTTGTTGTGCTTCGAAGAACTCGCTACCAAGCGTATTGTACTCCTCGTGTTGCGATTTGAGGGTTGAGAACTGTTCTTCTTGCTGTGGGCTCAACTCCGTTTCTTCGAGGCGCTGTGCCTGTTCGTTGAAAAGTTGATTTGCCTCCTCGAATTGTTGCTGTGCGTTTTCGTCACCGAGTTGGGCGGCCTGTATCGCACCCTGTTGCTGCTCGATGGCAACAACCAGTTCTGCGGACGCGTCCATCTTATGTCCATCTTCCGCAATAATGTGTGCTTGTTCGTCAACGGTGGCAACCGAGGTATATCCGATCGCCCCGGTGATGGCAACCAGAGCGGCAATGAGGACGAACGCGAGGATGAGTTTCGGTCCGAGATCGAGACTGTCAATTTTCAGTTTTTCCAACATATTCACACCTCCTTAAGAGGTTCACTTAGCGCGACCTGATTGGAGGGCAGAGTTGACAGGATCAAACGGATTACAATCCCGAACAAAGGTGTCGAAATATTTATAATTTTTTCACTATTCCAAATGTTATTGGTAATAGTCATGGATATGGTAGCTATTTAGCAATCTTGTATATTAAATACTGTCTATCAATTATCGATATCGAAAACAACACCCCAGAATATTAAATGAGTATAGTCATACTAATACAATCATTATTAAGGAGTATTCGACACGCATCCATACTGAGCAGCTGAGATATTATTCTAGAACTCATCCGGTCAAGTCACCTCGGTCCACTGTTGGTGTGGTGGGCTGTGCGTAACCGTCATTGCTATACAAATTCAACACAACGGTACGGCAGAAGCTGGATCTCCGGAGAAAACGACGGTCAATATCCGGATGACGGAGACGTTCCTCACCGATGTTGACGGGACTTGGAAAGAGGAAGGATACAACAGTCGGAGCGAGTTCATCCGTGACGTACTTCGCGACGCGATCAAGCATCCCGATTTCAACCGAGCGGACCTGAAGGCGATGCTCGCGAGCGAAGTCGACATTCAGGAGGGGAACACGCGAGCGAGCGACGACGTGAAGGCGGATCGCGGCCTGGCCGGGAACAGCGACGATGAGTGACGAATAGGACTGGGAGCTCACCGATACAGCAGACCGACAGTTCGACGGCCTCGACGAATACGCTCAAGATCGAATCAGTTCCAAACTGGACGCGATCGTCACGGATCAGTGGCGTAACCGATGGATTATCTCGACCCGCTTGAAGCTGCACCACACCAGAAGCTCCGAATTGGCCCGTTTCGTCTTGGGTGTCGTGCTGCTCGGAGTGAACAAGTCCTCTACGTGCTTACGATCACCAAGCGCGGTGGCGACGCCTACCGCGGCGACGACGACTGACCGTCCTTGTTTCTTCTCGACGACGATCCATATGCATTGAGACGACTGGTCTCAACTACTGCGGCCTGGGAGTTCCTCTCAAGGCGACTATGGATTGTACAGATCGAGACTCACAACAGATGGACGAAGAGATCGACATCAGCATCGGATTCGGTGGGGGCGATAGCGTTCAGATAGCTGATACTCAATGCTAAGTTCGCAACTCTCATCGACCGGCTGTTTCAGACGATAGTATCTCTGAAGAAGAGTATTTCAACGGAGACGGCAGAGCAACAAATATCAGCACTAGATTTATCCCGCTTCACGGACTCCTTTCCAGTATGAGCCTCGAAGAGACGGTTGACTACCTCGCTGAAGAACTTGACCTTGAGCGGAGTGAACACGTCCGTGAGGTCGGTCAGTCGGTCGCCGAGCTTCGCGACTGATCAGAACATTTCTTTGAAGTCTCGTTCGACGAGTCCGTCCTCCAGATACGTGATGAATTCTTGTTTCGTTGGTCCTTGACGATCGAGCAGATCATCCCGTTCTGCACGTTGGAGGACTGCCTGGGAGAAGTCCGTACAGTGAGACTCGTGCTGCCCAGCGTACTCTGAGAGGGCTTCTCGCCAGTGCATATCCAGTTCGAATTCAGACAATCGAATTTGGATCCCGTCTTTCCGCTCGACGAGGTCGACGTCCAACTCTTTGAGCTGCTTGAAACGAAGGTTGTTCCGACGAACAGTAATGAGCCGCTTGGAATCGACGATGTAGGGATCGACCCACTCTCGCCAGGTATCGTCGTCGACGTGTGTTCGTGGCATCTCAAAATCCGGGTCCACACTCTCAATACAGAACTGCAGCATCGCGATGCCAGTTCGATGATTCGCATTCGGGAGGGAATGTCGGAGAATCAAATTCGACATCACTTCCCCAGCGACGTTCGGAAGTGGTGCTCCCCAGGACACGTGATCGAGTGCCTGCTGGATCTTTTGCGGTTCGAACTCCTTGTAGAGCCGGAACTCATCCTCATCTCGAACATCGACCGCGGCTTCGAGCAACTCTACTAATCGGAATGCGACAACCTGCCCAGCACGGGGGAGGTCACGAATACGGTCGCTCAGCCATTCCTGATCGAAGTCGATGTCTTGGGCTGATTCGATCTCTGAATCGCCTTCGTAGAGCACATAAATCGGTGTTTCACAGGGGTACCGGACGAGCTTCGTCGACTCGTTGGATTGCTCTTGCTGAGATCGGATCTCTGCTAAGGATACAGAGCTATATTTGAGTGAGAAATTCTCGGCCTGTGGGTGGTGATAGAAGACGCGCCGAGCCATCTCGACGTGTATTCGTGGGAAGTGGGTAAAGCAGTCCCGCTTTTTATTGACTTGCCCGTTGAAATCCTCAGTCAGTGATACGTGTTGACCCGGTTGCGGTCAATACAGGTGATACACAGATCGCCCAGTACATGCTCTCGATCGCTCATTACATTGAATCTATTTTGTCTTCGAAATGATAAATGATTATAACCGCACCTATTGAGAGTGTGACTGTACTGATCATTGACCAAGCAAACATCTCATCGGGATTATTCCCCAACAAAGCGCCTACTGTAACCTCCGACCACAAGGTCAATCGCAGTTACGGCGATACTGCCAAAGGGGGTCCCTCGGAGTTCGAAGAGGGGTGACCGTCCCGTAACGACCGTTCCCAAGAGACCGGACATCATAATTCCAAGGAGCCACCAAAGGGTGAGCCCGGCGAGGATGCGTAGCGGCATCCGGAGTCGGCCTTCGGTGGCGTTCCAGACGAGCCCTCGGGGATGTGCCGTCCTCAGAATCCGACGCATGTTCATGACGACTCACACCGTTTCGATGGGACCACATTCCTGACGCCGTCCCGATTGGTTAGCCGGAGTTCGAACACGAACGAGGGACACTCCGCCAAGTTCGACCAGCGCGTGACCTGCTTCCAGGTGGGACGATCCTCCCTGTCGTCTTCAACCGCGACCTGGTAGGTGTCGTCGGGATACCCTGTACTGGTGAACGTCCGCCCGATACCCGGTTCGATATCCTCGCCGGCGAGCGATTCGACGACGTCACCGGCCTGGTTCGTGACGGTCACTGCGATTGTGTGCGTGATCGTGTCCTCGTTGGTGACGCTCACCGTGAGTTCGCCGATGCCGTCCACTGAGCCGGCGCAGCCAGCCAGCGCCGCGAGGGTCCCTGCGACCGTGGTTCCAGCCGCGGCGCTGAGGAAGTCGCGGCGATTCACGGTCTCATACTGCTCCCAGTGGGCTGAGGGGTTGCCTCGGCCAGCATCTCTTCGTCGTCAGCGACTCCGATGTTGCGATCAGTCCAGAGGAGCCACGCTCCGAGAATGGCGACTCCGAGGACGACGACGATGTTGACGGGAACGAACACCGCCATCGCCTCGGCGGTGAGGAACGCCGGAAAGGAATTCTGGAGGAAGTGCCATCCGACGAGCGGCCACAGCGTCCCCAGTCTGAACGCGATCGCCGCGAGTCCGATCCCGGAGACGGCGCTCAACACGCTGACGAGCAGCACTTCACTCGGGGGCACGCCAACCGCGAGCAGCGAGAAGTGGGAGGCGCCGAAGAGGAAACTGGCCGCGAGCGCCGCGGGAATCCGGCCCCGCGGCTCGAAGCTCCGGAGGACAACACCCCGGTACAGGAGTTCCTCTGAGACGGCCGCGCCGAGGGCGAACCCGACGACGACAAGCACAACGACGCCAGCCGTCGAGAGGGGCTGTCCATCGAGGATCGTAAACTCCGGGACTGCGAAGGGCGCCGGGGTGAGTGCGAGGGTTACTCCCAGCGGGACGAGCAACAGGGCGACCAACACGAGGAGATACCGGCGACCCCCGGACGCTATCGATGTAGTCAGCCGGACCTTCTGCCACCAGCCCAGCCAGGCGACCAGGCCGACGACGAGCGCGACGAACAGCCAGTTGACGACGATCCGGATACCGATGACGGAGAGTCCGGGTGCGAGCGTCTCGACCAAGGGTCTGGCGAGTACGCCGAACAACAGCATCGCCGCAAGAATACCGACGTACAACTGTACCGGGCGCGATTGGAAATACCTCAGTCGCATCCCCTGATCACGCTCCGAGAGCAGCGACCAGTGCCAGGCTGAAGCTGATCGCGTTGATCAGGCTGTGGATTACGATGACCACGACGAGATTTTGCGTGCGCTCGTAGATCGCACCGAGGACGACCGACGTAACGGCGATGCTCAGGAGGGCGAAAAAAACGCCCAGCGAGAGGAGATCCGATCCGCCGATCCAGTAGCTCGGAACGTGTCCCAGCGCGAAGCCGACGGAAACGATGGAGATGGCCGCCACCGGCCCCATCTGTTCGCGGAGGCGACCCTGGACGATGCCCCGATAGAAGTACTCCTCGATGGGGCCGATGATGAACAGTGCGGCAACGATCGCTAGGCCGTAGATTAAAACCGGCCGTTCAGCGGCCGCAGCGGCGGCAAAGTGCGTTGGCGGTATCGCATTAAGCGACTGTATCCCGATCCCGATCAGGATTGCGGCGACGAACGAGATGACGATCCCCGCGACGATCCAACCGCTCTCGCGCAGCGTCGGGAGCCATCGCGGCACGTGGACGGTGACCGGTCGGACGCGGTGGTACGCGACGCCGATTAGGCCGATCGCTATAGTAGCAAGAAGACCACCGCCGATGTACGTGATAGCGAGGTCTCCGCCGTACCCGAACTGCGTCTGGACGAGCTTGAAGCCCTCAACGAGGGCCAGCGGCGGAATAGCTGCAGCAAATAGCAGCCCGAGAGCGACGAGAATCGCCCGTCGCTGGCTATCGGCAGTTCGGGGCTGTACATCCGACTGGTTGTGAGTTGAAGTGGACATGATGAACACCGCAACGAAGCGCGATGCTTCCGTTTTTGCTCGTACCTATATACGGGAGGATGACTCCTGAAGATACAGGCCGTATCCATCCGCTTTTTAAATATATCTGCTCGGTCCGATCGGAATCGAGCCCTCGCAGGGACAGGGCTGTTCTGGTTGCTGCGGGGAATCCGGTAAGCGTGGGTACTGCCAGCTCGGCAACCCAGCGATTGAGTACATGACGGTCGAGGCGGAACCGTTTTGAAAATGGTAGCGAGGTCACTCACAAGGTCGACCACCAGCTTGTCGGCCGCGTCGGAGTCGAGTACGAACCAGTGAACTACCCCACCCTACTCAGCCGCTGGTGCGGCTTCGTTGAGGGTGGGGCTTCCTGTTTCTATGACGCGCTTTGCAGACACCGAATGGGTGTCCGTAGGGAGCGCAGTCTCCACAGGCGTGTCTTCGGGCCATCCCAGCCCTAGTTCAGAAAAGCCGCGCTGTAAGATGTTCATCGCTGCGTTCGCGTCCCGGTCACACTTGAACCCACAAGACGGACAAGAGTGTTCTCGAACCCAGATGGGTTTTGGCGTCTCCACATCACACTTCGCGCACTCTTTCGTTGTTCCTGCTGCTTCCACCTGAACGACGTGACAGCCGTACAAGTCTGCCTTGTATTCGAGGAGCGTGATGAACTGTCGCCACGCCGCGTCCTGCTTGTTGCGAGCGTTGTGCGACTGCTCCAACATCCCCTTCACGTCCAAGTCCTCGACGAACACAGCATCGTGCTCGCGGACGAGCCACGTCGTGATTTTGTGCTGGTAGTCCAACACCTTTCGACGGATGTGTCGCTTGACCTTCGCCACTTTTCGGCGTTGCTCCTCGTAGTTGTTCGACCCTTGCTCTTTCCGCGAGAGTTTGCGTTGGTCGTGGCGGAGTCGGTCGTACTCGTCTTCGAGGTGGAGCCAATCTACAGTCGTCCCATCTGAGGTGTGAATGTAGTTGAGGATCCCAAGGTCAAGACCCACGCTATTGCTCGTATTGAGCGAGTTCACATCGGGTTTCTCGGGCAGGTTGGCGTCGTCGGTTTCCAGCCCGAAGGAGACGAACCAGTCGCCAGTTGTCTCTTTCTTGATCGTGACTTCTTTGATGTCGGCTTCATCGGGGATTTCGCGGTGGTAGCGGATCGGAATGTTTCCGATTTTAGAGAGCCAGAGCGTCGCGCGTCGGCCACTCGTGTTTTTGAGTTTGAAGCCAGACTGCGAATACGTCATACTCTGGAACTCCGTTGGTGACTTCCACTTGAGCTTCCCGACCTTGCGTCCGTTTTGCTTCTGCTCGGAAAGTCCGGTGAGGTTTTGGTAGAACCGAGTGACGGTTCGTTGTAGTGCTTTGGAGTTAACTTCCGAGAAGATGGGGTGTTCGTCTTTCCAGTCGGTGAGTCGGTAGTGGTGTTTGTACGCGGAACCGATGTCGTCAGCGTCCAAGTTCTCGTACTCGTACAGGGTGTAGTTGTACGCTTGGCGATGAATGTCGACATGAGAGTCCAGTACAGTCGCTACCTGTTGTGTCGGGTATGCGGGGTAGCGGTGACTGTACTCCATCGCTATCCCTTGATTAGAGATGTGTTTGCTTAATGGTTTGTACTACCGTGCGGCGATTCATCCCCTCCCTACTCGCTCGCAATACTCGCTCCTTGAGGAAGGGGCATTCTCGCCTCAATTCTGGTAATCGCCTACGGAACGGCGGTCAAACTCGCCTAAAAGACTGCCCGTCGCTCTGCCCCGGCACGATCCATATGCATTGAGGGCACCGGTCTCAACTTATGTCGGGCTTCGTTCTCCACGAGGTCATTTGTCGCCGAGTTCCGAAAGCCGAGACTGGATTTCCTCGGCATCCGCCTTAGAGAGCGCCTCAACACCGAACTGGACGAGTAGCGGATAGAAGTGGCGGTTCTTTTTGAACTCGTTTTGGCCCGCCTTGCGGAGTTTTAGCTGGGACTCGAGGTAGGTATCCTCCATCTCGTCGAGGACATCGTCGGGAATGTAGATCGTTCGCCCGTTCCACTCATCTTTGATGTTCGTCTTCGTTTTTCTCGTTTCGTTCGTTTCCTTCGTTGAATTCGATTCAGTCGTTTCGGTCGATGAACTGGTGTCCACCGTTTCACTCACCCCACTCGTTTCGCTAGAATCGTCCTCATCGTCCTCCTCTTCGTAGTTGCCCTCGATGCCGGATGCATCGCCCCAGCCGTCAGTCATGCTTCCACCTCCTCAGGCGCAGTCTTCTCGAACGTCTCGTCGAACAGGTCGGCGATCTCGTTGAACAGGTCGCGTGCATCCTCGACGCGCTGGTTCTCCTTGCCGAA
>ENA-ORDC01002099-ORDC01002099.1-marine-metagenome-genome-assembly--contig:-NODE-2099-length-12932-cov-2.978685_pt1 | contig 12932 bp, 14 predicted proteins | sample MGYA00237783_ERZ508515 | MGnify/ENA primary metagenome ERZ508515 (study PRJEB26186, sample SAMN06268792) | marine metagenome | isolation source: Eden Landing Ponds, San Francisco, CA, USA | place... | reverse complement strand
TGGCTGACGATCGCTCGTAAGGAATTCGGCGACGCCCTCCGGTCGCGAATGATCTGGGGCATCGTCGTCATCATCGCCGTGATGACGTCGCTGTCGGCGGGTATCTCACTACTCGTCCCCGACGTCGAAGGCGGTGCCGAGATGGCGATTGGCGGTGCATCGCAATTCGCCGGACTCCTCGTCCCGATCATGGCGCTGATCGCCGCCTATCTTGCGATCGCCGGCGAACGGGAGTCGGGAAGTCTAAAGGTGATACTCGGACTCCCGCCGTCGCGGGGCGAAGTGCTCCTCGGGAAGTTTCTCGGTCGGAGCGGTGTGGTCGCTATCGGTCTCGCACTGGGTTTCGTGGTCTCAGGCGTGGTTACGGCGGTTCTCTACGGTGGACTCCCCGTAGTAGCGTTCATCGGGACAACGGTCTTGACTGTCCTTCTCGGCGTTTCATTCGTCGGTATCGCCATCGGGATTTCCGCCGTAACGGCCACGCGGGCCCGGGCTATGACTCTGGCGATCACAGCATACCTCGGGCTGACGCTCCTCTGGGATTTGGCCCCTAACGCAGTTCACTTGCTGATCACTGGCGAGATGCCCGGCGGAGTCGTGCCCGCGTGGTTCCTTCTCCTACAGGGCCTCAGCCCAACTGGGGCGTACAATGCCCTCGTCCAGCGGCTGTTGCTCGGTAGCGGAGCGGCAGTGGACGCAAGAATCGGTGGCCCAGCACCCAGTTATCTTGATCCAGCGGTGTTCTTGGGAATTTTGTTTGCCTGGGCTGTCGTCCCGCTCCTCGTCGGGTATCTCAGGTTCCGTCGAGCCGATCTGAGCTAACCGGCCTTGTTGAACCCTTGACCGGTGGTCGGTTCCGAGAATCGTGATCAGTGGGCTGTGGGTGCTCTCCCGTACGATTATACCCGTCCTGCACGTATCGAGTAAGTATGCTTCGGGCTTTCGTCGGCGCCCTCGGGATCGTCACAGGACTGTTCCCGGATAGAATACTCGACGTATTCGAGACCGTCGCTATCGAAAACCCGGACGAAGCTACGACCAAGTCGTGGATCGTGTCAGGGATGCAGACAGAAGCGAGTAGCTCCTTTGGTCACTGTTGTGAAGGAGTAGGACTGGGCGAAATAGATCTTCTGAGAGGACTCAATCCTTTTGACATACGTCCACTCATGTCCCTGTCACTGTCGTCAGGTGGCTTATATTTAATATGGCCGTTGAATAAGTAGATCTTATGGCTCGAAATCTCTCTGGACGACTCACCACTGGTGGAGTCATTATTCTCATCGGTCTGCTTCTGCTCCTTTCGACGACAGGTCTTCTCGAAATTCGATCTATCTGGGAGTGGGTTCCGCTACTGTTCGTACTCCTTGGTGTCTGGGCATTGCTTCGAAGTGAGTTCCGGAACCTCGTCGGCCCGGTGATGATCATCGCTATAGCGGGAACGTTCTTCCTTCGCAACGTCGGTATCCTACCGGATGGGACGATCAGCACTTGGTGGCCGCTGTTTGTCGTTCTGTTTGGACTCTTGATAATGGTCAATCGCTCGCGGCGACGCCAACGCATCCGACTTGAAGGTCATAGCGCTACAGGTGAGTTGACCGCCATCGCCGTCTTCGGTACTGACGAACGGCGCGTCTCTACTGATCGGTTTACCGGTGCAGAACTCGTCTCGGTGTTCGGTGATGCCCTCATCGATCTCCGCGAGTCCACTGTTCGGACGCGTCCCGCCATCGTCGAGACGATATCGGTGTTTGGAGACGCTGAAATCCGGGTTCCGAACGACTGGGACGTCCGGATCGAGACACTCAGCATCTTCGGCGAGACGACCGACCGGCGTCCGAAACGGTCCGAAGCCCAAACAGGAGATGGCGATCCAGAACTGATTGTGACTGGCATCGCGGTGTTCGGAGACATCCAAGTCCGTGACTGATGTCCCGTTCGCACACACCGAGCCGCATTGAACGACCTCCGCTATTTTCATCCGAGAGATAGTCTGACCAGTCTAACGAAAAGCGAATTCCTGTAGAATAGACCACTTTGGAGGCCAAACACATTCAAATCATGGACTATACAGGCAACCGGTTCGGTCTGAGGAGGCACTTACTCACTCGTTGCGGTGTGATAGACTGCGGCCCCGGAAACGAGCGCAATCACCATCCCGGCACCTGCACCGATCGTGATTCCGGCTGCCAGCTCACCACCCATGATTTGCGCCATTATGATCCCCCATCCGGCACCGATTCCGACTCCGATACCAATACCTGCGCCGATTGCCCTCGAACGGTCAGACTGCCCAGAATCGCTCACAACTGAGTGATTATCTCCCTACAATGTCAATTTCGGGGGAGAGAAGGAACTCGAGGAAGGGCTTGTCGAGACCGACCCGATATCACCTTACTCTCTGTTCAGCAACGCTACTCTATTCGCGTGCTATCCAGCAGACACTCGAACACGCGTGAGTAGTCTCCTCAATTCCTGGATAATTGAGACCCCCTCGCCAATGTTACAACGAGGGTGAGTATCGATCAAATCGCCGTACAGCCAGTCGATACGAGAGAACGGTTACGACGACCGCACTGACGACGAGCAGACTCCCACCGACGAGCTGGAACGACTCCCCGCTGACGGACTGCACAGCTGTCCCGATACCGTGAAACCATGCCGAAGCATCCGAGAGCACTCCGACATCATCTCCGGCGACTAACTGCAGGAGCGCCGCTGGGAGGAAGCCGACGAGTCCAGCGACGAGTGTACGAGCGAATCGAGGGTTCAGAAGACACAACGCGAGGAGCGTTGCTGGACCCGTTACTCCGAGGAAGTGGAACGCTGTAGTCACCAATCGTGGTGGAACGACCTCACGGCTCTGTCCGATACTGATCGCGCTAAACCGGGGGAACCACATACCGACGGCGGGGGCCGTGGAGACAGCGACGACGGTGGCAAGGAACGCAACTCCCACGAGTCCGACCGCGACCGGCGGTTCGAACGGACCAACGAGCGCGGCACCTCCCGTCACGAGAACGACGATGGGCAATCCGAGCAACAGACCCGGCAGCATCACCCCACGGACGTAGTCCAGTCCCGAGCTGGAGATGAGCGCGATGGGGAGGACAGCCCCTTCGTCTCCGAGCGGGTTCATCGCGAACGTCGCACCAGCCATCCAGGGGAGCAGAACGGCAGCGGCTGGAGCCAAGACGGCCAAAGGAGACTCGGCTTGTATCCCCGAACTGAATATGGCACTCCCCACCATCACGACGGGCAACAGCAGGAAGTTGAGACGACGTGGATCGCGTCGTGTTCGCAAGATGATCCACTGTGCGACCCGGCGGGTCGGTTGCGAGATCCCTTCTGGAATCCGGATTGGAGCGGTAGCGCCGGCCAGTGCTGTTCGCGTCTCCTTACTCGCTGTGGCGGCGGGATTGGACTCCTCTTTCTGTTCTTCCTCACCACTGACTGGATCGGTGAACCAAAGCCGGGTTGCCTCGCGTTCGATGAGTGCGATACCACCGACCACGACGAGGAGACTCCCGACAACGATGACGGTTGCGTTTGTCACCGACCCTTGAATCGGGCTTCCGATGACGGCGAGATCCACGAACCACCCGACTGGAAGGTCCGCGAGCGCTTCTTGACCGACTCCACCGAACTGCGGGAGCGTCACGAAAAGGTAGCCACCCATCGCTGCGAGGACGGCGACTCCGCCGAGGATGGTCTTGTGGCGGGCGACGAACGGGGAGGTGGCAATCAGCAGTGCAACAGCGTAGCCGAGAACCATCCCGACGAGGACAGCGGTGAGACCGAGGAGGACGGCAGCCAGCGGTATCAGGAGGGCGCTCGCCGGTGAGCTGAACAGGTAGACCATTCCGCCTGTCAGGACCAAGACCGGGAGGCCCAGGTAGGCAAGGACGCGGAGTGTCTCGGCGACGAGCAGCCCACCGATGACAGTCCGAGCAGAGATGGTCGTGAGCATGAGCGATTCTGCGTCGATGCGTGGACGGGCGGAGACGACACGCTGTGTGGCGATGAACACGCCGAACAACCAGAGGAGCGCGACCGTTCCTCGGGCGACTGGCGGGAGTGAGACCGTTCCGATATCGCGTATCACCCCGGAGAAGAGGGAGATGAACCCCACGAGCATGAGCGACGGGAAAACGAGGCCCGCAGCCATCAGGAACGTTCGGGCCTTGTCCTGCCAGATAGCCCTGACTGAACGCCGAAACTCGAAGACACCAACATCGAGTGCGTGTTGCAGCCAGTTCGACTCAGCCATACGTTTCCTCCGTGTCGTCCTCCGCCGGATCGGTGCTCGTGAGTTCGAGGAAGGCGTCTTCGAGCGTGCGTGTCTCGCCGGTCTCAGCGCGTTGGGTCAACTGGTCAGGGGTGTCCTCAGCGACGAGTTTGCCGTCGTAGAGGATACCGACTGTGTCGGCGACTTCCTCGACGACAGGGAGGATGTGCGTCGAGAGGAATACCGTCGTGCCCTCGTCGGTGAGTTCGCCGATGAGTTCGCGGATTGTCCGCGCGGCGCGCGGGTCAAGTCCAGAGGTAGGTTCGTCGAGGAACGCGACGTCGGGGTCGTGGAGAACGGCTTGGACGTACGCCACCTTCTGGCGCATTCCCTTCGAGTACTCCGCGATGCGCGTCGCCGCGTCGTTTGGTGAGAGGTCGAGTCGGTTGAGCAGATCGTCGATGCGATCCTGGGTCTCCCGAGAGGGAAGATCACGGAGTCCGGCGACGTATTCCAGTTGTTCGTAGGCGGTGGCCTGCTCGTACAGTGGAGGCTCCTCAGGTAGGTATCCGATGTGCGGTCGGAGCGAATCTCGATCTGTGACCGGGACGCCAGCGACGGTTGCCGACCCGCTGGTCGGTGTTGTGAGACCTGTGAGAATCCGCATTGTCGTCGTCTTCCCGGCCCCGTTCGGCCCCAGGAATCCATAGACCGTGCCATCGGGAACCGAGAGGTTAAGCTGATCTACTGCGGTCGTCGAACCATAGCGTTTGGTTAGTGCGGTCGTTTCAATGGAGGGCATCGTTGGAACTTGGGGACGATGTCGGTTGCTGAGTGGATATAGCTGACCCTCATCTTCGAACAGTACAGGATATGTTGGGACTCTGCTTACGTGCGCTATCGTGTTGAGTGACTGGAAGCAGCGATGGGTATTTTTCGCCGCCGACCGAATCTGAGCATATGATACTTCGTATCGTCCTGGCGGTCTTCGGGATCGTTGAGTTGCTCTTCCCGCGAAAGGTCGTCGACTACATGATGGATGTCTCGACCACAGCGGAGACGACATACGAGCTCAAGCCATGGGTATACAGTCTCGCCAGACTCGAAGGACTTGTATTCGTTCTTGTCGCATTCTGGTGGGGTAAGAACCGGGATGACGACAGTTAGATGGTGGTCTCCTAGATTGCCAAGAACGCTAGGCTGATTTGTGGGATCCCGATCCGAAAGACAATATTCGGACAAACCCATTGATCTCCGTGAATCCAACGTAGAGAATTGATGTTGACGAGGATTCGCAACCCGTCCCTCGTCACCCAGCAACCTGGGCTATCGCGACGGCCTCGCGGTAGCACGCGATTGCCAGCAGCAGGTACCCGCCGACCAAGAGCGCCCACTCGCGGCGTGTCAGCGACCAGTCGCTGGGCGATCGGACACGGACGAACTCCTCTTTCCATCGGGGACCCGATTCCTGATGCCACAGCATCACGCCACGCGTCGCGACAACGACCGCGACGAGTGCCGTGATCTCCATCGGGCCGCTTCGTTCGACGAGGACGGTCAGCGACGGCGCGATGCGCTCTCCCATCCCAATGGTGAGCGATCCGGTTCCCCAGACGGCCCCGTACCAGGGCGCCTGCACTACCTCGATGACGTAGCCCATCGGCGTGTTCACCGACCGGAGCGTGTTCGCACCGATGGCGATCAGTGAGATGCCGACGTTCCACCGAACAGCCATAGGAACTCCCGTGTGATACTCCCGGCGTACCCCGTGGTCGCGCCTGGATTCCCGCCGCGTAACAATCCCTGGGGGAGGAACAAGTAGCTGAGAACCCACGCCGCGGTAAATACGCTCGCAACGACGGCCCAAAGAGAGATGAATCGGACGAAGACATCGTCGTGGTTGACGTATCGTCCAACTTGTTTCGAAAACCGACCGATGAGCCCGGTCGCGTTCGACGTTGCCATATGAGCTATCATTGCTGCGTCCCAACAAATACGTTAGCGAGCCGGACGGTCAGCGCCAAGCGATGTCCCGGTAGCGATGACGAGGGCGACAACCGCGACGGTAAGCACCGTGACAAGTAGTCCCAGCCCGAGGGGTGTGGTCGCACCCGTAACCCCCCCGACTGGGTAGTAGTTCAGCAGCGCGTTGCCGCCAGCGTGCAGGAGTATCGCCGGCAGAACGCTTCCATTGGCACGGTTCGTGAGCCACGTCAACAGAATCGAGAGTTCGACGAGCTGGAGCAGATAGAGGCCGAGTGGGAGCGTATGCTGGATGGTGCCCGGAATGAAGACCAGCGGGAGGTGCCATCCGGCCCAGACGACGCCGACGAGGAGTCCAGCCGTGAGCGGACTGTACGCCTCTTGGAGTGCCGGTAGAAGGTATCCGCGCCAGCCGGGTTCCTCGAGGCCGCCCCCGAACAGGATGACGAACCCGAGAAAGAGCGGATACTCGATGAGGCCCGGAAGCAGCTCCGGTGTTACACCGCCATCGAAGAAAATAACGTGGATCACGGCGGCTCCAAAAAACAACGCGACCGGAATCACGAGCGCGAGTACATAATACCGTAGCGAGAGGTGAACCTCGAAGATGTCACGGAACCACGCCCTCAGGGATCGATCTGATTCCCGGAGGAGGATAGCACTTGCTGCGAACGGCCCGAGTCCACCAAGCACGAATAGGACTGTTCCAGTGAACGTGGCTCCGGTCTCGCTGATCGCCCACACGCTCCACAGCGACCACGAGATGGTGTATGTGAGGACGGTATACCCGAGTAGCGTCGCCCGGGGCGACCAGTCTGTGGCAGCGACGACGGACGAGCGTGCTGGCATTCGATCACACCCGGCGGTTCGGGGACGCGATCGTCCTTACGCCGGGACTGTAGTAGTGGACGGGTTCGGTCTCGGGGTGGCCGAACCCGTTGGCCTCGAACAGCGTGTTGGTTTCGATTGTCGGGTCGGCTTTGTACAGCGGCCACGGCTCGTGATCGATGGCCGCATACCGCAGCGAACCATCTTGCGCTTCTGTGTAGTATCGGTACCGCTCAGTGAGGAATTCCTCGAGTGACCCCGACTGTACGTCGAGTTCTGTACTTGCGGGGCCGTAGGTTCCCTCGAAGTGGACGGGGCGAGCACCGGGGTGCAATCGCCTGCTCCGAAACCGGACGTCACCGTTGACTTCGGCAAGCGAGCAGCGGGCGTAATAGTACGGGAGGTGGTGGAAGAGACGCGCGCCGATGACGCCGAGGATGCCCTGGGCGTCGAGACTGAAGAAGTACACTCCGTCGTGGCCGTCGTGTGTGACGTACGTCCGGAGGTTGAGTTCGGGGAGCGGGAATCCCCAACCGTCGGGAATCCACGTCGGGCGAACGTCGACGTTCGTGAAGGGGACGACGGAGAGCCACGCGTCGCCGTCGTACGTATCGACCGAGAATGCCGACGGGAGATGCACGTCGAGGAGGTCGGGGTCGACGGGCCAGTTCGCGAACAGAACGTGTCGCCAACCCATGTGGAGTGACGTTACCATTGCGTGGACACCTCAATTCGGCTACTCTGGTCGTGGAGTGCCGTGTACATAGCTACGTTCCTCCTGGGATGGTGACGGGTTTGAACCGTTGAAGACCGAAGTACGTGTTCAGGACGGCGCCGAACCCGACGACTGCGACGAACAGTTGTACGATTCCACCGAGGTACGGTACGAGCCCGAGAACCTCGAGGACGAGCAGGAACGTGGCGATTCCAGCGAACGTCGCGACACCGTCTTGCTCGATCGGGAGGCGCCGCCCGATGAGGTACCCGAACACGGCCTGCCCGTAGAGAATGATCAGGAACTCGGCGAACAGTCCGATGATGGCAACCGGAAGCAGGATGAGGGTGAACGCCATGTAGACGAAGAGCACGAGGAGGGTCGTTGCGCCGAGGCTGCCGACGACGCCGCTGACAAGTGCGTGGTCGCTGATCGCGGCGCCGACGTTCTCGATGATGAGCGGGTGGCGGGTGACGAGCCACCACCCGAACGCGCCGAGGACGATGAACTGCAAGAGGAATCCAACGATCCGCTGTGTGGGCGAGTTTGATGGGGCCGGCGCCTCGAATTGTGAGACAGCCCCGACTGACGCGTCCGAACTGACTGTAGCCGATCCTGAATACGTCTGGAGGGTTCCGGTCACGGTCGCACCGTCACGTACCGAAAGGTTCCCGTTGAGAAGTGTCACGTCCCCGTCAACGGTTCCCGCAATGGCTGCAGTACCACCGATCACGTAGATGTCGCCGTCGACTATTGCGTCCGCGGGAACGCTGGTGGTTCCGCCGGCGACGACGTGGACATCCGCAAGGGAGTCGACATCGTTGTCGCCCTGGAACGTCACGGACATCTCCTGGACGTCGCCCCCGCCGATGGAGATCATGAGGAGAACGACGATGAGGAGTGGGATGGCTTCCGTCGGACTCATGCGCTTGCACCTCCGTTCTCACGAGCGAGTTCTATCATCCGGTTAACATACAAACCGACTGCGAGCCCGAACAACAAGAGGAGTGAGAGTGCCTGCACCACGTTCAGATGCGACAGGAGCGTGAGGTCCGCCGCCTGGAAGTACAGCGCGAGTGCGGTACTGGAGAACGTGGCGAGCCACCCGGCTACGCCGATCCCGATCGCGGAGTGGGTGCCGATCGTCTCTGGCGTCGAGAGGTCGGGCCAGAGTGCGAAGTTCAGCGTCGTGTAGAAGCTCACAGCGATTGCGTAGAGGGCGGGATTCAGGGGAGACGTTCCGTCGCCCGCGATCGAGGGGAACACCGCTGCGAGTCGGAGGTCTGAGGTGTACATGACGTGTGTGAGAGCGAACAGCGCGAACGTCCAGAGGAAGATACGTGAGAGCGAGTAGTTCGCATAGATGACGCCGGCCATCACGGCGCCGACGACGTGTGCGACGGCGATGAACAGGCGTGTCGAGATCTCCGGAGACTGCCAGGAACTCAGGAGGAGTGACGGTGTATCGATGATCCGGAGAAACCCGAGGCTATCGATGAAGAACACGCCGAACATCAAGACGACGGGGACCGCGAACGCGAGACTGCGAGTCCGAATCAGGTCATCATAACAGAATCGTCCCCTGCCGTACGTCTCGTGTTGGGTCCCGAGCGCGTCGAGGAGTGAATCGAGCCGATCCAAGTTCGCGAATGAGAGGACGGCCAGCGCGACGATTCCCGGCGCCATCGCGGCGACCATCAACCGACTGAAGACGTCGACCGACCAGGAGAGGGGAATTGCGTTCGCCAGAAAGTATGCAATTGCCGTGATTGCCGCGGCGACATACCCTCGGTCCGGCACCGGGACGAGATCGATTGCAAGCGAGAACGAGACGGGGAATCCGACCCCGAGTCCGATCGACGCGAGGACGATCCACGCGCCGAACCCAGGGACGGTCCGAACCATCGGAGCGACAAGCGTGAGCACGAACTGGACGCAGACGACGCCGAACAGGAGCTGGAATTTTGTTCGGAGATCTGTACTCCAACCGCGGCGATCCATCGTTATGCCGGTCACGGCCGCGACGACGAGTGTCACGAGTGCAAGTGCCGCCATCCACATCGAGACAGCAGTCTCAGACATCCCGACCAGGCGCGTCCCGAGGTCGATCAGCCCCAGCTGGACGAACGTGATATTATAGTAGTACCCGGCGACCATCAGCGCGACGAAGAGCCCGTATCCTGCTATCGTCGTCCACCGGCGTTCTCGTACGTGCGTGCTAAACTCCATGTGAGCCGTCTTGACCAGTCCTACACCCGGATTGCCATTAAATACGGTGTCGTCGCTAATCGAACACTCTTCGCTGCGTTCTCTCGATCCACACATCCATTACCGTGATGGACCGTCGTAACTTCCCATTCCGTCATGGAGATGGCCATCGAGGGGCGTCCATCCCTGGCGGCCGTCCACGTAGATTGCGGGGACGTTGTGGCTTAGAACTCGTAGAAGCTATTCGAGAACCGGAATCTCCACTCATTCTAGGCTTTGCCTCCCTCGGCCTTCGCGCTCTCCAGCGGACGAATCAAGGGGGGTGACCAGACATCTGTGGCGTTGAGATTCTGATTTTGGTGTCCTATTAGTATGTGTTCCACCAAAAATTCGCCCGAGTTCCTTACTCGGTTGATGTAGCGAACTGAAGATCATCTGGCCGAGATAACATCGTCTCACGGTCTGCGAGAATGACAATAATGGCGAATCCCCAGATGACGAGTGCAGATGCGGCAGGAGCGACGAGGCCCGTGGTGGTCTGGGGAGCAAAGAGGGCACCACTATCGAAGACATTCCACTGGGCGTGGAAGATCACAGCGAGGAGGACACTCCCCTTCGTGTTAGTGTACAACCAAGCGAGGACGACGGACAGTCCGATCACACTTGCGAGATAGAGAGCGAACGAGCCGCTTTGCCGTGTCCCCTGAATGACGAACAGCGGGAGATGCCACCCGGCCCAGGCGATACCGACAATGAGCGCCGCAACGAGTGTCGTGTACTTTTTTTGCAGTTCTGGTAGCGCATATCCCCGCCAGCCCATCTCTTCGCCGATTCCGCCTCGGAGAAGGAAGATGTATGCAAAGAGAATCAGATACGTGACAGCGACTGAAGCCGGACCTCCACCCAGACCAAGTGATGCATCTGATACCGCGATGAAGATACCGTAACCGACAAGCGAGAGGACCGGTGCCCCGACAACAGCGAGTATCCACCAGCGACCGTCAACTCGCCACCGCGCCAGCTGTCGGGTCCACGCGCGAAGTTCCCCTTGTCGCCAACTGAAGACTCCTCCAGCGATCAGTGGCCCAAACCCAGCCAATGTGCTTAGTACAGGCCAGAAGATCGTATCTGTGCCCAGGAACGCCCCGATGCCCCACGATATCCACGAAACCAAGAACGTGAGCGCGAAAAACCCAGCTACCCTCTGTATGTTGGATGTTACCATAACTAGACAACTTATTACTGTAGACATATGGTTTTCTACCGAAACGGAGTTGTTCGAGAGACACCGATTCAATTAGTTGGTTCACCGATGGCGCAGTTCGGGCGTCGTGAGCGATGGAGCGAACATGATGTCGCCTTCGCGCCACTGGACCCACAAGACTGTGAGACCAAGTCCAACGACGGAGGCGACAATACCGAGGAAACCAGCCTCGGGGCCGAACGCGCCGCCAGTGATCAGTTGCGGACCGGACTGTTCAGTTGCAATTAGCGAGACGCCACCATTCGTACCGCTGACTGGAAACCCAAAGACCGTTCCCTGGAAGAAGTTCCAGGTGGTGTGGAGGCCGATGGGAATCGCCAACTCGCCGGTCAACACGTATCCTGCCGCGAGCGTGAATGCAGCGATGACGATCCCGACTACGCTGACTAGGGTCGCGTTTGGATTCCCAGCGTGTGCTACGCCAAAGAACACCGACGTTACTAGTGTCGCAAGGCCGACTGCGGTGACACCACTGATCTGCCGAAACCATGTGAATCCTTCCGCGAAGTTCGTAATAAGGTACCCTCTGAACAGGAGTTCTTCGTAGACGCCTACGGTCACGAACGTGACGAATGCCCAGAGAAACCAGGGCCAAAACGCAAAATCCGGTCTAGCGATGAAAAACAGATCCCTGACGGTCACCCAGCCCGCCGCCAGTTCGACGAGAAAGATAGCTGTCATCAGTACCGCACCGAGCGCAAGGCCGAAGCCGAGGTCAATCCACCACGACCGAGTGAGGTGAAACCCGAAGTCGCGAAACCACCGCCGATCGACCACCCGCCCAGCCACGTAGACACTGCCGACCATCACGATTAGTTGCGAGGAAACGAAGAGTAGGTTCCGAGCCGCGATTATGGACTGGTCGCTCGGCCGGCCCGGGGTGAGAAGCGTAAGGAGCGATTCGATCGATCGATTTGAGAGTACACCAACGGCTGTCGTCGTGAGAACTCCGAGTAGGACCAGCACTACGAGCCAGGCAAGGAGTCGCCATGGAAGCCGTAGTCGACGTGTCTCGGGATTCCACAAGAAAGTCGTGACGCCTCGAAACATTATGAATAAATGACAACCGAACAGATAATAAATCCACCGTGACTTGGATGCCTGCCGATACGAATCGTATCGCAATCACAGTGCGAACCGCATCGAAGGTGACGATGTTTATTGCAGATAATTCAAAAGCTGTAAACACCAGCCGATGTACGATCAACTTAGTAGAAAGTTGAATACGTACTAATACGCAGAACGTCTCATATGACCCCGTCACTTCCGGACCGACCTCGACGCGTCCATTTCGTCGGGGTAGGTATTGGAGCGGGCTTACTCTCTATCGTCGCTACCATCGTCGTCGCCGCGAGTACAGTTTCCGTCCTCGATCGATCCAACGTGGACATCGGCACGCTCGGTGCCGTTGCCGTAGTGGCGGGTTTCGTCGGACTCGCTCTGGGCGTTCGATATCGCGAGCAATGGCTGGTACCGACGCTCGTTGCGGGCACGTTATCTGGCGTGTTTTTGTTCCTCCGCGGTCAAGTGTTCCTGTCTCAGGGCGAACCGATATCGTATCCGCTGCTGTTCGGCGTTCCAGGCGCTGCCGTCGCAGTCGTCATCACGTTCGGGGGTGCTTGGGTCGGCTCACAGTCACAAGTCGCACAGAGTCTGTCGCCATTGGGGTTGTCACCTCTCGTTCGTGCGGGACTGGTCGTGGCAGGCGG
>ENA-ORDC01002098-ORDC01002098.1-marine-metagenome-genome-assembly--contig:-NODE-2098-length-12936-cov-4.814838_pt1 | contig 12936 bp, 13 predicted proteins | sample MGYA00237783_ERZ508515 | MGnify/ENA primary metagenome ERZ508515 (study PRJEB26186, sample SAMN06268792) | marine metagenome | isolation source: Eden Landing Ponds, San Francisco, CA, USA | place... | reverse complement strand
GAGCCCCTCGGGTTCGGGACCCTTGTTGTCGCTGCGGCTGTCGCCCGTGTTCTCCGTGTTGTCGTTGTTGAAGTCCTCGCCGAACCGCTCGCTCGTGATGTCCTCGAAGTCGCTCCCGCTGTCAAACACCAGCTTGCCGTTCGTGGTGAAGATGCTGAACGACCGCCCGCCGAAGACGTAGATCTCCTCGTAGAGCCCGTCACCGTCGGTGTCGCCGAGCGTCGTCGTCGCGTTCTTGTTCCCGAGGCTCTCGGGGGCCTGGAGTTCCTCGACGCTATCGATGCCCTCGATCTCGTCGAAGTCGAAGGCGTCGGGGTCGAGTCGGAGCTCCGACACCTCCACCTCCTCGCTGAACGAGTCGTAGTCGCGACTGTCCCCCTCGTTCGCCGTGACGATGTAGGTCTGCCCGTTCGGGCTGTACGCGCCGATCGCGTCGGGCTGGAGGATGCCGTTGATCGGCCAGTTACGGGTGTTCACACCGCCGTCCTCGTTGCTGGCGTCGAGTTCGTTCCCTGTCAGGCTGAAGTCCTTGAACCCCAGCGGCAGGAGGCGTGTGACCCACGCCTGCCGGATGTCGATCTCGGCGATGGCGTTGTTCTCCTGGAGTGAGACCCACGCCGTCCGCGAGTCGTCGCTGATCGTGACGTACTCCGGCTCGAAGTCCTGCGAGGCGCTCGCGTTGGGCCCGAAGATGCGGATACCCTTCCGTCGGAGCTGGTCCTCTCGGCCGTTGAACCGCTGGAATCCAGCGGTGTCGACCGTAGCGTCGTCAACGCCCTCGGAGAGGTCGACGATGCTGACCGAGCCCTGCGGGTCGTACGCGTAGCTCTCCGTCGGCTCACCCTCGTTCGCGACGAGCACCCGCTCGCCATCGGGGGTGAAGGTGACCTTGTCCGGGAGCGGGCCGACGGGCGCGGTGCCCAAGAACTCGAGCGTCTCTGGGTCGTAGAAGCCGACCAGCCCGGGGTCCTGTGCGACGGTCGCCTCGAGCGCGACGGCGACGAACTCCTCGGACGTCGCCACGCTGTTCGCAGATCCCACGGCATCGAGGAAGCCCACGGCGTCGATCGGACTGCTCTCCACGGGCGTCGGATCGGACGGGTCCGCGACGTCGAGCACCTCGACGCCGCCGATGTTGGCGTTGATCACGAACAGCCGCTCGGTCGAGGCGTGATAGGCGACGATCTCCGCGCCACCCTCGTCGAAGAGATCCTGCCCCTCGTAGCGACCGATCTGTTCCAGCTTGACGGTCTGCGAGCCGTCGAACGCACTCGCCGCGTCGGCACCTGACGCCCCACTCATCAGCTCCGACTCGCTCGCACCGGCCGTGCCCGCGAGCAGTCCCAGAACGGTCCCACCAGCCAGACCGAGGACGGTCCGGCGTTTCAAATCGTCCGTCTGTTGTGGTTGCTCCACGGGTGGCTCCTCCCAGAGTGACGAGTTAATCTTATATAATTTATATATTGAGCGGTGCGGGGACAACGAGTTGTCTACTGTCCATATCAAGCTCTATATTCCTCTTATAACATCTCGAGTTGGGTATGGAGACCGGCGGCAAGCAACTTGGAGTTGTCCACGGTTACCCCACCGGACGGCACGCTCAGTTGTCGAAGCGGTGGCCGAAACCCCTTGCGGGGGAAAGCCCACGACTTCAGTCGTGGGTGACTTACAGGAACTCCCGGACCTCCGAGTACCACATGTCGTGCTCGTCGACGGCGTCGATGGCCTCGGCGACGTGAACGGCGATGGCGTGCCAGCAGAGCTGGTCGGGGTCGTCGGCGTCGAGGTTGTACTCGCTGTCGGCGCAGGTACAGCCGCCGTCCTCGACGATGTACTCGTCGTCGTGGCCCACGACGACAGTGAAATCCCGGTACTGCTTGACCCGGCTCTCGCCGACAGCCTCGATGGCCTGGTGGCCGCGGTCACCGTGGACGTCGACGATAGCCGACACTGCGTCGGGGGTCAGCTCCCCGGCGGCTTTGAGGTCGGCCACCCACTCCTCGACTCCGGTCACATCCATGCTACGGAAAGGGGTGACAAAACGGCGTCGGCTTCAATAGCCACGTCCCGGCTATCTGGCAGGCGACGGGGGAGTTATCAATGCTTGTACTGTGCCCAGAAAGATAAACACGGAGTACAGATTTGTTCCGACATGAATCTCGACCTCCCGTGGCTGGCGCTGGGCTCGTTTGCCTCGGGGATCGGGTCGCTGTATCTGCTGGCACAGCTCCGGACGCACTGGGACAAGCCCGGCGCGCGGTGGTTCGTCGCGACCATCGTCACGCAGACGGGCTGGTGTTTCAGCTACGGCGTGGCGCTGCTGGTGTTCGACCCGACACTGCGCCTTGCCCTGGAGATGGTGTCCTGGCTGGGTATCATCTGGATCGGCTTCTGTTTCCTCTCCTTTGCGCTGGGATACACCGGTCGGACGAACGTCCTCGAAAGCGGCTGGTATCGGGCCGTAGCGGTGCTGCCGCTCGCCGGAACGGCGCTCGTCGTCACGAACCCGCTCCACACCGTGGTCTGGCAAGGGTTCCGGGTCGTGCCGACCGCCGGTAGCGCGGGAGCCGATTACGCCGTCTTGCCGGTGGGGCTGCTCACGATCATCGTCGCGATGCTGTTCGTCAGTTTCGGGACCCTGCTGGTGTTCGATACGGTCGTCAGCTACGGCCCGCTGTACCGGCGCGAGGCGCTCGTGGTGGGCCTGAGTCCGATACCGCCCGGGGCCGCGTTGTTGCTGTGGGCCGGCGGCATCGGACCGGTTCCGGCGGTGAATCTGACGACGCTCCTGTTCCTGCCCCACGTCGCGCTGGACCTCTACGCGTTCGTTCGCAGCGACATGTTCGAGTTCCACCCGGCGACCCGCCGGGCCGGCGAGCGAGCGGCCATCCACGATATCGCCACGCCGGTCGCTATCGTGGACGAACAGGGACGGGTTGTGAACCTCAACCCCGCCGCTGAGCGGATGCTGGGCGTGGATAAGCGCGAAGGCCTGACAGAGCCACTGAACAGTTTTCTAACGGGTGACGACATCGCGACAGACGGCGGGAGTTCGCGGATATCCATCGAGGCCGGTGGCCGGCACCGCGAATTCAAGGTTCGGCAGACGGCGCTCCGTGACGAGGCGGGTACACAACTGGGATACACGGTCGTCTTTCAGGACATCACAGACGAGATTCGCCGCGAGCGCCGCCTCGAAGTGCTCAACCGCTTTCTCAGACACAACGTCCGCAACGAGAGCGTCGTCATCCAGGCCCGGGCGGAGTTGCTGGCGGGAGAACTCGACGGCGAGCAGTCCGACCACGCGGCGACCATCGAGCGGTCGGTCAGTCGTCTAGTCGACTCCGGCCAGAAGGCACGGACGCTCGCCGAAGCGGGTACTGGCGACGAAGCCCTCGAATCCGTCGTGCTGGCCGACCTCGCCACCGAAATCGTAGAGTCTGCCCGCGACGAGTACGGCGGCACGGTCACAGTCGAGATACCCGAGACGCTCCAACTGACGACCCAGCCCGCCCTGCTGGAAATCCTGCTTACCAATCTCGTCGAAAACGCCCTCCAGCACGTCCCGGACGCCGTCGTCACAGTCGGCGCGACGGGCGAGGGCGACGATGTCGTGCTGACCGTCAGCGACAACGGCCCCGGAGTCCCCGAACATGAGCTCGGTGTGCTGGAGCGGGGCCGCGAGACGGACCTGAACCACGGCAGCGGCATCGGCCTCTGGCTCGTCCGCTGGACGACCACGACGCTGGGGGGCGACCTCGCGTTCGATACGAGCGACGGGACGACGGTGACTGTTCGACTGTCAAAGGAACGGACGGCCGCCGAAGCGGCGTGAATGTTAGCCACGGAGACGGTCCGCTGACCGTGTGGTGTGGATTACACAGCCGGTATTCTCAGTGGAGATGCGAACATGTTGGATTCCGATAACAATACACAAGTCTCGCTCACAAAACATATTATCCAAGACAGATAACGTCGGCAGGCATGCGTCGAAGACGCTACCTTTTAGCCACCTCCAGCCTCCTCGGACTCGCCGGTTGTCCAGGCACCGGTAGCAATCCGATCGAGACAACTGCAGAAACGGACACTGAGACTACTGATCAAAAACCGACTGAAAGTACTGAGATAGCAGGAAGTCAACTCAGTGGTCGGGTTCGGCCAACTGACAGTCCTGGGTCCCCGGTGGAAGAACTCTCGTGTGAGAAGAGCACCTTCACTCGCCACCCGCCAAGGTATGACGATATTTCATGGGGAGATACTGAAAATATATCTCTACGGGTTAATGATACGGCGTTTGAATACGGTGACACAGCTCAAATCACGTTGACAAACACATCTAATAGAACCATCAGTTTGAGTCTTAAATACATGTACCAGATCAAGCTTCTCACTGAAGATGGATGGCAAGATGTTCGTGGTAAAACTGGAGATGATGACTTTGAATACATAGAGATGAGTACTGAGAATCCGCCTGGGAAGGTATTTGAATGGTCGCTCCGTCTGACCGAAGAGGGGGTTGTTCCTGACGAGAAAGATTTTATTGTATGTCCTGAACTCGTCTCCGGTCGATATCGGTTCGTATATCCGTCACTTGAGCAGGTAGCAGTTGCATTCGACCTACAGAAGTAGGCTGTTCTTCGCGTGTCTGTGAAACACAGTGGTCGACTGTACGACCGTTCATCGAGAACCACAACAGGGCTGTGAACGGTTCTATGACACGCCGTGACAGAGACAACACCGAGGTCCGAACGACTTAACGGCGCAGACACGGACCGGGGAGTATGCGCGTCAGTGAGGGCCGAGTGACGGTCACGGTGCCGGAACAGCCGGAGGCGGGGAAGGGCGCGGACGTGTTCTTCAACCCCGTCCAGGAGCTGAACCGCGACATCACCGTGGCGGCGCTGCGGGCCTACCGAGAGCGAACCCCCCGCGTGTCGACGTATCTGGACGCCACCGCCGCAAGCGGCATCCGGGGCGTCCGCGCGGCGGCCAACGACTGGGAGACGACGCTGTGTGACATCGACGACGACGCGACGGCGCTGTGCGAGCAGAACCTCGAACGCAACGACCTCGCGGCCTCCGTCCGGCGGTCGGACGCGAACGTGCTCATGCACTCGGAGGCGTTCGACGTGGTCGACGTCGATCCCTTCGGCACGCCGATTCCGTTCGCCGACGCGGCGGTACAGGGGACCAAACACCTCCTCTGTGTGACGGCCACCGACACCGCGCCGCTGTGTGGGGCACACTTCGAGAGCGGCGTCCGCTCCTACGGCGCGGTCCCGCGAAACACCGAGTTCCACGCCGAGATGGGGATGCGCGTCCTGCTGTCGGCGATGGTCCGAACGGCCGCCCGCTACGACATCGCCGCCCGGCCGATCCTCAGCCACGCGACCAAGCACTACGCCCGGACCTACCTGGAGTTCGACCACGGCGCGAAGGTCGCCAACGACTGCATCGACGAACTCGGCTACGTCCACCACTGCCAGCACTGTCTCTGGCGCGACCACGACTACGGCCTCATCGCCGACCCGCCCGAAGATTGCCCGGTCTGTGAGAAACACCTCCAGACGGCCGGTCCCATCTGGCTGGGTCGGACCTGTGACCCCGGGTTCGTCGATGCCGTCACCGAACACGTGACCGAGGAGATGGGCACCGCGGACGAGGCGAAGGAACTACTGGCGACCCTCGGGGCCGAAATCGACACGCCGACCCACTACGACCAGCACCGCCTCTGCAAGCGCTGGGGGCGCGGCGCGGAGGCCATGGACGAGTTCATCGAGAAGCTCAGCGACGCCGGCTACGCGGCCTCCCGAACGCACTACGGCGGCACGACGTTCAAGACGGACGCCGACGTGGTGGAGATCCGCGAGTCGACGGCGGAGTAGCGGAGACGAGAATCCGATAGCTTTCGAAGCGTTCGGCACGCTACCGGGGTCAATTTGACAAGCAGGCTTTTGCGAACAGCAAGGCTATCTGTTCACATGAGTCTCACAGCGGACGACTTCAGGGATTTCATGACATCGGACCCTGAAGACGATGAGTCTGTGCCACTCGGTGACGCGCTTGCAGAGCTGGCCGTCGATGTCGAGGTCGACGCTGTCGAGGAAGTTCGAGACGTTCGTGAGCGGTTATGAAGCTGCTTCTCGACACGAACGTGCTCGTTGCAGCGGTCACACTGGATAGCGAGCGTTCCGAAACAGCAGTTGAATTACTCAACGGCGCCCAGGACACATATGTCTCGATACTGAACCTGATGGAGCTTCGAAGCATTCTGGCAAAAAAAGAAACAGTTCGAACGTGACCGAATAGGCCGAATCGAGGGCCGTATCACGTCGCGAACGACAGTGACGTTTCCGGATGTATCAGACATGATAGCGGCGAATAAACTCCATTCAGAGACACTTCTTTACCCGATGGATGCACTCGTCCTTTCAGCGGCGGATGCTATCGATGCAACTCTCGTCTCTTTCGACGCTGAATTAGTCGAACACGGTGCAAAACAGCCCCAAGACGTACTCTAATGTGGCTACACTACGGCGGCACGACGTTCAAGACGGACGCCGACGTGGTGGAAATCCGCGAGTCGACGGCGGACTGAGCAGGCCGGGTGCTCGGCAACCGCTCGCGAACAGCGGCGTCCCGATACCGGGCGGATGCAACATGTTGCGGTAAGCGTCACCTCGCTGTGATCGTTCTGTTTACACATGGAACGGAACGAACACCGTTCGAACAGGAGCGTCGCAAGTACGGCTTCCGTCCCGAGAGAGATGATTCTCGTGTTGTTCGTGCCGGCGCTGTTCGGGGCCGCGCATCACGTCGACCACATCGTCCGGGGGAACCACGTGGGTTGGCCGCTGACCCCCGAAGTAAACGCGTTCACGCTCAGTCTCGCCGTTTACCCACTCCTGGCGGTCGGCCTCGTCCTCACGGTGACCGGGCGTGCCGGACTGCGGTACTGGCTCGGGTTTTTGACGGCAAACAGCGTGGTGATCGCGTCCGTCCACCTCGGGCCCTGGGCCATCGAACCACCGTCGGACATCATCGCACCGTACAGCGATCCGGTGCTCGGCTACGGGGCCTTCGGCGTCCTGCTCGCGCTCATCGCCGCTGTGACCATCGGGGCAGCGTACACCGCACTCCTCGCCGTTCGAGGTGGGCGATGAGCCGGACCCTATCCCACTCGGCGCGTCCCGACCCGATGAGCGCGGTCGTCTCGGCGGTCGTGACAACGGGCACGCTGGTCGTCGCGTTCGGGCTGCTGGCACTGGACGTGGAGTCGTTCTGGCTGGCGTTCGTCGTCGGCTTCGGCGTGGTGCTCCCGGCGGCAGTGGGCCTGGTCGAATACGACTGGAGTGACGACCGCCAGTCGACCGCCGACCGGGACAGCGAGGCCGAAGCCGCGCTGGCCACGCTTCGCCAGCGGTACGCACGGGGCGAGCTCTCAGAAGTCGAGTTCGAACGGCGGCTCGAACAGCTTCTCGAAACGGCGGCCGTGTCGGCGCGACACGCAGATCGGACAGAGCACCGGGCCGACGAGAAACGCGGTGAAGCGCCGACTGGAGTGAGCGATCAGTAGTCGTCGCTCACGGTCACCGGCGCTCCGGCGACTGCGATGACTGCGTGCCCGCCGTGGTGAGAAACCACTTGACGATTCGCGTCTGTCCGCGCCTGAGTACACGGCTCGCGGTCGACTTATCGATATCGAGCGTCGCCGCCACGTCGGCGAGAGTGCAGTCGCGCGGCAACTCGAAGTAGCCCGCCCGGAGCGCAGCCATGAGCACGTCCCGCTGGCGCTCGGTCAGGATTCCGGACGGCTCTGTACTGTGAACGAGCGACAGCAGTTCGTACTGCCTGCCAGCGTCCTCAATCGCCGCCCGGAAGCGGTCGAACTCCGTGCGTGACCCGGTGAGGTCGAACTCGTACCAGCCGTTCTCGGCGGTGACCGGGTACTCGATTGGAAGTCCGGACTCGGCGACAAACTCGTACAGTTCCGTGTCCGTCGTCTCGTACTTCGCGAGCACCCGGTCGGCAGTGCGTTCCAGTTCCTCGTATGCGGTGACCGACGGATGCGTCGCGATAGCGTCGCCGGCGGTCGCGGGGTCGTCAGTCGTCACCTCGCCGAGCTCGATTGCCGTCGTCGCTGCGCGGATGCCGGAGAGCAGCCTGAAGGTGGCCTGCGGGTTCGTCCGTGAGACGTCAGCGATCCAGATATCGTCGGGGAGTCGAATCCGGAGGCGGGCAGCGATCACGTCGACCGCCTCCGGCAGAATAGGTGCTGTGGCCACAGCATAGTGTCACCAGTCCTACCACACAGCCGGACCGTGTAAATCCCGGGGCGAAATCCGGCAGTCGGCAATCATCTCACCGGCTGTTTACTCGCCCGGCACTCTCTCGAACCGCGGAGACGAGGTCGTAGCCCAGCAGATACACCGGGCGCAGGAAGTAGTTCGCCATCCCCGCGAGACCGAGCAGCCCGCCGATGGCCTGCATCTCGCCGGGCGTGGCCGACAGGCGGACGAGCAGCGGCAGGGCCGTGATGAGCGGCGCGAGCCACAGCGACTGGACGATGCCGTCCACGTCGACACCGGCGACGGAACCGAATCGCCCCTCGTCCGGACGGGCGGCGTACAGAACAGCCGTCAGTACCAGCAGGCCCACGACAATCGGCAGGGACGCGCCGACGCCGGCGACGCCGAAGCCGATAGCCAGCGCGGCCGCGACGAGCAACAGGACCGTCACCTGCATCGTCCCGTGCCGAATGGCCGCTTCCGTATCCATATCCGGTCGTTGCGGCGGTGCTGTATAAACCCTGTGAGGGCATCTCCCCTTTCTTAACACCTTTCGGGTTCGACCGCAAAGCGGTGGCGGACACGTGCCCGCCACGTACAATCCGGTCCGCGGCGTCCTGCTGCTCGTCGGTAGCCTACTCGCGCGGTTCGGCCTCGTCGAGCGCGAGCGGGTCCGCCGAGCGACGGACCTGTCCTGGCCCCGGATCGTCACCGGACTGGCCCGGATGTCGAAGTCGACGGTCGACGTGGCGATGGTCGGGCTGGCGCTCGGGCCGACAGCCATCGCCGGCGTCGGCTTCGCCGCACCGTTCTGGGAGCTTGTATTCGCACTGGGTGGCGGGGTCGCCGGGGGGACAATCGGGATGGTGTCCCAGCGCTACGGGGCCGACGCCGACGAGGAACTGGCGGTCACCGTCACGACCAGCGCCGCCGTCGTTCTGGGGCTGACACTTCCGCTGATGGCGGCGTACTGGGTCATCCCCGGTCTGCTCGTCGATCTCGTCGGGACGGGGTCCGAGGCCGTCGGGTACGGGGTCGAGTACCTGCGGGTCGTCGCCCTCGCTGTCCCCTTCGCCGCACTGAACCTCATCGGGAGCCGGACGCTCGTGGGGGCCGACGACGCCTGGACGCCGATGCTGTTGCGGGCCGGCGGCGCGGTCGTCAACATCGCGTTGAACGCTGTCTTCATTTTCGGGTTCGGCCTCGGCGTCGTCGGTGCGGCGCTGGGCACGGTCGTCGCGAACGTGCTGGTCACGGCCGGGTTCGCCGTCGGGCTGGCTCGCGGTGGCCTGCCGATAATCGGCGCGTTCCCGGTCCGGATTCCGGTGTCGCGGCCGTTCCTCGACCGGGGGCTGGGGCGGGACCTCGCGGAAACCGGGACGCCGCTGGTGGGGGCTAATCTCGCGCGGACCGGGGCGCAGTTCCCCCGGCTGTTCATCGTCGGTCTGTTCGGGCCCGGCGTCGTATCGGCCTACGTCGTGGCGCTCCGCGTCCGGGCACTGCTTGACACGCCGAACTGGGGGCTGAGCCTCGCGTCGAGCAGCCTCGTCGGGCAGGCACTGGGCGACGATGACGAGGCCGAGGCGACCGTCTGGGCGCAGACGGTTCTCCGGCTGAGTATCGGTGTGTACATCGTCGTCGCGGCGACGCTGCTCCCGTTCTCGCGGGGCATCGCCCGCCTGTTCGTCTCGGACCCCACAGTGCTCCCGCTGGTGACGACGTTCGTCGCCGTCGCGTGTGCCAGCGTCGCATTCCGGGGCGTCGACGGCGGCTCGACCGGACCGCTCCGGGCCAGCGGCGACACGCGCTGGCCGTTTTACTCCCAACTGGCGGGGATGTACCTGTTCGCCCTCCCGCTGGCATATATCGGCTACGTCACGCCGCTCGGCGAGCTCGCGCTGTACGCCTCGCTCGTGGTCGAGACGGCCGTTCCCGCGGCAGTGACCTACTATCGCTTCCGGTCGGGGACGTGGCGGGTCGTGAGCCGGTCCTACCGGCCCGACGCGGCGCTCGACGATTGACGCGTGTCGGTGACCTGAAATATTGTCTGTCGTCAGCCAGTCAACAATATATTTGGGGCTCCACCCTGACATGCTCGCGTGGATCACACACGCGCTGTCTCCGTCGCACGGGATGTCGTCCGCACTGTCCAAGAGGAGGAGGTCTCCTTTCTCGCGGCCGGCATCGCCTACTACATGTTCGTCTCGCTCCTGCCGCTGTTGTTGCTGACGCTGGTCGTCGGGACGCTGGCGGGCGGGGAGGCCTTTGCCGAGCGAATCGTGACGGCGGCGGGGGACGTGCTCTCGCCGGCGGCGTCGACACTGCTCGAAGACGCGCTGACCAGCGGGGCCGGCCGCGGGGGTGCGACCGTGCTCGGTGTCGGCGTCACACTGTGGAGCGCGCTCAAGGTGTTCCGCGGGCTGGATACGGCCTTCAGCCGCGTCTACGGAACCGATGGCCCCGATTCGATTGTCGGAGAACTCGTCGACGGGCTGGCCGCGCTGGGCGGCATCAGCGTCGCACTGGTCGGGCTCGGCGTCATCGGCGCGTTCGGAACGGTGCTCGGCGTTCAGGTCGCGCTCGGCGGGCTCGCGCTCGTTCCCGTGCTGGCAGTCGCCTTCCTCCCGCTGTACTACCTGTTCCCCGATCAGGAGATGACGATACGGGCGGCCGTCCCCGGCGCGGTATTCGCCGGAGTCGGGTGGACGCTGCTGGGGACGGGATTCAACGTCTACGCGGCACAGGCTGACACCTACCAGGTGTACGGCGTCATCGGCGGGGTCCTGCTGCTCGTGACGTGGTTCTACTTCGCCGGACAGGTGCTACTCGTGGGCGCAGCGGTCAACGCGGCGCTCGCGGACCGGCAACTACAACAGGTATCGCGCCGACGGTCCGGCAAAGCGATGAGTGAGGACGCTGACGAGACTGACACGCCCCCGCCAGCCGGACCCGGACGAGACGCCGACGCGTTGACAGACGAGGAACTCAGGGAACTCCGCGAGGAGTTCGAATCGTTCCGCGAGGAGATCGAGGGCCGGACGCTGCACCGTGACGAGGTGAAATCGGACCTCAAACAGTACGTCCGCCGCCGGATGCGCCGCGGTCACGCCCGGCAGTGGGGCCCCTACATCGTCTTGCTGTACGGCACGATAATGACCCTCGGCGCGTTCTACTACCTGAAGGGCCTCTACGCCGTCCTGGCGATGCTGGTCATCTGGCTGTCGACGCTCGGCCTCTACGCCGTGATGATTGCGGTCGGTGTGACACTTACTGCCACCGGCCTTCCCGGACGGCTCATCGACCGCGTGCGCGACTGGCGACAGTGATACGGGCTGTCGGCGTCACCGAGGTGCTGTCGGCGCTGCCCGGCGCAGTCGTTGTACTGTTCGCGCTGATCACCCAGCTAGGTGATTTCTGGTTTACCTTCCTGGCCTGTGGCCTGCTGTACTGGCTCGGTCCGTGGACGCCGAAACTCGGTCGGGGCCTCACTCGCGACCGGACGGCGATGGTAGTCGCGCTGCTCGCCGTCGCCGTCGCACTCGTCGTCTCACTGAAGGGCGTGTTCGCGCTGCCGCGGCCGCCCGGGGCGGGCACGGCCACCCACGCCGAACTGCTTCCGGCGGCGCTGCGGGGCGTCTACGAGTCGATGGCGACTGGCGAAGGGTTCGGCTTCCCCAGCGGCCACGCTACCCTCTCCCTGCTCGTCTGGGGCGGCATCGCGTGGGCGCTCCGGGTCGGCACGCGTCGACAGCGGACCGCCGTCGCCGCGACAATCGTTGCCCTCATCGGGCTCTCTCGGCTGGTACTCGGCGTCCACTATCTCGCCGACATCCTCGCGGGCTTTGCCATCGCCGGTGCAGCACTCGGCATCGGTCTCGGCGTGCTCAAAACGCCCGAGCGGGTGTTCGGACTCGCCGCCGTCGTCGCCGTGGTTGGACTGCTCGTCACTGGCGTCTCGCGCGATTCGGCCGGCGCGCTGGGTGTCGCTGTCGCGGGCGCGGTCATCTGGTCGCTGCTGGGCGAGGGGATTCCGGAGCCGACCCGACAGGGTGTCGTTATCACGGCGCTGCTGGGTGTCGCATCGGTCAGCTTCTTTCTCGGGGTAACGTTCGGGCTGGACCCGACGCCGGTCGTCGTCACGCTACTTGCGGGACTCGGGACCGGGGCCTTGCTAACGCTACCGCTGGCCGGCGAGCGCCTCGCGAAAAAAGTGTGAGTGGCAGCCGTTAGAACTTCTCGAGGTAGCGGTCGAGTTCCCAGTCGGAGACGTCGACCAGGTACTCCTTGTGTTCCTGGCGCTTGGCCTCGACGAAGTTCTCGAAGACGTGCTCGCCGAGGGCGTCGATGATGACCTCGTCCTGTTCGAGTTCGTCGACGGCTTCGCCGAGGTTCTCCGGCAGCGTCGTGATGCCGTATTCCTCGCGTTTGGCCTCGTCGAACTCGTAGATGTTCTCGCGGACCGGGTCGTCGCATTCGAGGTCGCGCTCGACACCGTCGAGACCGGCGTGGATGAGCGCGGCGAAGGCGAGGTACGGGTTACACGACGGGTCGGGGAAGCGGGCCTCGATCCGGCTTGCGGCCGGCGTACGGGCAGCCGGCTTGCGGATGAGCGCCGAGCGGTTGCGGTCGGACCAGGCGACGTAGACGG
>ENA-ORDC01002097-ORDC01002097.1-marine-metagenome-genome-assembly--contig:-NODE-2097-length-12950-cov-3.154898_pt1 | contig 12950 bp, 12 predicted proteins | sample MGYA00237783_ERZ508515 | MGnify/ENA primary metagenome ERZ508515 (study PRJEB26186, sample SAMN06268792) | marine metagenome | isolation source: Eden Landing Ponds, San Francisco, CA, USA | place... | reverse complement strand
GGGGCTTGCCGGCGAGCCGGCCCGCGGCGTAGAGCCCGGGGACGCCGGTCCGGCCACGGTGGTCCGTCTCGACGAAGGTCTTGCCCTGGTCGACGAGCGTCACGCCGTCGAGCCCCTCGAGGTAGCCGACCGCGTTCTTGGTGGCGCAGACTGCGTAGCGCGACCGTATCGCCTCGCCAGCGCCCGTCTCCGCGAGGAACCCGTCGCCGTCGCGCGCGAGTCGGGTGATCTCGGCCGCCCGGCGGGTCGCGCCGGCGCGCTCGGCCTGCTCGCCGACGAGGGAGAGCAGCAGCCGGGCGTCGACGCCCACGGGGAAGCCGGGGAAGTTCTCCAGGTGGGCGTTTCGCCGGAGGATGGAGCCGCCGGGGTCCGCGACGAGGGTCTCTAAGCCCGCTCGGGCGGTGAAGACGGCCGCCATGAGGCCGGCGGGGCCGCCGCCGACCACGAGTACGTCGACGTCGTCGGTCGGTTCTGGGGGTCTCGTCATAGCCGTGGGTCGACGGAGAGGTACTTAAGACGAACCGGTTCGCGGCCGCCGGGGACGCCGCCACGAACGAAATCGACTTACGCCCGACGGATAAACGGCCGACAATGCCAGTGGGTGACCCGTGCGTATCCTCGTGATCGGCGCCGGCGAGGTCGGCTCGTCCATCGCGGGGAGCTTAGCGGACAACCACGAGGTCGTCGTCGTGGACGTCGACGGCGAGCGCGTGGAGTCGCTGACCTACTCCCACGACGTGCTCGCCATCGAGGGCGACGGCACGTCGCTCGAGACGCTAGAGGAGGCCGGCGTCGCCGAGGCGGACATGGTCATCGCCAGCACGGACGACGACGAGACGAACCTCGTCTCCTGTGCGACGGCGAAGACCGCGACCGACGCCTTCACCATCGCCCGGGTGCGGAACACGAACTTCCTCCGGACGTGGCGGCGATCCGAGGGCGCCTTCGGGGTCGACTTCATGGTGTGCACCAACCTCCTCGCGGCGGAGGCCATCGTCTGCATCGCGGGCCTGCCCGCCGCCCGCGACGTCGACCCCTTCGCCGGCGGCCGGGTCCAGATGGCCGAGTTCGAGGTTCGCGAGGAGAGCCCCATCGCGGGGAAGACCGTACAGGAGGCCGACCACTGGGACGCGCTCACCTTCGCCGCGGTCATCGACGACGAGGAGGTCACCATCCCCCGCGGGGGAACGGTCATCGAGGGCGGCACCAAGGTGGTCGTCATCGGGACGCCCGACTGCGTACGCGAGTTCGCGGAGGACCTCGCGCCCGACGAGAAGCGGGCGCGCGACGTCGTGGTGGTGGGCGGCGGCGCCATCGGCTTCGAGACGGCCAGGCTGCTCGGCGAGCGGGGGCTCGAGCCGCGGGTTATCGACTCCGACGAGGACCGCTCCCGGCACCTCGCCGAGGCCCTGCCACGGGCGGTCGTGATGTGCCACGACCCGACCGACGCCGAGTTCCTGCTCCGGGAGCACGTCGCGGAGGCAGACCTGGCCGTCGTGAGCTTAGAGTCCGACGAGCTGACGCTGCTGGTCGCGCTGCTCGCAAAGCAGATAGGGACGGGCCGGACCGTCGCCGTCGTCGAGAACGGCGAGTACGTGAAGCTCTTCGAGGCGGTCGGGGTCGACGTGGCCGTCAACCCGCGGGAGGTCGTCGCCGAGGAAATCACCCGGTTCACCCACGGCCAGCAGGCCGAGAACGTGGCCGTCATCGAGTCCGACCGGGCGGAGGTCATCGAGATAGAGGTCGACGACGAGAGCGTGCTCGCCGGGCGAGCCATCCGGGAGGCCGCCGCGGACCTCCCGGAGGGCGTCGTCATCGGGGCGATCACGCGGAACGGTGACGTCGTCACCCCCCGGGGGGAGACGGTCATCCGGGCCGGCGACCACATCGTCGTCTTCGCCGACGTCAACGTGGTCGACGAGGTCCTCTCGGAGCTATGAGCCTCCGGGTCGACTGGCGAACAAGCCTCTCGCTGGTCGGCACGGTGTTGAAGTGGCTGTGGGCGCCGCTGCTGATACCGATCGGCGTCGCGCTGTTCTACGGCGAGCCCCTCACCCCGTTCCTGGTCGCGGTCGCCGTAACGGTGGTCGTCGGGGCCGGCCTGGAGTTCAGCCTCGAACAGCGAGAGCTCGGTAGCCGCGAGGCGTTCCTGATGGTGACGCTCGTCTGGCTCGCCATCGCGCTGGTGGGGGCCATCCCCTTCCTCGTCGCGGGCCAGGGCACCATCGCCCACCCCGTCAACGCCCTCTTCGAGAGCATGAGCGGCATCACGACGACCGGCGCGACCGTGCTGGTCGACTTCGAGATCCACTCGCGGTCGGTGCTGATGTGGCGGAGCGTGCTCCAGTGGCTCGGCGGGCTCGGCATCCTCGTGCTCGCGACGGCCGTCCTGGCCACGCTCTCGGTCGGTGGCGCCCAGCTCATGGAGACCGAGACCCAGAGCCAGTCGGTGAACAAGCTCACCCCGAGCATCCGGGAGACCGCCCGGCTACTCTGGGGCATCTACGTCGCGCTGACCGCCCTCGCCATCGGCACCCTCTATGGCCTCTCGGTCGTGGGCCTGGCCCCGGAGATGACCCTCTACGACGCCATCGCCCACGCGTTCACGTCGGTCTCGACAAGCGGCTTCTCGCCGCGGGCCGAGAGCATCGGGGCGTTCTCGCCGGTCGTGCAGTGGGCGGCTCCTCCGGAGCGAGGAGTTCCGCTTCTACCTGCTCGTGCTGGGAGGTCTCGGGTCGGTCGTCGCGGCGCTGGTGTTCCTCGACCCCGGGACGACCTACGGGCCCGCCGAGACCGTCCGTCACGGGCTCTTCCAGGTCGTCTCCATCGTCACGACGACCGGCTACGCGACCGTCGACTTCGACCTCTGGTCGCCGGCGGCCAAGCACGTGCTCTTCGTCGGCATGTTCCTCGGCGGCATGGCCGGCAGCACGACCTGCTCCATCAAGCTGGTCCGTTGGCTGGTCGTCATCAAGGCCTTCCGGCGGGACCTCTTCACCGCGGTCCACCCCGAGGCCGTCCGGCCGGTTCGGCTCTCCGGCCAGGCAGTGGACGAGAAGACCGTCCGGGACGTCTACGCCTACACGCTCATCTCGCTGCTCGTCTTCTTCGCCGCGACGGTGTTCGTGGTGGCCGACGCGGCCCGGGTCGGCGCAGACGTCGGCGAGTTCGAGGCGATGGGCGCGGCGGCCTCGACGTTCCTGAACATCGGTCCGGCCTTCGGTGCCGCCGGCCCCTTCGGCAGTTACGCCTCGTTCCCGGCCTCGACGCGAGTGGTGATGACGGGCCTGATGTGGGTCGGCCGGCTCGAGGTGCTCCCGGTGGCGGTGCTGCTCACCCCCGCCTTCTGGCGGTGAGGGGGCCGGGCCCGAACCCGATGATTTGATGGCGCGTGCGACAGTGCTCCCGAGCGTGTCACCGCTCTCACGACCGCCCGCGTCCGGCCTGGACGCAACCGACGGCGGGTCCCGACTGACGCGAGCCCGTCGGCCGGCCCCGGGGACGGACGGTGAGCGTCGATGACCGCCGTGCCATCGGCGGCCGTTCGCGTGGACGGGCGGGCGAGCCTCTCCCTGCTCGGCCGCGTCGTGAAGTGGCTCGCGGCCGCCCTCGTCGCCCCGGCCGCCGTCGCGGTGTACTACGCGGAGTGGCGGTCGCTGGGCGCCTTCGCGGCCACGGCGGTGCTGGCCCTCCTGGCCGGGTTAGCGCTGGAACGGCTTGACCCGGACCCCGACCTCGGGGCCCGTGAGGCGTTCCTGATGGTCGGGCTGACGTGGCTGGCCGCGGCCCTGGTTGGCGCGCTGCCGTACGTCCTCGTCGGCCAGGGCACCGTCGCCGCCCCGGTCAACGCCCTCTTCGAGAGCATGAGCGGCTTCACGACGACCGGCGCGACGGTGATGGGTGACATCTCCTTTTCGACGCACTCCCGCTCTATCATGCTCTGGCGACAGCTCACCCAGTGGCTGGGCGGCATGGGCATCGTCGTCCTCGCGGTCGCCATCCTCCCCGAGCTGTCGGTCGGTGGCGCCCAGCTCATGGACGCGGAGGCGCCAGGGCCCGGTCTGGAGAAGCTCACGCCCCGCATCGCCGAAACCGCGCGGGCGCTCTGGAAGCTCTACGCCGCCATCACCGTCCTCGAGATCGCCCTGCTCTACGGGCTCCACCTCGGCAATTTGGCGCCGAACATGACGTTCTACAACGCGGTCGCCCACGGGCTGACCACGATGCCGACGGGCGGGTTCTCGCCGGAGGCCCGGTCCATCGAGGCGTTCTCCGCCGCGGTGCAGTGGATCATCGTGCCGTTCATGATCGCCGCCGGCACGAACTTCGCGCTGTTCTGGTACGTGCTCAAGGGCCAGCCACGCCGCGTGCTCCGGGACGCGGAGTTCAAGGCGTACCTCGGGCTGATGGGCGTGCTCACGGCCATCGTCGCGGGCCTGCTGTTCACCGACCCGAACCTGGCCGCCCACCCCGAGGTCGGCCCCATCGCCGGGGACGTCGAGTCCTCGCTCCGGCAGGGGGTGTTCCAGACCGTCTCCATCGTCACGACGACCGGCTACGCGACGATGAACTTCAACGACTGGGGCTGGACGGCGAAGTACCTCCTCCTGGCCGCGATGCTCGTCGGCGGCTCGGCGGGCTCCACGGGCAGTGGCATCAAGATCGTCCGGTGGCTCGTGATCCTCAAGTCGCTTCGCCGGGAGCTGTTCACGACGGTCCACCCGGAAGCGGTCCGGCCAGTCCGGCTCGGCGGTCGGGCGCTGGACGAGCGGGCCATCCGCGGCATCTACGCGTTCACGCTGCTCTACCTCGCCATCTTCCTCGTCGGCACCGCCCTGGTGATGCTCGACGCCTCCCGCGTCGGCCTCGCGCTGTCGGGCTTCGAGGCCATGTCGGCGACGGCGGCGACGCTCGGGAACGTCGGGCGGGGCTTCGGCATCGTGGGGCCGATGGACGGCTACCTGCCGTTCCCGCCCACGACGAAGCTGTTCATGGTCAGTCTCATGTGGCTGGGGCGGCTCGAGATACTGCCCGTGCTGGTGCTGCTGACGAGCGCCTTCTGGCGGTCCTGAGTCCCCGTTGGCCGCGAACCGCGTCGGTACCCCTAGTGGTTAACTGAGCGCGGGCCGACTGACCGCCCGGATGGTCGAGCACACCCGCACGCTGGACTTCAAGGTCGCCTTCGCAATCGGGCTCGGGACGATGATCGCGGCGGGCATCTTCTCGCTGTCGGGCACCGCCGTCGCGGCCATCGGCTCCACGGCGGTCGTCGCCTTCGTCATCGCTGCGGTCATCGCCGGCGTCACGGCCGCGACCTACTCCGAGTTCGCCTCCATCTACTCGGAGAACGGGGGCGGCTACCTCTTCTCCTCGCGGACCTTCGAGAACGACCGGCTCACGTACGCCATCGGCGCGCTGCTCTTCCTCGGCTACACCGGCACGACGGCGTTCTACCTCGCGACGATGGACGAGTGGCTGTTCCGGTTCGTGCTCCCGGAGGCGCTTCACGTCCTGCCCCACGGCACGACGAGCGTCGCCGTCGCGGTCCTGCTCGGCGCGCTGAACGCGCGGGGGACCGAGGAGAGCGGGACCTTCCAGCTCCTCGTCACCGGCGCGAAGGTCGCGGTCCTGATCGCCTTCGTCGCCGGGATGTTCTACGCCGTAGGGCCGGCGAGCGCCTCCGAGACCTTCGCGAACCGGTTCATCGGCGGCCCGGTCGACGTCCTCACGATCGCGGCGCTGGCGTTCATCACCTTCTTCGGCTTCTCCGCCATCGCGGCGAGCGCGGGCGAGATCATCGAGCCGAAGCGGACGGTCCCCCTCGCAATCGCGGCCAGCATGGTCACCGTGACGGTGCTCTACGCCCTCGTCATCGTCGCGATGGTGAACTCGCCCGTGCCGGCGGAGGTCATCGCACAGGAGGGCGAGACGGCGATGGGCCGGGTCGCCGCGAGCTTCCTTGGCCCGGTGGGACGGACGCTCATCGTCGCCGGCGCGGTGTTCTCCATGGTGAGCGCCTCGAACGCCTCCATCCTCGCGGCGAGCGGCATCGGCTCGCTCATGGGCTACCGGGGGCAGGCGCCCCGGCGCTTTGCCAGGATCAGCCAGCAGTTCGGAACGCCCGTCTGGGCCATCGCCGCCGCCATCGGGGTCATCGTCGCCGAGGTCGTCGTCTTCATCGGCGTCTTCCCGGCGGAGGGCGGGCTGGCTGGGTTGAACCTCGGCCTGACGGCGCTGACCGGCTTCGCCACGCTGAACCTCCTGCTGCCGCTCTCTGTCGTGAACGTCGCCCTCGTCTACTCGCGACGCCGGTTCCCGGACGTCACGCGAGGCTTCCGGGTGCCCGGGGTCCCCGTCCTGCCCGCCATCGGCGTCCTGGCGAACCTCGGGCTGATACTGAGCCTGCCGCCGGACGGCGTCGTCGTCGGCCTGGTCGTCAACGCCGTGGTCATCGTCGCCTACCTGGCGTGGGGTGGGACGGCCGCGGTCGAGGACCTCGTCGAGGAGGTCGTCCCCGCGCCCGAACCGGCCGCCGAGGAGGGCGGGGAACCGGCCGGCGAGCGGTTCCGCGTCCTCGTTCCCGTCGCCCGCCCCTCGCTCGCGTTGGCCTACGTCAGGCTCGCCGAGACCATCGGCATGGAGAGCGACGACCCGACGTTCGTCCAGGTGCTGAACGTCACCCAGATCCCCGAGCAGACCCCGAACGAGATGGTCCGGGACACGGCGGCGGCCCGGGCCGACCGAATCGAGTCCCTCCTCGCCGAGGCCGACCTCGACGTCGAGTACACGGTCGAGGGCCACGTCTGCCGGGACGTCGCCTTCGACGTCCTCCAGACCGCCAGAGAGGACGGCGCCGACCGGATCCTGATGGGCTACCCCCACGAGCACCGGAACTTAGCGGAGACCGTCGAGTACGAGGCGTCGTGTCCCGTCTACTTCGCCTCGGGCGTCGAAGGGATGGGGCCTATCGACACCGTCACCGTCGGCGCCGGTGGGGGCCCCCACCACGCGGCGATGCTCCCGCTGATCGATCGGCTCGGTCGCACGGGGGCGGACGTCCACGTCGTCAACGTAGACCCGACCGACGGAGGGGGGACCACCGAGGACGTCGCCGCGACGCTCTCGGCGCTGTCGGGGAAGCCGACCGTCCACCAGCTCGCCGCGCCGACCGTCGCCGACGGCCTGGTCGAGGTCGCGGCCGAGAACGGGGGACCGCTGTTCATCGGCGCGACCCGGGACCGGCGGCTCAGGCGCTGGGTGCTCGGCAGCACGCCGGACCGGGTCATCGGCCTGGCCCGGGAGGCTGGCGTCCCGGTGCTCGTGTTCGCCAGCGCCCAGGGCGTCTCGGGCCGCGTCGAGGACTACCTCTACCCGGTCTACCGATACGGACGGAAGCTCCTCATGGGACGACGGCGTCGTCCGGAACGGACGGACGTGCCCGTCGAGAGCGGATCGAGCTAGGTCCCGAGCGGCCCGGCCTCACTCGGCCGAGTCGGCATGGCCGCCGCCGCCGTACTTCAAGAAGACGTAGACGAGGCCGAGCACCCCAGCCATGGCAGCCGAGGCGAAGAGGCCGAGGGTCGTCGCGCTCTCGGGGACGGCCGGCTCGCCGCCGCCCTCGGGGGCGGGCGGGGCGCCGGCCTCGTTGACGACGATGGTCCCCTCCATGCCGTTGGCGAGGTGGGGCTGGCAGTGGAACTCGTACTCGCCGAGCGTCTCGAACGTGTGGGAGTACTCGAACCCCGCGTCCTCGATGGGCTGGTGGCCCTCCCAGTTCGCGTCCGAGGGCTGGCTGTCGATGACGATGTTGTGCGTCGACGTCACCCAGACGAAGTCGACCGTCGTCCCCGGACTGATGTAGAGGGGTTCCTCGGTCCCCGGCTCATAGGCGAAGTCGACGAGGTCGACCGTCACGCTGCCACCACCATCGCCGCCGTCGCCACCGCCGTCCTCCTGGGCGGCCGCGGTCGTCGACGCGCCGGCCACCGCGGCGCCGGCGGTCGCCGCGCGCAGGAATCCCCGGCGGGTCACCGGCCGTTCGTCGCTCATTGCTGGCGCTTCGTCGGGGCCCGTACTGAATACTTTGGTTTCGCCCGACTGGCCCAGCCTGCGGCCGTCGGTCACTGCTCCCGCTCGATCATGAACCCCGGGAACTCGGCCAGCGTCTCAGCGGGCCCGGGCGCGAGGTCGAGGGGCTCGATGGCCGCGCGGGCCTCGTCGGCCAGTGTGATGGCCCGCTCGCGACTGTACTCGACGGCACCGGTGTCCTGGATGACGTCGATGGCCGCGAGGACGTCCTCGTCGTCGGGGTCCGGGTCGGCCAGGATGGCCTGGAGGCGCTCGGCCCGCTCCTCCTGCTCGGCACTCAGATCGATCAACTCGAGCTCTGCTGCCATGCCCCCCGGGACGACGTATCCTCGTTTATACGTTCCGGCGACCTCCGCACCTACTCCTCGAACACGGCTACCGCCCGGACCGGGGAGCCGGTCAAGGCGGGCGCAACGCCACCTTAACAGATGGGCGGGTGACATGTCGTGGTGGCACGCGGGACTCGCAAGCCCCCCGATGCGGCGGCCCCCGATGGGACAGCCGGTCTCAGCTCGCCTTGGCGGGGCGCTTGCGGCCGCCGGGCTTGCGGCCGAGCCCGATGTCCTTGGCGAAGTCCGAGCGCTGCTTGGCGTAATTCGGCGCCACCATCGGGTAGTCCGGCGAGAGGCCCCACTTGGCGCGGTATTCCTCCGGCGTCATGCCGTAGGTGGTGCGCAGGTGGCGCTTCAGCATCTTCAACTTCTTGCCGTCTTCCAGACAGACCAGATAGTCCGGCGTGATCGACTTCTTGACCGGCACGGCCGGCTGCTGCGGCTCGATCTGCTGGCCCTGGCCGAGCTCGCGCAGCGAGGTGTGCACGGTGCTGATCACGGTGGAGAGTTCGGTGGCCGGCAAAGGGTTGTTGCGGACGTAGGCGGCGACGACGTCGGCCGTCATCCGCATCAGATCGGAGGATTGAACCTCCACGGTCGGGTCTGACACGGCAAATCCCTTTAACGAGTTTTAGCATTAAGACTGGAGGATGCCAGCGTTTTTTTGCATTGTCAATTCACCGCTTCCAATCGACAACTATTGAGTGCTTGCCGATTAGTCGCGTCGCACCGGTATCGGAGGGGTCCCCGAACGCACGACAGCGTCCGCGACTCGGTGTCTGTCGGGGGCGCATGGATGCGGCCGCCGCGGTCCGGACGCGACTGTGATTTTCGCGAGACTTGGGGGCAGCCTTTTACCGCCACCCGAGATGTGGTAGAGACAAACGCATCGCCCGCACGGCCCGCAGATTTCTGTAAAGATGACGGACTTGCCGATCGCCATCGCCAGCGACCATGCCGGTTACGCGCTGAAGTGTGCCCTGGTCGAGGAGCTCGAGCGCCTCGGCGCCGGTGTGCTCGACCTGGGCGCGCACGGCGAGCAGTCGGTCGACTACCCCGACTTCGGCGACGCGGTCGGCGCGGCGATCGGCGAGGGCCGGGCGGAGCGCGCCGTCATCGTGTGCGGCACCGGGATCGGCATTTCCATCGCCGCGAACCGGAACCGGCACGTGCGCGCGGCCTTGTGTCACGATACGACCTCCGCGCGCCTTGCCCGGCAGCACAACGACGCCAACGTCCTGGCCCTCGGCGCCCGGCTGGTCGGCAGCGAGGTCGCCATGGACTGTCTGCGCGTGTTCCTGGAGACGCCCTTCGAGGGCGGGCGCCACCAGCGCCGGGTGGACAAGCTCGGCTGACGGCCGGGCACACGCGCATCACCAGATCCGTTCACAGCGAACGAGAGGACGAGGGACCCGCATGAGCGCACAGAACGCCGCCAAACCCGCCGACACCGTCGCCGACGGCTTCTTCAGCCAGTCGCTAGCCGACAGCGACCCCGAGCTGTTCGGGGCGATCGACAAGGAGCTGTCGCGGCAGCAGAACCAGATCGAGCTGATCGCCTCCGAGAACATCGTCTCCAAGGCGGTGCTGGAGGCCATGGGCTCGGTGCTCACCAACAAGTACGCCGAAGGCTATCCCGGGCGGCGCTACTACGGCGGCTGCGAGTTCGTCGACATCGCCGAGGAGCTGGCGATCGAGCGCGCCAAGCAGCTGTTCGGCTGTGGCTATGCCAACGTGCAGCCGCACTCCGGCGCGCAGGCGAACCAGGGTGTGCTGCTGGCGCTGCTGAAGCCGGGCGACACCATTCTCGGCATGTCGCTGTCCGCCGGCGGGCACCTGACCCACGGGGCCGCGCCGAACCTCTCCGGCAAGTGGTTCAACGCGGTGCAGTACGGTGTGCGCAAGGAGGACGGGCTGATCGACTTCGACGAGGTCGAGCGCCTGGCCCAGGAGCACAAGCCGAAGCTGATCCTGGCCGGCGGGTCCGCCTATCCGCGCCACATCGACTTCAAGCGCTTCCGCGAGATCGCCGACAAGGTCGGCGCGATCTTCCAGGTCGACATGGCGCACTTCGCCGGCTTGGTCGCCGGCGGCGCGCACCCGAGCCCGCTGGAGCACGCCCACGTGGTCACCTCGACCACGCACAAGACGCTGCGCTGCGCGCGCGGCGGCCTCGTGCTGACCAACGACGCGGACATCGCCAAGAAGGTCAACTCGGCGATGTTCCCAGGTCTGCAGGGCGGGCCGCTGATGCACATCATCGCTGGCAAGGCGGCCGGTTTCGGCGAGGCGCTGCGGCCCGAGTTCAAGGCCTACAGCCAGCGCGTCGTCGACAACGCCAAGGCGCTCTCCGCGCGCCTGCTGGAGCACGGCTTCGACATCGTCTCCGGCGGCACCGATACGCACCTGATGCTGGTCGACCTGCGCCCCAAGAGCCTGACCGGCAACGTCGCCGAGAAGAGCCTCGACCGCGCCGGCATCACCTGCAACAAGAACGGCGTGCCGTTCGATCCGGAGAAGCCGACGGTGACCTCGGGCGTGCGGCTGGGCACCCCGGCGGCCACCACGCGCGGCTTCGGCCCGGAGGAGTTCCGCCAGGTCGGCGACCTGATCGCCAAGACGCTGGACGGCCTGCGCGCCAACCCGGACGACAACGGCGCCGTCGAGGCCGAGGTGAAACGCGAGGTCGAGACGCTGTGCGGGCGCTTCCCGATCTACGAGGGCGGCACCTCGCTCGCCTGACGGCGAACGCGACCGCAACGATAGCGACGCGGCGCGCGGCGGCGGGGGGCGCCGCGCGCCGACTCAACTGGGGGCGGGCCCGCCGGGCGCGGGGGCCGCAGAGACGGGATCAACGGCATGCGCTGTCCATTTTGCAGCAACGACGATACGCAGGTGAAGGATTCGCGTCCCACCGACGACAACCAGGCGATCCGCCGGCGCCGCCATTGTCCGAACTGCGGCGCCCGCTTCACCACGTTCGAGCGGGTGCAGCTGCGCGAGCTGACAGTGATGAAGGCGAACGACAAGCGCGAGCCGTTCGACCGCGACAAGCTGATGCGCTCGATGCAGATCGCCCTGCGCAAGCGGCCCGTCGACCCGGAGCGGCTGGAGCGAGTGGTCAACGGCATCGTGCGCCGCCTGGAGAGCTCCGGCGAGAGCGAGATCCCGGCCAACCTGATCGGCGAGATGGTGATGGACGCCCTGGCCACGCTCGACCAGGTCGGCTACGTCCGCTTCGCCTCCGTCTACAAGAACTTCCACGAAGCCCGCGACTTCGAGACCTTCGTTGGCACGCTCGGCGAAGATGCCGACAAGCCCTGACCCGACCGGGCCTGGCGATGCCGAATGGATGCGCGCGGCCCTGGTGCTAGCCGAGCGCGGCCTGGGCCGGACCGCGCCGAACCCGGCGGTCGGCTGCATTCTGGTGAAGGACGGCTGCGTGCTGGGCCGCGGCTGGACTCAGCCGGGCGGCCGCCCGCACGCCGAAACCGAGGCGCTGCGCCGGGCCGAGGAGAATTCGCCCGGAAGCGTGCGCGGCGCGACCTGCTACGTGACGCTCGAACCCTGCGCCCATCACGGCAAGACACCGCCCTGCGCGGACGCCCTGGTATCGGCCGGGATCGCCCGTTGCGTGACGGCGCTGGAAGACCCGGACCCGCGGGTGTCGGGGCAGGGCCTGCAGCGCCTGCGCGCCCAGGGCTGCGACCTGCTGTTGGTGCTCGGCGCCTCCGCCACCACCGACCGGCGCGACGTCATTCCCGCCGGGATCGAGGCGGCCGGCGGCCGCCCGTTCATGACGTACCTCGCGCTGCTGTTCATGGCCCACCGCGGCTCGGTCCGGCTCCAGCAGGACGACCTGTTCGGCGACCTGTGGGTGAAGGACCCGTCGGCGATGACCGGGGAGTCGGAAGCGATCGCGGACTAGGACGTTCTCGACATCGGAGCCGATTTGGGAGTCCCAACCACTCGACGATACGCTACTCCCAGAAAATCGGCTGGGAACACCGCCAAAGCCCCAGCCGCGAGGTCGCAGTACGCTCGTTGCGCTCCTCGGTCGCTCGTTATACTCGCTCCCTGCGGTGCTTCCGTCGCCTACTGCGACCTCGCGGCTGCCCCTTTGGGTCCCACCCCGCCCGCAACCGCACAGCACCTCGCACCTCCCCAGCCTCGCGCGTGCACCTCGCGCCCGAGGGGCGCTCGGCGGCACGCGCCACCGCACCGCCGCGGATTGCGATTTATAAGTAGTCGCCCAGAAGCGGCTCGACGCGCTCTTTCGTCTCTTCCGGGATCGCCTCGGTCGGCGTGTTGACGGTGCCTTCGAGCGAGGTGTGCGCCTCGCACTCCAGATCGTCGGGGAGCGACCGGACGGCCTCTTCGACGGCGGCCTTGATCGCTTTCTGGTTCCGCTCGGCGTTCTCCAGCACCTCTTCGAGCGTCACCTCGCTGTCTTCCTTCCAGACGTCGTAGTCGGTGACGCCGGCGATCGTCGCGTACGCGATCTCGGCCTCGCGGGCGAGTTTCGCCTCC
>ENA-ORDC01002095-ORDC01002095.1-marine-metagenome-genome-assembly--contig:-NODE-2095-length-12961-cov-7.038342_pt1 | contig 12961 bp, 15 predicted proteins | sample MGYA00237783_ERZ508515 | MGnify/ENA primary metagenome ERZ508515 (study PRJEB26186, sample SAMN06268792) | marine metagenome | isolation source: Eden Landing Ponds, San Francisco, CA, USA | place... | reverse complement strand
GACGCCGCGGTACTCGCGGGGGAACATTCGACCGTCGGTTCGGGATCCGAGGGTTTCGTCCTTGCGCTTCGGCTCGGCGGGGGAATACGTCCACTCCGACGGACGGGAGTGCTGTGCCGAGAAACGGGATCGGGTACGGTGTGGGAGCGGTTGACCCGAACCCGAGAGCCGACGGACGACGGACGGTGGAAGCGAGTCTCCGACCGGCCCGTCCGAAAACGGGGTTGGGCCGGCCGGTTTCGTCCGCGGCGTTTAGGTGCTGCTCCGAGCGAGGTAAGTAGCTATCGCCCGAATTATCGCAGTTGATTCCTCGGTATGCTCCGAGATCGGTACGGAGCGGCGAACGCGCGGCTACGGATCTGAGACGTTCGAAGGGGGAAGAGCGGAACGGGGGAGCGGCGAAGGCGGCGAGAGGCGAAGGCGGCGAGAGGCGACGGCGGCGAGAGGCGAAGGCGGAGGTGAAGTGACGACCGGCGAAGTTGCGGCGAAAGGCGATTCGGGCGGGTGAACGACGGGAGGCGGGCGGGCGGCGGCCGAACAGCGGACCCCCGGGCTGTCATCGGCGTCGCCGCCCGAGCGGTCGGGACGGGCGCGTGTGGTTTGTCGCCGAACTCCAACGAGAAAAGCGTCGGACTTCGGCAATCGATCGTTGTCGCTTCTCCCGTATAAATGAGACGGTCCGAGCCGACGGGACTACCGCCGGTCACGCACCATGGGAAACTACCGCCGATCGCGCAGCGCGGGAAACTCTTCCCGTACCGCGGCCACGCGGTCCGGATCGACTTCGGCGGTCACGGTCGTCGGCTCCTCGCCCGCCGACGACAGCGTCGTCCCCCACGGGTCGTAGACGGTCGTCCGACCGCAGAGCGCGTCGCCGCCGTCGAACGCGCCGCTCCCGTTGACCGTCGCGACGTACGCCAGGTTCTCGATCGCTCGCGCCCGGCCGAGCGTCCGCCAATGCTCCACGCGCGGGTACGGCCACGCGCTCGGCACCAGCACGCACTCGACGCCGGCCTCGACCATCCGCCGGAACTGCTCCGGGAACCGGAGGTCGTAGCAGGTCGTCACGCCGATCGACACGCCTTCGATCTCCGTCACCGGCTCCCGCTCGCCGGGGACCATCCGGGCCGTCTCCTCGGAGCCGTAGCCGAACAGGTGTCGCTTCCGATAGACGAGTCGCCGCTCGCCGTTCCGGTCGAACAGCACTGCCGTGTTCGCGAACCCCTCGTCCGCCGGGACGTCGATCCCGTCGGCCGCGGACGCGGCGAGGTCCTCGACGACGGTCCCCGCCAGCACGTTCACGTCGGCTTCGGCGGCGACCGCGGCGAACCGATCCAGTCGCTCGCCGGCGACGCTCTCTGCCGCGCGGGCGTACGAGCCGAACGCGAAGTAGCCCACGTCGAACAGTTCCGGGAGCGCGACCAGGTCCGCCCCGGTAGCCGCCGCCTCGCGAGTCGCCTCGACCGCCGCCGCGACGTTGTCCTCGACGGCGCCGCCCTCGACGCCGAGCTGAACGCACGCGATCCTCATGCGGTCGTTCCGAACGACGCTCGCATGGCGTCCTCCAGGTTGTCAAGCTCCGCGTCGAAGTTGCGCTCGAAGAAGGACTCGACGCCCGGCAGCCGGCCGTCGACCACGAACTCGTTGGCCAGCCGACAGCCGTTGTCGGTCTCGGTGATCGTGTGCTCGCCGGTGACGCGGAAGGCGCGCGACTTGCCGACGAACTTCACCCGGCTCGGCGGCTCGCGCTCAACCTCCTCCGTCTCGACGGAGATGGTCGACCGGATCATCGGGATCGGGAGCGCGACGTGCCACGTCGCCCGCCCGTCGCCGTGGACCTCGTAGGTGTCGACGACGCTTATCGCCCCTGCGCGCTGCTCGGCGTCCGAGATGAACGCCCACACGTCCTCGGCGGGCGCATCGAACTCGAACGTCCGGGAAACTCGGACGGTCATACGCCTCCACTTGGGGCCACGGGGGTTAAAAACACGCGAGTTGAGTGGGCGGGACCGAGCGAACTGAAGAACGATCGTCTCAGCCCTGCGGGGTCACGCGCCACGTCGTCGACCGCGCGCGGCCCCACTTCTCGATGTCCACGTCGTCGGACTTCTCGGCGAGCCGGGGGAGCCGCGAGCCGACCTGCTTGGCGGTGAGGCCGATGGCGTCGGCGATCGTCTTCGAGCGGACGTACCGCTCGCCACGGGTGACGCTGTCCGTGAGGTACGCGACGATGCGCTGCTCCTCCTCGGTGTACTCGCTCATACCCGCAAGTAGGCGTCAAACGTTCTTAACGGTTTCTCGTCGATATCGCGCTCAGCGCGACTCAATCGAAGATCTGGACGGCAACGACCGAACAGAGGGCGAAGACGAACGCCGCCCCGAACCCCCACGCCTTCCCGATCTGCGCCGGGTGGCCGAACATCACGACGGCGCCGACGACCGCGACCGCGCCCAACGCGAGCGCCACGCCGACTTCCTTGTCAGACTCGATGGATGCCTCGCTCATACTCGTCGCTTTGCGGGTGGCTACTTAGTTCATGCGAACGCGTGGAACCGGAACTCGAAACGGGGACACGAGACCGCGTCCCGATCAGATGATCTCGACGTGTTCCGACTCCTCGTTGAGCGCGAGGTTGGCGGCGATCTCGGCGTTCCGCATCGCGTACTCCGCCGTGTGCTGGAGGCTGACGAGCACTTCGCGGGTCATCAACAGGGTGTCGTTGTCGAGGTCGCTCGGCAGCTCCCCAAGGATCTCCTGCTCGCGGTCCTCCAGACGGGAGAACACCTCGCGGCACTCGACCGTAAGGTCGTAGTCGCGCTCGACGACGGCCCGCACGGCGAGCGCGGTCAGGTCGTCCACCTGGTCGGTGAACTCCCGGATCTGCCGCATCGTCGCGCTGTCGACGTCGAGCGTGTGGCCGTCAGCCTCCATCACGATGTCGGCGATGTCCTCCGCGTTGTCGGCGGTGAGTTCGAGGTTCTTCGCCACGGAGCGGTAACCGATCAGCGGGAACCCCTCCTCCAGCCCGACCGCGCGAGCGAGGTTCGGGTTCTGGTACGCCGTGAAGATGAGTCGGAGCAGGAGCACGAATATCTTGTTCGCCTGCCGCTCGCGGTTGAGCGCGCGCTGGGCCAGATCGGGGTTGCCGTGCGCGAGCGCCTTCACGGCCTCGCCACGCATCGTCGATCCCGTGTTCTCCAGCCGTTCGAGCAGGTTGTCGAGGGTGAAGTCCTCGGGGTCGACGGAACACCGGATCGAGATGTCCGAGGGCGTCTCCTCGATGACGCCGAGCCCCATCAGCTGCGTCTCGGCCTTGTAGACGGCGTTGATGTGCTCGCTGTCGAGCGTGCCCTCGCTGCGGACGTGGATCACGCGCCGCCCGAGGACGTACTGCGCGACGATGGCGCGTTCGAGCGACCGCGCGTCGAGCGCGTCGGCGTTGATCACCGCCTCCGACTCCTCGGTGCTCACCGATTCCGGCAGGACCGTGAGCGTCCCCTTGCCGCCCATCCGTAGCGACACCTCGTCCCCTTTGTTCACGCCGTGCTCCTTCGCCCACTCAGCGGGAAGGGTCATCGCCAGCGTCGACGGCCCCAGCCGCTGAACTTTCCGCGTTTCCATGGCTGTGGGTATCGCCGGATACACCTTAACCTTGTTCCTATGTTCATTATACGCTTGATCGAATATACAAGGTATTCTCTCTCGCGTCGTCGGCGACGATCGAGTGGACGAGAGCGCCCGGACAGGACCGAGGAGCCCGCCTGGGCGAGAGGCGTGGACGGGTCCGAATATCTCTCATCGGCCCCTCGTCGATCCGCGAGTTTATGCCGTTCTGCCGCCGACGGGCAGGCATGACCGAGCGGGTACTCGTCGTCGACGACTCCTCGTTCCAGCGGACCGTCGTCCGGGATGCGCTGGAGGGACCTTTCGAGGTGGTCGGCGAGGCGGAAAACGGCGCGGAGGCGGTGGAGCTGTTCGAGGCGTACGAGCCCGACGCGGTGTCGATGGACGTCGTCATGCCCGAGATGACCGGGATCGAGGCGACCGCCGCGATCAAAGAGCGCTGGCCCGACGCGGTGATCGTGATGTGCACGAGCGTCGACCAGCAGGAGAAGATGATGGAGGCGGTGAAGGCCGGCGCCGACGGCTACGTGACGAAGCCGGTCGACGCCGACGAGCTCGTCCCCGAGATGCAGAGCCACTTCGAGTGAGCGGGTCGCGGTCGACGCTCTCAGTTAAGCCGGATCGAAGGATCCGAGGATCGATGCAAGCGCGCTGGCGAGCTCCTCGAACCGGTCCATCTCCATCGAGTCGGTCGTCACCCACACCCCGTGTTCTCCGGCGATCACTCGGGTGAGGTACCCGTTCTCGAACACGCGGACGGTGAACTGGTAGTCGCCGAGCTGCGTGTCGGCGTACAGGGACTGCGAGTGGAACCCCTGGCGCTCGTTCTCCGCGAAACCGACGAGGTCGGCCGTCCGGCTCAGGTCGCTTCGGAGGTACAGCTGGGTGACCTCGTCCTCGGTGAAGTAGGTGAGGCTCCGGAGCTCGTCGCCGATCGCCGTCCGGGCGGCGCTGAGCAACTCGTCGACACTGTTGTCTGGTGGATGTGTCATGCTATCACGATCGATCGTCTGATATATGAGCGTATGGGTGCCCGCAGAACCGACGACCGGGGCAGTCCGCCGGGCTGCGGGGACCGGTCCCAACTCGGAGGGACAGAGTTTAGCGACTCCCCGGACATCGACCTCGTAATGAGCGAGTACGACGACGTCTGCGTCCTGTTGCCGACGATGGACGAAGTCGAGACGGTCGCGCGCGTCGTCGAGGCGTTCCGCGACGCCGGACTCGACGAGGTCCTCGTTATCGACGGCGGCTCGACAGACGGCACGCAGGAAGCGGCCCGCGAGGCAGGTGCGCGCGTCGTCGAGCAGTCCGGTCGCGGGAAGGGACAGGCCATCAGGGAGGCGGTCCGCGATCACATCGACGCGTCCTACGTCGTGATGACCGACGCGGACGCGACGTACGACGCGGACGACGCCGACGCGATGCTCGATCCCCTGCTAGCCGGAGAGGCAGACCACGTCATCGGGAACCGATTCGCGGATATGCGCCCGGGCGCGATGACGCGGCTGAACCGGATCGGCAACCGGATCATCAACCTCTCGTTCCGCCTTATCCACGGCGAGCACTACGGCGACATCCTCTCCGGCTACCGGGCCTTCACCCGCGAGTCGTTCCGGAGGCTCCACCTCACCGCCGACGGGTTCGGGATCGAGACCGAGATGGCCGTCGAGTGCGTGAAGAACCGGCAGTCCGTCGCGGTCGTTCCGATCACCTACCGCGAGCGACCCGGCGGCTCGGCCACCAACCTCCACCCGATCCGCGACGGCGGCGTGATCTTCCTCGAACTGTACCGGAAGGCGAAGACGAACAACCCGTTGTTCTACTTCGGCAGCCTCGGGGGAGTCTCGACGACCGCCGGGGCGCTCATGACCGGGTACGTGCTCTACGACTGGTTCATCAACGGAGTCACCCACGAGCTAATCGCCATCGGCGCTGTCGGGGCGGCGATATTGGGGATCCAACTGCTGATATTCGGGTTCCTCGCCGACATGATCCTCTCGCTTCACCGCGAGCAGGTGGCGCACTACGAGCGCGCGCTCGATGATGTATCGGACTGATCGGCGGCTCCCGTCCCAGACTGATAGGCGACGTCCCGTTCCCCGCGGAACCGACCGAGCCCCATAGTTTATGTCCAGTCACCGAGAGGAACCGCCATGGACGAAAAGCGGTTCGTCATCGCTCTCTTCGGGCTCGTCGTCGCGCTACTCGTCGGGTTCATCGCCTACCGGTTTGTCGCCCCGCTGACGGTCGCCGTCTTCCTCTACTACTCGACCCGACGCCTCTTTCACCGACTCGAACGCTTTCACCTCCCCGCCCGGGTCAGGGCGGTGGCCTCGCTGTCGCTGATCGGTATTCCGCTCATCGGGCTCCTGAGCTACACCGTGCTCCTCCTGCTGATCGAGGCGCGCCGGTTCATCGAGCAGTATCCGGTCGCCGAGACGGTCGGCGCCGAGAACTCGTGGGTCGGCGACCTCGCCGCGCTCTCGAACCCGACGTTCGACGGGGTCATGCAGGCGTACCAGTCCGGCCAGCTCGACCCGCTCATCGAGTTCGTCTCCGAGCAGGCGGGGCTGCTGGCCGGCGTGCTCTCGGGGCTCGCGTTGAACCTTCTCATCACGATCGTCGTCACCTACTACCTGCTGCTCGACGGCTCGAAGTTCCACGACTGGCTGCTCACGTTCGACGACGACGCGATCGTCCGCGAGTACCTGGAGGCGGCGGACGCCGAGCTGGAGTCGGTGCTGTACGGGAACCTGCTGAACGTCATCGCCATCTCGATCATCGCCGTCGTGACCTACACCGGCTACAACGTGATCGCGCCCGAGATCGCCGAGGTGCCGTATCCGGCGCTCGCGGGCGCGCTCACGGGAATCGCGAGCCTGATACCGGTCATCGGGATGAAGATCGTGTACATCCCGCTCGCGGCGGCGACCGCGGTCCCGTCGATCCTCGGCGACGAGCTCGCCGTCCTCGTGTACGTCGCCGGGTTCCTCGCCGTCGCCGTGGTCGTCGTCGACACGATCCCCGACATCGTGCTCCGCCCCTACTTCAGCGGGAAGACCACCCACGTCGGGCTGCTCATGCTCGCGTACATCTTCGGGCCAGTCGTGTTCGGGTTCCACGGGCTGTTCCTCGCGCCCATCGTGCTCGTGTTGGCGCTCACGTTCGCCGACACCGCCCTGATACGGCTGCTCGGTGGCACCGCCGAAGAGACGGGTCCGACGGTCCCGCGGGGACAGCGTCAGCTCGACGAGTTCTGATCGACGGGTCCGATCGGCGTGCCCTCGACCGGCGCCCGCCCCTCGGGCCGAAGAGATAAACCCCCGCTCGCCGACGAGGTGACGTATGCGTGTACACGTCATCGGTCTCGGGGGCGCCGGCGGCCGGATCGCCGACCGGCTCGCCGCCGACAGCGACGGGGACCGGTTCCTACAGGGCGTCAACGCGTTCGACACCGACGCGGCCGCGCTCGGCGATCTCCGCTCGCTCGACGAGTCCCGCCGGTACCGCTTCGGCGACGCGGCCGGCGGGGGCGGGCTCGACGGCGACCTCCACGCGGCCCGGCGGCTCGGCGACGCCCACGCCAGCGAGCTGGGTCGGGCGATGGACGACCAACAGCCGTCGCTCGCGGAGGCGTTCGTCCTCGTCGTCGGGCTCGGCGGGGGAGCGGGAGCGGGCGTCGCGCCGGCGCTGGCCGAGGAGCTGACGCGGCTCTACGACGTTCCCGTCTACGCCGTCGGGCTGCTCCCGACGCCCGCGGAGTCCGAGCCCGGCGAACCCGGCGCGCCCCGCGCGAGCGCGACCGGAGACGACTCGGAGGCCCGACCTCCGGATCGCCCCCTCGTGGAGAAGAACGCGGCTCGGACTCTCGACGCGCTCTCCGACCGCTGCGCGGCGGTCTTCCCGTTCGACAACGCCGAGTGGCTTCGCCCGGGGGAGACGATCGGCGACGCCCGCGACCGGCTGAACGGGGTCGTCGTCGAGCGGGTCGCCGCGCTGTTCGGCGCCGGCGAGGCCGACGACGCCGACTCGACGCCCCAGCAGGTGCTCGACGCGAGCGACGTGGCCCGAGCAGTCGGCGACGACGGGGAGATCGCCGCCATCGGCCACGCGACGCAGGCGGTCGAGCCGCCCGAGTCGGGGTCGGGATCGCGGTTCGGGCTCGGGCTGTTCGGCTCCTCGGAACCCGCCGAGGTCGACACGAGCGCCGCGGTGTCGGCGATCGAGACGACGATCCGGAAGGCGGCCCGCGGGAAGAACACCGTCGAGGTGCCGGACGGCCGGGCCGACCGCACCCTGCTCGTGGTCGGCGGGCCGCCGGCGTGGCTCAACCGCGAGGCGATCGCGGACGGGCGGCGGTGGCTCGCGGACGAGACCGGCTCCGGCGCGATCTTGAGCGGCGACGCCCCGGTCCCCGGCGGCGATGAGGTGTTCGCCGTGGTCGTGCGGTCGGGGATCGACGAGCCGGCTCGGATCCGCGAGATCCGGGAGTCGATCGCGTGAGGGGGATTCCCCGCGTTCGTAACGCCTTCCCGACCCGAACTCGTTAACCGGGTGAGGCGCCCAGTACGCCCGTGACCACCCACGCCGACTTCGGGCTCGACCTCGACGTGCGCGACACGGACGCGGTCGCCGACCGGCGCGACGAGCTCGTCGCCGCCGTGCGTGACCACGCCGGAACGATCGCCTACCAGCTCGCCACGCTCCAGGGCGGCGACTACGGCCGACAGGAGCTGTCGACGCCGGGCGGGACGTGGACCGTCAAACACGAGGCCGGCGAGCTGGAGTTCCTGCTGTTCTCGCCGAAATCGGGCTCGGACGTGTACGTGATCTCGACGAAACAGCCGCCGGAACCCGCCGACCTGGCGACCGCGCTCGGCGACTACGCGAACTTCGTCGCGGCGTGGAACGAGTGGGTCGGATCGCTCTCGGGCGTCCTCGACGGCGTGAGCGCCGAATTCCCCGAGCCGGCCTCGACCGACGGGGTCGTCGCCGAGCGCGACCGCGTGCTGGACCGCGTGCGTGAGACGTGCTCGGTCATGGCCGGCGAGATCCACCGGTACGAGGGGGACGACTACGGGACCTTCACCGCCCGCGTCGACGGCGACCGCTGGGAGTTGAAGTGGGACGAGGGAGCCGTCTCGTACCTCCGCGTCGGCGGGTCGGGCGGGCTCTACCTCCTCTCGCAGTACGAGGCGCCGTCGGCGGCCGACGTGCGCGAGTACGCCGACTCGTTCCGCGGGTTCGTCGACGCGTACAACGAGTTCGTCGCGGAGTTGGAGAGCGACCTCGCGACGGTCGAACTCTGAGGGCGTCGCCGGCGGAGCCGGTCGGTATCGTCGCCGGCCACCCGGCGCCTCCGCGCCGAGCCTCGATCACTCGCCGTCCGCTCCGCTGAACGCGCCGAACGCGTACTCCAAACCGAACATAACGAGCGCCATCGTGAGCGCCTGAACGAGGAGGGCGTCCCCGCCCAAGACGAGTCCGACAGCGAGCACGCCGACGCCCGTCGTCGCTCCCAGCAGGACCGCGTACCGCCCTCGAGAGAGGCCGCGTGCCCACTCGTCAGTCCGGGCGTAGAGCCCCGCTCTATCGGCCATACTCGCAGGGAGCACTCCCCGACGGAAAACGATTGTGTGGTTTCACCTCCGTCTCTAGTGTGCCCATGTTCGTGGGTATTTTTTGCCCTTGTTTGGGAATATTTATGCAGTAACGTCCGGTATCGCGGCGTATGACGATCACGCTACCGGGACCGACGCTCGGCGTCGTCGGCGGCGGTCAACTGGGTCGGATGATGGGGGAGGCGGTCGCGCCGCTCGGCGTCGAGGTCGTCGTGTTGGACCCGACGCCCGACTGCCCGGCGAGCCCCGTCGTCAGCGACCAGATCGTCGGCGGGTTCGACGACGCCGACGCGCTCCGCGAGCTGGCGAGCCGGGTCGACGCCCTGACCTTCGAGATCGAGTTGGCCGACCCGGACCTGATGGCCGAGGCGGCCGCCGAACACGACGTGCCCGTCCACCCCGACCCGGACACGCTCCGCACCATTCAGGACAAGCTCGTCCAGAAGGAGGCGCTGGTCGACGCCGGGATCCCCGTCCCCGAGTTCGTCGCGGTCGCCACCGCCGAGGGGCTCGAACGCGTCGTCGAGGAGTTCGGCGGCGTCATGCTGAAGGCCCGCGAGGGCGGGTACGACGGGCGGGGGAACGTCCCGGTCGACGACCCCGCGGACGCCGCCGACGCGCTCGACGAGGTCGGCGGGAACGCGATGGCCGAGGAGTTCCTCGACTTCGAGCGCGAGATCGCCGTGATGGGCCTGAAGGGGGCGGACGGCGAGACCCGAACGTACCCCGTCACCGAGACGATCCACCGCGAGGAGATCCTCCGCGAGAGCGTCGCGCCGGCCCGGACCGACGACGCGGTCGTCGCCGAGGCCGAGTCGGTCGCGCGCGACGTGCTCGACGTACTCGACGGCCGGGGCGTCTACGGGATCGAGCTGTTCGAGACCCGCGACGGCGACGTGCTGGTCAACGAGATCGCGCCGCGACCGCACAACTCCGGCCACTGGACCATCGAGGGCGCGCGCACCTCGCAGTTCGAGAACCACGTCCGGGCCGTGCTCGGGTGGCCCCTCGGCCCGACCGACCTCGTCGCGCCCGCGGTCACCGCGAACGTGCTCGGGGACACCGAGGAGACCCGGCCCGCGACGCTGTCGGGCGTCGACGACGTCCTCGGGGCGCCCGACGCCGACCTCCACTGGTACGGGAAAGACGACGTGCGCCCGCTCCGGAAGATGGGGCACCTGACGGCGACGCTCGAAGCCGGCGGAGACGACGGCGCCGCCGACCGCGACGCCCTCCTCTCGCGGGCGCGAGACCTCCGCGACGGGCTGACCTTTCGGACCGCGTAGCGAGAGCGACGCCGCGACGGGAGGCGACTCGCTTCCCGGCGTTCCACGCGAGTCGCCGGCGACCGGCGTCTCCGCGCGATTGGATAAGGTTTCGGAACGGTTGCGGGGCGGGTGACGGCCTCCACGCCGCCGCTCAGGAAAGCACTACTAGTCGTCCGCCTCCGGTCCCCGTCGCTACCGTCGCGAACAGCCTCCCGTCGGCGGCGGTGACGTAGCTCGCGCCGCTGTCGACGTCGTGCTCGAACCGCGTCTCGCCGAGGCGGACGGACCGGAAACCGACGCCGCCGTCGATGCCGACCCCGTGGAGCCGTTCCCCGCCGACGTAGATCGTGTCACCGACGAGCGCCGGCGGCGTCGGTCGGACGGCGTTTCCGATCTCCGTCCGCCACGCGTGGTTCCCGTTCTCGGCGTTCAGCGCGTACAGCCGCTCGCCCGAGGCCGCGAACACCCCGCCGTGACCGACCGCCATGCCTCCTTCGACGAACCCGCGGAGATCGGCACGCCACTGCGGGCTCCCGTTTGGGTCGAAACAGCGAACCGACCCGTCTCCCGCGCCGACTACCACGTCGCCCGATCCCCGTATCGACTCGCCGTCCGGCCCGTGTGACCCGACGACGGTCGGCGGGGTACGGATCCCGGCGTCGACGGTCCGGTTCCAGTGCACCCGGCCGTCGTCGTCGACCGCGTACAGCTCCCCGCCGGTGGTCGCGGCGTAGACGACGCCGTACACCGACGCCAGTGAGTGGGCGGCGGCACGCCGGACGATCCCATCGAGCCGGCGCTCCCACTGCAGTTCGCCCGTCGAGCCGTCGAACGCCCGGAGGGACTCGCCGGCGCCGATCACGACCCGATGACCGTCTCCGCGGTCGACGACGAGGGGCGTCGTCTCGCCGAAGACGTACTCGAACTCTCGGCTCCACAGCCGCTCACCGGTGTCGAGGTCGCGCGCGACCAGCGTGTCGCTCTCGGGGACGTACGCCACGCCGTCCGCGACGGTCGGCGCCCCGGTGTAGCGAAACGCGTCGTTGTCGTCGGGCGCGACGGTCCAGCGCCGGCTCAGGTCTCCGCGATCGAGCGCGACCACGTCCACGCCGGTGTTCAGAAGCACCGTCTCGTCGGTCACGACCGGGTCGCCGGCCGGGGTCCCGTCGAACTCGTAGGTCCGGTCGACGGTCGGGTCGTCGCGCGGCGCGACGCCGTTCGGCACCGCCCGCGAGTTCCAGTCGTTGCCGCCGCCGGTCGGCCAGTCGTACGTCTCGTCGGTGCCGGGGTCGCCGTCGAACCCGCCGAGACACCCGGCGGTAGCCGTCAGTCCGGTCGCGCCGAGACCGGCGAGAAACGCGCGTCTGGAGGGCATATTCGTCCGGCGATTCCGCGGCCGGGCCCTTCGGACTTGTGGTCGCTGAGAGCCCGTCGGCGACGAGCTGACCGGTCCGCAGACCGGCACGATTTACAACCCAGCTCGCGTCAGCCACACCCATGACAACGGTGCAAGACCTGATCGACCGGCTCGAATCGGAGGCGGCGGCGGACGCCGACCCGGAGACGACCCCCGACGTGGGGATAATCATGGGGTCGGACTCTGACCTCCCCGTCATGGAGGACGCCTACGAGGCGCTCGACGATCTCGGGTTCGCCGAGCAGACCGACTTCGACGACGCGCCCGACGCGCGGTTCACCTACGAGAGCTACGTCGTCTCCGCGCACCGGACCCCGGATCTCATGTACGCGTACGGCGAGACCGCGACTGACCGCGGACTCGACGTGATTATCGCGGGCGCCGGCGGGAAGTCCGCGGATCTCCCGAACATGACGGCGTCGCTCGCGTATCCGGTCCCCGTGATCGGCGTGCCGGTCCAGGAGAAGTCGGTCGATTCCGTCATCGGGATGCCCACCGGGGCCCCGATCGTCGCGGTCGACGCCGGCAAGTCGTACAACGCCGCACTGTCGGCCGCGCAGGTGCTCGCGCGCGAGCACGACGCCGTCGAGGAGCGGCTGATCGACCTCCACGACGAGCAAAAGGCGGGCGTCGCGGCCGTGTCGACCGACCTGCACGACCTCGGTATCGACGGGTTCCGCGAGCGCGACGGATCGTAGTCCCGGGCGGGGGGTAGTCCCGGGCGGGCGACCGAGACGACGCCTGTCCCGATCGCTCATCCGACTCGCTCGTTGGCGTTTTCGGCGACGTGGAGTCGTTGCGATGAAGACTCAACGCTTATGAGGGGGCGGTCCAAATCCCCGCACGTTACGGAGACCTATATGAGCGATTGGATAGCGATTGGCGCCTTGGCGGTCGTCGGCCTGGTCATCCCGCTAGCGATGATGTCCGTGTCGGCGTTGCTCCGTCCAAGCGTGCCTGAGACCGGTAAAAGTACCACCTACGAGTCCGGCGAGACCCCGACGGGCGGGACGCGGATCCGGTTCAA
>ENA-ORDC01002092-ORDC01002092.1-marine-metagenome-genome-assembly--contig:-NODE-2092-length-12976-cov-3.508489_pt1 | contig 12976 bp, 6 predicted proteins | sample MGYA00237783_ERZ508515 | MGnify/ENA primary metagenome ERZ508515 (study PRJEB26186, sample SAMN06268792) | marine metagenome | isolation source: Eden Landing Ponds, San Francisco, CA, USA | place... | reverse complement strand
GTTGCGATCCTGCTGGCCGTGCTGGCCGGACCCGCCGTCGCCGCGCAGGTTGAAGCTCAGGCTGCCGCTGTCGGTCTTCAGGCCGGCCGCCTGCAGCGCCTTCTCCAGCGCGCGCGGATCGCGCTGCATCAGGTCCAGGGTCTCCGGCTTGTCGACCGACAGCACCGCGCGGACGTGGCCGTCGTCGCCGACGTCAAGCTTGACTTCAATCCGGCCGAGCTCCGCCGGGTTCAGCTTGATCTGCACATTGCGCTGCCCGTTGGCCGCGGCGCGCTGGACCTGGACGGCGACCTGGTCGACGGCGGGCTGCGCCGGCATCGGCCGGCTGCTGCTGTTGGCGGCGGCCTTGCCCGCGGCGTCGGCGGTCAGGCTCTGGCCCGAGCTGCCGGTCTGGCCGTTCTGCTGCAGCACCGGGTCGAAGGTCTGGGACTGGCCGGCGCCGGCGGTCTGCGGCGGCGTGGCCGCGCCGCCGCTCGGGGCGTCGGCGCGTGCGGTCTGAGCCTCGGCCGCCTTGGTCGCCGCGCCGCTCACATCGAAGCCGGGCTTGGCGTCCGGCTTGGCGCCGGCGTCGCCGCGCAGGCTTGCCAGCGCGTCGGCGCGCTCCGCCTTGGCGGATTGCGCGGTCTGGGCGGTGCGGGCGTCCTTGCCATCGCTGCGGCCGGTCTTGGCCTGCGCCGCCTCCTCGGCCGCGTCGGCCTCGGCGGTGAAGGAGGCGGCGGCCTTCGTCGCCGCGTCCGCCGTCTTGTCCTGGCCCTGCTGCGCCGCGGTGGCGGCCGCCATCGCGGTGGCGCCGCTGATCGGGCCGCCCGGGCGGGAAACGGTGGAGTTGCCCTCGCCCGTCACCTGCACGCGCTGGCCAGCGAGTCTCGGATCCTGGGCGCTCTTGGCCGGCTTGCCGTCGCGGGTCTTCGCTGCGTTCGCCGCGGCCTCGGCCGCCTGGGCAGCCTTTGCCGCGTCGGCCTTGCCGGCGGACTGCCGGGCGGCTTGCTCGGTCGACGCCGGCGTGGCGGACTGGCCGGCGGCGGCTTTGCCGCCCTTGCCCTGGTTCGTCTCGCCCGCGGAAGCCGCCGCGTTGGCGGCCGCGTTGGCGGAAGCCTGGTTTGCCTGTGCCCCGGCGGCGGCTTGCTGGGCCGCGGTGCTGCCGGCCTTGGCCTCGCCGCCGTCGCCCTTGCCGGCATTGGAGCCATCGCCCTTGCCGGCCCTGGCGCCGTCCGCCTTCGCCTCGGTGGTGGCGTCGGCGGTGCGAGACGTGGAGTCGGTCGCCGCCTGGGCGTCGGCGCTCTGGCCGGCGGCGTCGGCCTTGGCATCGGCGTTCGCGGCCCGATCGCGGGACTGCGCGGCCGCGCGCTTGGCGTCGTCGGCCGCGGCGCGCTTCGAGGCGTCGTCGGCCTGACGCGCCTGCGCCTCGGCGTCGCGCTGCGCCTGATCGCGCTGCGTCTGATCGCGCTGGGCGGCTTCCTGCATCGCCGTCGCGAAGCCCTGGTCGGCGTCCCGAGCGCGGTCGCGGTCGGCACGCGCCTGCGCCGGATTGGGAGCGGACTGGGCAGGCATTGGCATCGTCGTACTTGGCATCATCGTGTCCTGTTCTCGCACACGCCGCGCTCGGTCGGGCGGGTCCCGTGGCTTTGCTTGCAACCCGCGTGCCAGCTTCCCCTGGATCGCCAAGCCATTGTTATAAAGGGAAAAAGCGTGCTCCCGCCGGCGGACGGAGCGCCCCTGGCAATTCTTGCCGGGACCGGCGTGGCAGAAGGTGCCGCGTCCGGACGGAGCCGCCCGGCAGCCGTGCGCCGGGGCCGACGCGCGGTGGCGCCGATGGCGGTGCCGGGCGTCCGGCCGGCGCCAACGCAAAACCGCCCCGGTCGGGTGGACCGGAGCGGCTTGCCGGCGGCGGCGCATCGGCCATGTGTGGGGCGACGCGCCCTTTCCTCGGAGAGATCCGGAGGGGCTCAGGTGGAGAGGTTCAGGCTCTCCGGCCGGGTCGTCCTGGCGCGGGCCGCCGCGGGCCAGGTCGAACCAGGAGTCGCGCAGCGGCGTGAGCAGCTCGATCGCCTCGCGCGCCGGGGCGGGATCGTTGCGGACGTCGATCAACGGCAGACGACGCAGCAGGAAGCCGTAGAGCCGATCCAGGTTCTCGGCGATCTCGCCGCCGTTCTCCCGGTCCAGGCTGCCCATCAGGGCGGTGACGATGTCGTTGGCGCGGCGGTTCGCGGTCCAGCGCGCGTTCACGTCGCCGCGCTCGATGGCGTCGATCGCCTCGTGCAGCGAGGTGACCGCGCGTTCGTACAGCATGGCGACCTGCAGGGCGGGGGAGGCGCCCTGGATCTGCTGGGTGCCGTAGGCCTGTGCAGCGTTGCTATACACGAATGCTACTCCATCGTCGGGGAGGGGTGTCGGGACGGGCGGCCCGCCGGCGTCATGGCCGGCCGGGCCTAGTTGTCGGAGTTCAGCGAGTCGGCCAGGCCCTGGATGCTGGACTGGATCGTCTCCATCCGGGCCAGCGCCTCTTCCATCCGGATGAAGCTGTCGATCAGCTGATCGCGCTGGTAGGCCAGCCGGCGCTCGAGCCGTCCGATGTCGGTCTCGGCGCGCTCGTTCTGGTCCTTCAGGTTGTCGATCTCGCTCTCGATCAGGCCGGTGGTCTCGTCCAGCAGATCGTCGGCGGTGGCGTGCATGTTGGCGCCGATGCCGCGGCTGACGTCGAAGTTGACGGTCGTGCCGGCCGTGGCGCCGCCGTTGTAGAACAGCCGCAGGCCCTGGGCGCCGCTCTCGTCGGTCACCGTGATGGTGTTGCCGCTGAAGCTGACGGCCGAGGTGCTGCCGTCCAGCGTGGCGGCGGTGATCTCGGTGCCGTCATGCGTGATCTCGAGCTGGTAGCCGCTGCCCGACGGCTGGGTCTGGCCCGAATAGCCGAGCATGCTGACCGAGGGGTCGTCGGAGTCGAAGCCGAAGGCGAACAGCTCGCGCATGCTCTCGGGATCGTTCAACAGCACGTCGTTCAGTTCGGACTCGTCGATCTTCAGCGTGTCGGCGCGGGTCGGGTCGGAGACGTCGTCATTGTCGATGAAGTCGATCCCGATCTGGCCCAGCACCTCCAGCGCGCCGTCGACGTTCTGCGCGCCCAGCGCGAACACGTTGTTCAGCTGCGATTCGATGTCGGACAGCACGCGGTTGCCGGCCAGCGCGCCGACCTCGTCCTCGTCCTGGCCTTCCAGCGCGATCTCGCCGCGCTGCGCGTTCAAGTACTGCTTGACGCCGTTGTAGGCGTCGACGAAGTCGGTGATGGCCGTCTTGATCTCGTTCAGGTTGCGCTCGACGCCGACCTCGACGGTTGTGCCGGGCTCGGCCTTGAACAGGTCGAGCGTCATGCCCTGGAACAGGTCGTCGACGGTGTTGCTCTCGCGGGTGATCACGCGCTCGACGTCGCTCGCGGCGCCCAGGGCGAAGCTGCCGCCGCTGTCGGTGAAGCTGAGGCTGCCACCGTCGCTGCGGGTGATCTGCAGGCGGTACTCGCCGTTCTCCTCGACCACGGCCGCGGCGATCGAGTCCTCGCCGGCGCCGCCGCTGGTGGCCTGGTCGATCCGGTTGGCGACGTCGCGCAGCGAGTCGGTGCTGGCGTCGTAGTCGATCGTGTAGACCTCGCCGGTGGCGTCGTTGGTGATCTCCAGCGTCTGCGCGCCGCCGCCGGAGTCGATCGCCGTCTCAGCGCTGGCGAAGGTGGTCGACTGCAGCGCGTTGGCGACGGTCAGGCCGTCCGCCTTCAGCTTGGCGTTCTGCGGCGCCTGGATCTCGTTGGCGATCGCGCCGCCGCTCAGCACGCCGATGTCCTCGAGCGGCGTGTTCGTGGTGTCGCTGAGCTCGATCGCCTGGCCGGTCTCGTCGGCCGAGAGCACCAGGCTGAAGGAATCGTCGGAGATCTGCACGATGCTGGCGGTCACGCCGGTCGCCGAATCGCCGCTGTTGGCGTTGTTGATGCGGTCGCGCAGGTCGACCAGCGAGTCGTCCGCGTTCACCTGGATCGCGGTGCCGTTGATGGTGAACTCGCCGGAGATGCTGTTGGCCGCGCCGCCGTAGGCGGTGCCGAGGTCGGCGATCTGGCTGTTCGCCGTGCCGGCGGCGAGACGGTGGGCGGCGGCGCGCTGCAGTACCTCGATCTGGTGGCTGCCGACCTCAGCGCGGTTGGTGACGTTGACGCCCATGATCGCGGCGGCCTGCGACGGCGTCGTGGAATCGGCGCGCGAGGCCTCCGAGAAGGCCTGCTTGGCGGCGAAGGCGTCGGTGCTGCGGTCGACCGACACGGCGCCGCGCAGCGTGTTCACCGCCTCGCGCAGATCCGACAGGCGACCGCCCAGCGCGTTCAGCGCGGTGATCTTGGCGCCATTGTCCTCGATCCGGGTCTCCAGCCGATCCACCGGGATCCGCTTGGCCTGCATGATCGAGTCGACGGCACCCTGGAAGTCGATGCCCGAGCTGATGCCCGAGAACTTGACGTTGCCGTTCTTGTCGGTGGTCAGCGAGTTCTGGTTGAACAGTTCCATCTCGGGAGCCTTCCTGGGGCGGACCTGGGGGGCGGACGGGTTAGGCGCGCTTGTCGAGCATCGCGCCCATCAGGGCCTTCATGCGCTTGGCGAGCTCGACCAGCTCCTCCGGCGGAACCTCGCGGATCACCTCGCCGGTGTCGCTGTCGACCACGCGGGCCACCACGCGGTGCAGGTCCGCCTCGACGCGCATGCGCACCTCCATGCGCTGCGGGCCGACGACGGCGGTCTCGATCGAGCCGGCGAGCGCGCGCACCAGGGCGCGGCGGGCGTCCGCGTCGTCGCGGACGGCCGGCTGACGGTCGAGGCGCGCCTCGCGGCCGGTGACGTTCTGCGGCTGCGTGGCCTGCGCCGGGATCTTGACGACATCCATGACGGATCCGTCCCGGAGCGGTCTCTGTTAAAGGTCCAAACGAACAGGCGGGGCGCGAACGCCGAGAATTGGCTTGAGCCGGCGGCTGAAAACGCGTGCGGGCCGGCCCGGGGGTGGTCGTGGAAGCGGCGGCGGGTGGGGAAGGGGGCGAACCCCCTTCCCCGGTCCCTCGCCGAGAGACGCTGCTGTTTACCGGAACAGGGACAGCAGGTTCTGCGGCAGCTGGTTGGCCTGCGCCAGCATCGAGGTGCCGGCCTGAACCAGGATCTGCTTCGAGGTGAACTTCGACATCTCCGCGGCGACGTCGAGGTCCATCAGAGCCGAACGAGCGGCCTCCTGGTTCTCCTGGGAGGTCGCGATGTTCGCAGCGGCGAAGTCCAGTCGGTTCTGCGACGCACCGACGTTGGCCCGCAGGGTCTGCAGGTCGTCGATGGCGTTGCTGAGCTGGGTCGACGCCGTGTTGGCGTTGCCCTGACTCTCGATCGAGGAGCTTGAGATGCCGAGGGCATCCGTCGTGATCGAGCCCAGGTCGATGCTGATCTCGTCGGCGTCGGCGTCGACGCCGGTGCCGACCTTGAAGTCCAGCGTCAGCTCAGTCGAGCCGGACAGGGTCACGTTCTCGGCGCCGACAGCCGTGCCGGCGTCGAAGCCGGTGCCGAGCTGGATCGAGACCGAGCCCGCAGTACCGCCGTCAAGCTCAACGACGGTGGATTGGGACAGGGCGCCGCCGCTCAGTGCGTCGGCGTCGATCGTGCCAGTGAAGCTGTTGGTGCCGTCGCTGAACGTGAAAGTGTCGGTGCCGTCGTACGCCAGCGTCGCGGTGCCGCTGGTGTCGATGCCGCGCATATCGACGGAGGCCACGCCCGCAGCGAGGTCGAAGTTCGTCGACGTGGTGACGTCGATCGAGCCGTTGACCAGCTGGGTGCCGTTGAACTCGGTGTCCTCGGCGATACGGTCGATTTCGGACCGCAGCGCCTGGAACTCCGTGTCCAGCATGCCGCGCTCGGTGTCGGACAGCTGGCCGGAGCCGGACTGCACGGCCAGGGTCTTCATGCGGGTCATGATGTCGTTGACCTTGTCCATCGCGCCGTCGGCGATCTGGAGCATGGACGAGGCCTGCCCGGCGTTGACGCCGGCCTGCTTCAGGCCCGCGACCTCCGCGGAGAGACGCGAACCGATGGCCAGCGAGGCCGCATCGTCCTTCGCGGCGAGCACGCGCTTGCCGGCCGACAGCTTGGCGACCGAGGAGGTGGCCTCGGAGTCGGACATGGTCAGGTTGCGGTGCGCGACGTTGGCCGCGTAGTTGGAGATGATGTTGAGAGCCATTTGAAAGTCTCCTACTTGGGTTGAGGCTTCACCGGTGGTGGCTTCCTGCCGGACCGGTGGCGGACACAGGCCCGCTTGCGATAGCTATGCAAGCACCGTGCCGAGTTTGCCAGAGTCCTGGAAAACCCTAGCTTGCGCTCCTGGCCCGCGATGCCTGATGAAGGGTGGTGGGGCATTCGGTGCAAGGCAACTCTTGCCGTACCCGGTAAGAGTTGCCGCCCGCTCGGCAGGAATCACCTCTCCCAACGCGTTCGACGCCGGCCGTGCGTCGGCACGGCCGGCGTCGATGCACGAAGCCGACGCTGTCACGCCGGCCCGCCGGTCGTAGGCCGGTCAGTCCGCTAGAGCGGCAGGGGCCAGGCTTGTAGGAAGACTGCTGTCGGGGACGTAGCCGAGCAGGTCCAGCGCCGGCTGAAAGTCCGGCGACGCTCGGAACTCGGAGAGCAGCTCGGGATCGTAGCTCTTCGGGCGCACCGGTCGGATCTCGGTCTGCGGGGGGCCGTTCCGGGACACGTCGCCGGTGATCCGGTCGTATGCGGCCCAGCGGTCGCGGTAGCCCGCATCGAACGGCAACCGGAGCCGGTCGCAGAGCCGTTGCAGCGTCCCGTCCGGGTCGTGCGTGAAGTCCTCGTAGCGCACGAAGCCGATGTCCTGAACCGCCTCGGCGAACTTTCGGTAGCCGCGCAGGTAGTCGGCGAGCGACAGCCGTCCGTGGATCACGCTCAGCCGGTCCAGACTTAGCCATTCGTCGATCGGGTGGCGGACCGTCGCCGTATTCGCCACGGAGTCAAAGCTGGCACTGAGGGTCTGAACCGTGCGCAACTGAAAGGACGGACGCACGAAAGGCACGCCGGTGAAGTCGAGGTGGGTCCAGTCGCGGACCAGCAACGTCCAGCCGCGGGCCTTGCAGCGCGCGGCCGTCAGTTCGATCAGGGCCTGGAAGGGCGCCGCGTCGGTGCGGATGGCGGCGGCTTCCCGAGCGTCGATCAGACCGTACCATTGCTGCGCCTGCTTGATCGGGTCGATCCAGCGCAGGCCTTGGGGATGGGCCTCGCTGAGCAGCGCCACGCCGTCCATCGCCCCGAGGCATTTGGATATCAGGGTACCGCCCGTGCGCGCCAAGTGGTGCAGCACTCTGATCGTGTCGGGCACATCCTCCGCATCCGGGCGCACGGCACGCGCGGGTTCGGTTACCCTGGACGCCGTGCCGGTGGAGGCGTGGTCGGGCGCTCCCTGCGCGCCGTCAGCGCACCAGCTGCGCCACATCTCGCGCAGCGCGGCCTCAAACTTGCCCGCAAAGCCGGGGGCATCCTGTAGCGGCGACGCTTCAAACATTGGCCGCAGGCTTGCGCGGTAGCGGTCGAGTGCCGAACGGTCTCCTGCTAGGGCGACGGCGCGTTCGACGTACTCGTCCACGTCGCGCGCGACCAGTTCGGGCGCCCCCATGTGTGTCAGCAGGCTGGCGCTGACGCGGCCGGCGTGTGCGTCGCCGAGCAGTGCCACGACGGGGACACCCATCCACAAGGCTTCGCAGGTCGTCGTCGTCCCGTTGTACGGGAAAGTGTCGAGCGCAATGTCCACTGAGCCGTAGAGCTGCAAGTGGTCGCGCTGGCTTGGCTGGTAGGACACGATGTCGATGCGTTCGCGCGCGACGCCGTACTTCTCGAACAGGGCGAGATAGGCGCGGTTGGACAGCGTATCGCCCAGGCCGCGAGCCTTCATGAGAAGCCGGCTGTCCGGTACCTGCGTAAGGATCCGAGCCCAGATCCGGATCACGTCCTCGGAGATCTTGGCCAGGTAGTTGAACGATCCGAAGCGGACGAAGCCGTTGCCGTGAACCGGCGGCGGGGCGATTTCCACGTCGCGGTTGTCGGCGAGTTCGAAGCAGTGGAAGCCGCCGGGCAGCCTCACGATGCGCTCCGTGCTCGTCTTTTCCGCGTCGCCGGCCGGCTCGGTGATGGCGTCGACGATTCGGTAGTCGACTGTATCCAGCCCCGTGGTGTTGGGGTAGCCGAGCCAACTGACCTGGACTGGCGCCGGCTTGTGGTGGAACACGTCGAGCAGGTTGCTGCCGGTGTGGCCGTTCATGTCGACGAGGACATCGATGGCGTCGCGGCGGATCAGGTCGGCGATCGTCTCGCTCGGCCGGTTGCGGACGTCCCGCCAGTGGTCGGCCTGCGCCTGCATGCGTTCGGTGACGTCGTCGGGGTTGGTCACGTTTGCGTAAAGGAAGATCTCGACCTTGGTGCGGTCGTGGTCGCACAGCAGCGGTTCGAAGAAGCAGGCGACCGAGTGTGCGCGGAAGTCCGACGAGACGTAACCCACCCGCAGCCGGCGCTCGGGGGTGGGGTCGTTCGGGTGGACGCGCTGCGGCGTGATGTGGTCCAGGCACTCCTGGAACTTTCTATGGCCCTCGAACACGCCTTCCCGGGATAGCCCGGCGACGTAGTTGAGGGTCAACAGCATGTTGCTGTGCAGCATCGGATTGCGGCCGCACTTCGACAGCGCGCTCTCGTACAGTTCGAGGGCGTCCAGCGTGCGGCCCTGGTCCTTCAGCACGTTGCCCAGGTTGTTGTAGGTATGCCAGTTGCCGGGATCCAGCGTGACCGCCCGCAGCAACTCGACGCTGGCGTCGGTGGTGCGGTTCATCGCCGACAGCATCAGGCCATAGTCGTTGCGCACCTTCGCGTCATCGGGCGAATACTCGATTGCGGCGTTGTAGGCCTCGGTGGCCGCATCGTAGTCGCGAAGATAGCGCAGCACATTGGCACGCAGATGGTGCGTGCGCTCGTAGACATCGTCCAACGGGTCGATGCATTCGATCTGCGCCAGTGCCTCGCGATAGCGGGCGCGTTCGTATAGCACCGTCGCAAGTGCCGTGCGCACGTCCGACCGGTTCGGATCGGCGTCTAGGATAGCCTCAAGCTCGGCGATCGCGGCCTCGTGCTGCATCGACCGACGTAAGCAGTCGGCCAGCCTCACCCGGGTTTCCACCGGGTCTTCGGTTTTCGCAAGGAGCTGACGATAGACCTCCGCCGCCTCGGCGTAGCGTTCGAGCTCGAGCAGTCCCTTTGCCTTCTGCGTCAATCGCCATTCGTCGTCGCTGTAGGCAGCCAAGCCATCCAGGTTGCGCTTCGCAGCTGCATGATCGGGGGCATGCGCCAGGGCGCATCGGAATGCCTCGCCCGCTTCCTGGATACGTCCCTGGCTGACCAGGCTCACGCCGAGGTTGTTGTAAGCTTCGGCATAGTCCGGCTTGAGCGCCAGCGCCCGCCGCAGCGCAGTCTCGGCGTCCGCGTGGCGGCCGGCGCGCTGCAGGGCAAGGCCGTGGTGCATGGCCGCAGGGGCACTTTGTGGCAGCAGCTCGGCGGCGCGGCCGAGCAGCCTATCCGCCAGGTCCGTGTCGCCGTCGGGTTGCTGCAGCTGCAGGACGCCCAGATGCTGAAGCGCCGTCAGGTCGTCGGGACGGTCCTGCAGAATGGCGTGCCATAGCTTGTTGGCCCGATCGTGCTCGCCACCGCCTTGCAGACGAGCGGCTTCAGCCGCGCGGGGGTCGGGCGTTCCCGCCGCTTGGGGCGGGCGGGTCCTGCCCCGCGCCGCAGTCTTGCCCTTGCGCCGCTGCTTCGTCTTGGCCGCCATCTATGCTCTCTCGCTCGCGTGTCGGTGCGTTAAGCATAAGCGGACAGGGTTAACCGAGCATGAACCGCCGCCCGCGCGTGCCCGGTCCATCGCCCCCTACAGCTGAAACTGCACCTCGTAGCGCGAGTCGTTCAGCACCACCTGGCGGCCGGTCATGCGCTGGGTGTCGATCAGCACCGGGGCGCGCCGGTTGACGGTGATGTCGAGGCCGCCCTCGGCCTTCGGGCGCAGGGTGGCGATCAGCAGGAACACGGCGTCCTCGCGCCGCATGTGGCGCTGCTCGCAGATCGCCTGCAGGTCGGCCTCGGCGTCCTTGGCCAGGTCGCCGCCCAGCGGCAGCACGACGAAGCCGATCGAGGCGTCGTCGACGTTCTGCAGCAAGCGGAACGCCTGGCCCTGCTCGCCCGGCAGGTCGAGCAGCGCGTAGGACGCCGACTGCGGGAAGCCGAGCAGGCCGCGCTCCATGCGCAGCAGCTTGTCTGCGTCGACCTCGTAGACGCCGAAGCGGGTGGACACCTGGAGCGGCTCGGCCGCGCCGGCGGCGGCCTGGGGACGGTCGGCGAGGGCGACGGCGAGGGAGCTGTAGTTCATGGACATGGTTGGGTCCTTTCACCTCGAAGAGAAGAGGGGTCAGCGCAGGAAGTTCAGGAGCGACAGGTTGGAGACCCGGGCGGTCACCGCGTAGGACGCCTGCAGCGTGGTCTGATGGCCGCTCAGCTCGGTCATCGCGCGGGCGACGTCGACGTTCTCGATGTCGGTGATCCCCTCCTCGACATTGAGCCGGGTGTCCTCCAGGCGCTGCTTGGTGCGCTCCACCACGTCGCGGGTGCTGCCGATGTCGGCGCGCGTGTCGGCCAGGCGCTTGATCGCGCCGTTGTTCGGGTCGGACAGGTTGTCGGTGGCGTTCTCGACCTCCTGCTCCAGCGCCACGTTCGGACGTGCCACGCGGGCCAGGGCCGAGATCAGGTCGTGGAAGCCGGACTCGTTCGCGGAGTCCGCGGTCACGCCGTAGTCGACCGACAGGTCGGTGTCGACGCGGGCCGACAGCACCTGATCGTTGCCGCGGTAGTAGGCGCCGCTCTCGATGTCGTCGGGCGTGCCGTCGTCGAACTGCAGATCGTTGCCGGCGTTGTCCTGCAGCACCACCGGCGCCTGATCGGTGCGGCTGCCGCCGAATAGGAAGCGGCCCTCGAACTCCGAGTTCAGCAGGCTCGCCGCTTCCTGCAGCAGCGTCTCCGCCTCGCCCTGGATGTTGGTCGCCGCGAGGTTCTCGCCGCTGCCCGCCTGCAGCAGCTTCGAGCGGAAGTCGCTGGCGATGTCCTGCAGCTGCGAGACGACGTTCTCCATCTCGGCCATGCGCTGGTCGGTGCGCTTGATCGACTTGGTGAAGCTGGAGATCTGCTGGTGCTTGGTCTCCAGACCTTCCAGCCGGCGCGTGTCGGCGGAGATGCCGTCGTAGGCCTGCGCCTTCTTGCCGGTGGAGATCTGGATGCGATGCTCCTGCATCCGGGCCTGCGTCTCCATGTTCTGGGAGAGCGTCAGGTTTTGTGCGGCGAAGCTGCCGATACGGATCATGGCGACGGTCCTCAGTTCATCATGCGGTCGAGCGTGTCGAACATCTGCTGCACGGTCGAAATGACCCGCGCGGAGGCGTTGTAGGACTGCTCGAACATGACCATGTTGCTCAGTTCTTCATCGATGTTGACGCCGCTCTCGGAATCGGCGCGGTACTGCAGCTCGTTGCGCAGGTCCTGTTGGAAGTCGCGTGAGGTCTCCACGCGATCGGCGCGGGTGGCGTGGAACGACAGCAGGTCGCCGGCGTAGCCGGACAGCGTGGTGTCGGTGTCCGGCAGGTTGCCGCCGGCGCCGCTGCTCGCGAGCACGGTTCCGGTGCTGTCGAACGCGTCCGCCATGCCGCTGGCGACGGTGTTGTCGCCGTCCGCCACCGCCGGTTGACCGACGGTCGAGCTCGCGGTGCCGCGGGACAGCAGTGTTGGATCGGTCTTGATGTCGTCGCGCACCTTGAAGGTGCCGGCGGCGCCGGTGACGTCGCCGGCGTCGGCGATCGTGGCTTCGATCCCGGGCGTTTCGAGCAGGTTGTTGAGACCGAAATAGTGGGAGAAGCCGCGCGCCTCGTAGCCGGGCCCGGAGGTGTAGGCGCCGTCGATGGTGACGTCGTTGGAGTCGACGGTCAGCCCGGCGGTGCCGCCGCCGGCGGAGATCTCCAGTTGTCCGTCGCCGTTGATCGACGCGCTGATGTCTGCGTGGGCGCCGTCGATCTGGGCCGCGATGGCGGTCGGGTTGGTCAGACCGGAAATGTCGACGTCGTGCGACCCCAGCACGTTGCCGTCGGCGTCGATGCGGTTCACGGTGATCATCGCGGGGCCCGGGTTGGGCTCGACCGTCAGGCCGGTGTCGCCGGAGACATCCGCGCTGCCGGTGATCGTGGCCTGGCCGCCGTTGCCGACGGTTCCCAGGTTGTGGGCGGCGTTGACGCGATCGCGCAGCGTCTGGGTTAGGCGGTCGACGTCGCTCTGGAAGCCGGTCAGGGTCTGGTCGCGCATCTCGACCAGGGCGCCCAGCTTGCCGCCGACGGTGGTGTTTAACTGTGTGTCGGGCTCGCCTGCAACGCTCGGCGCGTTGCCCGTCACGCCGGGTGCCAGCATGTTCGACGGCGAGAACTCGAACTGCGCGGCGGTGCTGTCGACCAGCGTGCGGGCGTTGCGCTCGATGTTGCCCGTCGTGCCGTCGTCGGTGAAGCCGACCACCACGACCTCGCCGGTGGAACGCTCGAAGGTCTTCACGTCCATCCACTCGGTGACGGTGTCGAGCTGGCGGTCGCGCTCGTCCTCCAGGCTGGCGGTCGGCTGGTTGAGCGCCGTCGCCTTGGAGATCTCGTCGTTCAGCTCGCTGATCCGGGTCAGCGCGGAGTTCACCGCCTCGACGCCGCGGCCGATCTCGCGGTCGGCCTCGACGCGCAGGTTGTTGGTCTCGCCGGAGAAGCGGTTCATCTGCCGGGCCAGTTCGTCGGCGGCCTCGACCACGTCGTTGCGCACGGCGGCGCTGTTCGGCTCGTTCGCCAGCTGCTCCATCGCCGCCGACA
>ENA-ORDC01002091-ORDC01002091.1-marine-metagenome-genome-assembly--contig:-NODE-2091-length-12980-cov-4.685732_pt1 | contig 12980 bp, 15 predicted proteins | sample MGYA00237783_ERZ508515 | MGnify/ENA primary metagenome ERZ508515 (study PRJEB26186, sample SAMN06268792) | marine metagenome | isolation source: Eden Landing Ponds, San Francisco, CA, USA | place... | reverse complement strand
CGCCTCCTCGTCGATAAGCAGGTGAACCCCCGCGTCGTCATGCAGGTCGGCGGCTGGGACTCCTTCCAGGCGATCGAGCCCTACCTGAACGCACCGACGCCCGACGTCGTCAACGACGCCTTCGAGGAGGCGGGATTCGCGTAGAATTCACTAGCTTTTCAAGATCATAGAGGAATTACAAGTGCTATGGTGAATTTCGGAGGTGGCGGGACTGGTCCCAATAAAATGGAAGAGATCTTCGAAGACCACCGAGAGGAACTTGACGACATTCTTGAGAGGCATCGCGAGGAGATGGCTTCGCTTCAGCGGAGGATGACTTTACTCACAATTGTGGTCTCGATTCTCTCTGCAGCTGTGACCACATGGATACTCGTAACATTCTGAGAGAATCTGATTTCAGTCGGTACACCGCTACGCTGGCCGTCGAATCCCCTCTATATCTTCTCTTCCCTCTACGAAGAACCGAACTTGTCTTCCTGTTCGATCTTACACTCCGCCACGAGTGATCGCGGATCGTCACCATGGCGTTGTCATCCTTTCTTGCACGGTGCGACAGTCGGCGGGCGACTCTCTCACACCCGTTGGGTTCTGCCGTTTTATCCGCTAGCTGACGGCTCGTCTTTTATATCGGCTCGTGTGGCGGGCCGGTGACAGTATGAACGACGACGACACGGGCTCGGTGAAAGAGCCCGACAGCGAGGCGAAGCGGTGGACCGACTGGTCTAACCACGGAGGCGACGCGTGAGCTGGGATCCGACTGGGATCGCCGTCAGCGACGCCTTCCGCGACTACGTCGAAAAGTTACGAAACACCGCCTCGGACGGCGAAAAAGTCCGTTCTGGCAATGACAACTCGACACACGAGCGGCAGAAACGGGAACAGCGCATGAACTGCAACATCAAGAAGACGGGACTCGTGGCGCTCCTCGCGTTCGCGGTGCTCACGTCGATGGCGGTGCCGGCGGTCGCACAGTCGGGCGCGGAGCTCGCGGACAAGTCGGTGACGGTGGATGGTGACACCGAGAGCGTGTTCCTCGAGGTCACGAACACCTCGGGAGACTCGCTGAACTACACCGTCTACGGTATCTCTGACGGCCTCTCGACGGAGGTCGACTCCGGACAGATCTCAGCGACCTCGAACGACACGGCTCGCCAGGAATTCGCGGTGAACGCCACTGAGTACAACGAGTACCGCGTCGTCGTCACCGAGGACGCGAGTGACTCCGACAGCGAGTCCGCGGAGAACATCGAGATCGGGACGACGATCAACCAGGTCGACAGCGGCGGCGGAGGCGTCTTCGCCGGCGTCGGCGGCGGTCTGTTCACGCTGACGAACGGGATCATCGCGTTCGCCGTGTTCGGCGTGGCGTACGTCGCCGGCTTCCTCGACCCGCTCAAAGAGCGTCTGGGGTCGTAACATGCCTACCCTCGATCTCGGGAGTGGCGGCGGCGTGGACACGCTCAACGGCATCGCTACCTACCTGTCTGAGGGTGGGAAGGCGACCACAGTGCTGACCTCGGCAATCGTCGGGTTGCTGGCGTCGCCGGTGATCGCGACGATTTCCATCATCAACGCCATCGCGGACTTCGCGACGACGCCGTTCGTGGGCGCCGGCGAGTCCATCGCGACGCTGTTCGACGGGCTCCTTACCGGGCCAGCAGCGCTGATTAAAGCCGGCTCGGCCATCTCCGAGACGGCGATACGCTCCGTGTTCGGTGAGACGCTCGCGGGTATCCTCGCGCTGCCGCTGACGGTCGCACTCGCACTAGCGAGCCTGTACCTGCTCGCGACGTTCCTGAACGAAGAGGAGACTGGCAATCTGTTCCCAGGTCTCCCGTTCGACGTCCCGTACATCGGCGCGGACGAGGAGCCAGTAGATGACATGTAACCGTCTATGAGAGACAACTCGCCGCAGTTCCTCGGAGGTGAGCGTCCGTGAGTAGTGGCGACGACGGCGGCCTCACGAGGTTCATCAACGGCGACACATCCGGCGATGGAATCCCGATAGTGAGCGTTGCGAACCCCGTGAATTGGGGACGAGTCGGCCAGACGATCGCCACATCGATCATCGCGACCATGGTGGTGGGGGTAACAAACATCATAGCTGCCGTCACGGACGCGTATGTGTCGATTATCGGCGGATTAGAGGCATTCGTCGGGGGGAGCACGGAACGAGTCGGGCTCAGAGGGTATCCCGTCGAGGTGGAGGGGCTGTTCGACGTGACGCTCGGAGCCGTTGCAGCGGCTTACGGTGACGCGTTCGCGTACTCTTCAGCTCAGTTCGGGATTCTCGCGCTCCCGGTCAACGTCGGGATCGTCCTCGGAAGTGTCTACGTCGCCTCGGTCGGGTTCCAAGCAGCGGCCTCGAGGCTGTTCGGAGGTGGGTAGTGTGGCACAAGCACAAACTACCGACGACGACGGCGAATTTGGATCTGGGGTCAAAGAGACCCTCGTTCGGTTTGGAAAATCACCTCAGGGATTCCTCCTCGGAGCTGTTCTCTCGCCGTTGCTTAGCGGCCTCAACGATGTCGTCGTTCGATTCCTGAACCTGATTCGGTTCGTCTTCGTTGGGGATGGACCGGGACTCGAAGGAACGCTCGGGATCGCGGATATCCCGCTTTTCATGGGCGAGAAAGTGCTCGCAGTTGGGGCGACGGTCGGCGGCTCCGCAGCTGACGGGACCGGGATCCTCGGCGTCGTCGACACGATCGTCCAGGCGCTCATCGATATCGCCACAATCGGCGGGCCGCTCGCGCCGATCATCCTCGCCGGAGAGACGGTCCTCGTCGTCTGGGTCCTCGCAGTGATAGCGCGGCGGACAATCCTCGTCATCGCGGACGCGGTGCCGGGGCTCGCGGGGATACTCGGTACCTAACCATGTCACTACGCAAAAATGCGGCAGCGATAGTCAGCGGCCTGTTCGCGGCGGTTGCGGCGCTGTTCAACATACCGTTCGTCGACGGGCTCGTGCTCTGGCTGTGGGGGAACGCCAACCAGTTGTTCCTCATCTCATCGATTTCGGTGACAGTCAGCGAACAGCTCCCGTTCCCGGAGAAGTACGCGGTGCAGGCGCTCATCGCGACGGGCGTCGTGCTCCTCGTGAAGCTTCTCCTGGACGCTGGAGACGACCTCGAAGACTCAATCGAAGACTCATGACTCACACAACCACGATCGACAGTCGACCAGTGCGGAAAACGGAGGGGGCGTAGATGCCTGCTGCAATGTCCACCGAGGCGATTCTCGGATGGATCATCATCGCGGGCTTCGGGTACGTGATCGGCGAGTACACCGACGTCTTCGCCTATCTCATCATGTACCCGAAGAAGGCAGGGAAAAAGCTGTTCGGAGCGGCGACAGTCGACCGGATGCTCGGCGCCGGCGGCCTCGTCGGCGGGCTGTGGGCCGGGCCGGTGCTCTGGGAGATCGGGGCGACCGCCCTCGCCGGGCTCGCTGGGGGCGCGGCTGGCGTGGTTGCGATCGATAGCCTCGGCTTCGAGCTGACGAACGGCGAGCTCGCCCTGGTCGGCGTGGTCGCCGTCGTCGCGTGGTCGCTCGCGTCCTACGGAGCGACGGAGGACGACGACTGATGTCGTTACTCGACGTGGACTCGGATCCGAGTTGGGCCGCCGAAGCGTGGAGTAAAAAATCGGGGGGTCTGGACCTCAAACACCTATTCAAGTCGGAGAACCGGGGTCTGACTGGAGCTGCCCTCTGTGTCCTGGCGGTGACTGGAATACTCCTTCCAGTAGTGGTCAGCGCCGCGTCAGACGGAGAGTGGATCGGTGCCGGTTTACTAGCAGTCGGGAGCGCGTTCTGTTGTTACAACGGGCTACTCATCCTAGACGAGCTGAACTGTCGGATCAGCGAGGACCACGAGTGCCGATTGTGCCGAGAGGAAACCGAGCGCTGGAAGGCGAACGGCGAGGTGAGCGGATGAATAACCTGTTCCCCCCGCTAAAGGGCGTCCACCTGGCGGGCTGGGTCGCCTGTCTGATCATCGGGCTCGGTCTCGGGGGCATCGTATCCGTCGATGTCTCAGAGATATTCGCTATCGGGTACGGCGGGTGTATGCTCGGCTACTGCCTGCTGTGGGCGTATCTCCGCTTCCGCTACGAGTCGATCGAGTTCCGAACAGCCGTCGACGTCGCCGAGGAGGGTCGATGAGACACGCGTGGGTCGTCGCGACCGCCGCGTTTCTCGTCGCGAGTACGCTCGTGCCGGTGGCTGGCGCCGCCGTGGGTGCTCAGACGGACGCCACGGCGGCCGTGGAGGCCCACGGACCGGCACAGACCGAGGCGAACGCGACGTGGGAAGAACCCGGACCGTTCAGCCTGGAGGATCTCCGCAGGGGCGGCACACAGCCTCCGAGCACTCCCGAGGCGGTCACGATCCCGTCGGAGCGCAGCCTCGGCACCGGGGGCGCGTTCGTCAAGTACTCGACGCTCTCGCTCATCAACTCGCAGGATAAGGAACTGAAACCGTCGACGCGAGTCGAGACGAACGCGCTCACGATGGAGACGAGCGCGTACGTTGACGCTGTCGGCCAGTACGAGGTCGTCCTCGTCTACTGGAACGAAGCGACCACGACCGGACCGAACGGCCAGGAGCGGACGTACGCGGAGGGCCAGGAGGTACAACGCGTCGGGATCGACGTCGACAAGGGTCGCGACGCGTCGCAGATCGGGCTCCAGCCGCACTTCGACGAGACCAAACAGGTCACGATGTGGCTCGAACGCGACGGCGAGCTCGTCGACGGCGCTCGCTGGCGCTTCGAGCACCAGAGCAACCCGCTCGCACAGTCGCCGGCGTTCAGTGTCGACTCAGAGGGAGACCTGTTCCGGTGGGGCGGTATCAACATCCTCCTCCCGGCGCTGATCTCGCTGTTCGTCTCGCGGAAGATCGCGGACCACGTGTTCGAGCGGATCGTCATCGGCGCGCAGCAGGGGATCGGCTTCTGGCTCATCCTCTCGGGGCTGATATTCGTCGTGACGGCCGGCTTTGCGACGTTCGCGACCGCGTCGGTCCTCGCGAACGCGCCCGCGGTTGTCGGGGTGGTCGTCGGCCTCATCGGCCTCATCCTGATGCTCGGTCTGCGGGACGCTGACGCCGAGAAAGCGGGCTTCTTCCAGCGTCGTCTCGACGACGGCGCGGTCACTCCGACCGGAGACGACGCGGCGTCGAGCCGGCTGGTCCCGAACCGGATCAAAACGGTGGTGAGCCGTGGCGGGACGCTATACGCACCCGCGAAGGGGCTCACAGCGATGATCGCCCGCTACTGGGCGGACCCGGCGGCTGTCCCGCGGAGCGACTTGAACACCGTCGACGAGGGTGACGCCGACTCCGACCTCGAACGGATGTACGAGGTGGACCCGACGAGCGACGAGGTCCTCACCCACTCGCCGGCGACGCTCTCGTTCGCGCCCTCGCTGACAGTGGACGTCGACGAGTCGGAGCTGGCAGAGCCGCCCGAAGGTGACGGTATCGCCTCGCTCCCCGGCGCGATCGCGGCGAGTCTGTCGAACTTCTCGGCGCGGCTCAACTGGTCGTTCCTCGCGATTGCTGTCGGTGGCGGCCTCCTCGGCTACTTCGCCGGCATGGCGATCTTCGGCGCGCAGCTGGTCGGCGTCGCGATCGCGATCGTCCCGGTGCTCGTCGCCGGGACGGTCGCCGTCGACGGGCAGATGTCCGTCGAGCCGGCGCCGTACCACTACTCAGACGTCCGCGCGACCGTCGCGACCGAGCGCCAGGAGTACGTCGCGCGGCGGACGTTCGAGGACCTCCACAAGCAGATTCAGGACATGGACTGGCAGGCGCTCGACCGGGCTCAGTCCACGGTTCAGACGCTGAGGAAGGAGATGGCCGAGAAGATGGACGACATGTTCGGCACGGACATGGCCGACGAGGTCGACGACTCCTCGGGCTCGGACGACGACGGCGACGGGGACGCCCCGGCGCCGTGGGACTTCGATAAGGACGTCGAATCGGGGGTGGCGGACGATTAGCTCCGCGAGTTCTCCGGACCCGCTCGGGTCGGTCATCTCGATGCAGCGCGAGGACGACGATCGGAAAGCGGAGTCCGCGCACGTCCCGGCGCTCCCGACGTTGCGAGCCCAACAGCGCGATGTCCGGTCGCGGCTCCGGTCGGGGTTCGAGTCTCGACACGAGCTACTCGTGTGGTCGCACGTCGCCGCCGCGATATCCGTCGGGAGAGTCCCAGACGAGTGGTTCAGTCACCTGATCAACGACCAGTGGACCGTCGCGGCGTGTCTCGACTCGCACGCGAAGCGAGAACGGCTCTGTGGAGACACGGCGCCGTCGCCTGCGGAGGCGCGTACGGAGCGGACGCGCATCATCCAGGACGTGCTCTCGCCGGCGTTTCAGAAGGCCGTCGACGTGATCCGGGCTCAGTCGAACGACTTTACCGACGACCAGGACGGCGTGCGCCATACCGACCGCCAGCGGTTCATCGCGATGCGCCCGCGGCTGCACCAGCGGGTGGTGGACCAGCATCGGGCGCTCCGAGAGCCGTTCGGTGAAAGTGGCGTTCGCTCGCGGGCGGACGCCGTTGAATGGGCGGATGAGGTCGCGTACGCGGCCTCTGGACACCTCCCCCGCGACTTCACTGCGAAGGTCGTCAACCCGATGAGCCAGTGGTGGACGGCGCTCGCAAACGAGCAGACGACCGTACTCGACTCGATGCTCGCCGAGGACGTGCTCCCGGCGTGGAACAGTGCGCTCCGCACGGCCTCCTCGAACGCCGAGGAGCTCCCGAGCGGGGGAGTGGCTGGTTCCTCTGGAGGTAACCTATCGTGAGCAACTCACAGAACATCCCGGACGACATTCCGGTCGATTCGACGGACTCGATGCTTGAGGTCGTGCAGGACCCGGAGTATCTGTACGAATGGTTAGCGGGCCTCGAGGCGACAGCTATCGACGAGACGCGGGAGGTCAAGAACGACAAGCGGCGCCACAGCATCGGCGAGAACCTCGTTCGGCACATGGAAATGACGCCGTTTCCGGACCTGCTCGACCGGTTGGAGCGGACGCCAGACCCGATCGAGGGGACGCCGCCTCACTCGACGCTCCGGCACCCGAGGGCGATGCTCGACGCGATCGTCCACACCTCGGACATGGACGGATTCCGGCTCGACTTCGAGGACTTCTCCGGCCTCTCGGACGCCCGACGAGGCGTTTTCGAGTACCTCACCGACCCGGACACGTCCGTCGACGCGAGCGACCTGGAGACGACCGGTGGCTCTGACGCGTTGATTCATGGGCCGATGGGCCGCGGGAAGACGACGAGCGTCTCCACGTTCATCGCGCGCTGGATGGAGGTCAACGGCGAGGCCGTCGTGTGGCGCGGGACGCCGCAGCGGACCGAGTGGCTCCCGTTCGCGCCGTGGGCCGTCGTGTGCCTCCCGGAAGGCATCGAGTACAAGGTCCAACTCGCGCCGCCGGAGGACGGTTCAGGCTTCTCAGATACCGACTTCGAGCCGATCGAAGTCGACCTCGAGGACATCGTGTGGCGCGTGGAGCGGTACGAGGACCTGGACGACCTCAACAACAACGTCCTCATGTCGGGCGCCTTCCACGTCGTCTATCCGGATCCGAAGTTCAGAGGCTGCGAGCAGATCACTCGGGAGGCCTCGGAGTGTCCGCCGCTGGAGTACACCTCGGTCTGGGAAGCGGAGCGGGCTCGCCACGATCCCGAACTCGACGACAAGGAGGCGACTCCGACGAGTCACTGGTGGTTCAGCTGGCTCGTGCACCACAACGTCAACGAACAGCGGTCGATGCGGACGACGTGGGTGTGCGACGAGGCGAGTAACCTGTTCAAACACCACGCATCGAACGACAACGGCGGTCTATCGACCAAAATCGATGCCGTCTCTCAGCAGTACGTCGATTTCCGACGGAACGGGCTGTCGTTCGTGCTGCTGACGCAGAAGCCGAGAGAGATCTCCTGGATGATCCGAAAGAAAATGCGCTGGGGAGTGACCCTCTCCGGCACCGACAACCCCACGGGTAGTGACGAAATCATCGGTGTTCGACCGCCGATGAGCACGGAAATGACTTCGACCTGGAAGCTCGGTCGCGGCCTGTTCTGGACGTCGGGACAGTACACCGAGTTCGGCTGGGACGATCTCCCTCGTCGATACAAAGTTCCGGGGAAGCTCCGCATCATCTCGCCGGAAGTTCGGAGGGTGAGCGCCAAATGAAATCAATTTCAACCGGTCGCCGAAAATCGAGTCGAACCGCCGATTCGGGAGATTACGCGCTCGCGCGTGCGCCAGCCCCCCACCCCCCCGCGGGATGGAGGTCGCCATGAACATCGACAATCCGCTCGACGACGAGCAGCTGAAAGTTGTCGGTCTCGTCGGCGTTGTCGTGCTCGCGATGGTCGCCGCACCGATGCTCCTGGCACCCTCGGACGATCCGGAGATGGAGCCGAACAACGGCACGGTCACCACTCCGGACCAGACGACGTTCGAGGAGGTCGACGGTCCAAACCGTGGCTCGCTCGGCGGCCTGAACGCGATACCGGCGTCGCACAGTGACGAGTCGGGGCCGACGGTCCAATCGTCAGCCGGCGCACAGACGATGCGCGTGGAGACGACGACTGTCGACGGCGAGCCGGTGCTGAACCTGACTGACGAACGGACGCACGACGGTCGCTGGGTGAGCGTGCCGACCGACTGGTTCAACCGGACTCACGGAGAGGTGCCTGAGGTCGCGCGGATCGCTCACGAGACGAATGGGACGTATACCGAGTCCATCCGCGTCCGCGGCGAGTCTGCAGCGTTCTACGTCCGCGGATTCTCGACGAATACGGTCACGTTCGGCGGTGAACTCGTCATCGAGGACCAGCCGGCGATCAACGGCACTCGCCACTCCTACGAACTCACCTCGATGGACAACGTCGACAACGTGTCGATCAATGTGACGGGCGTCGAGAACACCGCGCCGGGATCGGACTCGTTGACCGCCACAAATGGGGCGACAGACACGATCGATGTCGGAGGGACGACAACGCCGCAAAACGAGACGGTAACGATCGAAGGCACGGAGACGACTGACCCTCGATCTGTCTCCGGAAGTGCCTCAGGGACCGCGACCGAATCGATCAGCGTCGGTGGGAACACCGATCCGCGAGATGCATCCATATCAATCTATTCAGGCACTCTCTCAAGCGTTTCGGGAAGTTACAATAGCGACATTGACGGGGGAACAACGGTCGGGCTCAACAATGCGCCGAGTCGAATTGGATCGGTGACTGTCGAGTGGGACGGGGACTTTGGAACCGCTCTTGACGTGGTGATAAGCGGCGGCGGATCGTCTGTTGAGAGAGACATTAGCGAAGCCGAATCAGAATTTGGTGGCACTAAGACATTTGACAATCTCGGTTTGTCGGGTGTTGGAGATGTAGATATAACAGTTGAGCCGGAGGATGACGGTAAACTCCTCGGAGCGGATTGGGTCGTGACCGGCGCGAGCGCGACTGAGGCGCCTTCTAATGTCGATGTGACTGTTGATGGAACGACGACGACGACATGGTCTGGAGCAACCGGCCAAACTAAACCAATCGACTTGCAGAGTGACTCATCATCGGTCGATTTTGATGTGAGTCACGGAAGCGTCGATTATGATATATCTTGGACAGCCGTGACTGAAACCTCCGATCCGTCGGTAACAATAGCCGGCTCTACTGTCTCTCACTCTGGTATCCTCGCCCCCGGCGAGACAGTCACGGAGTCGGTCACGCTCTCAGAGGGTACTAATCAGTTAGAAATATCGACAAATGGAGAGGTGAAGACATCGGCAAGTTGGACCGAAGTCACCGAAACGACCGACCCCGTCGTGGAAGTGAACGGTCACGAGACTGGGCACACCGGGACGCTCGCAGATGGCGAGACCGTCTCGCTGGAGGCCAACTCGTCGTGGCTCCAGGAGGGAACGAACAACGTCTCCGTGTTCGTCGGTGACGGTTCGGTCTCCAGCGGTCCCGAGCCGCAGGTGGACGTCGACTACCGACACGACATCGAGTCTCGGCGGACGGTCCAGTACGAGAGCGAGGTGCTCTCCGAGAGCTACAACATCTCGAGGACCTACTCGACGGCGCGAGAGAACGCAACGCTCACGATTCCGCACGCTCGGACGGTCGTCTCGATGCGGTCGCTGGAGTACCGGCTCAACGAGAGCGGAAGCTACGCGAGCGTCCCGCAGTCGGCGTCGAACCTCTCGGGGACGACGCTCACCGTCGACGTCTCCGACCTCGCCGGCGATCCGGTGCCGGAAGGGACGACCGTCGAGATACGGTCGGTCGGGTCTCGCGTCGACGCGCACAACGCGGAGATCTCCGTCCTCGAGGCGACGCCGGTCGGCTTCGACATGGACTCGCGGATCGAACTCGACTCGTGGAGCTCGGACAGCTACCTCGGCGTCGGCGAGACGCCGCAGGGCGGCCTCGTCTACTACGCCGACAACGAGAGCTACTCCGCGGAGAACGACTACGTCGAACTCTACGGAGACGGGCGTCAGCAACTCTACGCGCCGAACGCCTCGTCCGGCTCCGAGATGACGCTGCAAACGCTCTCCGCCCGCGTGTCGCCCGAGCAGAACAGCATGCGCGTCCGCGTTCCCGAGAGCGCCAACCAGACGAACACCGAGTTCGTCGTCGAGCCGGCGAGCGTCGTCGGGGACGCGTGGACCGCCGAGTACGTCGCCGGGACGGACGGTCAGTGGTACGCGGTCGTCGACGGCGACGGAGAGGAGCTCGGCGCCGCGGAGAAGCCGGACCCGATCGAAGTGGACCGAGACGACGTCGGCCTCGTGTCGATCGTCTCGACCGACCCGCCGAGCGCGTCGACGGAGGGCGCCGGCGGCGGTGTCTTCGCGGCGGTGACGACCGGAAACCTCCCGAGCCTCCTCGTCCTGTTCGGCAGCGTCGGAATGCTGTTCGTCGCCGGAACGCGCCCCGGCTCCTCGCGAGACGCGGTCGACGGCTTCGCCGCCGGCGTCAGCGGCGCGATCTCCCGCATCCCGCGCATCGGCGGGCCGGTCGGCTCCGCGGTAGAGTCGGGCCTCTCGTCGGCTGGCAGCGGCCTGGTGAGCGTCGGGGAGAACCGACTCCTCACGGGCGCCGTCGGCACCGCGGTGGTCGTGGCAGCCGCACAGGCTGGCCTGTTCAGCATCGGCTCGGAGACAGGCGCGATCCTCGCCGTCGCCGGCATCGCCGTCGGCTCGCTCTGGCTCCTGCGGGAGTCCGGCGAGTTCACGACGGCGCGGTGGATAGCGATCGTCGGCGTCGCCGGCGTCGTCGCGCTCCAGGGCCTCGGCGAGGGCGACCTCCTCTCCGAGCTCGTCAACTCGGACGCGTTCCTGATCCTGGTGCTCATCGGCGGCTACGCGCTCATTCAGTTGGTTCGAGAGTACCGAGCGAACAACTCGCCGGACGACGACCGCCCGGAGATCGTGATCGGCGGGACCCTCGGCAGCGGAGACAACGCCGACGACGAGGGGTCGTCATGAGACGGACGTTTGACGTCGAGATGGAGATCGACGACGCCCAGGATCTCACGATGCTCGCTTACGACGAGATCTGGTCGCACGTTCTCGACGTCGCCGATTTGGAGCGCGCGACGACGGACGATCTCACGCGCCGGGTTCGGGTCACGGGGACGCTGACGGTCGAAGACGTCGGACCTGGCTGGCGGGAGCGGAAGCGTCGACGCGAGGAACGCGAGCGACGCAAGGGGATCAGACGGCACGCTGCCGCCGAAGGCGCGGCGGTGCTCGACGCACCCGAGGGTTCAGCATGAGTTGGCTCCTGGAGGCGCTCGCCGCGCTCGGCGCCGGGCAGCGGTTGATGATGGGTGCGATGCTGCTCGCTGGGGCGCTCTACCTGTTCAAGGTGGTTAAAATCGGTCGCGTCATCGGGAGTGTGTTCTCGTCGGCGGCGGCGTACGGCATCGTGGTGCTCGTCGGCGCCGGTCTCGCGATCGCGCTCGGGTGGATCGATCCGAACATCGGGCGGATGACCTCGCAGTTGGCGAGCGCCGGCGACGCGATCTGGTCGGCGATCGGCGACTGGCTGATCGACGCGACGATCGGGCGGCTTCAGGCGACGGCGTAAGACTATCTGATAAGGCGCTTTCTCACGGTCCTGAGCTTCCCTATACCGCTCACACACCACGGATAGGGTGTTCTACGACCGTCCTGTAGGTTCCACGTACGGAGCGGTCGCGGTGCGGTAGACCGGAGCCGTTCTGGCTCCGGTCGTTATTGTTCTCCCCCTTAGGGGCTACACCCGTAGGGTCCCCTGCTAACCTACCCACGGACCGCAACCGCTGATACGACCGGTCTCGCGACGCTTGACGCACCGAAAGACGCGATCCGTGGATGGGGTTAAGAACCATTATGTTTTAAAATTCGCTCGGAGAGCACGCGGAATGCACAAGAAGTCGGTTCGCAGCGTCGACGACACGCCCGGTTAACCAACATCGGAGGCGAGACGGCGCGGAGTGTTGGTTAAGACGCGACAAAAAGACGAAGCGACCGCTATCGACCGAGAGCAAACGACGTACCGCGCGGCGGGCTACTCCACCCAGGACCGCCGATCGGTCCGGACGCGGACCTCGTCACCGTCGAGGTACTCCTTCTCGAGCGCGTTCGCCAGCTGGTGCGGCTCGAGGCGGAGGTCCTCGAAGTACGCCCACTCGGAGTTCCGACCACGATCGTCGTCGCCGGCGTCGTCGGTGTCCTCCAGGTCGTCGCTCTCCTCCTGGTCGCCGACGGAACTCGGATCGTCGCGCTCCTCGCGACGCTCGCGACGCTCCTCCGCACGATCCATCATGTCCTCGATCTGGTCATCCGGGTAGATCCGACGGAGAATTTCTTTCGAGGACTCGAGCGCCGCCGGCGACGGGAACACGACGAGCACCGGATTCGAGATCTTCTCGCAGACACCGATCTCCGCGAGC
>ENA-ORDC01002090-ORDC01002090.1-marine-metagenome-genome-assembly--contig:-NODE-2090-length-12985-cov-3.405253_pt1 | contig 12985 bp, 11 predicted proteins | sample MGYA00237783_ERZ508515 | MGnify/ENA primary metagenome ERZ508515 (study PRJEB26186, sample SAMN06268792) | marine metagenome | isolation source: Eden Landing Ponds, San Francisco, CA, USA | place... | reverse complement strand
CTTGGTACGCGCCCTGGGGGAAGACGTACTTCTCGATCTGTTTGTTGTAGGCGGCTTTGTTGAAATCCTCAGTAGGTGATATGTTCTTGGAGACGTGCTGAATACAGAGCGCGAATCAGTCGCACATCAGTGCCGTATACCTCTACGCCGGAGGTACCCACACATCCTGTAGGATTTTGTGCGCCTCTGCCATAACCTGGGCGCGGCGTTCATTATCGGCATGCTGTGCTTCTCGGAGCATTCGCAACACACGGTCGATCTCTTGTTGACTCTCTTCTGATGCGGACTGAATCTTTTCCAGTTCCTCAATCGCAACGTAAAAACACGAATCGCGGAGCGTCACTCCTTGACCTGCACTATCCGGCTCATCGTAGCCGGTCGATCCGGGTTGAGCGCTCCCTTCACGTGTCATATCTATCGCCTCTGCAAGGGCCGTATTATCTGTAACATCATCTCCACTTACGTAATCCATACCTGCTTGTTGGTATGAATGGTAATTAATACTTGTTGAGGTGAATACATCGCCTCAGAACGTAAGGGAGGTACTGAATCTCTCTTCTGTATCTCGCACGCCGAACTCATCAGTTCTTAAGAATTTCAACGGAGCCAGATTTATCCTAATTGGACAACCCGAACTATCAATTAGCCCGCTAGATACCACACAGAGACGATGGACGAAACGACCGCTCGCAAGCTCCTCTCGGAGATCGACAAGCCGACAGAGCCAACGCTTCAAGAGCTACAGGAGACGGCGATCGGAAGCGTCGAGACGGTCCTTTCGGACGCTGGGTTCCCTATCCGAGAGGAGGTCAGCCGGCGGCTCTCATACACGTTCTACTACGACTGGGAGACTGACAATCCGGACATCGTCCTCCTCCTTCAGGATCCAGGGAACCTCCATGAACGTCACCTGTCGGAACTGCGTCCGCAGAATCCACTCGCCGGCGAATGTTCGGCTCGCGATCAGATCGGCGTCTACCGCGAGTTTGCCAAGAGCTGGCTGACCGGTCGAAACGCCGACTTCTCGGAGCGTTTTTTCGAGACGCTCGCCCGTCACGATCTCATTTCGCTCCCGAATGGCTGGCACCAGTACGTCGACTCCGGGCAGTTCTATCGAGACTTCTACCTCGGCGACGTCGTGAAGTACCGCGTCGACGGTTTCGGAGTTGCCGCCGAGCGCGCCTCGTATCAACACCTACTCGAACGGGAACTCCGAGCGTTGAATCCGGAGCTTGTGATCACCTTCGGCGGAAACGCGTGGCCGGCACTCCAACGCTCGACTACACCCGAACCCGTCGTGGATACCGACGCCGACCCCGAGAGCATTATGTCCATCCATGGGACACTCCACCGAATCTCTGATCCGGTCGACACCCACGTACTCCCGCTAGCTCACATGAGTGGACAGGTCTGGTGGCGGTTCCCACCCGACGAGTACATCTCACGACTCAACAAGGCGCTTGAAGTTCTCGAACGCCAGTAGCGAAAACGATGGGTCGTCAGGTACATCGACTCGATATAAGATAGCGACTCAACTGGGCACCTTGTAGGAGACGGTTACAAGCCTGGAACAGTGGACCACACGTCGGAATAAGGGCCGCAAGCCCGAAACGTGGCACTACGGCTGATTGCCCAACTAGAGTAAGATCAAGGGTGTGATAGAGGTGTTCCTACACTTGGGTCAAGATCGCTCAATACAGGGTGTTCACGTATCGATCAAAGCGAACAGTTACCAATTTCCGCGTGAATACGTGTCCATGGCCGATGACATCTCACTAGACGGTCGAACGCTCGTTGGTGTCGAGAACGCCGACCAAGGGGAAGTGAGTGGAGACACAGAATTCCGGTTCGAGCAGGACGGTAACCGAATCTACGCGCAGTACTCGGGCGGAGAAATCATCGATGGCCATCTTGTGGGTACTCTCAAAGGAAATCAGTGGGACATTCGATATGCGCAGATAAACGAGAATGATGAAACAGCGACCGGCCATTCCATTGGCGAGATTACGGTACTGAACGACGGACGCGTGCGAATTGAGGACCAATGGGAGTGGGAATCACAAGAGGGGACAGGTGAATCTATTCTTGAAGAAGTTGAGTAGGTGTTGGCCTTATGAGCGTGACCGCACACTCACTGAAGCGTCATCCCGTTCAACTCGCAGTTCTCACCGGCCGGCTGTTTCAGGCGAAAATATATCTGAAGAATAGGGTTTCAACAGAGTCAAGATTCTATGTGTTGCCGTGTCGGTTGGACTCCATATCATCCCTATTTCCTCTCACAACCGCCACATTACAAGCCGCTTGATTATGGATCCGCTCTGCGATCGATCCGGATTGATCCCGCAGGAGATCCGACCGATTGGACAGCCCGAGACAAACTAGATCGCCTTTGTTGATTACGTCAATAACTGTCGATTCGATGTTTTCGCCGGTGAGCACCGATATATTGTACTCTCCAGGGTTAAGACCCACCTGTCGGGCAACGCGCTCAATTGCTTCTTCACCCTGCTCCATAGCGGTCCCACCGTGCTCTGTCGCGTCACTACCCGCCGCCACATCAGTTGGCTGAACATTAACTAGCGTCGGGCGTTCCGCCTTGTCGCTAAGCGTCGCGAACTCCGCTGCTCGACGTACAGCCGTCAGCGTGTTCGGCCCATCCCCGACGAGTGCTATTACGTCGTCAATGGGCTGTTCTTGGAAGTTAGCCAGCGTCACATCCACTGGGGACTCCATGAGAAGGCTGTCTAGGTTTGGCCCAAACGCGTACTCGCCTTGACCGAACGATCCACGCCAGCCGAGCAGGGCGTGGTCAGCCCCTTCCGACTCGATTATCTCGAGGATAGTTTCACCGACATCTTGGCCCACGACGGAACGAGTCTGGACGGGAACATCCATCTTCTCTGCGATGCTGCGGGACGCCTCCAGCAGTTCACGCTGATGGTCAAGGCGGTCGGCCTCAACGTTCTGTTGCGTGTCACCGGCCACTTGAAGAACGTTGAGTGCGACTATTTCTACCGATCCGTTCTCCGCGTTTGCCGATGCGTTAGCCGCAGCGAGTTCCAAGAGCCCCTGCTGTGTCCTCGGGTTCACAATCGGAACGAGCACTTTGTACGTCGGGTCCTGCCCAACAAATGCGTCGCGGAGCAATCCCTCTTCAACCGCGTTGGTCCGAGCGTATGCGAGGTACCAGATTCCTCCGAGTCCGGTGATTCCTACACCGACAAACTGGACGATCTGTGCCATCTGTGTGATGACGAACACCGACGAAAGTACACCAAGAACCGGTACGACCGGATACAGGATTCCGGGCACCTCGAAATCGGGATCGTACTCCGGCGGATCGGCACGTCGGAACGTGACCAATGCCACGTGGACGAGCGCGTACGTCACGAGGAAGCTGAAACTCGCCACCTCGGCCAGCAGCGCGACGATCGCCTCGACCTCTAGCCCGAGACCGACTAACCCCGCCGTCACCGCTCCGGTCGCAACGACGGCTCTATGAGGCGTGTGGAACCGCTCGTGCGTCTCGTTCAGCCAGTCGCTCATCAGGTTGTCTCGCCCCATCGCAAACAGTACTCGTGAGGCCGCCAAGATAGAGGAGTTTGAGCTCGAAATAGCCGCGATAGCCGCTGCGAAGACAATAGCAACCACACCGACCGATCCGGCGAACACGACTGCGACGTCGGCGACAGGAACCAGCGACCCACCAAGCTCCTGATACGGGATAATACCAGTCGAGACGATCATGATGACCATGTAGAGGATCGTTACCCCAACGACCGAGAGCACCATCGTCAGTGGAATGAGCTTGCCCGGCTCTTTGATTTCACCGGCCACAGTCGCGATGATCTCGAATCCGAGGAACGTCACGAAGACGACTCCAGTCGTGGCGACAATACCTGAGGGACCGGTCGGGGCGAAGCTGACGAGATTTGCCGTCTCGATAAAGAAGAGTCCGACCCCGGTGTAGATTAGTACAATCACGAACTCAACGCCAATCATAATATTTTGCGCGCCGCTGGACTCCTCGGTACCGTAGTAGTTTACCCCGACGATGAGACTGAGACCTAAGAGTCCAGTCAAAACGATCAGCGCACGACCGCTGAGGAACGGGATTGATTCGATAATATACTGCCCAAAGCCAACCATATAGAAGGCGCTAGCGAACATCAGGCCGGTCCACATCCCCCACCCGACGATACTGCCAAAGAAGCCCCCAAGTCCGCGGTTGACGTAATGGTAACTGCCTCCCGAAATGGGCATACCTGTCGCTAGTTCTGCTAACGAAAGCGCAGCGAGCAATGCCACAAAGCCTGCGATACCAAAAGAGATCGAACTCGCCGGACCGGCACCTTTGGCCGCAATCGCCGGCAAAATGAATATCCCAGCGCCGATCATCGTTCCCCCGCCCAGCGTCATCGCCTCAGTAAAGCCGAGCGTCCGATCGAGTTGGCTCTCGCTCACGTCATCTCTCCAACAGAGAGGTGCCCCGGTTATATGGAGCTAAATGTGTGTCATTCACCGTTTTATCTTACGTGGTACTACGGGCCGATAATACATATCTTACGGGGTAGATACGACGAGAAGCCGGAACGTCCCTTCTATTTAACCCAAGCGGGAATCTGTGGTAACATATGACTGACCCTGACTCACACAAAGGCGACGAGGATTCGACAGTGTTGATCCCAGTCAACGCTGCCGAGGCCGAGGATCTGCCGGTGACGCTGGTCAAGACGCTCGCGCCCCTCCACATCGTCGTGCTCGGCTACTATCTAGTCCCGAATCAGGCGGCGCCGGAACAAGTTCGGTCAAATCACAAAGAGGAAGCAACCGCCGCGATCGATGACGCGGTCTCTCAGTTCACCGACCGAGGCGCCGAGGTTGAGTCCGTCGTGGTCTTTACGCACGATAAAGATGAAACGATTGACCACGTCGCAGACGAGTATGATGTCGATGCGGTTCTCACGCCCGGCGAGTACGTCGAGGAACTCTCTCGTGTGCTCGTCCCGATGCGGGGCGACGAGAACCTTGAGAAAATCATCTCGTTTAGTACCGATCTACTGCGACAGAGCGATGTTACGGCCACGCTGTACAACGTTGCCGAGTCAGATGGAGACGCGTCTCACGGTGAGTTACTCCTCAGAGGCGCCCGTGACCGACTGGCGGAAAACGGGATCGACCCCGACCGCGTCAATTGGCAGGTCGACCGCGGGGACTCACCGGGAGACAAGATCGTCACGACTGCTCAAGAGTACGATGTATTGATCGTCGGTGAGTCTGAGCCGTCACTTCGTGAACGAATTCTCGGCCGAATAACTGGTCACGTCGTGGACAGGGTAGAGAAACCGGTGTTTGTCGTTCGCGACCGCTGAGGAGAGTGTCGAAAAGGTACTGGTAAAAGACAACCACGAAAAGTATCCACTTTTTATATACTAACCCGGGTGAAACGGAAAGTGTGACTCACGTCGCGATATACGCCCGCGTCTCAACCGATCGTCAAGACCACGAGCGACAGATCCGCGAGCTCGAAGAGTTTGTCGCTGAAGAGCATCCCGACGCGAGTGTCGAGCGGTTCGCCGATGTTATTTCTGGGACTGACAAAGAAGGTGGCGCAGAGTATCGCCGGCTTCGCGAGGCGATCGCCGGTGGGGGGATCGATGCCGTCGTTGTTCATGAGCTGTCGCGACTCTCCCGGCTCGGTGGTGGCGAGATCCACAACTTCCTCCAACACGCCCTTGAGCACGAGACGAGCGTCCGAGACCTAGAGGTCGGACTTGAGCTTGATGTCGACGACAGTATGGTCGATCAGGCGGTCACTCAAATGATTGCCGGGCTCATGGGCGACCTTGCCCGGATCGAACAGACACAGAAGGTTCGCCGGATACAGTCAGGGATCGACGCTGCGCAAGAGGCTGGTAAGTGGACCGGCCGGCCACCGACGGGATTTGAGGTTATCGACGGACATCTCCGGGTTGCCCCTGAGGAGTACCTCCGGGTCCGCGCCGGCATGGAACGAGTAGCCAGCGGCGACTCACTCGCCGACGTCGCCGACGACGTTGGTGTCGCTGCGAGTACACTCCGAGAACTGTATAACGACCGCGCGGAGCTATATCTCCGCGGCGAGGCTGACGACGATCGCGTTGACGCCGCCCTCGAGGATGTTCGCCCACTGAGCGAGCCCGCTGCTGAGCCTCCTGAAGATCTCAACGAGCGACTCAAGCGACTCGAACAGAAGGTTGAGAATCTAGACTGAAAACAGAGGGGTGTCACAGAAGCGTTCCCACACCCGGATCAAGATCGCCCAGTACAGTGAACTAGTTACGCACGAGGATCAAATTCCCATTCAGTTTCCCCATCTTCCCCGCTACTCTGGTCGTAATGAATCGAGTGATTCCAACCACAGTAGCGCCACAACTGATTCAGTGACTGCCGCATCGAGCCAGGCACATCTGTGGCAGTACTATCGATTCGAACCCGATTGAGACGGACTTCATCATCTCCAAACGCCCGTTCCCTACCAGCCGGACCACCTAATCTGCGGGGATAGTCCAGAGTATAGTCTGCCGCATATAGAACGGCCACGTAGACGTAATAGGGCGGATATATCTCTACCTCGTCAAACGCGTCCAGTGCAGAGTCAACGAAGTTCACAATCATCCGGTCGATTGATTTCCGTATCGTTCCTCCGTCCCGCTCCTCGGAGAACAGAAGCTCGGTGAGGACACCTTCTGTCCACCCGTCTCGGTGGATTGCTGTGTATCGCTCCCGGTTGACTTCTCCCCCACGGCGATTGTTCTCGGTGATCTTCACCTTCGGTCTTTCCGTAGGATAGCAATCGCGTTTAGCGAATTGTGGCGGGTGCGGCAGCTCTGTAACATAGCGATTGTGATGGTCGTCGATCGCTTCTTGCGGAATTACATGAACTGTCACAATAGCGCCATCATCGGTGATTTTCCCGTCGGGAGCCTCACGCCGCTTCACACGTTCAAGCAGGCTCTCATAGAGACTGTCAACTTGGTCTTCAACATCAACGAACGGTCGTGCCGGATCAACACTAAGATGCTCCCGAACCAGATCGTGGTTCTCTGGGTCACCGACCAACTCATTCCGGATTCGCTCGTAGTCCCAGATTGTCGCTTGCATACCCCATTCTGAAGCAAGCTCGCGTTCTACTCGATCCCGTTTCACTCCTGCTGGGTCTTGTGTGGTGACGAAGACGTACTGGTCAAAGGACTGGTCGAAGTTTTCGACGGCTTTCTTGGCGTCACGGTGAGCTTTGCTGACCCAATCATCCTGCTGGACTGAACAATGGAGAATTCCTGTTCTGTCGCCATCAGTGAGCAATGCTTCCCGCCCACCGTCTGGCCCGCTTGTTCCGGTTGGATCAACCTCGTATCCGTCTCGCCTAAGAAGGTCAACCATTAATCGCTCCAGCCTGCCACCGCCGAGAGCATGTATCGCCGCCTCAATACGGCTGTTTGACATACCTAAGTATTCTGAACCCGCGAATAAAAATTCACTCTGACTAGACTTTGTTGGAGTCACCGCCAACCACTTACACCGCAACGCGCTCCACTGCTGATCCTCACCTACACCTCAGTTGTTGCTAAAGAGGCTTTGTTGAAATCCTCAGAAGGAGAGAGTTTCACAGCCGTGATCGCTCAGTACAGAGAACTCACGAATCGCTCAATACAGGGAATTCACATACCGATATAGGACGCCGACTTATTCACACCGTGTCAGAAACGGCGTACAAGTTACAGAGGCTGGATACAGCAACTTGTCATCGATCCCACCCGAGCTGAAAAAATAGATGGTCGGGATCGAGAAAAACGTGTAGACTACCAAGAACCGTAGAATATTATATACAAAGAACTGACTTGATAATGGAATATGACAGATAATTCTCTGGAGGGTGTGGAATTTAGTTCTGGTTCAGAAACCCGCACTGCAGGAGAATTTGTGGATACAACTCATGATCCGGATCTTCTCTACTACTACATACAAGACGCCTACGAAAAAGCGGACACCGGGGTCGGTATCGATACTGATGGAAAGGAGGAAGAGGTGAGGATTCACTCCCAAATCGAAGTTTTCCAGTCCTCGATCCAGTACGTGGAAGCGTTTGGAATCTACCTTCTCTCATACATCAAGGGAAGAGAGGATCTCATTGAAAATCTGATTCAGACTCGACCGAGGCAGCTGCGGTCCTTCTTTGAAACCCTGAAAGAGGGTACAGAAGACGAGTTTTTCCACCGTCACGGTATCAATGAGGATTACCAGGATACGCTAAAGAGATTATTCGGCTACGTATTCATCGACAATATCGGGGATGACGAGGTCTCCGACGAAGAAGTCAAAGAAGCTATCGACCAATCAATAGACGTTTTAGATGCGAACATCCGACGAATCGGAGAATTCTATCTCTACTTTCACGAGGTCTATAACGCGGTAAAACATGGGAACAGAGCTCTTCCACAGGCCGAAAACTCGTTCACTCTCAGCCGTGGCAACGAAGAAGAGACCAGTGTTGATCTGGATATGGACTTTGTCGTATTTATCTGCAAAAATGACAAAGGCCAACCATACCTGGTAACCATTCCAATCGAGTACCTGATCGACCACTCACTACAAATCGTTGAGAAGGTTCATCGAGTCTTCAACTACCTAAAACGAGTTTCCAATGCGGCCACCAATGAGGAACCAGTAGATCTCTCGTTTTTCAAATTCAAAGAGACCGACGACAGCCCTGAGCAGGAGTGGCTGACCGCAACCCACCAAAACGGTGTGATCATACTACCTAAGATCGAGGAGTTAGAGGAATTACAGGAACCGAAGGAATTGACATTTCCGGCCCAGATTGAAGTTAATCACCGGACTCTCTGTATCAAAACCCGGTTCGACGAAGAACCCAGCGATGAGTATCCCTTGTTGGTCACGATACTACAGAGAGGGTTAGTCGGCCTCTCTCCTCAGCCGATTCTGGGCCTTGATTTTGATATTGATATCGGTGATTTGGATGTGTCTCAGTACCATGAATTGTTGAAACTGGAAGAGGTTGAGCTGGAGAAAGACGGTGTCGATGAGATCATCATTTATAACGAACAAGCTGATGAAGAGATTGACACCGGTCATCCGGAGGATCTGGGTTATGAGCCGGCGGAGGAGAGACCGCTGTCGAAAGAAGAAATTGAGCAATTGGCTTTGCTACAGAAGATCAGCGGGGAGCGTATCCCGGTCCCGCTTCCATTCACTGTAGCGAAGAGACAAGGCGAGGTGATCGAACGATGTCTTGACTCAGATCTTACCCGAGATGATGCTGTTGATGCGGTAGAGGAGTTACGGGAAATCGGGGAAATCAATCACATGACCACAGTTTACGTGGAGGAAGTTCTTCCGACCGGTCAGACAGTACGTTCTGAAGTTGTTGGTCAGTATCCAGGTGAAATATCGTTCGATGATTTAGAGTTCGAGACAGAGGAGGGGAGAGAGAATTTTGAAGAGGAGTGGGGAGATCCTGGGAGCACTTTAGGGTTTAATGTGACCGGTTATGATGGTGGATTTGATGATCTGATCGAGTTTTTACAGGAGGATGTTTCCAATTTAGAACGGGTCTTAGCACAGTTCGATGTCCCACAAAAGGAGTCGAAACTCGCACCATTAAGAATCGAGTACGAACTCGGTGAACCAGGGTTCTGGTACACGGAGAACACACTCTGGTTCAAGTTCCTAAAGCTGGAATACAGTATAAATGAGGCTAAGATATGCCCGGTATGTAAATCGCCCATGCCTACTGATTTCGCAACCCATCTGGCAGAGGATTGTGAATTATCAACGGCAGAATAGACTCTAAACCGGTTCATTGATGTTGAATACCCGCGTTGTATCTTGTACGGCCATCTAAACACATCTGAAGCTGGTAGGATTCGCAGCGGTCAATACGCAGGCACGTTCTCACGGCCGATTCAGTATCAGTACTGGGGAATATACACCGTGAGAAGAATTCTATGACACTCCCAAATAGACTGTAACAGTATTCGAATCTGTAACGACCGCTGTGGCACTCACGTCGAAGGTCCACCGCGAAGGACAGCTTATCAGCTTCCGAAACACCAATACAATCTGCCTCTCACGTCTTCTGTGGGTGGTAGCTCCACCCCATGGGACGGCATGGTACCGAGGGTCCCATCCTCCTCGGTGCTTCTGAGCGTATTTGTGAGCCGAACTCGTCCTATTATTCGTTGTGACGCTCGCGGTCTCCTCACGCCGGAGGCCGGCCTGTCCGCCGAGTCGAAAGAAGACCCTCTGTTGTGGGGATTGCGCCTCATCAATTAGAGTTCCGGCCTCGTCGTTCATGTCGAACTGGCTGAGCCAGACACGCTTCGCGCCTTCGCGCTCGGGATGATAGTCGAGGCGAATAGTAGTTTCTACTGCTTAAACCTACAACAGATCATGTAGAATCGGGATAGCAAGGGGGCGATTTGGGTGCGGATCGGAGCGTATCGGTAGGCGAATACCGGAATCTACTACCCTAGATCGGGGTTCGCTACTGCGACCAACAATCCGCTTCCTATGAGCGTAAAAGAATAATGCGAGGGGAAATACCGGTTGCCGATGTTGTGTCTGACATACTTTTACGTATCCGTATACGCATACGTAAGCGTATATGCCAGATTCAGCACTCAGAGCGGCTACTTTCCTCGACAAAGGCGGCGTCGGGAAGACCACAGCGACGGCGCATCTCGGCGTCGCTCTCGACCGGCACGGGTACGATGTCCTGCTCCTTGATCTCGCTGGGAAACAGGGCGACCTCGCTAAACACTTCGGTCTCTGGGGCGACATCCAAGCAGACGACGACCGCTGGCCGAACATCACCACGGTGTTTCAGGACCAGTGGGAGACGATCTCAGAGAAGCTCCCTACGGCCGTCGAGGACCTCATCGTCCCGTCCGGCGAAGGACCCGACCTCATCCCGGCCCACGAGAGCCTAGACGGCCTCGACGCAACGCTCGGGAATATCGACGAGGCCGCGGAGCGATACAGTCGCCTCGACGAGTTCCTCACCGGCTACGTGGAAGATGACTACGACGTCATCCTTGTAGACCTGCCTGGTTCGACGTCGAACATCGCGTACAACGGCCTCTGGGCGGCGAAGCACGTCGTCGCACCCGTCCGCCCCGGGCCGTTCGAGGCGGGACAGGCCGCGCAGTTGCGGCGGGACTTGAAGACGATCCGGGAGGAGCAAGACGTCAACATCGAGCTCGTGATGGTGCTGCTGAACGAGGTTGATGAGCGCACCAAGGCGGGGAAAGCGTACCTCGAAGAGTTCGAGGACGAGTACCCGGAGGCACTCGCTCCTGCGCAGATCCCCAGCTCGCAAGACGTACAGAACGCACAGATGAACGGCGGGACGCTCTTCGCGCTGGAGCATCCGTCGAAGACAGCCCAGCGAGCCATCGAAGCATATGAGACCGATGCGGAGGCTCTCGTGGAACGGCTGGGAGGGACCCAATGACAGACGACGACGAGGAACTAGAGCAGTTGCGAGAGGACACAGAACTCGGGACACGTGCTGAGTATTCCACCCCAGGTGAGGAGACCACCAACCTAGAGGACGCGATGGTCGCGCTGCTCGCCGAGGTCGAGGCGGGCGAGGTCTCGAAGACACTCTCGGTTCGGGATAAGCATCTTACGGCGCTCGTGCGGGCGCTGGAGGAGACGGGTGGCCTCGACGACGTTGGAGAAGATCTCCGCGAAGAACTTGGGCGTGGAGGCGATGCTGACGGGACTGACAGGAGCGAGATGCTACGGCTAGCCGTCCGCCTCGGTCTTCAGGAGGCTGCGCCGGGAGTCCTCGACACGGCCCGGGACGCCTCCGCCAGACACGCCAGCGAGCAGTTCTAACTCTCATATACGCATTCGTATACGTATATGAATACGTTTATGTAAATAGACGCTTAGCCGTCCTACAATTTCGGAGCACGTGAGCGAGTAGGCTGCGTAGTTTCTATCGCGGAATGTGATTTATGGACAGGCGAAATGAGGTGTCTCCCGGAAACACCCCACTATGGAAGTGTATCCTCGGGGGTCTGACCCCCTGATACAGGACGACAAGAACGGCTTCTCGTGGGTGTGAGCGTCGTTGATGCTGGTTTTCGGTAGTAGTATGTTCAGAACCCGGTATAACAATCTCAAACTCTGTCTCTATCACTCTCACCGTCCTGTGGTTTTGATCTTAACCAACCATTAGCAACCGAAGTGCCAGCTGTTGGTTAAGAGTGAGCGGAGCGGCTTTCCCGGACCACACAGATCGGTGTGTATGGGCGATATCTTCCGCGTCAACTGCCCGGGCTGTGGACAAGAGAAGGGCCCGATCACGACGCACCCCGGAAGCGTCGGCATCCACTGCTCGTGCGGGATCACCGCAACCGTGGACATCAGCGCGCAAAAAATCGATGAATGGTGGGAGCGGGAGAACTGACCTATTACAACTCTAGCGAGGCTCGGATGGTGCCCCGACCTCGAGGGCAAAAGCGAAAGCAACACTGTACCGGGTGATGATGGCTCGAACGAATGAACACCCCGTCGCTCCCGACCGGCTACGACGTCTCCAAGCACGTCCCAGCTGGCCGCCGCGACTGCCTGCTCACCGTCGGGTTCGACCAGCACCAGCAACACATCCCGCGCTTCCTCGTTCAGCTTCACTATCGCGTCGCGACTGATCCGATCGATTGGGCGGCGATCGCTCGGATGGACCACAACGAGACATCGGCACTCGGGCATGACGTCTACCGCAAGGGACTCCATGTCGACGTCGCCCGCCGTTCGCAGCCGACTGTTCACCTCCAACTCGCGCATGCGCCGCTGCCGATAAGTCGAGGAGGAGTTATCCGCGGCTGTGCCAATTACCTCAAACGCGAGGCCGAGTACTTTGTCGATGTCTTCGAAGAGCGTCGGTCGCCAGGTCGTCCGCCGTCATGGTCGG
>ENA-ORDC01002089-ORDC01002089.1-marine-metagenome-genome-assembly--contig:-NODE-2089-length-12994-cov-3.159093_pt1 | contig 12994 bp, 17 predicted proteins | sample MGYA00237783_ERZ508515 | MGnify/ENA primary metagenome ERZ508515 (study PRJEB26186, sample SAMN06268792) | marine metagenome | isolation source: Eden Landing Ponds, San Francisco, CA, USA | place... | reverse complement strand
CCCGGCGGGGGCTGGCGTCCAGCCAGCGATGCGGCGTCAACCGCACCGGCATCTCGCGCCACTTCCGGGACCCTTTCCCCGACCGATCGTTGTACGGTCCGACCCCAAAAGGCCGAACCTATTGTCTGCCGCTTATACTTTGTAGCGAATTCGCCGAGTCCGCGCAATACGTGTGCACGTCGATCGCGTGACCGCCGAGATGCGTCGCGCGGCCAGTGCGCAGCAGGAGCGCGAACGCGGCTGCGGATTACAGATTAGAGGTTGCGCCCAAGGGCCGGCTATTTCAACATGGCCCCTTCACGGCGGCCGCGCTTCCGGGAGGCCGCGCGAACGCTGCGGGCGGCCCCGCGATGCCGCCTCTAAGGGGGGAAACGCATGAGCGAGATGTACCTTGGCCAGATCGTGATGTTCGGCGGCAACTTCGCGATGCGGCAATACGACCAATGCAACGGCCAACTGATTTCGGTTTCGCAGAACCAGGCCCTGTTCGCGATCCTCGGCACGACCTACGGCGGCAACGGCCAGACCACCTATGCCCTGCCGGACCTGCGCGGCCGCGCGCCGGTGCACGCCGGCAGCGGTCCCGGCCTGACGCCGCGCAGCCTCGGTCAGCGCTACGGCGTCGAGACGGTGACGATGACGCAGGCGACGATGCCCACGCACAACCACTCGGCGACCTTCACCCCGAGCGGCCAGGGCGGCGGCTCGCTTCAGGCCACGACGGCGCCAGGTCAGAGCTCGCAGCCCAGCCAAGGCAACTACCTTGCCACCGCCACCGCCGAAGACGGCGGATCGAAGATCTACACGGGCGCGGCCCCACCGCCGACCCGGGTCGATCTGGGCGGGCTCAACGTCACCGGCGGCGGCGGCAGCGTCACCGTCAACAACGCCGGCGCCGGCCAGCCGTTCGACGTCGAGGGCCCGCGTGCCGTGGTGACGTTCAACATCGTCGTCCAGGGCACCTTCCCGTCGCGCAACTGACCCGTTCCCGCAGCGAAACGGCACCGCAGCCCGCTTCGGCGGGGTCCACACCGGAGACTTCCAGATGCAAATGTACCTGGGCCAGATCCTGATGTTCGCCGGGAATTTCGTAATCCGGGACTACATGAACTGCAGCGGCCAGCTTATCGCGATCTCTCAGAACACCGCCCTGTTTTCGCTGCTGGGCACCACCTACGGCGGCGACGGTCGCACGACCTTCGCCTTGCCCGACATGCGCGGCCGCGCCCCGGTGCATGCCGGCCAGGGCGACGGGCTTCGCACCCGGACTCTCGGTCAACGCTACGGCGTCGAGACGGTCACCCTGAACCAGCAGCACCTGGCCCCGCACAGCCACACGGCGACCTTCACCCCGAGCGGCCAGGGCGGCGGCTCGCTCCAGGCCACGACGGCACCAGGCCAGAGCTCGCAGCCCAGCCAAGGCAACTACCTTGCCACCGCCACCGGCGAAGACGGCGGTTCGAAGATCTACACGGGCGCCGCACCACCGCCGACCCGGGTCGATCTGGGCGGGCTCGACGTCACCGGCGGCGGCGGCAGCGTCACCGTCAACAACGCCGGCAACGGCCAGCCGTTCGGCGTCGAGGGCCCGCGCGCCGTGGTCAACTTCCAGATGGTGGCCCTTGGCGGCCTGTTCCCGCCGCGCAACTGAGACCTGCAACGGATCCGCGGCGGCGGGGCGATCTCCCGTCGGGCGCAGCCGCGGCGATCGCGCATCCCCCGATCGCCGTCCCGCGCAGCCGTCGTTGTCCAACCGAAAGCCGACCGCACCCCCCATGAGCGATTCGAGCAAACGCCGCGAAGCCGACCAGGCATCGGGACGCGGCTCGGCCGACCCGGCCGCCGAGAGCAGCGCGGCGGCCACGCACGACGGCCGGGCGTCGCTGCGCGACGATCTGGACCGGCTGGATGCGGAGCTGTTCCGCTCCTATCTGGGCACGACGTTTTCCGCCGGGACCGCGGACGGCACGCAGGTCGCCCTGGAGCTGGAGGAGGTCGCGGACAGCCCGCGAAGCACCATGCCGGGCGCCCACCGGACGGCGTTCTCGCTGATCCTGCGGGGGTCCTGGGACGAGCTGCTCGAAGGCGGGCACTACCACGTCACGCATCCGCAGGCGGGCGACTTCGGTGCGCTTTACCTCACCACGATCGTGCCGCCGCGGGGCAGCCAGGACGACCGCGCCGCCTACCAGATCGTGTTCAACTAGGGCAAGATCGACCAAGGTGTCACCACCTTTGTCGTGAATCTTGCCCTACTCGCAACAAGATAGGGCGAAATTCACGCCGAAGGTCGGTTCGACCTTCGGCGATTTCGCCCTAAGCCGGCTGGCCGCACGCCCGACCCGGACCGGGGTTGGCCGCCGCATCACCTGTCCGGCGGCAGGTCCTGCTTCAGCGCCGTCTTCAGGGTCTCCAGGTGGGCGTCGTAGCGCTTCCATTTGCCGATGCTGGACGTGTTGATGGGCTGCCGGGCGGCGTAGTGGCTGGCGTTGTAGATCCGGGTGCCGGTGTCGGCGGCGGCGTCCAGGCACGCCTCGTCCCATTCCAGCCCGGCGAACGCAACCAGCAGACGCGCCACGCCTTCCGGGTTCTGCACCAAGCTCTCGTAGTTCACGTTCAGCAGGGCCAGCGGCGCGTGCTGTGCCCAATGCCGCATCAGGGCTTGCTCGCGCCGCAGCACGAAGCCGATGTCGGCCAGGTCGTAGGACCAGTCCTGGCCCACCAGGAAACGCCGGAAATAGGCCGAGACGCCGACGTCCATCGGGTTGCGCGCGGTGTGGATGATCCGCGCGTTGGGGAACAGCAGCGCGATCAGCGCGACGTTCTGGTAGTTGATCGGCGCCTTGTCCACGACCCGGTCGGGTAGCTCGCCGATCCTGCGTTCGGCCGCCTCCAGATAGCCGCGCGCCAGCGAGGCGGCCTGCGTGCCCGACATCCGGGCCAGCGCGTCGGGGTAGCCGTCCGTCCCGCCCACGACCTCGCCGAGATGCCGGTTGGCGATGACCTGCATGCCGGCGAACTCGCCGACGCTGCCGACTTGCGGATGCCGGGTGAGGATGCGCTCGATCAGCGTGCTGCCGGAGCTGGGCATCCCCAGCACGAAGATCGGCGCGGTGCTGCCGATTCCCGACCCGCGGCGCTCGGCGAAGAAATCCCGGGTGCAGAGCGACTGCAGGCGCTGCGTCACCTCCTGAAAGTGCTGCCGGTCGAACCCGGTGCGGAGACGACGGTTGCCCTCGCGGTAGAGTGCAAAGGCGCGGTCGTCGTCGCCCAGGTCGGCGAAAATCTTGCCCGCCGCGAAGCACAGGGTCCCGCGGGGCTTGTTCGCCATCGGCCGCGCAAGCGCCGCTTCCAGCCCCGGGATCACCGGATCGTCCGGCTTGAACTTGCGCACCTGGGCCAGCAGATGGAACGCCTCCGTCCAGTAGGGATCGTGCTGCAGCGCCCGCTCGCATTCGGCCGCCGCGCCGTCGAAGTCGCCGGACTGCGACTTCAGAACACCGCGGTTCACCCGCACGCTGGGGCTGTCGTAGCCGGCGGCCAGGGCGGCGTCCAACTGCGCCATGGCGGCATCTGGATCGCCCAGATGAAACAGGGCGGCGCCCAGCGTTTCCAGAGCCGGCCCGTGCTTCGGCTCGGCCGACAGAGCCTGTTCCGCCAGCGTCTTGCCTTCCCCGAACCGACCTTCCGAAATCAGACGCCGCGCGCGCTCGGCCGCACGGTCCGCCTGCGAGTGCTTGCCTTTCAGGTGCGCATCGGCCCGCAACGGGGTCTGGAAGACGTCTTCGTTCATGGGACGAACCATGCCAATCATGTGGCTTGCGCAACCGCATCGCGTGCCGTGGGCGCTTCCGCCTAGCTCCGATAGCCTTCCGGCGCTCCGGACCCTTCGGCCGGCGCATCGACCGTGCGGTACCAACTGGAGTCGGGAAACCACATGAGTGTGAGCACCACGTCGGTGCAATACTCCTGAACGGCCTTGAACCCAAGCTGTCCGTAGACGGAGATTGCCTGCGCATTGTTGCGCTGGACGGAGAGCGCGAGCGGCACGTTGAGCTTGCACACGATATCCTGCAGCGCCCGCAACACCGTCGAACCGATACCGGCTCCCTGAGCCTTGGGAATCAGGGCGAGGTCGACCAACCGCACCTCACGCTCGCCGACGTCCACGACCAGGCGTCCGCATGATACGCCGGTCTTCTCGATCACGTAGTAGACCGCGTTCGGGAACTGGTGGCCGTAGCCCAGGGTCTGCGCCGTCTGCTGCTGCTCGACGACGGACTGGATGTAGTCCGGCTCGGCGTCGGCGAGCCAGAGGTCCCAGCGCCGCGCCTCGTGCAGCATGCGCTCGAAGTCCTTGTCGCCCGCTCCGCTGGGGCGCAGGCTCACGCCGTTGGGCAGGTCGGCCCGTCCAAACATCGCGTTCCGTCCGTCGTCTTTGCAGCCAAAGCGGTCGCCGCACAGCGCGTTCGCGGTGCGCCGGTCTCGCCGGGTCGTTGCAGGGCGGCGGCCCGCCGGCGTCGACGGCCGTCGCCTCCACCATGCAGGAAAATCACCGGCCGGCCGCCGGGAACCCGGGGAAGGCCCTGCGGCCGGCCGGGCGGGTCCGGCTAGGCCGCCGTCACCGCGCCCACCAGCACCCGGCGCGCGCCGGTGCCCGTCGGCGTGTCGTGGAAGCCGCCGGCGAACAGGCGGCCCTTGACCTTGACCGGGCCGTCGAGCCGCGCGGCCGCGCCGTTGGTCGGGTAGACCCGGATCGCCCGCTGCGGCCAGGCGCGCGCGTCGGCGACCGCCGGGTCGGTGCAGGGCGCGTCCTCGGCGAACACCAGGTAGTGGCCCGGGCCGGCCGCCGCCGGGGTGGCGTAGCCGGTCAGCTCGACCTCGCGGCCGGCCGCGGCCTTCTTGCCGGCGCGTTGGGCCAGCGCGCTGGGCCCGGCGGCAATCGGGCCGACCGGCCGGCCGGCGATCAGATCGCGGCCCAGTGCGGCGACCGCCTCGCCGGCCACGGTGCCGGACAGGGCCGCCGCCGAGGCGCCGCCGATCAGGAAATTGCGTCGATGCATGTGGGATCCCCCGCTGTTGCGTCGCTCTCCGGTCCGGCCGCGCCCGGTATGGCGCCGCGTGGCCGGCCGTACGCTGTCGGGCCCGACTCGTTTCAGGCCGGACTGGTTCCAGGCCGTCCTGCGGCCGGCCGCGTCTCGTCCGGCGCCCCGGCCGTCGGCGCGCACCGGATGCCGGCCAGGCCGACACCCGTTGCGCGATCTCCAGGATACAACATTCTCGCCACAGGTCACCCCTCTTCGTCGGACCCACCGCGACCGGAGTTCGGGTGCGAAACAACCTAGAAACTCGCGCACCAAGTGTTGATGGCCCTGCGGGTTTGTGCAAGCGTCCGCTCAACCTATGTTCAGCGATCTCTACCTGCCGTTGAATCTGACGCTGCGCCCGGCCGAGCCCGATGCGCCGGCGTTGCGCCGCCTGGCACACGCCGCCGAGCGCTGGGACCTGGCCCAGCTCGGCCGGGACGCGGAGGCGATCCGGCCGCGCATCGAGCGCGACGACCGGGCGCGCGCCGAGGCCGCCGCCGGCGACCGGCCGGCGCCGCGGCACTACCTGATCGAGCGCGCCGGCGCCGCCGCGGGCCGGCTGATCGTGCGCCACGACGGCGCCCTGGAGCTGCTCGAACTGACGCTGCTGCCGGAGGCGCGGGCCGCCGGGGCCGGCGAGGCGGTCGTGCAGGGGCTGCAGCGCGCCGCCGCCGAGACGGCGCAGCCGCTGGCGCTGGCGCTGCACTGCCTCAACACCGAAGCCCTCGACGCCTGCCGGGAGCTCGGCTTCGTCGCCACCGACGCGGACGTCGGGCCGACGCACCTGGAGCTGCGCTGGCAGCCCCGCTAGACGCCGGGGCGCGGAGCGGCCCTTGCGTGCGGCGCCGGCGGGCGCACATCGACGGCATGCGAGGACGCACAGGCATCGCCGCGGCGCTGCTCCTAGCGGTGCTGGCTGCGGACCCGGCGGGCGCCGCGGACGGTGCGGACGGCGGGCCGCCGCAGCAGACGCTGCGGATCGGCCACAGCGCCACGGTGGCGAGCGAACTCGGCGCCGAGCTCACGGCCGCGATCCTGCGGCGCCGGCTGGGCTATGCCGCCGACACCGTGCTGGCCGACGTGGCCGCCCTGTACAGCGCGCTCGGTGGCGGCCGCATCGACCTGCTGCCGGGGGCCTGGACGCCGGACGTGCACCGCGCCTTCCTGCAGCGCGTCGCCGGCCGGGTGGAGCGGCTCGGCACCCTTTACACGGGCGCGCGCGTGGGCTGGCTGGTGCCGACCTCGGTGCCGGAGCGGCTAGCGGCGGCGCTGCCCGACCTGCGCCGGCCGGACGCACGCGCTGCCCTGGGCGGCCGGGTGCGCGGCGGCGAGGCCGGGTCCGGGGCGATGCGGCTGTCGCGCCGGGCGATCGCGCGCTACCGGCTGGAAGGCTGGACGCTGGAGGCCTCCAGCCACGCCGGCGCGGCGCTGGCGCTGCGCCGGGCGGTGGCGCGCGGCGACGCCGCGGTGGCGACCGGGCGCCGGCCGCACTGGATTCACGGCGCCCTGCCGGTGCGCTTCCTGGCCGATCCGCAGGACGCCTTCGGCGGCCCGCAGCAGGTGCGGGTGCTGGCCCGCGCCGGGTTTGCCGGCGACCACCCCTGGGCGGCGCGCCTGCTGGGCCGGATCGGGCTGGAGCTGGAGACCGTGCAGCGGCTGGTCGAGCGCGCCCACGCCGACGGCGTGGCGGCCGCGGTCGACGGCTACCTGCGCCGCAACCACGACCGGATCGACCGCTGGGTCGAGGCGGCCAGCCGCTGAGCCCGACCGTTGCGGCCCCGGCCCGCAGCCCGCCCTGGGATCCGGCGATGCGATTCTGCCATGCGGTCGAGACACGGCAGCGACCCGGCTCCCGGCCTACCCTTCGCCGCACAACCCGGGTAGGCTCCGCTTCGACAACTCTCCCTTTTCGACCTCCCGTCCGTCGCACTCCGCCCATGGCCGACCCCGACGCCGCACCACCCGCCGGCGCCACCGACAACCCGCGCCGCCGCATCGTGCTGACCCGCGCGGGCGTCTGGCGCGGCTTTCGCGAGATGGCGCCGCTGGCGCTGACCACGGTCGGCGCCTTCGCGATCGCCTTCGGCGTGGCGGCGCGGCAGGGCGGGCTCGACCTCGCGCAGGCGTCGGCGATGAGCGCGCTGGTGTTCGCCGGCGCCTCGCAGTTCGCCGCGCTGGGGCTGTGGACCGACCCGCTGCCGGTGCTGTCGATCCTGCTGGCGACGGTGGCGATCAACGCGCGCTTCCTGCTGATGAGCGCGGCGCTGCGGCCGTGGCTGGCGCACCTGCCGAGCTGGCAGGTCTATCCGGGGCTGTTCGTGCTGGCGGACCCGGTCTGGGCGAAGTCGCTGCGCGAGTTCGACCAGGGACTGGACGACGCCGGCTACCTGATCGGCGGCGGCGCGATCTTCTGGCTGGTCTGGCTCGCCTTCACCGCGGCCGGCTACGCGCTGGGCGGCGGCATCGGCGACCCGGCGCGCTGGGGCATCGACGCGCTGATGCCGGCGTTCTTCGCGGTGATCCTGACCGGCATGTGGCGCGGCCGCGGCGACGCGCTGCCCTGGATCTGCGCCGGGGCCAGCGCGCTGGGCGCCTCGATGGTGCTGCCGGGGATGTGGCACGTGCTGGTCGGCGGCGTGGTCGGCGGGCTGGTGGGAGCGGCGCGCGATGACGCCTGAGCCGATCGCCGGCCTCACGCCCTACCTGGCGATCCTGGCGATGGGCGCGGCGACCTACGCGATGCGCGCCGGCGGCCTGTGGTTCGCCGCCCGCTTCCCGCTGACCCCGCGGATGCAGCGCTTTCTGGAGTACCTGGCCGGCTCGATCATGGTGGCGCTGGTGGTGCCGCTGGCGCTGCAGGGCGGACCGGTGCTGATGGCGGCGGTGGCGCTGGGGGCGGTGCTTGCGGTCGTCACTGGCCGCGGCTGGCTCGCCGTCGCCGGCGCGGTCGCGCTCGCCGCCGGCCTGCGCCAAGCGGGGCTGGGCTAGCACCGCGTACGCCGGTGTACGCGTAGCGTACGCGTACACCGCACGGGGTGCCGGGGCCCGCGCTCACACGCACGCCGGTTCGGGCCGCGCCGGCCGCACCGCCACCGGCACCACCGGGGCCGCGCGGCCGTGCAGCCGCACCGGCGCCAGGCGGCGGAAGCTGGCGAGCCCGGGCGCACGCCGCTCGGCCAGCTGCACCGTCGTCTCGCTGGCCAGGATGCAGGTGCCCAGGTCCTTGTTGAGCCGCTCCAGCCGGGCCGCCACGTTCACCGCGTCGCCGTAGACGGTGTAGCTCAGCCGGTCGCGCGGGCCCACCGACCCAGCCACCACCGGGCCGGTGTGCACGCCGATCCGGGTGGCCAGGGTGACGCCGCCGGCGAAGCTGTGGCCGGCCAGCCGGCGCTCGATCTCCAGCGCCGCGGCGAGCGCGCTCTCGGCGTGGTCGGTACGTTCCAGCGGCACGTTGAAGGCGGCGTGCACGCCGTCGCCGATGAAGCCCAGGACGGTGCCGCCGTGCCGGGCGATCGGCTCGGCCACCAGGTCGAAGTACGCGTTCAGCAGCTCGATGGTGCGCTGTGGCGGCATCCGTTCGCTGATCCCGGAGAAGCCGGCGATGTCGGTGAACAGGATGGTCGCCGTGCGGGTCTCGCCGCGCAGCCGGCCGTCGCCACCCTGGGCGATCAGCGCGTTGGCAACCGGCGGGGTGACGTACTTGCCGAACATGTCCTCGATGCGCCGGCGCTCGCCCAGGCCCGCCACCATCTCGTTGAACGGGCGACCGAGCCCGCCCAGTTCGTCGTCCGACAGCACCGGCAGGCGCACCTGCAGATCGCCGGCGCGCACCCGGCCGAAGCCGTCGACCAGCTGGTGCACCGGCCGCAGCAGCGTGCGCGCGACGAACACGCAGGACACGGCGGCCGCCACCAGGCTGCCCAGCATGTCCAGCGCCACCGCGCCCTCCTGGGTCAGCCCCTGGGCCGCGCGCACCGGCGCGAACAGCAACAGGTCGAGCAGCACCAGCGCCGTCGGCATCACCGCCAGCGCGAACGCGACCAGCCCCATCTTGGCGATCACCGTGGTGAACGGGCCGGGCCGGCCGGTGCCGTCCAGCCGCAGCCGCCGGCGCGCCTCCGCCGTCGCATCGGAGGCGGCGAAGAAGGCGTAGAAGCCGAAGTAGAACAGATAGACGAAGGCGAACCACAGCGTCGCCGGCACCAGCAGGTCCGCCGGAAGGGCGGCGAAGGCCGCGGCGTCGCGCACGAACACGCCGGATTCGAACACCGCGGCGCAGTAGACGAAGGCGACCACCGCCGCCCAGGCAGTGCTCAGACCCGGCAGCAACGCCAGCCGTCGCGCCGCCCGCCGCCGCACCGCCGGGTCGCCGTCCGCGAAGGCGCGCGCCACCGGCCGGCCGATCGCCCAGGCGCCGGCCAAGTTCAGCCCCAGCAGCAGCGCCGCGTTCCAGGCCAGCGCCAGGCCCCAGGACTCCAGGTTGCCGGACACCAGGATGAAGGCGCCGGTGAACCCCAGGTCCAGCAGCGACAGCCCGGCCATCATCAGCATGTAGCGCGTCCACATCGCGATCTCGTCCGGCGTCGTTCCAAAAGCCGTCGGTGTGTTGTACGAGACGGCGGCGCCCGGGGTTTACCACGGGCCCGCGGCGGTCACAGGCAAGCAACGCCGCGAGGGGCGGGAGTACTCCTTCTGCGCCGCACGGGCTTTACCTTTCGGCAACACTCCGGGCCCAGTTTCGGCCTCCGGGACTTGGTGTATTTGCGCAACCCTCGACTTGGCGGAGCCCGTCATGAATAAGACCCTGGCCGTTTGGATTGCCGAACTGGAAGCTCAGGTCAACTCGACCTGCCTGGGCCGGCAGGGCGTCGACCCGGACTTCTGGCCGCTGCTGCAGCAGGCCTGCCCGCGCTGCAGCGGCGGCGGCGAACGCTGCATCGTCGACATGCTCAAGGTCGCGGCCGACACCGATACGCTGGCGGACTGACCGGCGCACCAGGGCGCGTCCCGCGCCGCACCGACGCACAGGGAACGCGTCCCGCGCCCCGGGGACGTCACAGCCGCCGGCCGCGGTCACACGCCGTTCACCGTTTTCGCCCGCATCGGATTGAGGCCGCGCCCAGCCGGCCCTGCTAGGTCTGGGGCATCGGACCCAGTACGAGAGGACGCCGGCAATGCACGATCCGTTCGCCGCACAGGCTTTCGCCCAGGCGGCCGGCGCCGCTGGCTGCGACGGCTTGCGCACCGTGGCCGCGGACGTGCGCGCGCTGCTGCGGGCGCACTGTCCGTGCTGCCAGGGCACCGGCCCGGCCTGCATCGTCGACACCCTGCAGGAAACCCTGGACGCCCAGCCGCCGCTCGAAGACGCGTCGATGCGGCAGTAGCGCGCCGGCCGATTCGGTTCTCAGAGCCGCCGATCTGGGGATCCCGTCCGAACGTCCACGGAATCCAGGACGCCGGGATACCGTCGTCGGCAATCACCGCGCATTTGCAAGGCCGCGTCCATACGTGCCTCGCCGAACTCCGTCCCGCTCCACAAGCTACGGTCCTCTGGGGAGGGAGAACGGGTGGATCGAGGGCTCCACCTCTCCCTTTCCCCGGCGGCGGAGAAGACCAGGGGCAGGAGGCGGCCGCCGATGGAGACGGATCGCCGGCGTCTCGGGGCATCGCCCGGGATGACGTCAGGTTTGGCTTCGTCAGCCTTCCGAGGTCCCGGGCCGCGCCTCTCGGGGCGAGGCACCGTCCGCGCCGGCGTGGCGGCGCAGCGCCTGCAGGCGGCGCACCGCGCGGCCCAGCGCCGGCCCGCGACCGGCCGTGCGCGCCGCCGCGATCGCGGCCACCACCGCGCGGGCCCGGCGGTCGCGCTCGATCATCCGGGCGGCCCCTTCCGCCGCCGCCAATGCGGCCCGTCCGCCCAACCGCGCGGCGCGGCGCCGGCGCGGATCGAGCGGACCGTCGACGGCGAGTTCGCAGGGCGTTGGGAGGGCGGGGTTCCGACGCATACCGGACGCTAGCGCGCCGCCCGCTCCGCTGTCAAGGACTACTGTCCTATACCTTCGCTGAAGGCCAGCGCTAGGGCGAAATCGTCGAAGGTCGAATCGACCTTCGGCGTGAATTTCGCCCTATCTTGTTGCGAGTAGGGCAAGATTCACGACAAAGGTGATGCCTCCTTTGTCGATCTTGCCCTAGGAATCCCCGCCGGTATGCGCGCTACTGGCTGGCCCAGACGATGCGGGCGACGAAGGAAATCTCCTCGAGGTCCAGCGTGCGGTCCTGGTGCAGCCGGTTCAGCGAGGTCAGCTCGATCCGGCGCGCGGTCTGGCGCACCAGCTCCTTCGCCATGACCTCGCCGTCCAACGTCTTCACCACCACCCGGTCGCCGCGCCGCACCGAGGCGCCGGGGGCGACCACGATCAGGTCGCCGTCGCGGTACACCGGCTCCATCGAATCGCCGCTGATCTCCAGCGCGTAGGCGTGCGGGTCGCCGATGTGCGGGAACAGCACCTCGTCCCAACCCTGGCCCGTCGGGTAGCCGGCGTCGTCGAAGAAGCCCTCCTGGCCCGCCTGGGCGTGGCCGATCACCGGGATCCGCTGCGCCAGCTGGCCGTCGCCGCCCTCGCCCACCAGCGCCACGAACTCGGCGAACGAGGCGCCGGTGGCGCGCAGCACCTTGGCGAGCGATTCGGTGCTGGGCCAGCGCTCCTTGCCGTCCTTGGTCTTGCGCTTGGAGCGGTTGAAGGTGGTCGGATCGAGCCCGGCCCGGCGCGCCAGGCCGGACGGCGTCATGCCGTAGGCCTCCGCCAGGCGATCGATCGCGCGCCAGATGTCCCCGTGCCTGAGCATGGGAAGAGTTTCTTAGAAACCCTGGCCTTATGCACTAGGAAGATAAGCGGATTTCCTGCTTGACCTAGGAACGCGAACCGGTATGTTCCTATTCTGTTCGCACGAACGTGCGCCGTTCGCAACAACTTTTGGGAGAACATCCGTGCCCCGCGACCGCATCCCGCGCCGCCCCGCCGCGGCCCCCGCCGGCGAGCCCTTCGCCGACGCCGAGGCCGCCTGGTTCTGGACCGTGCAGGCCCGCACCGCGCAGCTCGACGGCGCCCGCGTCAGCGCCGGCCAGGGCCTGGTGCCGCGGCCGTGCGAGCCGCTCGACGTGCTGACCGCGGTGGACCGCCTGTACCGCCGGCGCCGGCTGCTGCGCGAGCACCTGGAGGTGCTGGCCGACTTCGGCCGGCGCCACCTGGTGCCCGACCCGCACAGCCGCGGCGAGCGCCGGGCCGCCCACCTGTGGGCCGAGGCGATGGCGGAGCTGGCGCCGGTGCTGCGCGCCAAGGGCATCGTCGCCGCGCCGGCGCCGACGCGGGACCCCGCGGACCTGCCGGCATGAGCGCGGCCCCGGCCGCGGCCGGCCGGCTCGCCGTGGTCGGCTTCGCCGGGCACGCCGAGCTGGCGTGGCTGCGCCTGCTCAAACCCGGGTTCCGGCATTGCCTGGTGGCGCTGCACGAGCCGGCCGGCTGGATCGTCTACGACCCGCTGGCGCACGCCACCGAGTTCGCCCTGCTGCCGCTCGAGGCCGCCGCCGACCCGTTCGCCTGGCTGCTAGGGCACGGCTATCTGCCGGTGCCGGCGCGGCGCCGGCCGCCGCTGCGCCGGCCGCTGGCGCCGGCGCCGTTCACCTGCGTCGAGGCGGTGAAGCGGGCGCTGGGGCTGCGGGCGCCGCTGGTGCTGACGCCCTGGCAGTTGTTCCGCCGCCTCGTCGACGATCAGAAAATAGTCCTTGACATGGTCGACGATTAGGAATACATATACTCCCACAAACGCCCCCAGTGCGCCCGAGCGCCGCCGCGTCCCTCCGACGCGGCGGCGCTTTCGCGTTCCGGGGCCCGGATCCCCACCCCGCAACC
>ENA-ORDC01002084-ORDC01002084.1-marine-metagenome-genome-assembly--contig:-NODE-2084-length-13041-cov-3.610537_pt1 | contig 13041 bp, 15 predicted proteins | sample MGYA00237783_ERZ508515 | MGnify/ENA primary metagenome ERZ508515 (study PRJEB26186, sample SAMN06268792) | marine metagenome | isolation source: Eden Landing Ponds, San Francisco, CA, USA | place... | reverse complement strand
CGAGCATCAGCGCCATCGGGACGCCGGTCGAGACGAGCTGCTTGGTGTCGTCCCAGTTGGCGAGCCAGAGGGTCGCGGCCAGGAGCGCGAGTGCCGCGAGCGTCTGGTTCGCGCCGCCGAACAGCGGCCACAGGCTCGACCACGTCCCGCTGCCGACGAGCAGGTACGCCGGGACGACCTGCAGGATGCCGGCGTTGACGTAGCGGTTCGTGGCGATCTCCTGCGTCTGCGTCTCCGGCGTGCCGACGATTTCCTCGAGCATGTACCGACCCAGCCGCACGGCGGTGTCGGTACTCGTCAGCAGGAAACTGACGAAGACGAGCCCGATGAACGCGGCGCCCGCGGCCGTCGGGATACCGAAGCCGGCGCCGAGCATGATGGCGCCGCCGACCGGGAAGTTCGCGAGTGCACCCGCGAGCCCGGAGCCGAAGTTCGTGGACGCGACGATGGCGAGCGCGGCGACTGCCGTCGTGGCGAGCAGCCCCTCACCGAGCATCGCGCCGTAGCCGATTGCGCGTGCGTCCGTCTCCTTGTCGAGCTGCTTCGCCGACGTGCCCGAGGAGACCAGCGAGTGGAACCCGCTGATGGTCCCGCAGGCGATGGTGACGAACAGGAACGGGAAGATCGGCCCGAGGGCGCTGGTGAACCCTTTGAACGCCGGGAGGTTCGTCGTGAGGCTGGTGTAGGTGACGTCGCCGTAGGTGACGGAGAAGCCGCCGCCGAACAGCGACAGCGCCGTCGCGACGATGACGCCGAGCAGCATCCCACCGACGCCCACGTACAGCAGGCTGGAGGTGAGGAAGTCACGCGGCTGGAGCAGCACCCACACCGGGAGCACGCTCGCCACGAACGCGTAGATGGCGACGACCGGCACCCACGCGGCGATGTTGGCGTTCTGTGCGCCCGACAGCGGCAGCCAGTTCCACTGTGCCGCGTCGCCGAGCAACACGATGGTGTCGGCCGCGGTCCCTTCGACGCCCACCAGCGCGATGGGGTACTGTAGCCCGACCCAGACCCCACCGAACACCATCGCGACGAACGCGATAGCGCCGGGCAGGAACGGGAGGTCGAGCTGGTACAGGTAGACGCCGAACACGAGCGCGAGCGTGATGTAAATGAAGCTCGCCGTCGCCGAGGACGGGAAGAAGTGGAAGACGACGGCCACGACCAGGGCGAACACGGCGATGACAAGGATGATGGTGAGGAAGGCGAACCACAGCAGCATGTCCTTCCCCCGCTCGCCGACGTACTCGCCGATGATGTAGCCGATCGACTTCCCTTCGTGTCGTACACTCGCCGACAGCGACATGAAGTCGTGGACCGCGCCCATCAGCGGGTTGCCGATGGCGATCCACGCGATTGCCGGGAGCCAGCCGAACGCCGCGCCGGCCGTGATCGGGCCGACGATCGGTGCCCCCCCTGCGATGCTCGAGTAGTGGTGCCCCAGGAGTACGGGTTTCTTCGATGGGACGTACTCCTGTCCGTCTTCGTACTTATGTGCTGGCGTCTCCGTCTCGTCGTCCAACTCCACGAACTGTGCGAGATATCTCGAGTACGCGAGATACCCCACAGTGAAGGTGACGAGAGTCGCGATTACTAACGCGGCAATCTGTACCATGGTTCGGGCTTAACCATGTAAATAATCGACTTAAACGTTTGGCTTCAGAGGCAACGTGAAAAACTGCTAACCGTTATGAGGCTGTCTACCGGCGGTATCCAGCCGCTTTTCGCGCGCGCCCACAAAGCCTATAACTGGGTATCGACCCCGATCTCCTCCGCGACCTCCGCGAGGAACGACCCCTTCACCTCGGAGACACGCGTCTCGATGGTCGCGAGCACCGGCGGTTCGAACTCCTCGCGGAGTTCGCGGAGGTGTTCCGTTTCCGTCTCGATGCGCTGGCGGAGGAAGCGTGCGCCCCGGCCGTTCTCGTCGTCGTCCGGGGCGGGCGTGAGCCGGTTCACGACGAGTCCCTCGACGTGGAGCTCGCGGTCGGTCAACGAGTCGATGGCTCGTTCGGTCTCCCGGAGCGATAGCTCGTCCGGGTTGACCACGAGGACGAACGCCGCCCCCTCGCGAAGCGTCCGTCGTGCGAACTCGAAGTTCTCCTTGCGCGCCCGGAGCCGCGCGAGGATGGGGTCGCCCATCGCCGTCCGCCGCGGCTCCCGTCCGCCGATGGCGGCCTTCTCGTAGAGGTCGATGCTCGCCTCCCGCTTCTCGACGAGCCGCTCAATCCAGCCGCCGAGGTACTCCGGCAGCGAGAGCAGCCGGAGCGTCCCGCCGGTCGGCGACGTGTCGAAGACGACGCGGTCGTGCTCCGACTCGCGCATGATCTCGATGAAGCGGTCGAACAGCGCCGCTTCGTGCGCGCCGGGCGTCTGGTGTGCGAGTTCGATCTGTCGATCGATCTCGTTGACGATGCTCGCACTCACCTGATCGCCGAGCGCGCGCTTCGTCTCCAGCAGGTGCTCTGTCACCTCCTGTTCGGGGTCGATTTCGAGCACCTCCAGCGAGTCGTAGCCGTCGACGGGCGTCGGCTCGTCGTCGAACGACTGACCGAACACGTCCGCCGTGCTGTGTGCCGGGTCGGTGGAGACCAGCAACACGTCCTGGCCCGCTGTGGCGCACTTGTGTGCGTACGCGGAGGACATCGTCGTCTTGCCGACCCCACCTTTTCCGCCGAAGAAGACGAACCGGCGCATCAGAAGTGATACTGCTCGCCCTTGCGCTGGAGCATCGATTCGCGGTCCCACATCCGTCGCTCCCACTGTTCGAACTCCTCGGCGAGGTACGGGAGCAGTTCCGCGGTGTAGTAGGAGACGGGACTCGGAATGCCGAACGCGTCGGGGAAACACGACAGCAGGAACGCGTCCTCTTGGTCTTCGGCCTCCTTCTCGATGAGCTCGTAGGCCGGATGCGACACCATCCCGTGGTAGAGCCCCCGAAGCCACTCCTCGACCGTCCCACGGAACCGTTCGATGCGCGTCGCCAGGTCCATGCGGGTAGTTGGCGTGCTCGGTACCCTAAACCGTGTCCCTCCGCGTTGGTCGTGTCCGGCCCGCGCACGACCCTCGCGGGGGCTAAGTAGCCGGCCGGCGAACGCCGTCCCATGAGCGCGACCGACGGCATCCCCGTCACGATCCTCAGCGGGGCACTGGGCGCCGGCAAGACGACTACGGTGAACCACCTGCTGGAGAACGCCGACGGCCGCCGCATCGCCGTCCTCGTCAACGACATGGGCGAGGTGAACGTCGACGCGGAGCTCATCGAGAACCGCGAGAACGGCGTCGCGGAGCTGTCGAACGGCTGCATCTGCTGTGACCTGCGCGACGACCTCGAGGTGGAGGTGAGCCGGCTCGCCCGCGAGCGGGACTTCGAGTATCTCGTCGTCGAATCGTCGGGTATCTCCGAGCCGGCACCGGTCGCCCGGCTGTTCACCACTGGCGCGGCGTCGGCCGCCTACGAGCTCGACACGCTCGTCACCTTGGTCAACGCCGAGACGTTCCGTGACACGCTCGCGACGGGGGAGACGGTCGAAACCGAGGACATCCGCCGGACACGGACGGGACAGGCGGACCGCGAGACCGAGACGCGCCCGCTCGCCGACCTGCTCGTCGGACAGGTCGAGTGTGCGGACGTACTGATGGTCAACAAGTGTGACCTCGCCGGCGAGTCGACGCTGACCGAGACGCGCGAGTTGCTCGCCTCGTTGAACCCCGGTGCCCGGCGCATCGAGACGACCGAGGGGTCGGTCGACCCCGGCGACGTGCTCGGGACAGGACGGTTCGACCTCGACACCGTGAGCGAGACGGCGGCGTGGCAGCGCGCGGCCGAACACGCCGAGGGACACCATCACGGGGACCACGAGGACCACGAGGAGCACAACCCGCAGTCGGCGTACGGTATCGACTCCTTCGTCGTCAGCGCGCGCCGCCCCCTCCATCCGGAGCGGTTCGCCGAGTTCGTGGACGACCTCCCCGAGTCGGTGGTGCGCTCGAAGGGGCGGATCTGGGTCGCCGGCCGCGACGAGCACGCGCTTCATTACAGTCAGGCGGGCCCTTCCGCACGCGTCGAGGTCGCGGAACAGTGGATCGCCGCGATGTCGCAGGCGAGACAGGAGATGCAGCGACGGATGCACCCCGACCTCGAGTGGGACGAAGAGTACGGCGACCGCAGGAGCGAGGTGGTGTTCATCGGCCGTGGGATGGACGAGTCGGCGCTCCGGGAAGCGTTCGAGGCGTGTCTCGTCGATCCCGACGTTCCCGTCGCCGCTTCGAATCCGTTCCCGGAGACGGACGGCGAGAAACTAACCCTCTAGCAGGCGCAGCTCGTCGAGGCAGCCGAGCGCTCGAACTCCATCTCGTCGCCGCAGTCCGGACAGGACGGCGGCCCGTCGCCCGGAACGTCCACGTCGCGGACCCGCTCCGAACAGTCGTGACACCAGTAGGCGCCCTTCGACTCGTTCTCCGTCACGTCGCCGCGGTTCGCCGACCCCGTCGACGCTTTCAGCGTCTCGGTAACCGTGCTAAGTAGTCCCATGTTCGGTCGTGGTCGCTCACACGTATAGTTCCATACGCGTTCGCCCGGACGACGTGCACAGCCGCGTTGGCGTCCGTCTCCGTGCGTCCGTTCTCGGGCTCACGCCGACGCCGCGACTTCGGCGAGCGCACGGCGGAGCTCCCCACGCCGTTTCCACGCGGCGAGCCGGTCGAGGACGCCGGGACCGCGCACCGCGACGGTCGAGCGGGCCGTCAGCCGCGTCCCCTCGTCCTCGGGGGCGTACGTCACCCGCGTCGTCAGCGCCGCGAGGGGTCCCTCGAGCTGTTCGTACACGAGCCCGTCGTCGATCCGCTCGAAGCGGAACAGTAGCTCGACGCCGGCCCGTCCGGCTGCGACCAGCGTCGCGTCGCCGTCCGTGCTCACCTCCCGGACGGTGAAGCTCCCCTCCGCCTCGATGAGCCGCTCCGGCGACAGCAGCCGTTCGACCGCCGCGGGCGGGGCGGACACGAACCGGTTGACCTCGACCTCGCGCATGGGGCGGCTACGCGGGAAGAGAGGAAAGGCGTGGCGACACGCGTGCCCGTCAGGCGAGATACAGCAGTAGCGAGAGCCCGAACATCGCGGCGGCCGCGACGACGACGCCGTAGACGATGGTTCGGAGCCGGTCCTCGGGCGGCAGTTCAGTTCGGAGCGACGCGCGGTTTCCCGACACCATCCGCCGGTAGGCGGCGATGGCGAAGCCGGCGGCGACGACCAGCGCGACGGCGACTCCGATACCGGCGGAGCCGCCGAGTTCCATCACGACCGCCGGGAGAAACGAGAGGCTCACGAGGAGTCCGATCGCCGCCACGACAAGAAACGGGACCGGATCGAGCGGCTCGCCGTCCCGGTCGGAGAACATGCCCGGGGCTACGGCCGCTGGGAAGAAAACGCTGCGGCGACAGCGGGCGCGTGAGGTGGAGTTAAGTCCCCTGCTCCGAAGTATCGAGCCATGGCATCGGACGGCGACATCCGGGTGTTGCTGGTCCTCGACCTGCTGCTGTCGGTCGTCTTCGCGTCGGTCGTCGTCTGGGGGTTCGACTTCATCGGGCTGTACGCGTTCACGCCGACGAACGTGGCCATCGCGACGGCCGTCATCGCGACGCTGACGTATCTCGTCGTGTTGCGCTGAACGGGTGGCTCATCGTCGTTCCGCGTTGGTGACGAGTAGATGGCTTATTGTCGTTGCGCGTTCGCGTTCCGAACATGACGATCGAGGACCGAGACGAGGCGCACGTCATCAGCCACGCGCTGGCGAAACACACCCTCTCACGGCTGCGCTCCGTCGAGACGGAGCAGGTCGGCTTCCGAAAGGGGCTCGTGAAGCTCGGCCGCATCTGCGGCTACGAGATCATCGACGGCGCGATGGAGACGGAGTTCGTCTCCATCACGACCCCGCTGGCCGAGACGACCGGCGAGCGCGTGAAGGGGCTCGATGACGTGGTCATCGTCAACGTGCTCCGCGCGGCGACACCGTTCGTCGAGGGGCTGTTGAAGGCGTTCCCACGGGCGAAGCAGGGCGTCATCTCCGCGGGCCGCGACGAGGAGGCTGGAATGAACGAGGACGGCGAGTTCCCCATCACGATCGACTATATGAAGCTCCCGGAGATATCCGAGGACGACACCGTCATCGTCGCGGACCCGATGCTCGCCACCGGCTCGACGATGGTGGCCGTACTCGACCACCTGCTCGACGGGGCGAACCCGGAGCGGACGCTCGTGCTCTCGGCCGTCGCCGCGCCGCCGGGACTGGTCCGCGTCGACGAGCAGTACCCCGGGGTGGACCTGCTCACGGTCGCCGTCGACGAACGCCTCGACGACGACGGCTTCATCGTCCCTGGTCTCGGCGACGCGGGCGACCGCGCGTTCCGGACGACCTGAACCGCCACCCCGAGCCGACGGGTTCAAATACGCCCCTGCGGTACGACTCGGTCCCTCCGGCCGAACGTCCGTTCCGAAGCCGTACCCCCTCTCTTCGGATGCAGATATCGCCGACGGAGCGCGGAAACGATTTCCAGCGGAAGCGACGCAAGACGAGCGTCCGACACCGCGCCTTCGTGCGGTTTGTCCGCGCGGCTCAGTCCCGAGTCAGCTCGACGCGACCCCCCGTCGCGCTCCGCAGTCGGTCGCGGAGTGCCGGCGCGTCGGCGACCGGGACGCGCGCCTCGAACGTCACCCGCTCCGCGTACTCCGCGTCGAAATCGACGCCAGCCGACTCGAGGATGCCCCGCACGGTTCCTGAATCGTCGTAGTCGACGACGGCGCGGAGTCGTTCGTGTGGCTCTTCGGTCACGACGCCGGCTGCCTCGACAGCGTCCGCGACCGCGCGGCCGTACGCGCTCACGAGTCCACCGACCCCGAGGTTCGTCCCGCCGTAGAAACGTGTAACCACGACGGCGACGTTCTCCAGCTCCTGCCCCTGGAGGACGTTTAGCGCGGGCTTGCCGGCGCTTCCCGAGGGCTCCCCGTCGTCGCTCGAGTACTCGCGGAACGGGTCCGCGCGGACCCGATAGGCGGGGACGTTGTGTGTCGCGTCGTCGAACTCCGCGCGCACGTCCTCGACGAACGACTCCGCCGCGTCGACGCTCTCGACGGGGGCAACGTGGCCGATGAACTCCGAGCCGCGGACGGTGAAGGACGCGCGGGCCGGCCCGGCGACCGTCCGGTAGGTCTCGCGGTCCGGCGTCCCCGCGTCGCTCATTCCAGCTCCAGCTTCCGGACGAAGTCGAGCTCCTGAAGTTCGGTGATGAGTTCGCCCGGCAGCGGCTCGTCGGTGATGACGTACAGCTTCGGCTCGTCGGTGAACTCGGGGTCCTCGGAGATGGTCTGTCGGATGGAGATGTCGCGGTCGGCGATGCGGCTCGTCACCGTCGCGACGATGCCCGGCTGGGTCTCGTCGGCCACCTGCACGGTCAACACGGAGAGGCCGAGCACGGGCGCGAGATCCATCAGCGACGGAATCGCGGAGATGTTCCGGAAGACACGCTCCATCTCCGGGTCGTCGAGGATGGTCTCCGTCGTCGCGTTCACCACGCGACGGTCCACGCCCACCTCGCGGGCGATGCCCGTGTCGGGAATCTCGATGCCGCCCGAGACGACCCGTCCCTCCTCGTTCACGGAGAAGCCTCGCTCGAGGAGGAGCCGCACGACCGCCCGCTGCCCGGGCGAGTCGGCGAACTTCGCCATGATCTCGTCGAACATGGCGAAATCGTCGGCGCGTTGCGGTTTGTGTGTTCCGCCCCGCAGGTCGGCCGACACGGTTTAGCCCCCTGGCCGCCACGGCTCGACCATGCGCGAGGTCTCCGGCTGTGACTTCTGTGGCGGGACGCCGTCGGGTACGTTCGACGTGCTGCCACCCGAGTACGACCCCGAAGGGAAGGGGAAACGGATGGTGCTGTGTGACCACTGCCGCGACGCGCTCGCGTCGATACTCGACCCGCTGTTGGATGCGAAGGCTGACGATGTCGAACCGCAGGTCGATACCGACTCGGAGCCCGCCGAACCGACCGAAGAGCCGGCCGACGCGGCAACGGCTGTCGACGAGATCGGTGTGGGTACAACCACCGACACCGATACGGAATCGGCTGCAGACGAGACAGGTTCGGGTACAACCACCGACGCCGACGAGGCCGAGGGAGCTGACGACAGAACCGGGGACGCCGCCGCGGACGAAGCCGACGACGAGTCCACGGGCCCACGGATGGCGAAGACGGCCGACGGCACCTCCTCGCGGGTACCGAAGGGGTACCGGAAGACACTCCGGTTCCTCCAGAACCGCGAGACGCCGATCGAGCGCGACGCTGCCGTCGAGATGGTGTCGGACGCGTACGGCTTCGACCGGGAGGCCGTCGAGACGGCAATCGACCACGCTGTGAAACACGGCCGGCTGAAGCAGCTCCAGGACGAGATCGACGTGACCTGAACGAGGTAGCTGTCCTACAACGACTCCTTCGTGCTCGGAACGTCGGCACGCCGCTCGTCGCGTCGCGTCGCGTCGTCGAGCGCACGGGTCAGACACTTGAACAGCGCCTCGACCTCGTGGTGTGCGTTGCGACCCTCGACGCCCGCGTGCAGCGTCACGTTCGCGTGCATCGCGAACGACTCACAGAAGTGTCGCGCCATGTCGCTGGTGAACTCGCCGACGGTCGGCTGTGAGAACTCGCCATCCCACGCGAAGTAGGGGCGGCCGGAGAGGTCGACGACGACCGATGCGACGGCCTCGTCGAGCGGGACGCGCCGGTCAGCGTAGCGGACGACGCCGCGCTTCTCGCCGAGCGCCTCGTCGAAGGCCTCGCCGACCGCGATGCCGACGTCCTCGACGGTGTGGTGGTCGTCGATCGCGAGGTCGCCGTCACAGCGCACGGTCAGATCGAACAGCCCGTGGCGCGCGAACGCGGTCAGCATGTGGTCGAAGAAGCCGACGCCCGTCTCGGCCGTCGCGTCGCCGTCCCCGTCGACATCGAGCGTCACCTCGATTTCCGTCTCGGCCGTCTCACGGGTCACGGCCGCGGTTCGGTCGCTCATGTGCCCTCTTTTCGACCGGAGGGTATGACGGTTGTGCCTGTCCCCGGTCGCGGGGCGACTTCACGGCGCGAGAACGCGGCGTGGAATACATGAGTGTCGAGCGGAAACGGGGTGTACAGTGTCCCAGCGTGTTCTGCCGGTAACCACGCGGTTCGTCGCACGCGCGGCCCCGGAGCTGTCGGCCTCGTCACCGACCGCGTCCGCACTCGCCGGAGCAGCCGCCTACGTCGCGGTCCGGCTCTCTCGTTAGCGCCGCTTCGCCTCCCGCAACGTGAACCGGCCCTCGTACAGCGCCGTCCCGACGACGACGGCCGCGGCGCCGGCCTCACGTAGCGCGTCGACGTCGTCGAGCGTCGCCACCCCGCCCGAGGCGACGACCGGAATCTCTACCGCGTCGACGACGCGCTCGACGGGGTCGGTCCGAACCCCTCCGAGCTGTCCCTCCACGTCGACGTCGGTGAACAGTATCGCGCCGGCGCCGAGCTCCTCGTAGCGGGCGGCGGCCTCGGCCGGGTCGAGGCCGGTTCCCTCCGTCCACCCCGAGACGACGACCTCCCCCTCCTTCGCGTCGAGGCTGACCATCACGCTGCCCGGGTGTTCCTCGGAGATATCCGCGACGATTCCGGGCGTCTCGACGGCCGCGGTGCCGAGGATGACGCGGTCCACGCCGCGGTCGAGCAGCCCGACGGCGTCCTCGGTCGTCCGGATCCCGCCCCCGAGCTGCACGTCGACGTTGACGGCGTCGAGAACGGCCTCGACCGCGTTCGCGTTGACGCGCTCGCCCTCGAAGGCGCCGTCAAGGTCGACCAGGTGGAGGGTCTCGGCTCCCTCGTCGACCCACCGCTCGGCCGCCTCGACGGGGTCGCCGTACCGTTTCCCGGTGCCGCGCTCGCCGCCGACCAGCTGGACGACCTGTCCGTCCTTCATGTCCACCGCGGGGACGACCTCGAACTGCTCGAACATACGGGCGACACGCGGCTGGCGCGCGTAAGTCCGCCGGTCTCCGGACGCGGCCGGGTGTGGGTTCGACACCTCCACGACCGGCGACGGCGCCCGACTCGCGAGAATCTTAAGTCGAACCGATTCGGACCGTTCGATATGCTCTCTCTGCTGCTCGTCGTCGGGCTCCTCGTCGCCGCGTTCGTCGGCTACAACGTGGGCGGCGCGACGACGGGGGTTGCGTTCGGCCCGGCCGTCGGTGCGGGCGTGCTGTCGAAGCTCTCCGCCGGCCTCCTGATGGCGCTGTGTTTCTTCGCGGGTGGCTGGACGGTCGGCCGGAACGTCGTGAACACCCTTGGCGGGCGTATCGTCCCTGCCGAACTGTTCACCCTCGAGGTGAGTATCGGCGTCCTCTTTTTTATCGGTATCGCGCTGCTCGTCTCGAACCTGTTCGGGGTACCGGCCTCCACCTCGATGACGGCGGTCGGCGCCATCGCGGGGCTGGGGCTCGCGACCGGCAGGCTCAACTGGGATGTGATGGGACAGATCGTCTCGCTGTGGCTCGTCGCGCCGCTCATCGCGTTCTGGGTGAGCGGCGTCGTCGGGCGCTACCTCTACCCGCGTATCAACCGCTGGGTCGCCATCGACCGGAGCGACGGCGGGCTGTTCGTGCTCGACCGCTCCGGCGTCGTGCCGCGCCCGCGGCTCGGCCCCGGAACGACCACTCGTGAGGCGGGCGGCGCGCTCACCGTCATCGCCATCGGCTGTTTCATGGCGTTCAGCTCCGGTGCCTCGAACACGGCGAACGCCGTCGCGCCGCTGGTCGGCGCCGGCGCGCTCGAGATGGAGCCCGCTATCCTGCTCGCGGGCGCCGCCACGGGTCTCGGCGCGCTCACAATCGCCCGCCGGACGCTGGAGACCGTCGGTAACGACCTCACCGACCTCCCCATCACCGCGGCGGTCATCGTCGCCGTCATCTCCGCGACCATCATCACGATCCTCTCGGCGCTCGGCATCCCCGCGAGCTTCGTCGTCGTCGCGACGATGAGCATCGTCGGGCTGGGCTGGGGGCGGGCGACGCGCACCGCGCGGCTCTCGGGGACGGTTCGCGGTGAGCGCCCTGGGATGTCCCCCGGCGCGCTCGATGCCGACGAGACGCCGCGGATCGGTCCAGATGGGGGCAGAGCGGACGACACGCCCGGGGAGCCGTCGCCGCCCATCGGCGACGAGGAACCCGAGGAGCTCCCCACGTCGAGCGACCTGTTCGAGCCGGGCCGCACCGCGCGGGTCATCCTGATGCAGAACTTCGTTCCCATGATTGCGACCGTCGGGGCGTACCTCGTGTTCTCCGTGGCGCTGTGAGTCGGCACGGGGCCGTCTCCTCACACTCCAGCCGCCGTGCTTCGGCTTTGTGTGTTGACGAATATCACGGAATCGGCCGCGTGCGCGGGGTCACTGAGCGATTTCCCGCCGTCGAAAGGGCGACCTTTAACATAGGCGGGGTCGTACCCGACAGTTGATGCCCACGGTAGAATACCTCAACTACGAAGTGCTCGACGACCACGGCTGGGAGATGGAAGACGACGACCTCTTCGACAAGGCCGCGGACGCCGGGCTCGGCGACGAGGACTACGGATCGCTCGATGTGAACGAAGGCGAGTACATCCTCGAAGCCGCCGAGGCACAGGGGTACGACTGGCCGTTCTCCTGTCGCGCCGGCGCCTGTGCGAACTGCGCGGCCATCGTCACGGAGGGCGACATCGACATGGACATGCAGCAGATCCTCTCCGACGAGGAGGTCGAAGAGAAGAACGTCCGCCTGACGTGTATCGGCTCGCCGGCCGCGGACACGGTCCAGATCGTCTACAACGCGAAGCACCTGGACTACCTCCAGAACCGCGTCATCTGAGCTCGGTCTCTCGTGTTCCTGTTTTCGTCAGCCGCGTAGCCACAGCCCCCCAGCAAGCCGTCCGTCCGCGCCGCCCGGCAACGGGTACGCTCCGCGCTCCGAGTGGACCCGCAATCCCTTATACGAGCGCGCGGGCAGTAGGCCCGTGACGCTCCCGGCCGCGCTGGACTCGCTGCTCGCGAGCCCCCCGACGGACCTGCTGCGCCTGCTTGCGGTCCCCGTCTTCGCGCTCGCGGCGTACCGCGACGTGCGCACACGACGGGTACGCAACGAACTGTGGCTCCCGCTCGTCGCGCTCGGGGCGGTGCTGTTCGTCGCCGACGGGCTCGCCGCGCTCTCCGACCCGTTCCGCACCCGGCAGTTCATGGTCCACGCGGCCGTCTCGCTCGGCGTCGTCGCGCCGCTCGGCTACCTGTTCTGGCGGCTCGGGGGGTTCGGCGGCGCGGACGCGAAAGCCATCATGACGCTCGCGCTGCTGTTCCCGGAGTTCCCGCTCTACTACCTGCCGGGACTCGTGCTGCCGGTCGTCCGGCCACCGCTCGGCGTCCTTTCGATGACCGTCCTCTCGAACACCGTCCTCGTCGGCGTGACGTTCCCGTTCATGCTTGTCGTCCGCAACTTGTTAACCGGAAATATCGGCCTTCCAATGGTTATTGGATGGCGCGTACCCGTTCCAGATGTGGCGACGGAGTACGGGAGTCTGCTTGAGACTCCTGATGGATTTACGCGGAGCGGCCTTGATCTCGATGCGCTCCGGATGTATCTTCGTTGGCGCGGATTGACGCTCTCCGATATCCGTGATGATCCGACCTATTATCGCGACCCCGGGTCGCTCCCGCCCGAGGGTGAGCGTGGTGACCCGACCGACGGCGCACTCGCGGATGGGCCGGCTGTGACCGATGGCGGGTCCGACGGAGTCCGAAACAGGGGTTCGGAAGACGGCTGCGGGGACGAGAGTTCGCCCCCCGGCACTGTCGACGACGCGGGGGGTGCCGCGGCGTTTCTCGCTTCGCTCGATGGGGACGCCTACGGGACGACTCCCGACGAAATTCGGGCAGGACTTGACGTACTCGTAAGCGAGGATGTAGTTTGGATCACACCAGGAATCCCATTCATGATCCCAATTTTTGTT
>ENA-ORDC01002081-ORDC01002081.1-marine-metagenome-genome-assembly--contig:-NODE-2081-length-13050-cov-4.019271_pt1 | contig 13050 bp, 11 predicted proteins | sample MGYA00237783_ERZ508515 | MGnify/ENA primary metagenome ERZ508515 (study PRJEB26186, sample SAMN06268792) | marine metagenome | isolation source: Eden Landing Ponds, San Francisco, CA, USA | place... | reverse complement strand
GCGCCGCTCGGCGGCAGCCGCAGCGCGGACGCGTCGGCCGACGAGGCGATCGCCGCCGACAGCCTGCGTCCCGGCCCGCTTGGCCAGGACCGCATCGACATCCGCATCTAGTCCGCATCCGCGAGAGCCCGCAAGGAGCCCACGATGGACGTCAACGCCCCCTCTTCCGCCGCCCAGAGCCAGCAGTCTTCCGGCAGCGGCCTGAACGGCGGCTCCAAGCTGGCCGAGGACTTCGACACCTTCCTCGGCATCCTGACCACGCAACTGAAGAACCAGGATCCGCTGGAGCCAATGAAGAGCCAGGAGTTCACCAACCAGCTGGTGCAGTTCTCCACCGTCGAACAGGCGATCGCCACCAACAGCAAGCTGGACAAGATGCTGGCGGCGCAGGCGGACAACCGCGCCACGCAGGCGGTCAACTTCATCGGCAAGGATGTCGGCCTGGAAGGCAACCAGGTGCAGCTCAAGGACGGCGCGGCCCAGTTCGCCTACAAGCTGGACGGCGACGCGCAGGCCGCCCTGGTGTCGATCACCAACCAGAGCGGCGATGTCGTCCGCAGCATCTCCGGCCCGACCGGCGCCGGCCGCCACGACGTCACTTGGGACGGCACCGGCGACGGCGGCAAGGCGCTGCCCGACGGCGTCTACAACATCCAGGTGCGCGCCGTGGACGGCCAGGACCAGACGGTCCAGGCGACCACCGAGGTCCGCGGCGAGGTCACCGGCTTCGAAATGCGCGACGACAAGATCTACCTGCAGCTCGGCGACCGCGAGGTGCCGTTCGAGAACGTCACGTCGGTCTACGACCAGAGCCAGTCCGGCGCGGACGAGAGCGCCTGACGGACCAAGTTCACAACCACATCAGAGACCCCGGCTGAGATAGGGCCCGCACGCCCGACAGCCCGCGGCCCCGGACCGGATCGCCCCCCGGCCGCGGCGCACAGAGAAGGAGAACGACGATGAGTATCTACGGTGCGATGTATTCCGGCGTGTCAGGGCTGAAGGCCCAGTCCAATGCGCTCGGCATCATTTCCGACAACATCAGTAACGTGAACACCGTGGGCTACAAGGGCTCGCACGCGGCCTTCTCGACGATGGTGACCCAGGCGGCCACGCAGACCACCTACACGCCGGGCGGCGTCGGCTCCAGGCCGTTGCAGGGCGTCGATCAGCAGGGCCTGCTGCAGGGCACGTCGAATGCGACGGACTTGGCGATCTCCGGCAACGGTATGTTCGTTGTCAACGAGTCGGCGGACCCGGACGTCGGCGACGACATGATGTTCACCCGCGCCGGCGAGTTCCGGCCCGACGAGAACGGCAACCTGCGCAACTCCGCCGGCTTCTTCCTGCAGGGTTGGGCGCTCGACGATGAAGGCAACCTGCCCGCCGGCCAGCAGGCAATCGGCAGCGTGGAGACCGTCAACGTCTCCAACCTGAGCGGCCTGCCGCGCGCCACCAGTGAGATGTCGATCGGCGCCAATCTGCCGTCGACCGCTGGCACGACCGCGCCGGATAACACCTTCACCAGTTCGGCCCAGGTCTTCGACTCCCTCGGCAACGCCCACACGCTGAACATCACCTTCGAGAAGACCGCCGCCAACACCTGGGACGTCACCGCCGGAAGCCCGAGCATGGATTTGGGCGGCGGCGTCGGCACCGACGTGGCCGTGCGCACCGTCGACTTCAACGGCGAGGGCGCCCCGGACGTGGACCTGACGGACACGCTCACCATTGCCGGGTTCGACGCAGGCAACGGAGCGGCCGTCCCGCAAGACATCGAACTCAGCATGGGCAGCGCCGGCGAGTTCGACGGCCTGACCAACTTCTCCAGCGACTTCACCGGCTTCACCGAGCTCAATCAGAACGGCCTCAAGTTCGGCAACTTCACCGGTGTTTCGGTGGACGAGGAGGGCACCGTGACGGCCGTGTTCGACAACGGTCGCCGCAAGGACATCTACAAGCTGCCAATCGCCATGTTCTCCAACTTCAACGGTCTGGAGGAGCGGTCCGGCAACGCCTACCTGCAGACCGGCGAGTCCGGCGACTTCCTGCTGGCCGAGGCCGGCGTCGGCGGTGCCGGCGACCTGACGCCGTCGGCCCTGGAATCCTCGACCGTCGACCTGGCCGAGGAGTTCACCAAGATGATCACCACCCAGCGGGCCTACTCGGCGTCGACCAAGGTGATCACGACCTCCGACGAGATGCTGCAGGAGCTGACGCAGGCGATCCGCTAACCGCTCTGCCGCCCGCTTCGGGAGATCACGCGCCCGGCACCGCCACGACGGCGGTGCCGGGCGCGCATCGTATCCGGATGCCACAACGCGCGCGTGCGCTTTCCCAAGCTCTTAACCGTCGCGTTTAGGGATTCTTTAAAAGCGCAGGTGCCATCTTTGCGTCAGTCGGATGGACCTTAGACCAAGAATAAGCCCAGGAGCACATAGCTCGATGACCGACCAGCGTTCCGCAAGGTATGCCGCGATCGGGCCCGATGGGGAGCCGCTGACGATCGACGACCTGCCGTCACCCAACACCAAGCGGTGGGTGGTGCGCCGCAAGGCCGAAGTCGTGGCCGGCGTGCGTGCCGGCCTGATCTCGATCGAAGAGGCCTGCCGTCGCTACAACCTGTCCATGGAAGAGTTTCTGTCCTGGCAACGGATGATCGAAAGCCACGGGATGCGCGGCCTGCGCACCACCCGGGTACAGCAATACCGCCGTCCGAGCGACGACGGAGATCTGGAGATTGAGGCGGCGCAGTAGCCTCGCCAAGCCCCCTCGTGCGCCGTCTCATAGGCCGGGTCCTTCGGGACCCGGCCGCCCTATTTCAGCGGCCGCCCAGGCCGGCCTCCAAGGCTCCGCGCGGCATGCGGCTCGAATACGCGTCTTAGTCGCGACGACAGTAGGCAAAAATTTCCGCGCGTTAACGGCACCTTTACCGGCAACCCCCTAGCGTCCCACGCGAAATCAAACGCCGGTGCGCCGCAGCGGACCTTCTCGGTCCCGTCCGATCCGGACCCGGCGCCCCGGCTTCAGAGGCCGAAGCGGAACGACCAGGGGACGCGTCGCGCGTGAACACCTTCATCGACACCCTGAAGAACCTAGGCGCTGCCCGGCTCGCGATCATGGGCGCGGTGGCCGCGGGGCTGATCGCCTTCTTCATCTACATGACCACGCAGCTGGCCGGCGAGGAGATGGCGCTGCTGTACAGCGACCTCTCCGGCAAGGACAGCGGCAAGATCGCCAGCCAATTGGAAGGCTCCGGCGTGCCTTTCGAGGTGTCGCCGGACGGCAGCCGCATCCGGGTGCCGAAGGACCAGGTGGGCCGCCTGCGCGTCCAGATGGCCGAGCAGGGCCTGCCGGACGGCGGCTCCGTCGGCTACGAGATCTTCGACAACACCTCCAGCCTGGGCACCACCAACTTCGTCCAGAACATCAACCACCTGCGCGCGCTGGAGGGCGAGCTCGCCCGCACCGTCCGTTCGATCGACCGCGTCAGCCAGGCGCGCGTGCACCTGGTGATGCCGCGGCGCGAGCTGTTCAGTCGTGACCGGCAGGAACCCAGCGCGTCGATCGTGCTGCTGATGGAAGGCAGCAACCGCCTCAACGAGCAGCAGGTGCTCGGCGTGCAGCACTTGGTCGCCAGCGCGGTCCCGCAGCTGGAGCCCAACCTGGTGTCGATCGTCGACCAGCAGGGCACGCTGCTGGCGCGCGGTGGCGGCGAGAACAACCTGATGGGCGGCACCACCAACGCCCAGGAGATGCGGGCGAACTACGAGCAGAAGCTGGCCCGCGCGGTCGAGCAGCTGCTGGAGCGCTCGGTCGGCCCCGGCAACGTGCGCGCCGAGGTGGCGGTCGAGATGAACTTCGACCGGATCACCGAGAACTCCGAGATCTACGATCCCGACAGCCAGATCGCGCGCTCCACCCAGGTGCTGGAGGAGAGCGAGCGCGACGTCGAGAACAGCGGCGAAGAGCCTGTAACCGTGGGCAACAACCTGCCCGACGCGAACGCTGGCGGCCAAGGCAACCAGCAGCAGCTCTCGCAGTCCAACCGGCTGGAGGAGACCACCAACTACGAGATCTCCAAGACGGTGAAGACCCACGTCAGCGAGGGCGGCAAGGTCAATCGCGTGTCGCTGGCGGTGCTCGTCGACGGCCGCTACACCACCGACGCCGAGGGCAACAAGGTCTACGAGGAGCGCTCCGAGCAGGAGCTGCAGCAGCTCGCCACCCTCGCCCGCTCGGCGGTCGGCTTCAGCGAGGAGCGCGGCGACAGCGTCGACGTCATCAACATGCGCTTCGTCAACCCGGCCTCCGAGCTGGAGCCGGCGAACGAGGGCGGCTTCCTGGGCCTGCGCCACGACGAGATGATGCGCATGGCGGAGCTGCTGGTGCTCGGCATCGTCGCCGTGTTGGTGCTGCTGCTGGTGGTGCGCCCGCTGGTGGCGCGCCTGCTGGAGACCCCGATCGGCCAGCCCGCCGCCGCGGGCGCCGACGGCAGCCACATGCTGGGCGACTACTCCGACCACCATGCCGCCCTGCCCGGCCCGCCGGGCGTGCCGTCGACCGACGTCGCCGGCGGCGACGTGTCCGACTACGGCGCCGACGAGGACGAGGCGTCCGAGCAGATGATCGACCTCAACAGGGTCGAGGGCCGCGTCAAGGCGTCATCCCTGCGCAAGATCGGCGAGATCGTCGACAAGCACCCCGAAGAGGCGGTGTCGATCCTGCGCAATTGGCTTTACCAAGATCAGGGCTAAGAGGCTTATCGCAAGATGCGTGTACGCGAGGATTACCGGTCCCTGAGCGGACCCGACAAGGCGGCGCTGCTGCTGATGTCCGTGGGCGACGAGAACGCCGCCCGCATGTTCGCCCTGATGGACGACGAGGAGATCAAGGAGATCTCCCAGAACATGGCGAACCTGGGCAACGTCAGCTCGAACTTGGTGGAACGGCTGTTCGTCGAGTTCGCCGAGAACATCTCCTCCACCGGCTCGCTGGTGGGCAACTACGACTCCACAGAGCGCCTGCTCATGAAGGTCATGAGCAAGGACCGCGTCGACTCCATCATGGAGGAGATCCGCGGGCCGGCCGGCCGCACCATGTGGGACAAGCTCGGCAACGTGAACGAGCAGGTGCTCGCCAACTACCTGAAGAACGAGTACCCGCAGACGGTCGCGGTGGTGCTGTCCAAGATCAAGTCGGACCACGCCGCCGCGGTGCTGGCGCTGCTGCCCGAGGGCCTCGCCATGGAGGTCGTCATGCGGATGCTGCGCATGGAGGCCGTGCAGAAGGAGGTGCTGGACGACGTCGAGCGCACGCTGCGCAACGAGTTCATGTCCAACCTCGCCCGCACCTCGCGCCGCGACGCGCACGAGATGATGGCGGAGATCTTCAACGGCCTGGACCGGCAGACCGAGCAGCGCTTCCTGACGTCGCTGGAGGAGCGCAACCGCGACGCCGCCGAGCGCATCAAACAGCTCATGTTTACCTTCGAGGATCTGGCGAACCTCGATCCCGGCGGTATCCAGACGCTGCTGCGCCAAATCGACAAGGACAAGCTGGGGATCGCGCTCAAGGGCTCGTCCGAGGAGTTGCGCAACCTGTTCTTCTCCAACATGTCCGAGCGCGCCGCGAAGATCATGCGTGAGGACATGCAGGCGATGGGTCCGGTCCGGCTGCGCGATGTCGACGAGGCCCAGACGACCATCGTCCAGACCGCCAAGGAGCTGTCCAGCACCGGTGAGATTGTGCTCGCCGAGAACAAGGGCGAGGACGAGCTCGTCTACTGACGGGCTCGCACGCGAGGTATCGATGGCCGCTGTGGAAAAGTTCCTGTTCGGACGCGACTTCGAGACCGAGGCCGACGGCCCCGTCGGCCGCGGCGCGGAGCCCGCGCCTGCGCCGGAACCGGAGCCCGAGCCCGACCCCGAGCCGACCTACGCGCAGGCGGACCTGGACGCCGCCGTCGAGGAAGCGCGCGCGGCCGCGCATGCGGACGGGCTCGCGGAAGGCCGCCGGCAGGCCGAGCAGGAAGTCAACGCCGCGCAGGCGCAGGCGCTGGACCGCCTCGCCGATGCGCTCGGCGAGCTCGCCGCCGGCCAGACCGAGCGCGAGGAGCAGCGCGACCGCGAACAGCTGCAGCTGGCCGTGCAGTTGCTGCAGCGCCTGTTTCCGGCGCTGACCCGGCGGCACGGGCAGACCGAGATCGAGGCGGTGATCCAGGACAGCCTGGACCGCCTGCGCGACGAGCCGCGCGTCGTCGTCCGGGTCGCCGACGGCCGGCTCGACGCACTGAAGGACCGGGTCGACGCGCTGAGCGCCAAGGCCGGCTTCGAGGGCCGGGTGGTGCTGCTCGCCGACGAGGAGGGCGCCGACGGCGACGTCCGGGTCGAGTGGGCCGACGGCGGCGCCGAGCGCGACAGCGCCCGCCTGTGGAGCGAAATCGAGAAGGCGGTGCAGCGCGCCCTCGGGCCGCGCCCGGTGCCCGCCGCGAAACCCGCCCCGAATCCCGCCGAAGCGCAGCCGTCAGAGAGCGACACGACGGATGCGCCGGAGCCGCAACCGACCGACGACGCGGAGGACGGCGCCGAGGGCGACGCCACCGCCGACGCCGCGCCCGCTGCACGCCGCAGCGCGTGAGACTTTAGCCGCAACGGAGGATACCCATGGCGGACAAGGACAACCTGGAACTGAACGAGCTGGACGGCGACGACCAGGCCACGGCCGATCAGATGCTCGCCGAGAGCGACGAGCGCGAGGACGACGAGAACAAGCCCACCAGCGCCAAGGACCTGGAAGCGGTCTACGACATCCCGGTGCAGGTCTCGGCGGTGCTGGGCAAGGCCAACATGCAGGTCAGCCAGCTGCTGAAGCTGGGCCGCGGCGCCGTCGTCGAACTCGACCGCAAGGTCGGCGAGGCGATCGACATCTACGTCAACAACCGCCTGGTCGCGCGCGGCGAGGTGGTGGTCGTGGAAGACCGCCTGGGCGTCACGATGACCGAGATCATCAAGATGGACCACTCCTAAGCCTGGCTGCGTTGCCCCGCGGCCAGGCCGGCAATTGCCGCACCACGTAGGTGCGGTTCAGATCCGGAGAGATCTTCCCTATGGCGAACGTATCGACAGCGCAGGACGCGACCGCGGCGACGGCGCGACGGGGCGGCAGCCCGGTCAAGCCGAAGAGCGCCACCACCTCCCTGGACCCGGCGACGATCATCGGCGTCCTGGGCGGCTTCGCGATGATCATCGGCGCCATGGTCCTGGGCGGCTCGCCGGGCGCCTTCGTGGACGCCCCGGCGATGCTGATCGTAATCGGCGGCAGCTTCCTGATCACCACCGTGTCGTTCTCGATCCAGGAGGTGATGAAGGCGCAGTCGGTGATGCTGAAGGCGATCGCCTACCGCCAGCGCGACCCCTCGGACGCCGCGCTGCAGATGATCTATCTGGCCGATCTGGCGCGCAAGAACGGCGCGTTGGCGATGGAGCACCAGGCCCGCGAGTTCCGGGGCGAGCGCTTCCTGCGCCGGGCCATGGACCTGGTGATCGACGGCGCGCCGGGCGAGGAGGTCGAGCGCATCATGATGCGCGAGGCCGAGGCGACGATGCACCGCCACGGCAAGTCGGCCGGCGTGCTGCGCCGGGCCGGCGAGGTCGCCCCGGCGATGGGGCTGATCGGCACCCTGGTCGGCCTGGTGCAGATGCTGGGCAGCCTGGACGACCCGAGCACGATCGGCCCGGCGATGGCCGTGGCCCTGCTGACCACCTTCTACGGCGCGGTGCTGGCCAACATGGTCTTCCTGCCGCTGGCCAACAAGCTGGAGCGCAACTCCTCGATCGAGGCGACCGTGAACCAGATCTACGCGCACGGCGCCGCCTCGATCGGCCGGCAGGAGAACCCGCGCCGGCTGGAGACCCTGCTTAACACGATACTGCCGCCCGCCCAGCGGGTCAGATACTTCGACTGACCGTGTCCCGCGCGGCCCTTTGGTCGCCGCGACGGGGGACGGTCTGGAGACACCGGAGGAACCGAGATATGCGACTGCTGATTGTCGGAACGCTTGACGGCCACATCGCGACCGCGGGCCAGATCGCGCTGCAGAAAGGCGCCAAGGTCGCCCACGTCGACTCGGCCGGCGCCGCGCTCGAGGCGCTGCGGTCGGGCCAAGGGGCCGACCTCGTCATGGTCGACGTCAAGCTGGACGTCGGCGAGCTGATCGACGCGCTGAAGGCCGAGCGGATCTCGGTTCCGGTGGTGGCCTGCGGCATCGGCAACGACAGCCGCGCCGCGGTCAAGGCGATCAAGGCCGGCGCCAAGGAGTACGTGCCGCTGCCCCCCGACGCCGAGATGATCGGCGCGGTGCTGGCCGCGGTCGCCGAGGAGACCACCTCGGTGATCACGCACGACCCGAAGATGGCCGCCGTGCTGAAGCTGGCCGACCAGGTCGCACCCAGCGAGGCCAGCGTGCTGATCACCGGCGAGTCCGGCACCGGCAAGGAGGTCATGGCGCGCCACATCCACGCCAAGTCGAAGCGCGCCGACAAGCCGTTCATCTCGGTCAACTGCGCCGCGATCCCGGAGAACCTGCTGGAAAGCGAGCTGTTCGGCCACGAGAAGGGCGCCTTCACCGGCGCCGTCGCGCGGCGCGTCGGCAAGTTCGAGGAGGCCAACGGCGGCACCCTGCTGCTGGACGAGATCTCCGAGATGGACCCGCGCCTGCAAGCCAAGCTGCTGCGCGCGATCCAGGAGCGCGAGATCGACCGCGTCGGCGGCAGCAAGCCGGTCAAGGTCGACATCCGCGTGCTCGCCACATCGAACCGCGACATGGACGAGGCGGTGCGCGCCGGCCAGTTCCGCGAGGACCTGTACTTCCGGCTGAACGTGGTCAACGTGGTGCTGCCGCCGCTGCGCGAGCGCCCCAAGGACATCCCGATGCTCGCCAAGCACTTCATCAAGAAGTACGCCGAGGCGAACGGCGTCGACATGCCGGCGGTGAGCGAGGACGCGCTGGCGCAACTGACCGCGCACGGCTGGCGCGGCAACGTGCGCGAGCTGGAGAACTGCATGCACCGCGCCGTGCTGATGGCGCAGGACGGCCGCATCGGCGCCGAGCAGATCACCCTGCAGGGCGGACCGGCCCAGCCGGCCCCGGCAGCCCCAACGGCCCCGTCCGCCCAAGCGGCATCGCCCGAGTCGGCCGCGCAGGACGGCGCCGGCGGCGACCAGGTCAACGGCGTGCACTACGCCGGCGACGGCGCCACCGGCCTGGTCGGCCGGACCGTGGCCGAGGTCGAGCGCGACCTGATCCTGGACACGCTGGAGCACACGCTGGGCAACCGCACGCACGCCGCGAACATCCTCGGCATCTCGATCCGCACCCTGCGCAACAAGCTGCGCGCCTACACCCAGGACGGCATCCGGGTGCCCGGGCCGGGCGACGCCGACCGGGTGACGGTGTAACGCGGCAATGCTGGGCACGCGCGGGGACGGCAGCGAGCGAACCGAACGATGAGTGAAAGCACTGGCGGGCAGAAGAGCGCGTCTGGCGGCGCGCTTCGCGGGTTCAGCCCGCGCCGTCTCCTGGACAGTCTGCGCAGCGGCGACACCGCCCTGGCGCTCGGCGTGGTGGCCATCCTGGTGGTGCTCATCATGCCGCTGCCGTCCTGGATGCTCGACGTGTCGCTGGCGCTGTCGATCACGCTGTCTGTGCTGATCCTGATGACGGTGCTGTTCATCGGTAAGGCGCTGGAGTTCAGCTCCTTCCCGACGGTGCTGCTGATCGCGACGATGCTCAGGCTGTCGCTGAACCTGGCGTCGACGCGCCTGATCCTGGCGCACGGCCACGAGGGCACGGACGCCGCCGGCCAAGTCATCCAGGCCTTCGGCGGCTTCGTGATGAGCGGCAACTTCGTGATCGGGCTGATCGTGTTCGCGATCCTGATCATCGTGAACTTCATCGTCATCACCAAGGGCTCCGGCCGCATCGCCGAGGTGTCAGCCCGCTTCAGCCTGGACTCGATGCCGGGCAAGCAGATGGCGATCGACGCCGACCTGTCCAGCGGCCTGATCGACGAGCAGGAGGCGAAGGACCGGCGCAAGGAGCTGGAGAACGAGAGCAACTTCTTCGGCTCGATGGACGGCGCGGCGAAGTTCGTGCGCGGCGACGCCATCGCCGGCCTGCTGATCACCTTCATCAACATCATCGGCGGCATGATCATCGGCGTCGCCCAGATGGATCTGAGCTTCGGCGCCGCGGCGCAGAGCTACACCGTGCTGACCGTCGGCGACGGCCTGGTCAGCCAGATCCCGGCGCTGATCGTCTCCACCGCCGCCGGCCTGCTGATCTCCAAGTCGGCCGACACCGGGTCGACCGACAAGGCGCTGTTCGGCCAGCTCAGCGCCTACCCGCGGGCGATGGCGCTGGCGTCCTTCCTGACCTTCTCGCTGGCGCTGCTGCCGGGCATCCCGATGCTGCCCTTCCTGCTGCTGTCGGCGGCCACCGCCTTCCTGGCCTACCGCACCTTCAAGCAGCAGGACACCAAGGCGGAAACCCAGGAGCAGGAAAAGGCCGAGGCCGAGACCAAGGCGAAGCCGACGGAAGAGCCGATCGCCAACACGCTGGCGATCGACGAGGCCCGGCTCGAGCTGGGCTACGGCCTGCTGGGGATGATCAACAAGGAGGGCGGCGCCCGCCTGACCGACCAGATCAAGGCGCTGCGCAAGCAGCTGGCGCAGGAGATGGGCTTCGTGCTGCCCAGCGTGCGGATCCAGGACAACCTGCAGCTGCCCGCCAACACCTACATCCTGCGCATCAAGGAGATCGAGTCCGGCCGCGGCGATCTGCGCCCGAACATGCTGCTGGTGATGGACCCGCGCGGCGAGAAGATCCCGCTTAGCGGCGAGCAGACCACCGAGCCGACTTTCGGCCTGCCCGCCATGTGGGTCAACGAGAACCAGCGCGAGGAGGCGCTGTTCCGCGGCTACACCGTGGTCGACGCGCCCACCGTGATCACCACCCACCTGACCGAGATCATCAAGGACAACATGTCCGAGCTGTTGTCCTACGCCGAGACGCAGAAGCTGCTGGACGAGCTGCCCAAGGAGCACCAGAAGCTGGTGTCCGACCTGATCCCCAGCGCGATCTCCGTCGGCGGCGTGCAGCGGGTGCTGCAGAACCTGCTGACCGAGCGGGTGTCGATTCGCGACCTGCCGGCGATCCTGGAGGCGATCTCCGAGGCCACCGGCTACACCCGCAACATCACCGCCATCACCGAACACGTCCGCGCCCGGCTGGGCCGGCAGATCTGCAATGCCAACACCGGCGAAGCGGGCTACATCCCGATCCTCACCCTGTCGCCGCAGTGGGAGCAGGCGTTCTCCGAGGCGCTGGTCGGCGACGGCGACGACAAGCAGCTCACGATGGCGCCGTCGCGCCTGCAAGAGTTCATTAACCAGGTTCGGCAGACCTTTGAGCGGCAGGCCATGATGGGCGAGCTGCCCGTACTGCTCACCAGCCCCGGCGTGCGCGCCTACGTGCGCTCGATCGTCGAGCGCTTCCGGCCGCAGACCGCCGTGCTCTCGCAGAACGAAATCCACCCGAAAGCCCGCATCAAGACCCTGGGGCAGATCTGACGCCGCCGCGCCGCCGCACGAAACGCTCCTAACCGCCGGAACCGCCGCCGATGCGCCTGAAAACCTACACCGCCAAGTCCCTGCCGGAGGCCATGGCCAAGGTGCGCGAGCGCCTGGGCGTCGACGCGGTGATCCTGCAGCAGCAGGACCTGGAGGACGGCGGCGTCCGCGTCACCGCGGCGCTGGAAACCGCGCCCGGCCCCGCCGGCCCCTTCAGCGGCCCCAGCGGGCTGGAGGCCTTCAGCGAGCTGACCGAAGCGCTGGACTATCACCGTCTGCCGAACGGCCTGCTGGATCGCCTGATCGCAGCCGCCGGCGCGGTCGAGGCGGACACGCCGACGCTGTCCCTGGCCGGCGGGCTCGACTCCATCATCAACTTCGGCGCCCCGCCCGCCGCCGCGACCCGTAAGCCGCTGCTGCTGATGGGCCCGCCGGGCGCCGGCAAGACCGCAACGGCGGCCAAGCTGGCCGCGCACGCCCGCGTGCGCGGCGCCGAGGCGACGCTGATCACGCTCGACGTCGGCAAAGCCGGCGGCCTGGCCCAGATCGGCGCATTCGCCGAGGCGCTGGGCGCCGAGCTGCGGGAGGCCCGAGACGCCGAGTCGCTGGCCAGGGCGGTCAACGAGGTCGCACCGAACCGGCTGGTGCTAATCGACACGCTGGGCACCTCGCCCTACGACGCCGACGGCCTGCGCGAGCGGCTCAAGGGGCTGGCGATCCGCTCGGAGGGCGAAGACGCCGTCTGAGATGGTCCGGAGCCTCTCGCCGCTGTCGGTGCCGTACCGCGTCTTCCAGCGGGGCAGCGGCATCGCGATCGCGCTCCTGTTCGCGCTCGGCGGCGGCTTCGATCTCCCGGTCGTCGGGGCCGCCGGACCGTTCGTCGTGGTGGGCCTCGGAGTGGTCGCGGCGACCGCACTCATCGGCTACGAGGTCGCGTACGTCAGTCGGTTCAGCTACGAACTCACCGCGGACACGCTCGATATCGACTCCGGCGTCCTCTCACGGCGGAGCCGCGAGATCCCGCTGCGACGGATCCAGAACGTCGACATCTCCCGGAACGTGATCCAGCGCGTCCTCGGGATCGCCGTCGCCTCCTTCGAGACCGCCGGGGGCGGCGAGACCGAGGCCGAACTCCGGTTCGTCTCGTTCGAGGAGGCGAAACGCCTCCAGCGTGAACTCGGCCGACTGAAGCGCGACGAGGACGCGACCGCCGAACCGGACGCTGCCGGTGCACCCGCCGGGCCGGAGACGACCGAACTGTTCGCGCTCGATCGCGGCGAACTCGCGCTGCTCGGCGCGTTCTCTATCGATCTCCGCGTGCCTGGGCTCCTGTTCGTCGCGGTCTCCACGCTCGGATCGACCGTCGTCCCGCAGTACCTCACCGGCGCAGGGGGCGTGGCAGTCGTCGGACTCGGGGTC
>ENA-ORDC01002080-ORDC01002080.1-marine-metagenome-genome-assembly--contig:-NODE-2080-length-13051-cov-18.341838_pt1 | contig 13051 bp, 6 predicted proteins | sample MGYA00237783_ERZ508515 | MGnify/ENA primary metagenome ERZ508515 (study PRJEB26186, sample SAMN06268792) | marine metagenome | isolation source: Eden Landing Ponds, San Francisco, CA, USA | place... | reverse complement strand
GAGGTCTCCCGGAACATGTTCCCGGGCTACGACATCGACGCGATCACCAACGGTGTCCACGTGCCCTTCTGGGTCGGCGAGGACTTCATCGACGTCTACGACGAGTACACCGAGGGCTGGCAGGAGAACCCCTACAAGCTCAAACACGCCTCGGTCATCCCGGACGACGACATCTGGGAGGCCCACCAGTCCCAGAAAGAGGATCTCATCGAGTACGTCAACGAGCACGAAGGCGCAGACATGGACCCGGACGTCCTCACGATCGGGTTCGCCCGGCGTGCGACCGCGTACAAACGCGCCGACCTGCTGTTCTACAATCACGAGCGGCTGCGCCACATCGCCGAGACCGTCGGCGAGTTCCAGATCATCTTCGCGGGGAAGGCCTTCCCCGGCGACGAGGACGGCGCGGGCAACATCCGCGAGATCTTCCACAACGCCTGGGAGCTCAACGACGCCGTCAACGTCGAGTATATCGAGGACTACGACATGGACGTCGGTGGCCTCCTCACGCAGGGCGTCGACGTCTGGCTCAACAACCCGCGACGGCCGCTGGAAGCCTGTGGCACCTCCGGCATGAAAGCTGCCTACAACGGCATTCCGCAGTTCGGCACGCTCGACGGCTGGTGGGTCGAGGGTCACATCGAGAACGAGACCGGCTGGAAGATCGGTCCGGAACCCGAAGAGAGCAAGCCCGACGAGACGCCGGCCGAAGAAGAAGACCGCACGGACGCGATGGACCTCTACGACCAGCTCGAGAACACCATCGTCCCGATGTACTACAACGACCGCGAGAAGTGGATCGACATCATGCGCAACACGATGGCGTTCAACGGGCCGTACTACCACACCCGGCGCATGTCTCGGGAGTACCTCGAAGACGCCTACACCCAGTAGATCGCGACGCCGTTTTTCGCGAGCTACCGTTCGGGACAGACAGTCTACATTTTGGCGATTGACGTCTTCTGTGGCCTGTTAATACTGGAATCTAATTATAGATATTAAAAATAGAGGCCAAACCTTGTTATTGCGGTATTGGTCTTAGCACGGGTATGAGCGAGGACAGCAGCCAGCAACTACCACCGAGTGCGGTCGTCAGCGGTGGAGAGGATACTTTCTGGACGCACGGGGACAAACACGGGTTTGCGACGCTGAACGGACACGACCAGACGCCGATCTGGTTCACGCTGACCGAGGGTGCGATGACAGAGGTCCGCTACCCGCGGATCGACATGATGAACAACCGGACCGTGGAGTTCGTGATCGCCGATCCAGACGACGGCTACGCTGTTCGGACCTACCACCAGTATCAGGATCAGGAACCGCGGGTGAACCGCGAGACCGAACAGCTCAACGAGGACGCGCTGTTGTATCGCCAGCGACTCTCCCCGACAGACGACGGTCGCGACTGGGAACTGACAGTCGAATATGCGATCCACCCCGACTACGACGCTGTCCTGCTCGACGTCGATTTCGAGGCCGACGCTGCGTACGATCTCTACGTGATGAGTGAACTGATGCTCTCCAATTGCGGTCGCCACGACATCGCCAACCGCCGCCCGCGCGAGGACGGGACGGTCGCGCTGACTGGCTATCACACCGGCGATACCTGGGACGACCACGTCGTCGTCGAGCGAACCGAGGTCGAGGTCGGCGACGAGCCGATCGGGACGGGCGACGTCACCAGTGAGGGTCGCGGCGACGAGGCCGACTCGCCCGAACGGACGCCCGCCGAGGAGGAAGACGACGAGCCGATCGGCAGCGGCGACGTCACGTCTGTGGGCGTCGTCGACCAGACTGAATCTGGCGAGGACGAAGAGCCGACGACCACCTACGAGGAAGACCCCTATCACATCGCGGCCGCGCTGACCAGTCGCGAGGGCTTCTCGTGGGGTTCGGTCGACATCAGCGGCGGGAGGGTCTATCGCTCGTTGCTCGAAGACGGTGATCCCGAGCACACGTACGAACGCGCGACGGACAAGGTCGTCATCTTCGGTAGACTTGGCGAGAAGACCGAGTCGCTTTCCGACACGGTCGCGCTCGGCTTCGCCGAAGGCGAGGGCGACGAGACCGCGGGCGAGGAACCGACCGCGGCGACGGCCGACGAACCCGGCGAGTCGACCGCGACGACGACGCCCGAGTCGACCGACGATGACGCCGACTCCGAGACATCCGGCGAGGCCGACCCCGGCGAGTACGCCGACCCGGGCGAGGACCCGGGCGAGTTCGACGCCCTCGCGGCTGCGGAGTCCGCGCTCGAAGACGACTTCGAAACGGTGCAGGCCCGCTTCGCCCGGACCTGGGAATCCTACGTCGAGACGCTCGATATTCCCGAATCTGTCGCCGACGAGGACGACCTCCGCGCACAGTACAAGACGGCCGTAATGACGGTCAAAGCTGCAGATTCCAAGGCCTATCCCGGTGCCGGGATCGCCTCTCCCTCTGTCCCGTGGGGCGACAAAGTCCAGGCCGACGAGCCCGCCGACTACGGCTACAGCTACGTCTGGGCGCGGGACCTCTACGGCTCCTTTACCGCGTTCGAGGCCATGGGCGACGTCGACGCAGCCATCGACGCCACCGAATACATCTACGAGTACCAGCAGCGCGAGACCGGGTTCCTCCCACAGAACACGTTCATCGACGGGCGGACCCGCTGGGGTGGCGAGCAGATGGACGAGATCGCATTCCCCGCGGTGATGGCCTACCAGCTGAAAGAGCGCCACGGTTACGGCGTCGAGGAGGCCAGCTACGACTACGAGAACATCGCCAAATCCGCCGAGTACGTCGCCGCCAACGGCCCGCGAACCCAGCAGGAACGCTGGGAAGAGGAGGGCGGCTACTCGCCATCGACGACCGCGGCGGAGATCGCCGGGCTCGTCGCCGCAGCCGACATGGCCGTCGAAGCCGGTGAGCGCGCGGATGCGATTGCCTTCCTGGGAATCGCCGACTACTGGCAGGAAAACGTCGAGACGTGGATGGCGACCGAGACGGGCGCTGGCGGTCACGAGAACACGCCCTACTACTTCCGGATCAGCGACGACGCCGAGCCGGACACGCACACGATGCGCACGCACAACAACGCCGGCGGCACCTTCGACGAGCGTGAGGTCATCGACGGCGGCTTCCTCGAACTCGTTCGACTCGGCGTCAAGCCCCACGACGACCCCGTCGTCCAGAACTCGCTGGTCGAGTACGACGACACCATCATGGTCGAGACGCCCAACGGCCCCGGCTGGTACCGCTACTCCGGGGACGGCTACGGTGAGAAAGACGGCAGCGAGTGGTTCCGCGCCGGCGTCCCGTGGGCGACGGACATGCGTGGGCAGGGCCGTCTCTGGCCCATCTTCACGGGCGAGCGCGGCGAGTACGAACTCCTTCGAGGAGAGGACCAGGACTTCGACCCGAATCACCTCCTGGAGACGCTCGCCCGCTTTGCGACCGGGAGCCGAGCGATGCCTGAACAGGTGTGGGATCACGCGGACGACAACGCCTACGGCTGGGAGTTCGGCGAAGGCACCAGCGCCGCGACGCCGCTGTGCTGGACGAACGCCCAGTACATCCGGCTGGCCCACAGCATCGACGCCGGCGAACCGGTCGAGATGCCTCAGGTCGTCCGGGATCGCTACGTCGACGGGGTCGTTTCCGAGCGACCGTCGCTCACTGCCGAGATCCCCGACACTGCACGCGGCGGGTCGCTCACTGTCACGGGCAACACCGACGCCGACGAGGTAGTCGTCAAGACTCGCACCGAGACCGTCCACGAGCCGGTCTCCGAGAGTACGTTCGAGATCGACGTCACCGTCCAGGGCGAGGACAGAGTGATCGTCGCGGCGGCGACCGACGACCCTGCTTTCGAGGCCGGGATCGCCGTCGAGTACGTGACCGTCACCTATCAGCGTCGACCGGCAACGGCCACCGACGAGACCGGGGCCGACGCGAGTGCGGGTGACGACGCAGTCCCGACTGCGACCGACGCCGAATCGGTCGACGAAGACGAGGAAGGCGTCTCTTCCTGACCGGCGCCGTTTCCACGTATCGTAGTTGACTAATACGCCTCCACTGGAATCCAAACTATGACACTCCGTAGCGCACTCGACGATTACAAGCGAACTCGTAACGATGCCCGCGTCTTCCCGGGTGAACGCCGCTCGACGACCGGGACGTTCTCGGGACTGGACGAGCGACTGGTCTACGTCGACCGGGACGGCTGGCACCGCGACTACTCCTACCCGCTCTCGGGACTCGGCGGGGTCAACCGCTCCCGGTTCGGTGTCGAGTCCCTCGACGGGACGATGTGGGTCGACGATTTCGAGACACTCTCACAGGACTACGTCGGTGATACCGCACTCGTCAAGACCGTCCACGACGCCGGCGATTTCACCGTCACCCAGCACGATCTCACGCTCGGTGCGGTGCATCTCACCCGCCTCGAACTGGTCGGAGAGTTCACTACCGAGCCGACCTTGCACGCCTTCTTCGACCTCACGCCCGAACAGCAGGAGAGTCGCCTCGGTAAACTCGAACACGAGGACACCATCGAGATCCACCACGACCGTCAGCACAACCTCGTCACTGCTTCGACCGGTCTCGACGACGTCTTCGGTCAGCTTCCCGAACAGTTCGGTGAACTCGTCTCGGCGACCGACACCGTCTCCTACCCCCGCTCACAGAGCGGCGGCAGCAAGTACGAGGACGCACTCCTCAACGGTACGGTCGTCCTCGAAATCCCCTTCGACGTCGAGGACACCGGCACCGAAACCGTCGCGACGACGACAGTGGCGTCGCTGCTGTTCGATACCGACGACACCGCCCGCCAGGCGGGGCTGGACGCAGTCGCCGAGGCCGCCGTGGCCCACGACACTGTCGCGGCCCTTCGGGAGGCCGCCACCGACCAGGTCGACGTGACCGTTCCGGACGACACCCCCCGGCGCGACCTCGCTGTCGAGGATCTCCGCGTCCTCTCGCTGCTGGCCGCCGACACCGGCGCACACATCGCCGGGCCGGATCCCGACCCGTTCTACGTCTACACCGGCGGCTACGGCTACACGTGGTTCCGCGACGACTCGGAGATCGCTCGCTACCTCCTGGAGGCCGACGAACGCCTCGGGATCGGCCTCGACGACTGGCTCGACCGGAGCGCCGCGTTCTACATGGACACCCAGCTCGACGACGGCTCCTGGCCCCACCGCGTGTGGGCCCACAACGGTAACATCGCCCCTGGCTGGGCGCACGCCCGACTGGAAGCCGGCGACGACGTCGACTATCAGGCCGACCAGACCGGAAGTGTCGCCTCCTTTTTGGCCGCCTATCTCCGACTGGGCGAGCCCGCGGCGCCGAACGACATCGAAGCGACGCTGGAACTGGCTCTCGACGGGCTGGACTCGACACTCGAAGACGACGGCCTGCCGATCGAGTGTCAGAACGCCTGGGAGAACATGACCGGACGGTTCGTCCACACCGCCGCGACCTTCCTCCAGGGATACGCTTCGGTCGCTCGTGCCCCTGTCGAGGACCGTCTTCGCGAACGCGCGCGCGAAGGTGCACGAGCAGTCTACGAGGGGCTCGACGACCTCTGGGACGACGACGAGGGGATCTACGCACTCCGGATCGACCCCGACGGCGACCTCGACTCGCGGCTCGACTCCGGATCGCTCGCGCTGGCGGAGGCCCACCGCGAGTACGACGCCATCGCCGAGGTCGGCGAGGAACGCCTCGACCGGCTGGCCACTCACTACGAGACCACGCTGGAGGGGCTGTGGCGCGAGACCGACGACATCGCGGGGCTGTACCGCTTCGAGGGCGATCCGTGGCGACGACGCGTTCAGGACGACGAGAAGATCTGGACGGTCTCGACGGCCTGGGGAGCCAACGCCGCCACACAGCTGGGATCGCTGCTGGCCGCGTCCGACGACGATCGCGCCGAGACGTTCTACGAGGAGGCCCGGACGCTGTTCGCCGAGGTCGACGCGGACGGCTCGCTGGTCATGGACAACGGCTACCTCCCCGAGCAACTGTTCGACGACGGGACACCCGACTGTGCGACTCCACTCGGCTGGCCCCACGCGATCCGCCTCGCGACTATCGCGCAGCTTGACGCCGACGGCGAACTCGACTGAAAGCGATCTTTTCTACGAGGGATCTTTTCGTCGGGACGGCGCAGCCGCTACCCGGTGGATAAACGAGAGAAGGTACGTGTTCAGTCGTCGCCTTCGGCGGCGGGGCTCTCGGCACCCTTCTGTGTGACGCCGGCGGTTCGTCCCTGATCGTACAGGACCGACTCGCCGGTCTGGGGATCGAAGAGGTGGATGTCGTCGTCGGAGAACTCGATCTTGACGCGGTCACCGATCTCGGGTTCGAACTCCGTGTCGACGCGCGCGATGAAGTCCGACTCCTCTTCGTCGGTGGTGATCCCTTCGTCGAGTTCACCGCTGAGATCGAGGTAGACGTAGTTGTCGCTGCCGATCGGTTCGACGACATCGACAAGTGCCTCGACTGCGTCGGGGTCGTTCTCGTCGGCCGGGAACACGTCTTCCGGTCGGATCCCCATGATGTACTCGCCGCCACTTTTGAGCACGCCGAACTTGTCGACGACGTCGGGCGAGATCCGGTAGCGGAGGTTCGAGTCGGTCCCTGAGAGGATCATCCCGCTGTCGGTCTGCTCGACGACGACGTCGAGGAAGTTCATGCTCGGCGATCCGATGAACCCACCGACGAACTCGTTGGCGGGATTATCGTAGACCTCCTTCGGTGCGCCGACCTGCTGTTTGATGCCGTCCCGGAGGATGAGGATGCGATCGCCCATGGTCATCGCCTCCTCCTGGTCGTGCGTGACGTAAATCGAGGTGACGCCGAGTTCGTTCTGGAGTCGCTGGACCTCCGTCCGCATCAGCGTCCGGAGCTTGGCGTCCAGATTCGAGAGCGGCTCGTCGAACAGAAACACTTCGGGATCGCGGACGATCGCACGCCCGAGCGCCACGCGCTGTTTCTGCCCGCCGGAGAGCTCGTCCGGCTTGTCGTCGAGCAGACCCTCGATCCCCATCATCTCGGCGGCCCAGTGGACCTTCTCACGACGTTCTTCCTTGGAGAGATCGGTGCTCATGCGGAGCCCGAACTCCATGTTCTCCATGACTGTCTTGTGGGGGTACAGCGCGTAGTTCTGGAACACCATCGCGATGTCACGGTTCTTCGCGTGCATGTCCGTGACGTCACGACTACCGATGACGACCGACCCGCTGGTCGGTCGCTCCAGCCCGGCGACCATGCGAAGGGTCGTCGTCTTCCCACACCCGGACGGACCGACGACGGTGACGAACTCGCCGTCGTTGATCTCGACGTTCAGGTCATCGACAGCGACGATGGTACCTCTGTCGTACTCCTTTCGGAGATCGCGGAGTTCGACGCTTGCCATTGGCTAGACCCAGTATAGTCTACGATATAATTCTTGCCCTAGCGTCTCCCGAGGCGTCCCCACTCCTTTCGACGCACGTACGACACATTCCCGAACGCATCTCTCGACCAGTCGTTCGTTGGCACAGCCGGTCTCACATGGTCGAATATTCGTAATACATAAATAGGCGAAGTTATAATTCATCGTCTGTTCACACCATGTCATACGACCGTCGAACACTACTGAAAGCTATGGCCGGCACGTCCGCGGCCGGTATGCTCGCGGGGTGCGGGGGAGACGCTACTTCGACCGATACGACCGTTCAGACCGAAACCACGATTCCGTGGCAGGTCGAAGGCTGTGATACGGGCCTCGTCGAGCCGGAGTCTTCCAGCGGGCAGTTCACGCTCCTGCACGGCCGCCAGGAGGGTGGGACCCGACTCCTCCAGGGGACTCGGACGCTGTACAACCAGAACGACAACTACCCGTCGATGAACCTCCAGCGCGGGCCGAATGATGGGTATCTCAACCAGCTTCGGACCAGCATTCCGGCCGGCGAGGGGCCGCACATCTTCCAGTGGGCGCACGACATCGGCGGCGAGTTCGTCCAGAGCGAGTTCCTCTCCGACCAGAGCGGTAACCTCCGCGCCGAAGAGTGTATGTTCACCGAGGCGGCGTGGCAGGCGACCGAGTACGACGGACAGCGGATCGGACTGCCGTTCGCCGCCGAGTGTCCGGCCCTGATCTACAACCAGGACGTCCTCGACGAGATCGGTGCGGAGCCGCCAGAGAGCTTCGACGACTGGATCTCGATCATGGACGAGTACCACGATCCCGAGAACGGGAAATACGGTCTCTCCCACCCGCTCAACGCGTACTTCTCCAGCTGGGCGACCCAGGCCTACGGCGCGGACATCTACAACGGGCAGGAAGACGAGCTCGGCATCACCTCCGACGAGGCCATCCAGGGACTCAACATCATCCTGGAGGACCTCAAACCCTACATGCCGTCTGACCCGTCCGAGCAGGCACAGGGCGCCGTCTTCGAGGACGGCAACTCACCGTTCTACGTCAACGGTCCGTGGGCCATCGCCGGCCTCCTCGATCAGGGTCTGAACATCGGGACGACTCGCATCCCTGCGCCCGGTGAGGCCGAGTCGCGTCCGTACTCCGGGATCCAGATGTACTTCTACTCGAAGAAGATGAACAACGGCGGCGACGGCGCCCGTGCTGCCCGAGAGTTCACCGAGTGGTACTGTACCAACATCGAGCGGATCCTCAACCTGATCAACAACTCCAGTTACATTCCGGCCATCGCCGGCCTCGACCGAGAGCTCCTGCCCGCGACGGTTCGTGGGTACGCCGAGCAGTTCGAGACTGGCTACCTGATGCCCCAGAACCCCAAGATGAACGCCGTCTGGACGCCCTACGAGACGAACATGCTCGACGCGTTCAACAGCGGCAACGACCCCGGCCCGCTGATGGAAAACGCTGCGGAAGAGATCCGCAACTCCTGGAACAGCTAACGACTGTCTCGGTCTCTCTTTCGCCGGCCGTTCGTGTCGATGACAGGTTTGGAATGCTCCGCTTCGCTGTATTCGAGCGATATCTCGCCTTCGTCGTCTCGCTGTCGCTCCGCGCGGTCGCAACGAATGCGCCCGTCCACACTCTTATAACATAATTTATACGATCTCCACTCATAATCCATCGAGATTCGATCGAGCGCTCCGCTGACAGGCGTGGCCCGTCAGGAGAGATGGCGTGGGGAGGAGCCACGCCAAATCCGATAGAAACGTACCGTTACCCGTCGAAACCGACGATTGATCGGAGACAGATGCGCTGGTGGTTGGTTCTTTAATTTCGGCCGGGATTCCCGGTGTTGGAGCTAGCGCAAAAGCCTTAACTACCTCCTCTCTGTTGGCTTAATCATACATACATGAGTACTGTGTCCGACGTTGCACAGCGGTTCAAAGAGTCAGACTTAGCATCTGTTCTCGAGGAGAACAGTTCAGCGGCCCTGGTGTTACCCGGATTGCTCCTGTGGTCGATGTTCATGCTGTTGCCGATGATGTACATCTTCGTCCTTTCGCTCACCAACGCCCGGCCGGCCAACATTTTCGTTGGGAACAACCGGCTGCTCGGGCTGGTGCCACTGGGGGAAGCCGATATCATCGGGCTCGAGAATTACATCGAACTACTGTTCAGCATCGACGCTGCAAACAGTATCCAGAACGGCGCGTACGGGGCGGTGTTCGACCTCTTTCTCAGTGATCCTATCGCGGTGTTCAACTACCCGTTCTGGAACTCCTTCCTGGTGACGTGGGCGTTCGTCATCGTCAGCGTGACCGGGAAAGTCCTGCTCGGGATCGCCATCGCGATGATCATGACCGGCAACCGCGTTCGTGGGAAGCGCTACCTTCGTGGGATCATCATCATGCCGATGGGGGTTCCGGTCATCTTCTCGATTCTCATCTGGCGGTTCGTCTTCAGTAACGCGCGGTTCGGATTGATGAACCAGTTCCTGATCGGGATCGGTGCCGTCGACGAGGCGGTGCCCTGGCTGACCGATCGCTGGCTCGCGTTCTCTGGATACGTCGTCACCGAGATGTGGCTCGCGTATCCGTTCATGGTGTTGATCACCGTGAGTGCACTCCAGAACGTCAACGGTGACTTGCTGGACGCCGCAGAGGTCGACGGCGCAGGGTTCTTCTCGCGGATGCGTCACGTCATCCTGCCCTCGATCAAACGTCCCGTGATGTTCGGGACGATTCTCACGTCCGCGGCATCGTTCCAGCAGTTCCTGATCCCGTGGGTGTTCAACAGCGGCGGTCCGTCTCGTGAGAACGAACTGCTGCTCGTCTACGCCTACCGAGAGGCGTTCGCGTTCAGTGCCTACGGTAAGGGGGCAGCGATCAGTCTGACTGCCCTGTTCTTCATCGGGATGTTCATGTGGGTCGCAGTCAAACGTGGCAACCTCGCCGAGGAGGCTGGTGAATCATGAGTCTCGCAACAGGTATCGTTCGAAGCGTCTACGAGGATCTCCGTGGTATCGTCCTCGCACCGTATACTCTCGCCAAGGAGTTCAGGTACACCTATCATGGGCTTCAGGAAGGAAAGATTCCGCCCAAGTACGTCGCCTGGACGTGGCTCTCGACGATCGGTGCAGTCGCGGTCGCGGCGCTGTTGATGTTCCCCATCTACTGGGTGTTCACGACCGCGATTTCGGGATCGGGTGGTTCGCTGTACTCGACCGGCGGATTCGAGCTGATCCCGCCGAACCCGACGATCAAGAACTTCGTGTGGGTGATCGGACCGATCACCACGCCGGAGAACATCGTGATCAACGCGCCGCTGCTCGGCGAGTTGTTCAGGATTCCGGTGCCGATGGAACCGACGTACATCCTGGATCCGGCACAGTTCGGCGTGCCGCGAAGTGCGCGGTCTAACTTCCTGGCATACGCCGAGAACAGCGCGTACGTGTCCTTCTGGACCGTCATCATCGCGATGTCCGTCATCATCCCGGGGGCATACGGGATGTCCCGACGTGACTTCATCGGCCGCAAGAAACTGCTGTACCTGTACATTCTGCTGACGCAGGTCGGTGGCGGGCTCGGGATCGCGATCCTGATCGCGCTGTACACGATCTTCCAGAACATAGGCTGGCTGAACGAACTCCTGCCGCTCGGGATTTACTACGGTGCGGGCGCCGTGCCGTTCAACACCTGGCTGTTGAAGACCTACATGGACGGGATTCCGATCTCCTACGAGGAAGCGGCGATCGTCGACGGGGCGCCGTCCTGGCGGATCGTCTACGAGGTCATCATCCCGCTGTCGAAAGCCGGGTTGGCGACGGTGTTCGTGTTCGTCTTCCTGGCCGGCTGGACGGACTTCGTCATCGCTCAGCTGATGCTCGAAGACACGAACTGGACGCTCCCGGTCGGGCTGTATTCGTATTCCGGACGTCCCTCCGAGATGAACTGGGCACACTTCTCGGCGTTCGCACTGGCGTTCGCAGTCCCGCTCATGCTAGTGTACTTCTTCGCCCAGCGGTACATCGAGAGCGGGCTGTCCTTCGGCGGCATGGAAGGCTGACGGCGCTGCTTTCGATCCGTTGTTCTTCCGTTTTTGTTCTTCCGTTTCGAACGATACCAACTAGTCTCGCAGACGCGCGCGCACGTGACCCTTAAGGCCCTGGGGGGTGTACCTTGATTCAGTTTTATGAGTCAGGACAGCGAGTACGGAGCGGATTCCATCCAGGCCCTCGAAGGGCTGGAGGCAGTCCGCAAGCGCCCCGCGATGTACATCGGCTCGACAGGGACACGCGGGTTGCACCACCTCGTCTACGAGGTCGTCGACAACTCGATCGACGAGGCGCTGGCGGGGTACTGTGACGAAATCGACGTGACGATCCACGAGGACGGTTCTGTCTCGGTCCGCGACGACGGGCGTGGGATTCCGGTCGACACCCACCAGGAGTACGACCGGCCGGCCGTCGAGGTCGTGATGACGGTCCTGCACGCAGGCGGGAAGTTCGACAACAAGTCCTACCAGGTCTCGGGGGGACTGCACGGCGTCGGCGTCTCCGTCGTCAACGCACTCTCTTCGGAGTTGGTGGTCGAGGTCACGCGTGACGGTGGCGTGTTCCGGGAGCGGTTCGAACGTGGTGTCCCGCAAGACGGCGTCGAGCGCGTTCGTGATACCGAACCCGGCGAGGAGACCGGCACCGAGATTCGATTCTGGCCCGACGACGACATCTTCGAGACGACGGAGTTTGATTTCTCGACGCTCGAGTCCCGGCTTCGCGAACTCGCCTTCCTCAACAGCGGCGTCGAGATCAGGCTGTTCGACGAGCGCGACGGCCACGAGCAGACGTTTCACTACGAGGGCGGGATCAAGGAGTTCGTCCGCTTTCTCAACGAGACGAAAACGCGCCTGCACGAGGGCGTGATCTACTTCGAGGACGAAGAGCAGATCAGCGAAGGCCCCGTTCACGTCGAGGTGGCGATGCAGGCGACCGACGAACTCCAGGGGTCGCTGCATGCCTTTGCGAACAACATCAACACCCGCGAGGGCGGCACGCACTTGACCGGGTTCAAGACCGCACTGACGCGCATCGTCAACGACTACGCCAAAGAGAACAACCTCCTCCGAGACCTAGACGAGACGCTCAAAGGAGACGACATCCGGGAGGGGTTGACTGCAGTCATCTCCATCAAACATCCCGACCCACAGTTCGAGGGACAGACGAAGACGAAACTCGGCAACAGCGAAGTCCGGGGGATCGTCGAGTCCGCCGTCCACGAGGAGCTCGGCACGTACTTCGAGGAAAACCCGGACACCGCCGAGGCAATCGTCGCGAAGGCCGTCGAGGCCGCGAAGGCCCGCAAGGCCGCAAAGAAGGCCGAGGAGCTCACGCGCCGGAAGTCGGCGCTCGACTCGACGGCGCTGCCCGGCAAGCTCGCGGACTGCCAGACGCGCGAGCCAAGCGAGTCGGAGCTGTTCGTCGTGGAGGGCGACTCCGCGGGCGGGAGCGCCAAACAGGGGCGAAATCCCGACTTCCAGGCAATTCTCCCAATAAAAGGGAAGATTCTGAACGTCGAGAAACACCGCCTGGATCGGATCCTCGAAAACAACGAGATCCGGAATCTCATCACGGCGCTTGGAACG